>Ga0209758_1001532_pt1 | contig 26653 bp, 28 predicted proteins | sample AraplaMF_Col_mMF_FD_184258 | JGI IMG/M metagenome (GOLD analysis project Ga0209758, IMG submission 184258) | Arabidopsis root microbial communities from the University of North Carolina, USA - plate scrape MF_Col_mMF (SPAdes) (version 2) | ecosystem: Host-associated > Plants > Roots > Endosphere...
ACGCTGGGCATCACCACCATCAAGAGCGCGCCCGATCTCACCATGGTGGTGCATCTGCTGTCGCCCAACGGCCGCTATGACATGACTTACTTACGCAATTACGCCGTGCTCAACGTCAAGGACCGGCTCGCCCGCATCGAGGGTGTCGGCCAGGTGCAATTGTTCGGCTCCGGCGATTATTCGATGCGGATCTGGCTCGATCCGCAGAAGGTCGCCGAGCGCGGGCTGTCCGCGTCCGACGTGGTGCGCGAGATTCGCGCCCAGAACGTCCAGGCCGCCGCCGGCATCGTCGGCGCGTCGCCGAGCGAAACCGGTCTCGACCTGCAGCTCTCGATCAACGCCCAGGGCCGGCTGGCGACCGAAGAAGAATTTGGCGAGATCATCGTCAAGAACGGCACGGGTGGCGAGGTGACGCGGCTGCGCGACATCGCCCGCATCGAGCTCGGCGCCGCCGATTATTCGCTGCGCTCGCTGCTCGACAACAAGTCCGCCGTCGCGGTGCCGGTGTTCCAGTCGCCGGGTTCCAACGCCATCCAGATCTCCGACAACGTCCGCAAGACCATGCGCGAGCTGAAGCAGAACATGCCCGACGGCATGGACTACAGCATCGTCTACGACCCAACCCAGTTCGTCCGCGCCTCGATCGAGGCCGTGGTGCACACGCTGCTCGAAGCCGTGGCGCTGGTGGTGCTGGTCGTCATCCTGTTCCTGCAGACCTGGCGCGCCTCGATCATCCCGCTGATCGCGGTGCCGGTGTCGATCATCGGCACCTTCGGCATCATGCATGTCTTCGGATTTTCCATCAACGCGCTGACCCTGTTCGGGCTGGTGCTGGCGATCGGAATCGTGGTCGACGACGCCATCGTCGTGGTCGAGAACGTCGAGCGCAATATCGAGAGCGGGCTGTCGCCGGTCGAGGCCGCCTATCAGGCGATGCGCGAGGTCACCGGTCCGATCATCGCCATCGCGCTGGTGCTGGTGGCGGTGTTCGTGCCGCTGGCCTTCATCACCGGCCTCACCGGGCAGTTTTACAAGCAGTTCGCGCTGACGGTGGCGATCTCCACCGTGATCTCGGCGTTCAACTCGCTGACCCTGTCGCCGGCGCTGGCCGCCTTGCTGCTGAAATCCCATGATGCGCCGAAGGATGCGCTGACCCGCGGCATGGACAAGGCGCTCGGCTGGTTCTTCAAGCGCTTCAACCGCGGCTTTTTGCGCGCCTCGAACGCCTATAGCGGCGGCGTCCGCCGGGTGATCTCGCGCCGTGCTCTCGTCATGGTCGCTTACGTGGCATTGATCGGCGTCACCTTCGGCCTGTTCAAGGCGGTGCCGGGCGGCTTCGTGCCGGGCCAGGACAAGCAATACCTCGTTGGTTTTGCCCAGTTGCCGGACGGCGCCACCCTCGACCGCACCGAGGACGTCATCCGCCGCATGGGCGACATCGCCCTGAAGCAGCCCGGCGTCGAAAGCGCGGTGGCGTTTCCGGGGCTGTCGATCAACGGCTTCACCAACTCGTCGAACTCCGGCATCGTGTTCGTGACCCTGAAGCCGTTCGAGGAGCGCAAGGACAAGTCGCTGTCGGGCGGCGCCATCGCCATGACGCTCAACGGCAAGTTCGCCGCCATCCAGGAAGCCTTCATCGCCATGTTCCCGCCGCCACCGGTCGCCGGCCTCGGCACCATCGGCGGCTTCAAGCTGCAGATCGAGGACCGCGCCGGGCTCGGCTACAACGCGCTCAACGACGCCACCAAGGCGTTCATCGCCAAGGCCTCGGCCGCGCCGGAACTGGCCGGGCTGTTCTCCAGCTACCAGGTCAACGTGCCGCAGCTCTACGCCGACATCGACCGCACCAAGGCGCGGCAATTGAGCGTGCCGGTGACATCGGTGTTCGACACCATGCAGATCTATCTCGGCTCGCTCTACGTCAACGACTTCAACAAGTTCGGCCGCACCTATTCGGTGCGCGTGCAGGCCGATGCCAAATATCGCGCCCGCGCCGACGACGTCGGCCTCCTGAAAGTGCGCTCCGACACCGGCGAGATGGTGCCGCTGTCGGCGCTCTTGAAGATCAAGGAAAGCGCCGGGCCGGAACGCGCGATGCGCTACAACGGCTTCCTCACCGCCGATCTCAACGGCGGTGCCGCGCCGGGCTATTCCACCGGCCAGGCCCAGGATGCGGTCGAGCGCATCGCCGCTGAAACCTTCCCGAAAGGCATCGGCTTCGAGTGGACCGACCTGACCTATCAGGAAATCATCGCCGGTAATTCATCGCTGGTGGTGTTCCCGGTGGCGCTGCTGCTGGTGTTCCTGGTGCTGGCGGCGCAGTACGAAAGCCTGACGCTGCCATTGTCGATCATCATGATCGTTCCGATGGGGCTATTGGCCGCAATGTTCGGGGTCTGGCTCACCAAGGGCGACAACAACGTCTTCACCCAGATCGGCCTGATCGTGCTGGTCGGGCTGTCGGCCAAGAACGCCATTCTGATCGTGGAGTTCGCCCGCGAACTGGAATTTGCCGGCCGCACGCCGGTTCAGGCGGCGATCGAGGCCAGCCGCTTGCGGTTGCGGCCGATCCTGATGACGTCGCTGGCCTTCATCATGGGCGTGGTGCCGCTGGTGATCTCCACCGGCGCCGGCTCCGAGATGCGCCACGCCATGGGGGTGGCGGTGTTCGCCGGCATGATCGGCGTCACCGCCTTCGGTATCTTCTTCACGCCGATGTTCTACGTGCTGCTGCGGGCCTTGGCCGGCAACCGCAAGCTGACCCAGCATGGCGAAGCGTCGGTGGTGCCGCACGCCGCACCGGCGGAATAATGAGAGACAAGACCTCATCCTGAGGAGCATCGCGAAGCGATGCGTCTCGAAGGATGGCCGCGAGTCCCTGTGGCCATCCTTCGAGACGCCGCGCAAGAGCGCGGCTCCTCAGGATGAGGGTGAATTTGCAGGATGGCCAGAGCGCAGCGAAGCCCATCCTCCGAGGTCACATCAACGGGTTCGCACCCTCTCCGCTGATCGCGCGATCGATCGCGTCGATCAGATTTTGCGTCTCGACAAACTTGTTGCGCGCGCGCTCCGCCTTGTCGCGATCGAACGGGGCGGCGAGCACCTTGGCGTAGGCGTCGCGATCCTCGACCATGCGATCGCGGGCCTTCTTCAATGTGTCCAGTCGTTCGTTCATGGCGGTCCTCGTGGACTCGAGCGGGAGCGTGGTTCGGCAAACAAAAAGCCCGCCGGTTGATCACCGGCGGGCTTTCCCAACTAAAGACGTGTCGCGAGATCCCAGTACATCCGTGGCAATCCCGCCGACGGCTTTACTCGACGCGGAGGTTTTCCGCGCTGGTCTTGCCGCGCATGGTGTCGGTCTTCGCTTCGAACGAAAGCTTCTGGCCTTCGTCGAGCGAGCTCAGACCGGCGCGCTCGACGGCGCTGATGTGAACGAACACGTCAGTGCCGCCGTTGTCGGGTTGAATGAAGCCGAAGCCCTTGGTTGCGTTGAACCATTTCACTGTTCCGGTAGCCATTTTAGTCTCCAAGATGCGCGAAAGCGCGTTGGCCCGCACGACTTTCGCGCGGACTCGATTCGATTTTTCAACGATGTCTTGGGGAGGGAGGCCGGTATCGGCGGTGGTCAACAAGGCAGAGCGACAATTCGAATGTTGGTGATGTAGGAGGTTAAAGCGGCTTTTACAAGGCCGTTGACCAATTATCCTTTACGAACCGCAGGACCCGCCGTCCGATCAGGTTTCCAGCTGCTTGATGGCCAGATTAGCCGCGATGATGGCGCTTTCCTCGGAGTCGCTGTCTTTGGTCGTCACAAACCCGAGGATCGTGGTGCCGAGCCTGGTCGACGTCGGCGGGGCCACCGGCGTGACGTTGGCACGCCAGTGCCCGGGCTTTCGCTGAAACGCGATGATCTTGTAGTCAGACGCCTTGGCCATGGCGATTCCCTCCATGGAGAATGGTGGTCCGCATCAACAGCCGCGGCAGATGTTCTTCAGCTTGGCGTTGGTTCGGGCGTCTTCGGCGCTGAACGGATCCTTGTAGTCTTCCCGCGACGCGTCATTCTGGATCGCCGCAGGTTTCGCCAGGCTCGGCGGATGAGCCGCATCGTAGCAGGCCAGCCGCGCGCTGGTGCTTTCGATGCCGCGGCAACTGATCTCCTTGGCGAAGGCGCCTTGCGCAAATGCGCAGATCGACAACGCCGCAAGAATTGCTTTCATCTGGTTTCCTTATTTCTTCTTGCCGGAGCCGAAGGTCGGCTGCCATCCGGCGGTCTTCTGGCTGGGCGCCGCGGCAATCGTCTTGATCTTCTCCTTCTTGGGCTTCTTGGTTTCGCGATTGCCCTTTTGCTCGCCTTTGGCCATGTCGGTCTCCCGTGGGTTGATGGTGAAACTGTTGCCGGATGCCGGATGTCACATCGACTCGTAGCGCCTGGCGGTCGTGATCGCGGCCTCGATCTCGTCGGCGAGGTCGGCTTCGCCGATCTGATGCAGACGGGACGCCATCTCTGTGGCCTGGTCCGACGCCATCGAGAGCGGCTCGCCGGAATCGTAACTGAACTTGATGCGCCAGGATCCCTGGCGATTGCGGTGCGGCTCGATCAGCAGCACCGGAAGATTTGGCAGCCCATTCTCGAAAAGCAGCGCCGACAACGTCATCATCACGGCATCGAATCGAATTCGTCGGGAATCCGGCCGGTCCGGAAGAACACCGCCGGCTGATCGTCGTAGTCGCCGGTTTCGGCGTCCGAGGTGGTGGAAAAGGCGACGACGCCCGCCTTGCTCAGCGCCAGCCTTTCGGCGGTTCGACGCGCGCCTTCCGCCGTTCGGCACACGATCGGCGCGCCGGCCTTCAGCTGGTCGCCTCTCGCCGGCTCGAAGGCCTGAACGAGGTAGTTGGTCTGGCGCGACATTCGGGCTCCTGTCCCGCGACCGTGCGCCCTTTGCGGCCCAATAGCCATGTAATTAGTTGGCGCCGGGCCGCTATCTTTGCCTGCGTCGTTTTGACCTCGCGAGAAGCCGAGCGCCAGGCCGGTCGCCGCGATGCGATACCGCCGTGCGATTTTGAAGGTCGGACCTTGCACCGCGGAAGCCCGCCGCGTTAGTTGCACCGGCCATCGGGACATGCGAGATTCGCAGGCGTCGTCGGACTGGGGATGAGGCGGTGACGGTTCGATACCAATTGAGCTTGTTTGTTGGCGTTGTGCTGGCGATGACCGGGCCCGCGCAATCCGCCGAACGCGCCCCGGACACCATGGCGGCGCGTGTGCTCGCCTGCGCCTCGTGTCATGGAACCGAAGGGCAGGGCACCAGCGACGACTATTTCCCCCGTCTCGCCGGCAAGCCGGCCGGCTATCTCTACAACCAGCTGATCGCGTTTCGCGATGCCCGGCGGAAATATCCGCCGATGAACTATCTGCTGGAATTCCTCCCCGACGCCTATCTGAAGCAGATGGCCGAACATTTTGCTTCGCTGCGTCCGCCATTCCCGCAGCCGGCGGTTCCGTCCGTCAGCAACGACATCCTGGCGCGCGGCGAGGCGCTGGTGACGCGGGGCGATCCGCAGCACGACATCCCGGCCTGCCAGGGCTGTCACGGTCCGTCCTTCACCGGCATGGAGCCTGCCATCCCGGGGCTGCTGGGCCTGCGTGCCAGCTACATCAGCGCGCAACTCGGCGCCTGGCGCTACGGCACCCGCACCGCCGCGGCGCCGGATTGCATGCAACTGGTCGCCGGCCGCCTGACCGAGGACGACGTCAAGGCCATTGCCGCCTGGCTGTCGTCGCGTCCGGCGCCCGCCGATCCGACGCCTGCGGCGCGCGGCACGCTGCCGATGCCGCTGCCGTGCGGCAGCGAACCGAACTAAAGGGAGGTGCCGGTGTCACGATCCATGCAGCGGCTGCTTCCGGTCCTGGCTTCGGCCGCCGTGTTGCTCGCCGTCCTGTCGTCCGGCGCTGATGCGCAGCAGCGCCCCGCGCAGGCCGACGCTGCCACGCTGGCCAGGGGCGAATATCTCGCCCGGGCCGGCGACTGCATCGCCTGCCACACCGCCAAGGAAGGCAAGACCTTTGCCGGCGGCCTGCCGATGAAGACGCCGTTCGGCACCATCTATACCTCGAACATCACCCCCGACATCGAGACCGGCATCGGCAAATGGACCGCCGACCAGTTCTACGGAATGATGCACACCGGTCGCTTCCCCGATGGCGGGCTGGTCTATCCGGCGATGCCGTTCGCCTCCTACACCAAGGTGACGCGCGAGGACAGCGACGCGATCTATCAGTATCTGCGCGCGATCCCCGCGGTGCGTCAGCCCAACAAGCCGCATGATTTGCGCTTTCCCTACTCCAACCGCTCGCTGATCATCGGCTGGCGCACGCTGTTCTTCAAGGAAGGCGAGTACAAGCCGGACACCACCAAGTCCGCCGACTGGAATCGCGGCGCCTATCTCGTCGAGGGCCTCGGCCATTGCGGCATGTGCCACACCGCGATCAACGCGCTCGGCGGCAGTTCGGACTCGCAGGCTTTCGAAGGCGGCCTGATCCCGATGCAGAACTGGTACGCGCCGTCGCTGACCTCGAACAAGGAAGCCGGGCTCGGCGAATGGACCATCAAGGAGATTTCCGACCTCTTGCGCCACGGCGTCTCCGATCGCGGCGCGGTCTACGGCCCGATGGCCGAGGTGGTCTACAACAGCCTGCAATATCTCAACGACGACGACACCCGCGCCATGGCGGTGTACCTCAAGAGCCTCGCCCAGGGCACCTCGCCGGAGAAGCCGGCGCCGGCCTTGCCGTCGGCGGAATCGAGCCTTTTGCTCTCGCTCGGCAAGACCATCTACGACAAGCAGTGCGCCAGCTGCCACGGCGCCTCCGGCCTCGGCATGCCGCCGCATTATCCGCCGCTCGCCAACAACCAGTCGATCGAGATGGTCTCCGCCGTCAACGCCATCCGCATGGTGCTCAATGGCGGCTATCCGCCGGGCACCGCGGGCAACCCGATGCCCTACGGCATGCCGCCGTTTGCGCAGGCGCTGTCCGACGACGAGGTCGCCGCCGTGGTCACCTATATCCGCACCGCCTGGGGCAATCGCGGCACGCCGGTGTCGGCGCGACAGGCCAACGAACTGCGCGCCGCCACGCTGAACTGAGGTCGTCGTGATCGAAAGACTGTCATGATCAATTCACCGCCCCCCGACGCCGCTTCGGGATCGCCCGACGAGGCGGTCGACACCATCGTCGCCGCCGGGCCGGGCGGCGCCATCGTGGTGGCCGGCATCGCCACGACCATCGTGGTCGCGCTGTGGTTCGCCTTCTATCTGTTCGTCTTCCTGCCGCGTGGAGCCGCGCTGTGATCGATTTGGCCATTGCATCGAGGACGGGCGGCGTCTCTTCTCCCCTCCCACCCGCTCTTGCGGTGGGGAGGGGTCGGGGGTGGGGGGACGATGCCAGCCATCATGTGCGGTCCGTCGATGGGCAGTGTTCGCTTGCGCAAGTTTCAGTGCAGCGCGCGAACATATTGAGATCAATTGTCACGCTGCCGGTGCGGCGCCCCCCACCCCCGACCCCTCCCCACCCACGATCGAGCAAGAGCTCGATCGCCGGGGGGAGGGGAGTAACGCGGCCGCAGCCTGTTTCCGTGTGCGAGCTTTGCGTGCGGGGCACACCATGACCATGCACCACGACTCAGCCAGTGCCGACGTCGCCGCCCGCGTCGAGCGCCGCTGGGCGACGCTGTCGATCGCCATTGTCGGGCTGCTGGTCGGCATGGCGGCGTTCGTCGGCATCCATCAGGCCACCATGCCGCAGGGCCGTGTCGAGATCTCGGATCCGAGAACCCTGCATTTGTCCGGCGAGTTCGTCGAAAGCAATCTCGGTGCCGAGGTTCTGGCTGATGGCTCGGTGATGGTGCGCGCCATCGGCCAGCAATATTCCTTCACGCCGCAATGCATCGTGGTGCCGGAAGGTACGTCGATCACGATGCGGGCGACCAGCGCCGACGTGGTCCATGGCCTCCTGATCCAAGGCACCAACATCAATACCATGCTGGTGCCTGGCTACGTCTCGGAGGCGCAGATCGCTTTCAAGGGGACCGGCGACCATGTGATGCCCTGCCAGGAATTCTGCGGCATCGGGCACCAGGGGATGTGGGGCAAGTTCAAGGTGGTCGACAGGAACGTCTTCAACAAGATGGCCTTGTCGCAGCGGAGGCTCACCTGTGTTGATTAACAAGCGGCTGATCCTGGCGCATTTCTGGCTGGCCTTCGCCGCCTTCGGCCTCGCGCTGCTGCTCGGCGCCTGGCAGATGTTCGTGCGCAGCCCGCTCAACCCGTGGCACTTCAACCCGGAATTCTATTACCGTTCGGTCACCGCGCACGGCTCGGCGATGGGCTATGTCTTTCCGACGCTGATCGCGATGGGCTTCGGCTACGCCATCAGCGAAGCCGCGCTGGCGCGGCCGCTGATTGGCCGGCGCTGGGCCTGGGCCGGTTTCGTCCTGGTCGCGGTCGGCACGGTGGTGGCGATGCTGCCGGTCTCGATGGGACTGGCGTCGGTGCTCTACACCTTCTATCCGCCGATGATCGGCAATCCGTTCTACTACATCGGCGTCGTGCTGGTGGTGGTCGGCTCGTGGATCTGGGTCGCGCTGATGTCGATCAACCTCGCGGCCTGGAAGCGCGACAACCCGGACAAGCCGGTGCCGCTGGCGATGTTCGCCAATGTCGCGGGCTCCTATCTGTGGGGCTGGACCGCGGTCGGCGCCGCGCTCGAACTCCTGTTCCAGATCATCCCCGTCGCCCTCGGCTGGCGCACCACCATCGACGCCGGCCTGGCGCGGGTGTTTTTCTCCTGGACCCTGCATGCCATCGTCTACTTCTGGCTGATGCCGACCTACATCGCCTATTACACCATCTTCCCGCGCGCCATCGGCGGGCGGCTCTACAGCGATCCGATGGGGCGAATTGCTTTCATCCTGTTCCTGGTGGTGGCGATGCCGATCGGCGTGCATCACTTGTTCGCCGATCCGCAGGTCGGCGCCGGCTTCAAGTTCATGCATTCGGTGTTCACCGGCCTGGTCGCGCTGCCGACCCTGCTGACGGTGTTCACCATCTGCGCCTCGGCGGAGGTCGCCAGCCGCCTGCACGGCGGCCGTGGCCTGTTCGGCTGGGTCGGCGCGCTGCCCTGGCGGAATCCGATCATGCTGGCCACCGCGCTGTCGCTGGTGATGCTCGGCTTCGGCGGCGCCGGCGGGCTGATCAACATGAGCTACCAGCTCAATGCGCCCGTGCATAACACCCAGTGGATCACCGGGCATTTCCACCTGATCTTCGGCGGCGCCATCGTCATCATGTATTTTGCCATCGCCTACGACCTGTGGCCGCATCTCACCGGCCGCGCGCTGGACAATGTCAGGCTGATGCGGCTGCAATTGTGGCTGTGGTTCGTCGGCATGATCGTGACGACGTTTCCCTGGCACTATGTCGGCATCCTCGGCATGCCGCGCCGCATGGCCTATTACGACTATGCCAATTCCGCGCTGGCGGCGCAGGCGCTGTCGGTGTCGCTGTCGGCGGTTGGCGGATTGATCCTGTTGACCTCGGGCATCCTGTTCCTGCTGGTGCTGATCCGCGGCCAGCGGGCGCCGCGGCAGGAGGCGGGCGCCTATCAGTTTGCCGTCGCGGTGCACCCGCCGATCAGGCTGCCGGTGGCGCTGAACGGCTTCGGTCTCTGGCTGGCGCTGATGATCGGGCTCACGGTGGTGAATTACGGTTTTCCGATCGCGCAATTGCTGGCGCTGCCGGCCACCAATGTTCCGGCGGTCTATGTCGGAGCGCCGCGATGAGCGATCAGCCGCTGTTCTCGCTCCGCAATCGCTGGTTCACCGCCAGCGTCGGCATCACCGTCGTGCTCGCCGTGGTATCGGCGCTCGCCGGCCTGGTCATCTTGCCGCTGGCGCAGCCTGACTTGAAGCTCAGCGGCATCTGGGATGCGATCTGTAGCGCCGCCGGCGTGCCGCGCGCCTCACCCGACACCATCGCGCAGCAGCCGGATGGAAAGCTCTCCAATGTGGTGATGACCGCGGACACGCTGAGCCGGGGTGATTCGGTTTCGATCGGCCGCGGCGCCACGCTGGCGCAGCGCTGCGCCATCTGCCACGGCCCGCAGGGGGTCAGCGACGCCAATTCGCCCAACCTCGCCGGGCAGTTCGCCGAGGTGACTTACAAGGAGCTCAACGACTTCAAGACCGGTGCGCGGGTCAATGCGGTGATGAGCCCGTTCGCGCTCACCATGACCGACCGCGACATGCGCGACCTTGCCGCCTACTACGCCTATCTGCCGCGAGTGCCGTCGCCGCATGTCGACGCAAAGCTCGTCGCACCCTTGATCGTCACCATCGGCGCGCCGATGCGTAACATCGCGCCCTGCGGTTCCTGCCATGGCGACATCGACACCAAGCCCGGCAGCCCCTGGCTCGGCGGCCAGAGCGCGGTCTACATCAAGGCCCAGCTGCAGGCGTTTGCGTCAGGCAGCCGCCGCAACGACATCAGCCAGCAGATGCGCAACATCGCCCGCAACATGACGGCGGAAGAGATCGACCAGGCCGCGCGGTACTACGAAGCGCAGCCGTGAGCGGCTGAGCCTCGTCGTTCATATCCGTGCGCTCGACCTGGTGAATGCCACCGAGACCGGTTCCTGCACGAAGCCATCGAGAATGACCGCGGCGACGGCGGCCGTCACGACGATGACGCAACAGGCGGCAAAGAAAGCGCGCATCAGGTTTCTCCTGCTTTGGCCGACAGCGCAAAGGCTCCGGTTTCGATAGCGATGAAGCTGCGCCCGAGCGCGCCCACGCCGGCATAGAACGGCGTCGACCCGGCGTTTTCGAGATCGATGAAAAATCGTCCGATCCAGGGTGCCAGGTGCGTTTCGAAGAATGTGCGGTCGGCGCCGGCCGGGGCCGCGATGTCGCTGCGGATCAGGCCGGCCATGATCTCGCACAGGATCGCGGCGTGGTCTTCCGGCTCGGTGCGCCCTGCGGTGCGTTCGATGCCGAGCGTGCGCAATGTTTCGCGCAGCCGCATCAACGGACGCCCGTACAGCGTGCCGGCCAGATAATGCGAGGCATAGGGCAGCAGCGATGTCTGACCAAGCCCGCCAAACAGATCGAAATATTCCCGCTTCGCCATCTCTTCGCTGCTGCGCTCAGCGGCCTCCGCCAGCGTGCCATGCGCCATGCCGAGCGGGCTGCCGTCGCCGCGCAGCCGGGCCAGGCCGGCGATCAACTCCGCGCCGGGAGGCTGGGCAAGCAATGTTGCCAGCAGCGCATATTCACGGGCACGGGCGATATCGATGTCGTCGACATCGGCTTCGAACGGGTTGGGTTGGGCGCTGCTCATCGTGGCAAGGCGCCGCCGTGCCGGCGCCGGTCGGCCTGGACGGTCTGGCCGAGCGTCGCGACACTTGTCCGAACCGCGACCTCCTCGCTTGCCGTCCCGGTTCCTGCATCGGCCGGCGGCGAGACCTCGGCCTCGGGTTCCGCCGGCAGCAAGCCGTCCGGGTGCGCCGCGACCGGCGCGGACACCGCCTCCGCAATCTTCTCGACCTCACCGAGCGCCTGCGCCAGCAGCGCTGGCATATCTTCCGTGCCGTCCAGCAGGCCGAAGCCCGGTATCGCGTTCGGATCGTTGAAGTCCCACTGGCTCTCCGCGATGCCGATGAAATCGCGGATCGCCGGATCGCTCGCCCAGGCCCGGCGCAGCGCGCTCCTGGTCAATTCAGGTGCCACGCCCGATCGCAGGAAGCCGCTGACGTCGGTGGTTCCGGTGATGGACTCGATCGATGGCAGGCTTTCCAGATCGAGGCGTTCCAGATCGAGGTGTTCCGGATCGAAGCGCTCCGGATCGGCGTCATCGCGGCTGGCGTCGCGCGTGACCTCGCCTTGCCGAGCCGCGTCGGGCTGCGTCGACGACGGCGCATCGGCTTCGCTTTTTCGCCGCGCCCAGCGCGACAGAAAATTTTCCGCGTCGCTCATTCGTCGGTCTCCCGGCACGGTGCCGGCGCCGCCGGAGTGCGCCGGCGCTTGACGAAGGGCCTCTCGACATGATGTTCGGCGAGGAATTGCCGGATGGTCTGGTTGATCTCGACCGGCATGGCGATCGCCTCGACGACATTTCTGCCGGCCTCCGTCAGGGCCTCGCCTTCCGCCGGATCCGCCGTCACGGCGAGGATCTCATACGGCGGCTCCGATCCTATCGGTCGCAGCGCGACCCACAGGCTGGGGGCGTTCGAGGTGAGATTGTCGCGATAATAGGTGGTCTCGGTCCGGTGCAGTTCGATCTCGGCTGGACCGGCATAGAACAGCGTCGCCTCGGGAGTCTCGTCGAGCGGCGTCCAGGGCACGGCCGCGGGCGTTCCCGCCAACACCGACACCGGCCGCCAGTGATGATCGATCCATGGGCTTTTTGCCTTCCGGCGCTCGACGATGACGCCGACCGGAATGCGCGCCAGCGCTGTCGATCTCAATGCACGGCCTCCTCGAGACGGATCGGCAGGCCGGCGATCAGGTTCTGCGGTTTCAACCGCAATACGTCGTCGGCCGTCGTCGCCGCCAACAGATACACCGGCTCGCCTTTGATCTTCTCCATCATACAGGAGGGATCGGCGAATGTCAGTCGGTAGAGGCCGACCAGTTGGCTGCGCGCGTCATCGTCGAGCGCATCGCCGTTCCACAGCATTTCACCGATCCGCGACGCTTCGGCGTCCAGGCCGACATACCAGTTGAAGGCTACGCCATCGAGCCTCGGCAGCGGTTCGATCGCGACGTCGATCGCGAGCAGGTGGGACAACCAGCGCCTCATGATGTCGGCCAGTGCCGCCGCTCCGCGTCCGCCCGAGGTGAGGTCGAGGGCCATGTCGAACCGGTCGCTTCGCGCCCAGTAACCGGCGGCATTGGCCTCGCTGAGCAGTTCGACATCCGCCGGGGTCTGCACGCCAAGCAACAGGTACAGCGGGGATTCCGGATGCGGGCTCGCGGCCGGCGCGGTCTCCGCGTCGGTGGCGATCACAACTCCGTCGCTGGCCCGCACTTTCTGCGGACGGAACAGCAGCTCGGCGGCGCGGACGACGAAGGCGTCTTCGCAAGCCTCCAGCACGTTGCGCAGAATGAGCTGCACGAGCTGTTCGATGAAAAGATGCGGAAAACGGATTGCGCGCCGCACGATGGCGAGATAGGCGGCCTCCAAGGTGTCGTGGGCGACCAGATGGTCGCGCCAGGCGATCATCACCTGCCAATTCTCGCGGGCGTCTGCGTCGGCGATCCCAGCGATTTCGGCGGACGCGACGCTCCGCCGCGGCTCCGCCAGCAATGCCGCATGCAGCCGGCGTTCCGCCGCGCAGGCCTCAGGGGGCGGCACCAGCTCGGGCCGTGCCAGATAGGCCTTGAGGAATTCGTCGGTCACCGTGAGCCGGCCCGCGGCATCGCGGTCGAGCAAATGGTGTCCGCTGGCGAGCCAGAAGTCCTGCGGCGCGCTCACCTGCGGTCTCCATGGCGAAGGGTCTGCAGGTCGAGCGGCTCGGTCGGTTCATCCTCGCCGACCACATCGAAGAATTCGAAGGCGCGATGAGACCCCGCGCCGGCCCGGGGACGAAGCGTCCGGAAGGCCTCGCGGATGGCCCCGTCCTCGATCGTGCGGGTCACCGCGACGAGCATGCCGGGGGGATGATCGCACAGCGAGGCGGTGAAGGCGATCTCATCCTCGGCGGCGGTCCGCGCCGTGGCGAGATCCGGCGCCGCGAAGCGCTCGACCAGCCGGCGCGTCAGCATCTCGACCGCGGCTTCGCGGTCATCCACCGTCGCGTCGACGATCTGCGCCAGCGTCGCGCGGCCCAGCGACTCCAGGCCGAGAAATCCGGCGCGGAACGCGGTTCTGGCCTTGCCCTGCAGGCGCGCCGGATCGCGGTGCGCAAACGCAAAGGCTCCGGAAACCGCCCACTCTCCGGGCGAGGCCGGCGTTTCGAACACGAAGCTATCCGAATTGTCCAAGCGAATGGTGCGCAGCAGCTTCACCGATTTTCCCCAGTGGCGAGGTCGCGTGGCAAACCACCCGCATGAAATAGGGACGAACGCGCGCCCGGGGCAATGACTTTCCCGTGAACGGGGTATCCCGGGCGGTTTGAACGGCCGGCGAATTCCAGCGCGACGAATGCAACCAAGGCGCTGGTCGGCACGCGAAGTTCGCCGGGGATTCGTGATAGTCGGTCGGTCGGCTCGCCCTGTATAGTTTCAATGCGGGAGCGTCCCGTGCCATGTCCGGAATATCGGCCGGGACGGCAGGAAAGTTGGTGGCGATGGCGGCTTCATCCGGACGTGTCCTGATCTGCTCGTGCGACGCCACCATGCCGCTCGACGCACCAGCGGTGCAACGCGGCTGCGGAAATCATCAGGTCACCACCGCGGTACAACTCTGCGGCAAGGAACTCGACCTGTTCCGCAGGCTTTCGGCTGAAGCGACGCCGCTCACGGTCGGCTGCACGCACCAGGCGGCGCTGTTCTCACGGGTGGCGTCGGAGGGCGGACGCCTCGACCCGATCACGTTCGCCAATATTCGCGAGACCGCCGGCTGGTCCAGCGAGGCGGGCGCGGCGGCGCCGAAAATGGCCGCGCTGCTGGCGGCGGCGCAGGAGCCTGCTCCGGCGGTGCCGACGGTCAGCCTGGAAAGCGGCGGCGTGATCCTGATCTATGGCCGCGACGAGGCCGCCGTCGAGGCGGGCAACCTGCTGAAAGGCCATCTCGACGTTACGGTGATGCTGGCGCCGCCTTTCGAAAGCCTGCCGCGTGCCGCCGATTTTCCGATGGCGCGGGGCAGGGTGCGCAACGTCAAGGGCCATCTCGGCGCGTTCGAGGTCACGGTCGACGAGTATGCGCTGCCGGCGCCGTCGTCGCGTGCGGCGTTGTCGTTCGCTGCCGCGCGCAACGGCGCGCTGTCGCGCTGCGACATCATTCTCGACCTGTCGGGCACGCCGGCGCCGTTTGCCGCGGCCGACCTGCGCGATGGCTATCTGCGGGCCGATCCCGGCGATCCCACCGCCATGCTGCGCGCGGTGTTGCAGGCGCGGGACCTCGTCGGCAGCTTCGAGAAGCCGCGCTATATCGCCTTCGATGCGGCGGCGTGCGCCCATTCGCGCTCGAACAAGGTCGGCTGCACGCGCTGCCTTGATCTGTGTCCGGCCGGCGCGATCAGCCCGGCCGGCGATCATGTCGCGATCGATCCGCACATCTGCGCTGGCTGCGGCCAATGCGCGGCCGTCTGTCCGACCGGCGCGGCGTCCTATGCGATGCCGCCGGAAGACGTTCTGATGCGCCGGTTGCGCACCATGCTGCTGGCCTACCGCGACGCCGGCGGCGAGCGCCCGGTGCTGCTGTTGCACGATGAACCGCACGGCTTGCCGTTGATCGACATGCTGGCGCGGTTCGGCGACGGCCTGCCCGCCCGGGTGCTGCCGGTCGCGGTCAACGAAGTCACGCAGATCGGACTCGAGAGCATCGTGGCGGCGTTCGCCCATGGCGCGTCGGCGATGCGATTCCTGTTGCGGGCGCGGCCGCGCCATGACGTCTCGGGATTGACGCGCACCTTGGCGCTGGCAGATCCGATCCTGCAGGGGCTTGGTTTCGGCCCCGGCCGGGCCGCCATCGTCGAGACCGACGATCCGGACGCCTTGATCGCGGCGCTGCGTGCCGTCCCGTCCTTGCCGCCGGCGCCGCGGCCCGCGGGTTTTCGCCCGGTCGGCGGCAAACGCGGCGTACTGCGTTTTGCGCTCAGTGAGCTTCACCGCGCCGCGCCCGATCCGGTCGATGTCATCGCGCTGCCGGCGGGTGCGCCGTTCGGCTCGGTGTCGATCGATGCAGGCGGCTGCACGCTCTGCCTGTCCTGCGTATCGGCATGCCCGACCGGCGCGCTGCGCGACGATCCGGAGCGGCCGACGCTGCGGTTCGTCGAGGACGCCTGCGTGCAATGCGGGTTGTGCAAGTCGACCTGTCCCGAAAATGTCATCACCCTCGAACCGCGGATCGATTTTCGCGCCGCCACGGCACCGGCTAAGGTCCTCAAGGAGGAGGAACCGTTCTGCTGCATCCGTTGCAGCAAGCCGTTCGGCGTCAAGAGCACCATCGACCGCGTCGTCAAAAAGCTCGAAGGCAAGCACTGGATGTATCCCGGCGCCTCGCGCCGGCTCGACGTCATCAGGATGTGCGACGACTGCCGCGTCGGTTTCGTCGACAAGGAGGGCTTTGATCCTTACGGCACGCCGCCCGCGCCGGCCCGGACCACGGACGACTATCTGCGCGAGCGCGAAGCCCTGAAGAACGGCGGCGGCGGCAGGAGCTGAGGCGAGGTTCGTTCGATAGATTCAGCCCCGTCATTGCGAGCCAACGGGTCCGGCCGAAGGCCGGCCCGATGATAAACTCAGCGAAGCAATCCAGCGCCACGAAGCAAGAGCTGGATTGCTTCGTCGCTTCGCTCCTCGCAATGACGGGGGCGGCGCTTCCGATACGGCTTTACTACACCGGCACGACCGGCGACTTGGCCTTGTGGAACGCCGCCAGCGTCTGCGGATCCAGCTTGAGATGCGCCTGCACCAGTTCCGGCGGCGTCAGGGCCAGCCACTGATTGAGCGAAACGTCGGCATAATAGCTGCTCTTGAAGATCTCCAGAAAGCGCAACGGTGTGGTCCCGGTGTTTTCGATGTAATGGCCGGTGGCGAACGGGACATAGCCGACATCGCCGGCCATGAAATTGAAGGTGCGCGCCTGGCCCGAACCCGCGAACACCCCCATGCGGCCCTGTCCCTCGATATAGAACTGCCATTCGTCGGTGTTCGGGTGCCAGTGCAGCTCGCGCATGCCGCCAGGTTCGACCTCGACCAGGGCTGCCGCGATGGTCTTCGACGCCGGAAAATTGCTGGTATCGGTGATCCGCACCGTGCCGCTTCTGGTCCTGATCGGCTGCTGTGCCAGCATCCGGTGGCTGAAGCTCTCCGGCACCGGCGTGGCGCCGGCCATCTTGTCCGAAGCCAGCGATCCCGGCATGGGCGCCTTGAAGATATAGAGCTGGCTCGGGTCCGGCGCGGCGGCAAAGGCGTTGTCGGCGACGCCGAAGTTCTTGGCCAGCACCTCTTTCGGAACGTGCTTCACCCAGTCGCTGAGCAAGAAGGTATTGTCCTCGTCGAATTCGCCGTCGTCGAACACCAGCAGGAATTCGCAGCCGTCGGGACCCAGGCCCTGGATCGAATGCGGCATGCCGGACGGAAAATACCACAGGTCGCCGACACCGACATCGTCGACGAAGCTGTTGCCATGGGCGTCGATCGCGGTGATGCGCGCGGTGCCGTAGAGCATGTAGGCCCATTCGCCGGCCTTGTGCCAGTGCAGCTCGCGAACCCCGCCGGCATTCAGCCGCATGTCGACGCCGGCGATGTTCTTCGAGATGCCGAGTTCGCGCACCGTGATCTGGCGGGTCCAACCGCCGGACTCCAGCCGCATGTGGGAATCCGAAAACGAATACCGCAGGTTGGGCAGCGTGCCGTGATCGGTGGAGGGCGGCGACAGCAGGTCGGGATTCTGCCGGTCGCGCGCCAGGTTGCGCGGACCGGGATCGGTGCCGCCGTGCCCCGGCCGTTGCGGCTGCGGAATCGGGTCGGTGCCCTGCGCGCCGGCGGCCCTTGCGAGACCGAAAACACTTCCGGCAGCCGCTGCCGTCAATATGCCACGCCGCGAAACCTGGTCCATGCCATCCACTCCCTCTGAAATATCGATTGCTCGCAACCTTCACATCCGTGAATGCGATATCGTTGCGGCTGCCCGAAATGTCAGCTTGAGAAGTGAATCGCGCGATCAAAGTTCGGTGAGACAGTTGGTGATGGCGCGGTCTCGCGCCTCGATCATTCCGCGGGCGTCGCCGCCGTGCTCGCTTGCCGTTCCTCGGCAAGCTTTTGCGCCAGCCAGCGGTCGTGATGCTCCCTGGCCCAGTTGACGTCGACCTCGCCGGTCCCCATCGCCTCGAAGGCGCCTTCCATGCCGACCGTGCCGATGTAGATGTGGCCGAGGATCAGGGCGACGAACAGCACGGCCACCACCGCGTGCACGATCTGTGCAAGCTGCATCTCGGCGATGTTGGTCCCCTGGAACGGAAACAGCAGCAGCAGGCCCGACAGCGAGACCCCGACGCCGGCGGCAAGCGAAAGCCAGTAGACCAGCTTTTCGCCGAGGTTGAAGCGGCCGGCGGGGGCGTGTTTATGCTTGATGAAGCCGCCGCCCTGCCTGACCCATTCGATGTCGACCCTGGCCGGAAAATTGTCCCTGAAGAACAGCACCACGATCAGGAACAGGCCGAGCATGAAGGCGAAGCTGGTGAAGTTGTGAACGACCTTTGCCGCCTGCGAGACGTCCGAAAACGCCGCCGGGCCGATCAGGGGCAACAGCACGACCTTGCCGAAGGTAATGTTGAGGCCGGTCAGGCCGAGCACGACGAACGACACGGCGGTGAGCCAGTGCGAGAACCGTTCAAAGGCCTTGAAGCGCAGCACCGTCTGTCCGGAGCGGCCGCCCTCGATGCGAAGCCGCCCCAGGATCAGGTAGGCCACAGCCAGCAGCCCGATGGTGCCGAGGATGATGATCGCGCCGCCCCGGCGCAGCAGCACTTCGTGGAAGTAATCCCAGCTGCGCCCGGCCGGCTGCATCAGCACGTGGGCCCTGGTATCGGGAATGTCGATGCCTCCTTCGATGCGGGGGCCCTGCTGCAGCAGTTTCCGCTCGCTGGTCACGCTGGCCGTCGGATTGGGGGCGCCGTCGGGACCGAGGGTTTGCGCCAGCACGGCGTCTGGCGCCGATAGCAAAATCAGCGTCACGGCGAAGATGAAAACGCGTGCAAGAAGCCTCATCGTTTCGCTCCGGCCGCTCAAACCTCGATGCCCTCGTGATACGCCGTCATCCAGCCCCAGGCGCCCGAACCGTAGCCGCGCTTCAGCACCCGTTCCTTGTAGATCTGGGCGATGATGTCGCCGTCGCCTGCCAGCAGCGACTTGGTCGAGCACATTTCGGCGCACAATGGCAGCTTGCCCTCGCCGAACCGGTTCGAGCCGTATTTCTCGAATTCCTCGATGCTGCCGGCCGCTTCGGTACCGCCGCCGCCGGCGCAATAGGTGCATTTGTCCATCTTGCCGCGCGAACCGAAATTGCCGACCTTGGGATATTGCGGCGCGCCGAACGGGCAGGCGTAGAAGCAATAGCCGCAGCCGATGCACAGGTCCTTTGAATGCAGCACGATGCCGTCTTCGGTCGGATAGATGCATTCGACCGGACAGACCGCCGCGCAGGGCGCGTCGGTGCAGTGCATGCAGGCCATCGAAACCGAGCGCTCGCCGGGCTTGCCGTCATTGATGGTGACGACGCGGCGGCGATTGATGCCCCACGGCACCTCGTTCTCGTTCTTGCACGCGGTCGCGCAGGCGTTGCAGTCGATGCAGCGGTCGGCGTCACAGAGGAATTTCATCCGCGCCATGCTGTTCGCTTTCTCAGGCCGACCTGATCTGACACAGGGTGGCCTTTGGCTCCTGCATGCCGGTGGCGGGATCGTAACCGTAGGTGGTCAGCGTGTTGACGCTCTCGCCGAGCACGATCGGATCGGCGCCCTTGGGATATCGCGAACGCAGATCGTTGCCCTGGAACCAGCCCGCGAAATGATAGGGCATCCAGGCCAGGCCCTTGCCGACCCGTTCGGTCACCACGGCCTTCATCCGGGCCCGCGAGGTGTTCTCCGCCCCGGTCACCCATACCCAGCCGCCGTCGCTGATGCCGCGTTCACCGGCATCCGCCGGATTGATCTCCACGAACATGTCCTGCTTCAGCTCGGCCAGCCATTTGTTGGAACGCGTCTCCTCGCCGCCGCCTTCATATTCGACCAGCCTGCCGGAACTCAGGATCAGCGGGAACTGCTTGACGACGCCGCGGTCGACGGCGGCCTTCTGCACGCTGAAGCCGATATTGGGCAGGCGGAACTGCTTGGCGTCCGGCAAGGTCGGATAGGCGGCGACAAGGTCGGGCCGCGGCGTATAAATCGGTTCGCGGTGGACCGGGACCGGATCGGGCAAATTCCAGGCGATCATCCGCGCCTTGCCATTGCCGTAGGGCGAGCAGCCATGCTCGATCGCCACCCGCTGGATGCCGCCCGACAGGTCCGTCGACCACGACACCGCATCCGGATTGGCTGAATTCACCTGCTGGATGACTTCCATCTCCTGTGCGGTGAGATCTTTGTCCCAGCCGAGCTTCTTGAGCACGCCGAGCGTGAATTCGGGATAGCCGTCCTTGATTTCCGAACCGACCGAGTAGGAACCCTCGGCGAGCAGATTGTCGTGGACCTCGCGCTCGACCTGCTGGCCGTTTTCCATCACCTTGCGCTTGACGACGCGCTCGACGCCGAAACGCGCGCGGAACGTACCGCCGCCTTCCTTCACGTGCAGGTTGGTGTTGTAGAGGATCGGCGTGCCCGGATGTTTGAACGCGGGCGTCCCCCAGCACGGCCACGGCAGGCCGTAATATTCGCCGCCGACTTCCGGATCGTCCTTCGGCGCCCGCATCGTCACCAGGTCGAACTTGTGCTGGTTGCGCATGTGCGCCTTGAGCCGTTCCGGCGACTGGCCGCAATAGCCGGTCGACCAGCCGCCGCGATTGATCTCGCGCAGGATATCCTCGGGATCGACCTTGCCGTTCTCGACCTTGATGTTCTTGAACATCCTGTCGGCGAAGCCGAATTTCTTGGCCAGCAGGTACATGGTGTCGTAGTCGTTCTTCGACTCGAACACCGGCTCGACGATCTTCTCGCCCCACTGGATCGAGCGGTTGGAAGCGGTCCGCGAACCCTCCATTTCGAAGCTGGTGCAGGCGGGCAGGAGGTAAGTGCCGTTCTTGCGCTCCGACAGCACCGACCAGGCGGTGGGATAGGGATCGCACACCACCAAGAGTTCGAGCTTTTCGATGCCCTTCACCGCTTCCGGCATCCGCGTGATGGTATTGACGCCGTGCCCCATGATGAACATCGCCTGCACATTGTCGGGCTGGGCGACCTGGTTCTTGGGCAACAACGTGGCGTCGAACCAGCGCGTGCTTGGAATTCCCGGCGCCTCCATCAAGGCCTTGCTCGGGAAACGGCCGCGCATCCAGTCGTAGTCGACCTGCCAGACCCGGCACCAGTGCCGCCACGCGTCTTCGGTCAGGCCGTAGTAGAGCGGCAGCGAGGTGACATCGAGGCCGAGATCGGTGGCGCCCTGCACATTGGTATGGCCGCGGAAGATGTTGGCGCCGCCGCCGGCATGGCCGACATTGCCGGTGGCCAGCAGCAGGATGCAGCTGGCGCGGACGTTGGCGGTGCCGACGGTGAACTGGGTCTGTCCCATCGCCCAGATCAGCGTCGCCGGCTTCTCCTTGGCGAACACCTCGGCGACATGCCTGACCTGCGCCTCCGGCAGGCCGGTGACGCGTTCGACCTCGGCCGGCGGCCACTTCGCCACCTCGGCGCGGATCTCGTCGATGCCGTACACCCGCTGGCTGATGAAATCCTTGTCTTCCCAGCCGTTCTGGAAGATGTGCCAGAGCATGCCGTAGATCGTCGCGATGTGCGTGCCGGGACGCACCCGGACATACTCCGTCGCGTGCGCGGCAGTCCGCGTCATGCGCGGATCGATCACGATCATGTTGGCGCGGTTGAGCTCCTTGCCTTCGAGGATGTGCTGCAGCGACACCGGGTGGGCTTCCGCCGGATTGCCGCCCATCACCATGATGGTCTTGGCGTTGCGGATGTCGTTGTAGCTGTTGGTCATCGCGCCGTAGCCCCAGGTGTTGGCGACGCCGGTGACGGTGGTGGAATGGCAGATCCGCGCCTGGTGGTCGGAATTGTTGGTGCCCCAGAACGCGGCCAGCTTGCGGTTGAGATAGGCGGCCTCGTTGGTGAACTTGGCCGAGCCGAGCCAGTATAGCGAGTCCGGTCCGGCCTTGTCGCGGATCGCCAGCAGCTTGTCGCCGATCTCGTCGATCGCCTGGTCCCAGGAAAGCTTGGTCCATTGGCCGTTCACCAGCTTGACCGGATAGCGCAGCCGCCGCGTGCTCAGCACGTCGTCGCGGACCGCGGCGCCCTTGCAGCAATGCGAGCCGCGATTGATCGGGCTGTCGTAAACCGGTTCCTGTCCGATCCACACGCCGTTGGCGACCTTGCCGATCACCGAACAGCCCACCGAACAGTGGGTGCAGACATTCTTGTGGGTCGTGACCTTGGCGCCCGCCGGCGCCGGAGGACCGGCTTCGGCCTGGCGAATGCCGCCGAGCGGAAGGCTGCCCAGCGCGGCCAGGGCGCCGCCGGCGAGGCCGGATTTGATCAGGAACGTGCGGCGGTCGGTACCGCCAGGTTCATTCGCGGCGGGGCGGGCGAGCGCGCCGCCGTCACGCCGATGTCGCGATGTCCTGATCAGCATGGGCGCCCTCCCTATCGCGCCGGATAGCGGTTGACGCGGTAGAAGTTTTCGACTTCCTGCGAATGCGCCTGGTAGCGCGACTTGCGCTTGTCGGGACTGCCGGTCGGCGCCGCTGCGGCCGGCGTCGCCGTCATCGCACTGCTGCTCGTCGTCGCGACCGCCGCCAGTGCGGCCCGGAACAGATCGCGCCGGTGGATCCTGCTGTCGAATTTCTTCATCAGGCAACCCGTCCCGACCACAACCCATCCGAATCGACAGACACGACGGTCGCATATCGACCTCGCCGCTCCGCCCCATGAAAGCACGATCATAATTCCCTGGCTGCAACACGCTTGAAGGAAATCGGCATTTTTTGCCGTTTTTCTCGATTTCGGCGATCACCAAGTTGCGATCACCCGCACGCTGGACAGCTCGCATGAGTGCGATAGTCTGAGCCGATTGCATCACGAAGAATTACGACAAGGGAATTTCGCCATGAGACGCATCGTTTTTTCGATGCTCGCGGTGGTCATCGCCGTTGCGGCGGCGACCGTCGTGCTGATGCGGTCGCCATCGGTCCACCCGAACATCGCGGCGGAGGCATTGGCGATGATGCCGATTGCCGAAATGCACGCGAGGATCGATCCGACGCAGCTTCCGCTCGAGGACGTCGAGGATCAGGCGCTGATCTTTACGGCAAAGCAAAAGGAGTAGGGCGCGCCGGCGTAGGATTGGTAGAGCGAAGCGAAACCCATCGTACCGGTTTCATTGACCATCGGCACCAGACTCGTAGCCCGCGTGGCGAAGCGTAACCCGGGGAGCCACGATCGCCACGGCTCGAGTCCCGGATTACGCTTGCGCTCCATCCGGGCTACGGGCTTCGCAACCAACGCTAGGTGACCGGCTGCTCCGACGCCTCATACGTCTCCGGCGCCAGCGGCGGCGCGGAAAGGAAATTCGGCCGCAGCATCAGCGCCATCTGCTCCGGCTTGAGCGGCTTGCTGCAGAGGAAACCCTGGATTTCATCGCAGGCATGGTCGCGCAGGAACCTTTCCTGCGCCGAGGTCTCGACGCCTTCGGCGACGATGGTCATGCCGAGCGCCTTGCCCATGTTGATGATCGCCTGGGCGATCGCCTGGTCCTCGCAGTCGTCCGGCAGGTTGCGCACGAAGGAGCGGTCGATCTTGATGGTGTCGATCGGGAACTGCTTCATCAGCGACATCGACGAATAGCCCGTGCCGAAATCGTCGATGGCGAGCCGGATGCCGCGCTGCTGGATCGCGGTGAGAATCTTGACGGCGCGCGCGACGTTCTGCATCACCATGCTTTCGGTGACCTCGAGCTGCAGCAGCATCGGCGACATGCCGCATGAGGCGAGCGCGTCGTCGATATCGGCGAGCAGGTTCTCGTCGGCGAATTGCCGTGGCGACAGGTTGACCGCCATCGACACCGACCGCAGCCCGCGGCGCTGCCACGCCATGTTCTGGGCGCAGGCTTCCTTGAGCACCCAGCGGCCGATCGGTACGATCAGCCCGGTCTCCTCGGCCAGCGGAATGAACTGCATCGGCGGCAGCATGCCGAGCTCCGGGTGGGTCCAGCGCAGCAGCGCCTCGACGCCGGTGATCTGCCGGGTCGCCAGATCCACCTTGGGCTGGTAGTGCAGCGAGAACTCCTGCCGATCGAGCGCATGGCGCAGGCTGGTCTCCAGCAGCAGCCGTTCGATCGACGGGGTCTTCACCGCCTTGGTGAAGAATCGGAAGCCGTTCTTGCCGTCTTCCTTGGCGAGATACATCGCCATGTCGGCGTGCTTGGTCAGCGCGTGGACGTCGTCGCCGTCGGCGGGAAACATCGCGACGCCGATGCTGGCGGTGGTATGGCACTCGTGGCCGGAAAGCCGCAGCGGCTGGCTCAGCGTCGACAGCAGGCCGCGCGCCGTTGCCTCGATGGCGTCGCGCTCCGCGGCGTCCTCGAGAATCACCACGAACTCGTCACCGCCGAGCCGCGCCACCGTGTCGCTCGGCCGCAGCGTGCAGCGCAGCCGGCCGGCGGTTTCCACCAGCAGCAGATCGCCGGCCTCGTGGCCCAGCGAATCGTTGACGATCTTGAAGCGGTCGAGATCGATGAACAGCACCGCAAAGCGCCGCGCGCTGCGCCGCGCATCCTCGATCACGCCGTGCAGCAGCTGGTTGAAGGTCTCGCGATTGGGCAGCCCGGTCAGGCTGTCATGGGAGGCGAGATATTCGATGCGCTCGTCGGCCTTGGTCTTCGCCTCGGCGCGGTCGAAGTTGTCGAGCGCGAACGAGACGTTGTCGGTCAGGCGCTGCAGCAGCGCGATCAGCTCGGCGCTGAATACGCCGGGTTCATCCGACAGAAACAGCAGCACGCCGATCGATGCGCCGTCCTTGAGCAGCGGCAACGCGGCGCCCGACCGGATTCCGCCGTCGCGAGCCACCTTGCGGAAATGTTCGTTGCCGGCGAAGTCCGCCACGTAGTCGTTGCTGATGCAGGGGCGGCGCGTCCGGAACGCGGTGCCGCTCATGCCTTGCCCCTCGGGCCGTGCGGGGTCGATCGATCGTTGCACCTTCCTCGCCCGTTCGCGGTCGACCCCGGCCGCCGCGACCGCCGCCAGACAGTCGGTGCCGGGCTGCAGCAGGGTGATCGCGGTCGAAATGAAGCTGCCGCCGAGCACCGCGGCTTCGCACACCAGCTCATACAGCTCGGTGCGGGATTTCGCCCGCATGATCGCCTCGTTGGTGGCGCTGAGCGCCTCGAACATCCGCGCCAGCCGGTTCTTTTGCCGTTCTGCCCTGGCCTTCTGTTCGGCCTGATCGAAGTTGTCCAGCGCGAACGAGACGTTTTCGGCCATCCGCGTCAGCAGGCAGATGATCTCGTCGTCGACCGCCCAGGATTTGCTCACGAATACCATCAGCACGCCGATGCTGAGGCCGGCCTTGATCAGCGGCAGCGCGACGCAGGCGACGACGCCGGTCTCGCGTCCGGTCCGCCGCCAGGGCGCGCCCTGCGGCGAATTGAGGATGTCCTCGTTGACGCAGGCTTTCCGGTTGCGGAACGCCTGGCCGCAGACGCCAGTGCCATAGATGTTGTCCGGATCGATCGAGAACTGCGTCCGCGTGATCAGCTCGACGATCTCGCCGGTGCCGGCGACCGGCTTCAGCCAGGGGGAATCCGGCTGGGCGAGAAGCACCGCCGTGGCCAGTGACTTTCCGCTGTGCACCGAAGCGTCGCAGACCCGCTGATAGAGCTCCTGTTCGGTCTTGGCGCGCAGGATCGCCTCGTTGGTGGCGCTGATCGCGCCGAACATCCGGTTGAGCCGCCGCATCGCCCGTTCGGCGGCGTTGCGTTCGGCGTCGCGATCGAAATTGTCCAGCGCGAACGAGATGTTGGTCGACATCCGGGTCAGCAGCGCGACCATTTGCGGGTTCAGCGCGCCGGCTTCGCGCAGCCGCACGTGGAACACGCCGATGCTCTTGCCGCCCCGCACCAGCGGCATCGCCGCGGCGGCGCCGACGTGATGCTGCGCGATCAGGTCGCGCCAGGCCTGCGACCGCGGGTCGTTTGGGAAATCGTTGCTGATGCACGGCGTCTGGTTGCGGAACGCTTCGCCGCACAGCCCCATGCCCTCCGGCTTGTCGGCGTCGACCGAAATGGTGGTGATGGAGTTGCGCAGTCGTTCGGCATCGGGGCCGGCGCCGGCGGTCATCTCCAGCTCGCTGGTCCCCGCTTTCAGCAGCATGATCGCGATGGAGTGGAAATCGCCGCTGGACAGCGCCGCGTCGCAGACCTGCTGGAACAGCTCGTCCGGCGACTTCGCATAGAGGATCGCCTCATTGGTCGCGCTCAGGGCGGCGAACATACGCGCGATGTTGGTCCCCAGATCCATCGAAGCCCCGCACAACTACCAGGTCCATCAAGGTGCGCGATGGATACCTAAGCGGGCGTTATCAATGAGGGTAAACGAAATCTTATTCGCACGTAAGAATAACGCAGCGCTAAATTGCTGCGCCGCCGTACTGTCCTCCCGTCTCCCCGCGCGCTGCAGGGCAATTGCATTTGAAAAAAACGCTGCCACAGCTCTGCTCCCCTCCCACCCGCTCTTGCGGTGGGGAGGGGTCGGGGGTGGGGGGACGATAGTTGCTA
>Ga0209758_1001533_pt1 | contig 26615 bp, 25 predicted proteins | sample AraplaMF_Col_mMF_FD_184258 | JGI IMG/M metagenome (GOLD analysis project Ga0209758, IMG submission 184258) | Arabidopsis root microbial communities from the University of North Carolina, USA - plate scrape MF_Col_mMF (SPAdes) (version 2) | ecosystem: Host-associated > Plants > Roots > Endosphere...
AGCGCAATCCGGGGCCAGACCAACCGCATCGCACGACGGCCCGTGTGGAACCAATCCCGGATTGCGCTGCGCTCCATCCGGGCTACGAAAGCGGACATGGCGTCTTTGCGCGTTCGGCTTCATCTTTTGGTAGATTCGGGAGCGATATATCGAGGCCTCGCTCACCCTAGGTCGAGGACATCATGAATTTCTCCGGATTGGGCATGCATCTCGGCAATCTGTCGCGCCTGTCGAACGCGCTGACGCGGTCGATCAGTCCGGAGAATTTCACCGGCGAGAAGGGCAAGGGCGGCATGTCCGTCGACGGCCCGGCCGCGCGTCAGGCCCGCGATCTCGGCCAGGGCTGGAAGGTCTCGCCCTATGTGCAGATCGAGCCCGGCACGACCTTCACGCTCGCCGACATCGAGGGCCAGGGCGCGATCCAGCAGATCTGGATGACGCTGGCGCGCGGGCGCCTGCGCCATTCGATCCTGCGCGTGTATTGGGACGATCAGGCACAGCCGAGCGTGGAATGTCCGGCCGGCGATTTCTTCGCCTGCGGCTGGGAGGAGTTCGCGCAGGTCTCCTCGCTCGCGGTCTGCGTCAATCCCGGCCGCGCCTTCAACTGCTACTGGGAAATGCCGTTCCGCAAGCGCGCGCGCTTCACGCTGGAGAACCGCAGCGACGAGCAGCTCACGATCTACTACCAGATCAACTACACCCTGACCGAGGTGCCCGAGGACTGCGCCTATTTCCATGCGCAATTCCGCCGCACCAACCCGCTGCCTTACAAGCAGGTCTACACCATCCTCGATGGCGTCGCGGGCGCCGGCCACTATGTCGGCACCTACATGGCCTGGGGTGTCCACAACAACGGCTGGTGGGGCGAAGGCGAGATCAAGTTCTTCATCGACGGCGACGGCGCGTTCCCGACCATCTGCGGCACCGGCACCGAGGACTATTTCTGCGGCGCCTACAATTTCGATCCCCATGTCGCTCATGGCGGCCAGGGACAATCGCGCTACCAGGAATTCACCACGCCCTACGCCGGCCTGCCCCAGGTGATCCGCCCCGACGGCGTCTACCGGTCGCAGCAGCGCTTTGGCCTCTATCGCTGGCACATCCCCGATCCCGTGCGCTTCCGGAGCGACCTGCGCGTCACCATCCAGGCGCTGGGCTGGCTGCCGGGCGCGAAGGACGGCAAATACCTGCCGCTGCAGGACGACATCGCCTCGGTCGCGTTCTGGTACCAGACGCTGCCGACCGCTCCCTTCCCCACGTTGCCCGGGCCGGACTATCTCGAAATCGCGTAAGGCCGGCCGCGGTTCGATCAAGGAGACCAGAGATGCTCTATCCGATGTCGCCCAAAGTCGTCGAGCTCAAGCGCAGGCTCGAGAGCTTCATGGACCGGCACATCTATCCGAACGAGGAGCGCTTCTACCGCGAGGCCGAGGAGCTCGGACCGTGGAAGGTCTACCCCGTCGTCGAGGAGCTAAAGCCGCTGGCGCGCGCCGAGGGCCTCTGGAACCTGTTCCTGCCGGAATCGAGCCATGGCGCCGGTCTCACCAATCTCGAATATGCGCCGCTCTGCGAGGTGATGGGCCGCTCGCATCTTGCGCCCGAAGTGTTCAACTGCTCGGCGCCCGACACCGGCAATATGGAGGTGCTGGAACGCTATGGATCGAAAGAGGACAAGGAGCGCTGGCTGAAACCGCTGCTCGCGGGTGAAATCCGCTCCTGCTTCGCCATGACCGAACCCGCGGTCGCCTCATCGGATGCGACCAACATCGAGAGCTCGATCGCGCGCGATGGCGACCATTACGTGATCAACGGCCGCAAATGGTACACCACCAATGCCACCGACCCGCGCTGCAAGATCTGCATCTTCATGGGCAAGACCGATCCCGACAATCCGGATCGCCACAAGCAGCAATCCATGATCCTGGTGCCGATGGACACGCCGGGCATCGAGGTGAAACGGCCCCTGCCCGTGTTCGGCTTCTACGGCGTGCCCGACCGCGCCTCGGAGGTCGTCTTCACCAATGTGCGGGTCCCGAAGGAGAACATGCTGCTTGGCGAAGGCCGCGGCTTCGAGATCGCGCAGGGCCGCCTCGGCCCCGGCCGCATCCACCATTGCATGCGCCTGATCGGCCTTGCCGAGCGGACGCTCGAAAAGATGTGCCGCCGCGTCCGCAGCCGCGTCGCCTTCGGCAAGCCCGTCTCCGAGCAGACCGTGACGCAGGAGCGCATCGCCGAAGCTCGCATCATGATCGAGCAGGCCCGGCTGCTGACGCTCAACGCCGCCTATGCGATGGACACGGTCGGCAACAAGGTCGCGAAAGCCGAGATCGCGATGATCAAGGTCGCCGTGCCCAACATGGCTTGCCAGATCATCGACTGGGCCATCCAGGCCCACGGCGGCGGCGGCACCTCGAACGATTTCGGTTTGACGCAGGCTTACGCGACGGCGCGTCTGCTGCGGCTTGCGGACGGGCCGGACGAGGTCCACCGCAACCAGATCGCGCGGTTCGAGCTGAAGAAATATTCGAACGCTTAGAGCGAAGCGCGTGAGGCAACGGCAGCGCTCTCTTCCCTTCTCCCCTTGTGGGAGAAGGTGGCGCGAAGCGCCGGATGAGGGGTATCTCTCCGCACGGTAAGCGTGGAGACATACCCCTCACGCAAGCGAGCTTGGATCATCCAACGGCGCTGCCCTCTCCCACAGGGGGAGAGGGCACACCAATGCGCAGCTGCTTCAGTCCAACACCTCGACCGTCGCAGAACGTCCCGCAACCAGCGACACGTTCTCCGGCACCGGGTCCAGCGCAATGCGCACCGGGACGCGCTGCGCGAGCCGCACCCAGCTGAAGGTCGGGTTGACGTTCGCAAGCATGCTGGCCCCCTCGGCGCGGTCGCGGTCCTCGATGCCGGCAGCGATGCTCTCGACATGGCCCGACAGCGTCACCTTCTCGCCCATCAGGCGGACCTGCACCTTGTCGCCGATGCGGATGCGCGCGAGCTTGGTCTCCTCGAAATAGCCCTCGACATGCAGCGTATCGGTGTCGACCAGCGCCATCACGCCCTTCCCGGCCGTGACATAGGCGCCGGGACGCAGATCCATGTTGGTGATCACGCCATTCACGGAGGCGCGGACCTCGCTGCGGTCGAGGTTGAGCTGGGCGACGGCACGGTCGGCGACGGCCGCGTCGAAGGCCGCCTTGGCTTGCAGCTGGGTGGCCAGCACCTGCTCCTGCTTCTGCTGCGAGACCGCATCGGTCGTCAGGGTGCTGTAGCGCTTCAGATCGGCGTTGGCCTGGTCGAGCGTCGCCTGATGACCCGCGACCGAAGCATCGGCCTGCCGCAGCGCCAGCGCGAAGCGTTCGCGGTCGATCCGGAACAGCACGTCGCCGCGACGGACCTTCTGGTTGTCCTTGACCAGCACCTCGGTGACGAAGCCGGAAACATCGGGCGCGACCTGGACCACATCGGCGCGCACGCGGCCGTCACGGGTCCAGGGCGATTCCATATAATAGACCCAGAGCTCGCGTCCTACCGCGAGCGCCAGGGCGACGGCAATGACGGTCAGCGCGAGACGGCTGAGCCAGGCAAGATTGCCCTTCATGAGAGGTACTCCGAGAGATAGACGACGACGCCGAGAAGGCAGACGAAAATCGCGAAATCGAACAGCGCGCGGTGCCAGACCAGCCGGTAGAGGTCGAAGCGCTGCATCAGCCGGCGGAGAACAGCGCTGAGGAAATAAGCGATGATGATCCACAGCAGCAGCGCCGGCACCAGCACGCCATAGATGTCGATCACATATCTCATGCCGCAACACTATCTGCGCGCGGCCGATAGGCCGGTGCGTCCGGGAACAGGCCGCGGCGGATACCGACGAGACCGATCAGGGCGTCCTCGCGCGCGCTGTCATTGGGATCCTTCACCGCCTGGGCCAGCGCCCGGTCGACGCTGGTCAGCAGCTCGGCCGGCATGCCATGACCCGCATAGCCGCGGCAGGCTATGGCGAGCCGGTCGAGCATGTCGTCGATGACGGCAATGGTGGATGCCGCCAGCCCGTAGCGGGCGCGGCGGAGGTCGATGATGTTGATTCCGATGCGGAGCTGGGTGAGGCTGTCGGCATCGCGGCGGTCGCTCTCCGACAGGAAGGCGATGCGCTGCACCAGCAGCCCGAGCCGGTGCAGCATCAGGCCCGCGAACTCCGCGCGGTCGCGCTTGCCGCGCCGCTCGGCTGCGACCGCGATGGTCTTCCAGCCGGACAGCACCAGGCGATTGGCGATCCATTCCGCCCCCACCCCGCGCGCGATCCGCGTCACCAGCTCGGCGATGACGACGCCGACGAAGAAGGCGACGGCGGAATTGGCGTAGGAGGCGAAATCCGCGCTGTAGGTCGATTGCAGCGCCAGCAGCGTCGCGGTGTTGGCGGCCAGTGCCATGCCGGTGCCCGCCGTCGCCGGACGGCTGATCAGGAAGCCGTAGAGCAGGAAGGTCGGCGCCAGCGCGACGACCAGGACCTCGAGATGCGAGATCGCGGGAACCAGCGCGAACAGATAGATCGCGACCACCACGATGGCGACCAGCGACCACAGGCCGAAACTGCGGATGAAGCGCGCGGGCTCGTCCTGCGCGGCAAAGAACGAACATGCGACCGCCGCCATCATCGGCGCCGACGCGCCATCCGGCCAGCCCGTGCCGATCCAGAACGCGCAGCAGATCAGGATGGCAATGGCGGCACCGGCCGCCGACCACAGCGCAAGGCCGCGATCCCGGTGGCGCACGGGCGCAGCGCCCGCCTCGGAATGGAAGGCAAGTTTTGCGGTCGCGACGTTGCGGTTGTCGGCGATCGCCTCGGCCAGCTCACGGCAGTCGCGCGAGAGGTCGACGAGCTCCCGCAACCGCGACAGCAGGCTGGTGATGATGATCCGCTCCCAGTCGGCGCTGTCGTCGAGCAACGCCTGCCGCTCGGCGATCATGGCGCGGATCCGCTCGGCCGGCTGCGGCTCCCTGACGTCGCTCACGATCCATTGCGCGAGGTCCTCCAGCAGCCGCATCAGCTCCGGCTGCCGGCGCAAGGCCTCCTCCCCCAGCGCCGCCAACCGGTCCTCCAGCGAGGCGATCACCGGCAGCAGCATCAGCATGCGCAGCCGGATTTCACCGAGACCATTGACGGCGTTGCGGTCGGTCAGCCGGTCATAGGCAAGATGGGCGGAGAGCGTGTCGATCTCGACGATGTCGGTTGCGAGCTTGAGGCGCTTGCCGCGGCGAAAGTCTCCGGTGCCCTCTCGCAGCAGCACCGCCTGGCTGAGACGGCGCGCATCCAGCAGCCAGCTTTCGACGCGATGGGCGACCGCAGGCGCGACGCTGCGCGGAAAGACGATGGTGGAAACGAGGCTGGCGCAGATGATGCCGAGCGAGATCTCCTCGAGCCTTGCCACCGCGGTGTCGAAGATGGCGCCGGGCTCGGACACCGAGGGGAAACCGATCAGCGCCACCGTGTACCCGGCCAGCATGAACACATAGCTGCGCGGCGTGCCGTCGAGCAGCGAGAGATAAAGGCAAAGCCCGACCCAAAGCGCGATGGCAAGACACAGCAGTTCCGGCGCGTCGATCAGGTTCGGCACCAGCACCACCGTCATGACGGCGCCGACCAGCGTGCCCATCACGCGGAAGAACGCTTTCGAGCTGGTTGCGCCCGCCAGCGGCTGCGAAGTGATGTAGACGGTCGCCATCGCCCAGTACGGCCGCGGCAGGTCCATCGCGAGCGCGATGACGAGCGCCAGCATCGACGCGGCGAACGTCTTCAACGCAAAAATGAGGTCCGCATGGCGGACCAGGAACGGCTCGTCGGCGCGCATGGCTATTTCGGTTCGGGACCAGTCTTGACGTCTTGCAGGCGACTGGCCCGCTGTTCGATGCGCTGAAGAGTCTCGAATGTTATCGCAAGTTCCTCGGGCCCGATATCCCTTAACAGGCTGGCCCGAACACGCCGCAATATCCGGTTGGTTTCCTCGACCTTGGCCGCACCCGCCTTGGTCAGATGGAGCGTTTTGGCACGGCGATCGGTCGGGTCTTCCCGGCGCTCGACCAGGCCTTCGGCCTCAAGCAGGTCGATCAGGCGCACCAGCGACGGTCCCTCGATGCCGAGCTCGTCCGCGAGCACACCCTGGCGGACATTCTCACCCTGACGCGACAGCACCAGCAGCGGGATCGCGGTCGCGTAAGACAGGCCGTGATCGGACAGCGCCTGATCCGACTCGCGCCGCCATATGCGGCCGAGACGGGTGACGAGCCGGCCGATTTCGGCGTGGATGTGAGCCTGCGACGGAGCCATGCAATTTAGATAGGATGCGAACTATTAGTTTGCAACTATATATCCCGGCATCACGGCGCTGATCACGCAGACGCGAACGAGGACAGGCGCGATGGGACCGGGTTCCCCGGCACATGCAGCGAAGACGGTGGCCGGCCACAGCGCGCTGACGCTGGTGCCGACCTTCGTCGTCGTGGCCGTGGACGCCACGGGCATGGGGATCATCCTGCCATTGCTGCCGTTCTATTCGCAGCGGCTCGGCGCCACGCCGTTCCTGCTCGGCGCGCTGATCTCGGCCTATGCCGTCTGCCAGCTCATCGCCGGTCCCGTGGTCGGGATGCTCTCGGACCGCTACGGACGGCGGAAGGTGCTGGTCGTGAGCCAGATCGGAACGCTCATCGGGTTCGTGCTGCTCGCTCTCGCCGGCAGTCTCACGCTCGTCTTCATGGCCCGGATCATCGACGGCCTGACCTCCGGCAACATCTCGGTCGCGCACGCCTATGCCGCCGAGCACAGCGCGCCCGCGACGCGCAAGCAGGCGCTCGGCGTGACCAGCGGAGCGATCGGAACCGGGCTCCTGCTCGGGCCGGCACTCTCGAGCTTCCTCGTCCATTACGGCCAGACCGCGCCGGTGTGGGCCGCCGCCGCGCTGTCCCTGATCAGCATCCTGGCGACGATCGCCCTGCTCCCGCCCGACCATCCGGCGTCCGGGCCGCGCCACCGGCATCGCGTCCCCGAGCGGGTGCCAGCCCCAAGCCTGCTCGGCCTGCGCTACGCATGGCGGCTGCTCGGCCTGCTCATCGTGTTCTTCTTCGCCAACGCGATGTTCCTGTCGCAGATCGGCCTGTTCCTGTCGGCGCGGTTCTCCTGGGACGGCCATGCCTTCGGCGCGCGCGAGCTCGGCTGGGTGTTCGCCTATGCCGGCTTCATCAACATGGTGGTCCAGGGCCTGCTCATCACGCGCATGAGCCTGATCGCCTCCGACCGCAGCATCGTGATGGCGGCATTCGCCTGCATGGGTCTCGGCTTTACAGGTCTTGCGTCCCGCGACAATGTCGGCCTGCTCGCGGTCAATCTGACGCTGATCATCGCCGGCACCATGTTCGCGCGGAGCACGCTGACGGCTGAGTTGTCGCGAAGTACCGCGATCAACCGCCAGGGCATGATCATGGGCCTCAACCAGTCGCTGATGTCAGGCGCGAATATCGGCGCGCCGCTGGTGAGCGGCGCGCTGATCGGTCATCGGCTGTTCGTCCCCTGGGCGCTCGCCATGGCGGCGATCGCGGCAATCGGCGCCGCGCTGGCCGGTCGTTTGCTGGACACGCCGCGGACGCGCTAGCGCCCCTCGCCTCACTTCACCAAATAAACGTCCGGATCGGCGCTGGAGCTCGGATTCTTGAAGGCGGCGCGCAGGGCCGGCGAGATCGGGACATTGTAGTTGATGCCGTTCGGCGGCGTCGGTGATTCCAGCCACTTGCGATAGAGCACCTCGATCTCCGGGCTTGCATAGAGCTCGGCCGTGGCGCGATCGGCCAGCGCCTTGAACGGCGCGTCCTCCCGCCGCAGCATGATCCCGAAAGGCTCGGCCTTCGCAAAGGTCTCCTCGCTGATCATGAACAGCGCCGGCTCCTTCGAGCGCGCAATGGCGACCGCGAGCTGGACGTCGTCGAGCGCGTAGGCCTGCGCGCGGTCGGTCTCGAGCAGCAGGAACGCTTCGGCCTGGTCCACCGCCGGCATGATCCTGATGCCGAGATTCCGCTCGGTATTGACCTTGGCGAGCTGGTTCAAATTGACCGAGCCGGCCACGGCCGTCACGGCCTTGCCCTTGAGGTCGTCGATGGTGTTGATCTTGGCGGCCTTCTTGGCGGCAAAGCGCGTCGCGCTGAGGAAATGCGTGTTGGTGAAGGCGACCTGCTTCTGGCGGTCGGCATTGTTGGTGGTCGCCGAGCAATGCAGGTCGAGCGTGCCGTTGACCATCAGCGGGATGCGGTTCGACGAGGTCACGGCGACATAATCGACGGCAATGTCGGGCATCGCGAGCTGCTTCTTCACGGCGTCGACGATCTTGAGGCAGATGTCCATGGCGAAACCGACCGGCTTCTGGTTGCCGTCGAGATAGCTGAACGGGACCGAGGCTTCCTGATAGCCCAGCGCGATCTTCTTCGTCTCCTTCACCTTCTGGAGCGTACCCGTGAGGTCCTGGGCCGAGGCTGCGCCGGCAAGACATGTCACGGCCAGAAGAATGGTGGGAAGACGCATCGGAGGGCTCCTTGAGGGGGTCATCGACTGCTGTCGAGACACTATCCCGCTGATAGCCTACATAGGCGCACAGCGCCAGACGAGGCAGGGTTTAGCAGCTATCGCCTTTTTATATGGTCCGCTCGAGGGCCGGCGCGCCTCATTGGCAGGTGAGCTGCTGCTCGAACCAGCCGCTCAGCCGATCCGACAGGGACGGCCACATGGACTGGAAACTGCCAAGCCTGCCGACATTGCTGCGGTACATCGCCCGCAATTCCTCCTCGATGGCCGGCAGGTCGACGCCAATGCAGACCCCGTCCCGCGCGATCGTCCTGCCGGCGACGACGACCTCCTTCACGAGCGATGCATTGCCGCGCGCGAACAGCAGCGCCATGGGATCGACCGGCATGATCCGGTCCCGATCCAGCCGGTCGAGATTGATCACGACATAGTCGGCCGGATTGCCGGCGACGAGCTCGCCCGTGCCGGGTGCGCCGGTGGCACGGCGCCCGTTGCGGACGGCGAGTGAAAACATCTCGGCCGGCGTCCATGTCGCCTTGAAGCCGACGCCGCCATGGGCGAGCTGCACCAGCCGCATCTCGCGCAGGATGTCGTCGTCCTCGTCCAGCGCCAGCCCGTCGACGCCCACCGTGATGGCGCAGCCGCATGCGTGCGCTGCGGCGATCGGCGCGAGCCCCGAGCGCAGATGCATGTTCGAGCTGAAATTGGTGACGATGCGCGCGCCGGAGGCCGCGATCATCTCCAGCTCGTCCGGCCTTGCGTGGATGCAATGCGCCAGCGTCAGCCGCTCGGAGAGGAAGCCGATGTCGCGCAGCCAGCGCACCATGTCGGGAAAGTTTTGGTCGGCCCAGGCGCGCTGATACACGGTCTCCAGCAGATGCATGTGGATGCGGCGGCCGGTCCTGGCCGAGTTCTCGGCGACGGCTTCCAGCAGCGGCTTCGAGCACCATTGCACGCCGGCGGGCCCGAGCTGCACGTCCACCATTGGCCCCGCGATGGAAGCGGCAATCGCGTCGGTCAGCTCGATATAGACCTTGGGCGGCATCGGCGCGCGGACGAAGAGGTCGTCGATGGTCTTGCGGTTCTCGCCGGACAATCCTGAAAGCACAGGCTCGGCATCGCCGTAAACGACCGGATTCTGGTCGCGCACGGCCATCGCAAACGCGATGCGGATGCCGACATCGGATGCCGCCCTCGCGACGGCCTTGGCTTCCTCGACCAACGACATCGTCCCGCTCGGGCGGGTGTAGTGCACCATCATGGCGGCGCAGCCAGCCTTGGCCGAACGCGCCAGTGCGGAAGCCGCGGTCAGATAGGGATCGACCGGCGTGCCGAGCGCGGTCCGCAGGATCCAGCTTTCCAGGGGCATGCCGACCGCGCCGAAGGACGACGCGGTGGCGCGGGCGTGGTCATGGGCATTGACGAAGGCCGGAATGACGAAGGAGCGAGGCTCGCCCCCCGCTCCTTCCGAGATGCCGGTAATGACACCGCCGTCGTGCCGCAGCACGACGTTGTCGCTGATACCGCGCTCAGGGCCACGGAACAGGCTGGTTGCCGATATCTCCGTGGCCATGACCGTCTCTCCAGATTCAGTTGGCAGTATACACCAACTCCCGCTCGGGGCGCGGCGGCAGGAACTCGCGCGAGAACACTTCGGCCGGCGTCGGCGCGCGGGCGAGCTCATAGCCCTCGACCACGATGCCGATGGCGCGCGTCATGCGGTCGTCCTTGATGTCGCCGATTCCGATCTCCTTCATCTCCGGCGAAACGATCAGCTTTTCGAACGAATATTGCAGCCGGCGCTTCTCGACGCCGACGTCAATCAGATTGTCGTAGTTCAGCGCGGCCTTCATGCCGGCATTCTGGTCCTTGGCGACCGCGATCGCGCCCTTGTTGATGGCGCGCACGAGGCCTGCAACGGCCTTCGGATTGGACGCGATCAACTTCTTGGAGACCATCACGCCGTTGGAATAGAGGTCGAGGCCATACTCACCGAACGAGAACCATTTGAAGTCCTTGTCGGGGTCCTGACGGTTGAGCACCAGGTTGAAATAGCTGGTGATGTTGAAGACGAGCGCGGCGTCGATGTCGCCCTTGATCAGCATCGGCTCCTGCAGGTTCGGCGCCATATTGGAGATCTTGATCTTCTCGCCATCGAGCCCGTTCTTGCGCGTGAACACCGGCAACAGGCGCGTCGTCGGCGTGCCCTGCGCGCCGCCGAGGGTGTGGCCTTCGAAATCCTTGATGGTGTTGATGCCGCTGGTCTTCTTGGCGACGATCGCGAATGGCGGCTGATTCCACATCATGTAGACCATGACGGGCGCCTCCTGCGGCTTGGTCGCGGCGTTCTGGATGATGGCGTTGACGTCGCCGAAGCCGGCGTCATAGGCGCCGGACATCACGCGCGTGACGGTGGCGCCGGAGCCCTCGCCCTGGTCGATGACGACGTTGAGGCCCTCTTCTTTGAAATAGCCGTTGTCCTTGGCATAGAAGAACGCGGCGTCGCTGCCTTGCGTCTTCCAGCCCAGCGTGAACTTGATCGTGGTGTCCTGGGCCATCGCGGCGCCCGTGGACAGGGCCAATCCCAGCAGCGCGGCAGTTGCTTTTCTCAACATCGAGATCTCCTCAGCTTCGTTGCGTGACGGTTGGAAAAATCAGGTGGCGATCACGTCGTTCTTGCGCGTGGCCCAGCCGGTGACCTGCCCTTCGATCAGCGAGAACACGACGTAGAGGGCGACGCCGAGGCCGGCGAGCACGAACAGGCCGGCGAACACCAGCGGCACGTTGAAATTGGAGGACGCGGTCATCATGACGTTGCCGATGCCGCGGTTGGAGGCGACGGTCTCTGACAGCACCGCCCCGACGAAGGCGTAGGAGATCGCAACCTTCAGCGAGGCAAAGAAGAACGGCATGGTCCGGGGCAGACCGACGTTCCAGAGGATGTCGAACTTGCTGGCGCCGAGCGCTTTCAGGACGTCCTCGAGCTCCGGCTCGGTGGTCGCAAGGCCGGTGGCGATGTTGACGACGATCGGGAAGAAGCAGATCGACAGCGCGGTCAGCACCGCCGGTACCGTGCCCGAGCCGAACCACAGCACGAAGATCGGCACCACCGCGACCTTCGGGATCGAGGAGAAGCCGATCAGCAGCGGATAGCAGGTGTCGTAAGCGGTCTTGGAGACTCCAATGATCGCGCCGAGGGCGACACCGAGCGCGACGCCGAGGACGAAGCCGAACATCGTGGTGGCGAGCGTCTGCACGATGTGCGGCCACAGCACCGGAAAGCGCTGGACCAGCGTCACGAACACCTGCGAGGGCCGCGGCAGCACCAGGTCGGACATGCCCGTCATCAGGCAGAACAATTCCCAGGCGACGAAGAACAGCACGATCAGGCCCGCCGACCACGCCTTCTGCCTGATATCGATCCCGAACATCAGCCTGTCCCCTGCTGGGCCGCGCTGCGCGCGTCCTCGATGAAGGCGCGCAGCTTCTGGTTCAGCGCGACGAAATCCGGCTCGAACGTCATGGCCACGGTGCGCGGGCGCGCGAACTCGACCCGGCTGTCGTCGAGGATGCGGCCGGGACGCGCGCTCATCACGCAGATGCGGCTGGCGAGAAAGCCGGCCTCGCGCAGATCGTGCGTCACCAGCAGCACGGTCGGCTTGTGCGTCATCCAGAGGTTCTGGAGGATCGCCCACAGCTCCTCGCGGGTGAATTGGTCGAGCGCGCCGAAGGGCTCGTCCAGCAACAGCATGCGCGGCTCATGGATCAGCGCACGGCACAGATTGGCGCGCTGGAGCATGCCGCCGGACAACTGCCAGGGGTAGCGGCTGCCAAAACCCTTGAGACCGACCTGCTCCAGCAGCGCATTGGCCTTGTCGCGGAATTCTGTCTTGCGCAGCTTGCGGAAATTCGAGCGGAACGGCTCGACGATCTTCAGCGGCAGCATGATGTTCCGCTCGATCGTCATCCACGGCAGCATGGTCGGGTTCTGGAACGCCATGCCTACCCGCAGCGCCCGCGCCGCCACCTCGCGGCCGCCGACAATGACGACACCGCTGGTCGGCTGCACCAGGCCGCTGACGAGACGCAAGATGGTCGATTTGCCGCATCCGGACGGGCCGACCAGCGCGACAAACTCGCCGTCGGCGATCCGAAGGGTGGTCTTCGACAAAGCGGGCACAGCCCGGTCGCCGCGCCCGAAGGTCACCGAGGCCTCTGACAGCTCGATGGCGGTGACGGCGGCGCCTTCCGGAACGGGCCGGCCGTCAAACTGGGTGTTGGGTTGCATGCGCATCACAGCCAAAGTGCATGCAAGCTGGATGCCAGCCGGCGCCCTAAGCAAAATCAACGATCTGGCCGATCCCGGCGCCAGGCAGGCGGATTCGATTTAGGCAATCAGGACGTCAAACTGCATGCAATTGGTGCGCGGAACTGGCGCGCGGCTGTGCTAAGGAGAGCCGTCACTCCCTACAGGATTCGCCGATGGCGGCGCGCGCAACCAGCAAGACTTCCGAATCGTCCGACAAGGTCAGCGTGATCTGCCGCGCGCTCAGGCGCGCCATCATCGAGCAGGCGCTGGAGCCCGGCGCAAAGCTGCCGGAGGATTCGCTCGGCGAGCGCTTCGGCGTCAGCCGCACCATTGCGCGTCACGCTTTGGGGCAACTCGCCGCCGAGGGCCTGGTCGAGCTCCGCCGCAACCGGATCGCGGTCGTGGCGACGCCGAGCTGGCAGGAGGCGCGCGATGCCTTCGACATCCGCATCGAGCTGGAACGGCTCGTGGTGCGGCAGCTCGCGGGCAAGCTGACCAAGGCCCAGATCGCCGAGCTGAACGCGCATGTCGACGCCGAGGATCGGGCGCGCGGCGGCACAGATGCGGTCTCGATCCGGCTCGCCACCGAATTCCACATCCTGCTGGCGCAGATGACGAACAGCCCGATCCTGGTGCGCTATGTCAGCGAGGTCGCCTATCGCTGCTGCCTGACGCTGTCGCTCTACAGCCGGCCGCATTCCACCGAATGCGCCATCAACGAGCACCGCGCCATCATCTCGGCGCTCGCCAAGGGCGACGAGGCCAAAGTGATGGACTTGATGCATCATCACCTGGATTCCGTGGCCAATCGCGCGCTGGTGGTTCCCACCCCGCAGCGCGGCCGCGATCTGCTCGATATCCTCGCGCCATACGCGGACGAGGTGACGAGCGACCGCGTCGTCAAGCTGCCGAAAGTGGTGCGGAGAGGCTAGGCCTCGATCCCGCGCTGGACCAGGATGCGCTCGGCGCTGTCGTTCCAGACGTCCATCTTCACGATCTGCCCGCCCCTCACGACGAAGCGATCGACATAGCGGTTGCCCTCGAACGGCGTGCCGTCCATCCACTCGCCATAGAGCGTGCCGACGCTGTAGACGACGGTCTCGTCCGCGCCGGGGCAGACGTCGAACCGGTCCATCTTCTTCTTCACCCAGCGATAGCGCTTCGCATTGAAGCCGGTCGGCCCGCGCGGATGGTCGAATTCGCGCCTGCCGGTGAACGTGATCACCGTGCCCGGCTTCATATAGGCTGCGGCGGCGTCGGGATCGGGTATCATCGAAGCCGTGAGATAGGCCTCCACGATCTCGGCGTCGGTCATCGGGCGTTCGGCTTTTGCGGGGGCGGACATGGTGGATTCTCCGGAGTGACGGCATTCTACAATTCAAGCCTAGAAGTGCATGCACATTTTTTGAACAATTTGGCTATAGGATTGCACACAATCTGGAGCTGCCCGCTCCCCTGGCTTCCGCTAGGCTGCGACACCTGAATCCGACGCCATGACCACCCAGACCGCCCCAGACCTGATCTTCCGCAACGCGCTGTTGCGGTCATCCGCCGCACCCGTCGATATCGGCGTGAAGGGCGGCCGTATCGCCGCGATCGCGCCCGGGCTCGCCTGTGAGGGCGTCGAGGTCGACCTCGGAGGGCACCTCGCCCTGCCCGGCTTCGTCGACACCCACATCCATCTCGACAAGGCCTGCCTGCTCGGCCGCTGCGGGCACAACCATGGCAGCGTCTCGGAAGCCATTCGTGCCGTAGCCGGGATGAAGAAGGACTTCACCGTCGAGGACGTCTACGCACGCGGCGCCCGCGTGCTCGAACGCGCCATCGTGCACGGCACGACGCGGATGCGCACCCATGTCGAGATCGATCCGCGGATCGGCCTGCGCGGCTTCGAGGCGGTGAGGGCGCTCAAGCGCGACCATGCCTGGGCGATCGACCTCGAACTCTGCGTCTTCCCGCAGGAAGGCCTGACCAACGATCCCGGCGCCGAAGAGCTGCTGATCCATGCGCTGCGCGACGGCGGCGAGGCGATCGGCGGCTGTCCCTATATGGACACCGATCCGAATGCGCATCTGGAGCGCATCTTCGATCTCGCGCAGGAGTTCGACATCGACGTCGACCTGCATCTCGATTTCGACCTCGATCCCTCCTGGTGGCATCTCGACGAGGTCTGCCGGCAGACCGAGCGGCGCAACTACGGTGGCCGCGTCGCGATCGGCCATGCCACGAAGCTGTCGGCCTTGCCGCCGGAGCGGTTGAAAGCCGCCACCGCGCAGCTGGCGAGATCAGGCGTTGCCGTCACCGTGCTGCCCGCGACCGACCTTTATCTGATGGGACGCGAGGCCACCCACAACGCGCCGCGCGGGCTGACGCTCGCCCACAAGCTCGCGGGCGACGGCGTGCTGTGCTCGGTCGCGACCAACAACGTGCTCAATCCCTTCACGCCGTTCGGCGATGCCTCGCTGCTGCGGATGGCGAACTTCTACGCCAACGTCGCGCACGCTGCGGTCAGCGATTTCGACACCTGTCTCGATCTGGTGACCGAGTTGCCGGCGCGGCTGATGAACCTCGATGACTACGGCATCAAGGTCGGCAATCCCGCCGATCTGATCGTGCTCGACACGCAGGACAGCCGCTTTGCCATCGCCGAGCTGCCCGAAATCATGATGGGATTCAAAGCGGGCCGGCAGACGTTTGAACGGAAGCGGCCCGCCCTGTTCCCTCCCGAACGCTGAACGGCCTTGGCTTCCCCCGCATCTTGCGCCTTGCGCGCAGGTCGCGCGACACTCATCCCAATCCATCACGGAGGAACCAAAATGGCCTTCGACATCATCTTCCTGAACGCGCGCTTCGACGGCGGCGCCCGTCATCATATCGCGGTCAAGGACGGCCGCATCGCCGCGTTCGCTCCGATCGACCAGCCGCCCGCCGGTGCCGAGACCATCGACCTCAACAACGCCCTCGTCGTTCCCGGCTTCGTCGAAGGTCACATTCATCTCGACACCAGCTTCTATGGCGACGTCTGGCGGCCGCACAAGCCATGCACCGACGGCTTCAACGTGCATGAGCGCGTCGCCTTCCAGGCTCAGAACATGGCCGAGGCGGCGCCGATGGACGTGCGTGCGCGCAACCAGCTCGATCTCTGCATCGGACACGGCACCACGCAGATGCGCAGCCACGTCATGGTGGACGGCTCGGTCGGGTTGAAATCGCTCGAGACGATCTTGCGCGTGCGGGACGAATACAAGAACCTGATCGACATCCAGCTCGTCGCCTTCCCCCAGAGCGGCATCCTGGCCAGCCCGGGCACGCCGCAATTGCTGGACGAAGCCATCGGGCTCGGCGCCAATCTCGTCGGCGGGCTCGATCCTGGGAGTTTCGACCGCGACGTCGAAAAACATCTCGACGTCGTGTTCGGCGTCGCCGGCAAGCACGGCGTCGACGTCGACATCCATCTGCACGACATGGGTACGCTTGGCGCGTTCGAGATCGAGCAGATCGCGGCGCGCACCCGCGCGCTCGGCATGGAAGGCCATGTCGCAATCAGCCACGCCTACGGGCTCGGCGATATCCCGGCGGATTACCTCAAGAAGATCGCCGACATCCTGGCCCGGTCCGGCGTCGCGATCATGACCAACGCACCGGGCGCCCGGCCCTTCCCGCCGATCCTCGCGCTGCGCAAGGCCGGCGTCACCGTGTTCAGCGGCAACGACAACATCCGCGATTCCTGGTGGCCCTATGGCGACGGCGACATGCTGCGGCGGGCGACCACGCTCGGCTACCGCTCCGGCTTCAATATCGACGAGGAACTGCGTGCCGCGTTCGATGTCGTCACGGAAGCCGGCGCCAAGGCGCTACGACTTGAGGGTTATGGCCTGCGAGTCGGCGCCAAGGCCGATTTCGTGACGCTGCAGGCGGCACACGTTCCCGAAGCCGTTGTCGCGGTGCCCCAGGGCCGCGCCGTTTACAAGGCAGGTATGCTCGTTGCTTCTGACGGTACGATTGTCGGGAAACGTCGCTGATCGCAGCGCCGTTCAGCCCGTTTTCCCGCCGATTTTCCCCGAAATTCGAGTCCGGTAGAATCCCGGACCGTAACCCCACGCATTGTGAGAACGGCCGCGCTGACCGTACTTGGACATGCGCACTGATCATCTGCGTTCTTTTGGGGAAGTTATGGATATGTTCAGCGCATTTAGCAGCATTGATTACCGTTCGATCCGGGCCAGCACGCCCGCCGAGACGGCCGTGAAGCGATTGAACGGCATCGGCGAGGTGCTCGCCAGCCTCGATCTCTCGGCGATCCACACGCAGGACGAGATGGCCCGCGCATTGTGGACGCTCGACACCGCCGACAAGTGCATTCGCATGATCCTGACCGAGTTCGGGACCGAGCGCACCAGGGATGTCGTCCGCGAGGCGGAGAGCCTGACCGATTTGATCGAGCAAGCCCGCGACGAAGTCTCCAGCCATCGCGACGGCGGCTGGCCTCTGAGCTGAGCAGGCGCGCGGCGGTCTACCGCTTGATCTTCGCCAGGATGCGATCCGCCTCGGTGCGCCAGTCGGCACTGCGGGCGAACTCCTTCGTTCCCTTCGTGCCGAACAGGCCCTCGTCGGCGAGATCGGCGACCCAGGCCTGACGCTCGGCCGTGCCCTGCGCGGACCACGGCGTCAGCCCGGCCTCGCGCACGGTCTCGGCGACTTCCCGCACTTCCTCGGCACGGCGGCGGCCGTGCTCGATCACGCGCTGGAAGCAATAGGCGCCCTGCTGCTCCCAATCGATCGCGGGGAATGTCTCGGTGAGTGACGCCAGCATGGCATCTTCGACACCATAGGCGCGCGCGGTCGTAAAACTCTCGATGACCATGGCCTCGAGGCCCTTGATCATGATGCTGCGGCACATCTTCACCGCCGAGGAGACACCGAGCTTGTCGCTGGCGACCTTGGCCGCAAAACCGATCGCATTCAGCAGCGGCTCCAGCTCCTTCGCGCCGGGTCCTCCGAGCAGCAGCGGCACCTTGATGCGATATGGCGGCACCGACGTCATCACCGCGCCCTCGACATAGCGCCCGGCGGCGCCGTCGATCAGCGCTGCAGCGCGCTGCTTGGCGCCGGGTGATGCCGAGTTGAAGTCGAGGAACCAGGTGCCCTGGTTGATCGCGGCTGCGCAGGCCTTTGCGACCGGCACGGCCTGGCTCGCTGTCACCGCGGAGATGATGAAGTCGGATTTCGCGGTCAGCTCGGCGTGGGAGGCCGCAAGCGTCACGCCGTGCCTGGCGGCATGCTCCTCCAGCGGGGCGCCCTGCTCGCCGCCGAGCTTGATGTCATAGGCTGAGACCTTGATGTCCTGCTCGCGCAAATCCTCGGCCAGGATCCGGCCGACCTCGCCATAGCCGACCAGCCCTATCTGCCATCGCTTCGATTCAGCCATCAGTTCAATCCTCGTGTCGTGGCGTCGAACAGCTCCTCGACCGCCCAGCGGCGCGGGATCAGCGCCTGCTGGAATGCGTAGTCGACGATCAGCTCGAGCGGCTTTCTGTTGGCTTCGATCCCGAACGGCAGAAGGTCGGGTGTTGCCGCCGGTCCCACCTGCTCCCTGTTCCGCTTCAGGAGATCATAGACGCCGGCAACGACATCGGGACGCGATTTCGCAAGGCTCTCGGTCACGACCACGAGATGATTGACCGGCACGACGCCGCGCCGCGCATACCATTTGGAGGCTTCCGCTGCCGGATCAGGGAAGAGCGGCTTCAGCCTGGGATTATCGGAGGTCTCACCGAGGACGGCGTCGAGCTCGCCATCGAGCAGCATCTGCAGCACCTTCTTGTGCTTCGGCGCGCGCTCGGTGGTGTCGACATATTCGGCGACGTGCGGGTCCTCGAACGTCACCCATTTGATCTTGTCGAGATTGACGCCGTAATCGTTGGCCAAAATGCCCCTGATCCAGGCTCCTGTCGTCGTCGTGAACGACCGGATGCCGACACGCTTGCCTTCGAGATCGGAGGGACCGAGCGTCCCGTGCGCGGGATTGTAGAGCGCGTAGGAATGCTGGAAGCGGCCGAGCATCGTCGCCGGCAGCAGCACCAGGGGCTTGCCGTGGGCCTTCGCCATCAGATAGGTGACGATTGCCATCTCGCAGACGTCGAACGCCTGCTCGCGCACCATCGGCTTGAACGCCGTGTTGGTCGGCGTGTAGTCGATGAAGTCGAGGTCGAAGAGATCGGAGCGGAGTGCGCCGCTCTTCACCGCCTGGACATGGGGGTGACTGCCGACAACGGCCTTCAGCTTCGGACGATCCATCGGTGCGCTCCGTGACTTGCCTCAGACGTCCTCGGGATTGTCGACATAGACGAGGCCGGCCTTCGCCAGCGCCTCGCGCATGCTGTACATGTCGAGGCCGAGCTCGCCCGAGGCCAGCCGCTTGCGCTTGCCGCCCTCGTCCGCGTTGCGCTTCTTCGCCTTCTCGGCGACTTCGGCTGCATAGCGCTTCGGTACCACGACGACGCCGTCGTCATCGGCGACCATGATGTCGCCGGGATCGACATTGACGCCGGCGCAGACCACGGGGACGTTGACCGAGCCGAGCGTGGCCTTCACCGTACCCTTGGCCGAGACGGCGCGCGACCACACCGGGAAATTCATCTCGTGCAGCGCTTTGATGTCGCGGCAGCCGGCATCGATGATCAGCCCCTGCACGCCACGCGCCTGCAGCGAGGTCGCGAGCAATTCGCCGAACATGCCGTCGGTGTTGTCGGTGGTGCAGCCGACGACGAGGATATCGCCCTTTCTGCACTGCTCGACGGCGACATGGATCATCCAGTTGTCGCCCGGCTGCGCCAGCACGGTGACGGCAGGACCGGCAATCGACGCGCCCGCCCAGACCGGACGCAGATAGGGCTTCATCAGGCCGATGCGGCCATAGGCCTCGTGCACGGTCGAGACGCCGTACTCCGCCATCCCCGCGGGATCGGCTCGCTTAATGTTGCGAACGACGACGGGCTTCATGCCAATTCCTCCGCAACGGTCGGGAACAGGCGCTGATAGGCTTCGCCGTACGTCATGGGCACGCCGGTGTTGCGGCTGCCCTGGATGCCGCGGTTGAGCGCCACGCGTTCGTAATAGCCCCAGAGATGCTTCTGCGCGGCGAGGATCTGGAACGCCTCGTACTTCTCCTTCCAGACCTCGTCGATCTTGAGCAGCAAATCCGGCTTGTAGTTGCACTGCTCGGGCTGGTGCGGCTCGAACAGGAACACCGGCGGTGCGGAATATTTGTACTGCGCGCCGGGCTTGTGACCCATGGCCTGCGCGACCACGCGGGTCTCCTGCGCGAAATGCGCCGCGTTCGGGTGGTCGAAATTGTAGGGGTCTTCCAGCGCGTGGGTCAGCACGAAGCTCGGGTTGAGCTCGCGGTAGATGTCGACCATGCGGTCGAAATGCGCCTCCGTCAGCTTCAGGGGATAGTCGCCGCAATCGAAGAACTCGATCTCGGCACCGAGCAGCTTGGCCGCCCGCTCCGCCTCGTCCTTGCGGCCGGCCTTGACCGATTCCAGCGTCGCGCCCTCCTCCTTCCAGGCGAACTGGCTCTCGCCGCGCTCGCCGAAGGACATGCAGACGATCTTCATGCGATAGCCCTTCTTCGCATGCAGCGCGATGGCACCGCCGGCGCGCCAGACGAAATCGCCGGGATGGGCGGTGACGACAAGACCTGTTTTCATGGGAGAACTCCCCTCTTTCGTTCTTAGGCATCATAAGCCGCCCGCCTCAGCCGGCAGCAGGTTCATTTCAAGCGACGGCGGCCGCAGCTTCCTCGCCGTCAAGCACGCGTTTCAACCGCTCGCCGTCGAGCGCGCCTTCCCATTTGGCAATCGCGATGGTCGCGACCGCGTTCCCGATCAGATTGGTCGGCGTCAGCCCCTGCGACATCAGGCGGTGGATGCCGAGCACCAGGGCCACGCTCGTCACCGGAATGGTGCCGGTGGCCGACAGCGTCGCCGCCAGCACGACGAAGGCGGCACCGGCTACGCCCGCCGCGCCCTTGGAGGTCACGAGCAGGATCAGCAAGAGCTCGATCTGCTCGGCGAGCCCGAACGGCGTGTTGGTCGCCTGCGCCAGGAACACGGAGGCTGCGGCCAGGTAAAGGCAGGTGCCGTCGAGATTGAAGGAGTAGCCGGTCGGGATCACCAGCCCGACCACGCTCTTTTCGCAGCCGGCCCTCTCCAGCTTGGTCAGCATCCGCGGCAGCACCGTTTCCGACGAGGTCGTGGCGATGCAGATCAGCAGCTCCTCCCAGATGTAGCGGATCAGCTTGAGCAGCGAGAATCCGCAGAGCCGCGCGACGGGGCCGAGCGCAATGACAATGAAGACGACGCAGGTGAGATAGAAGCCGCCCAAGAGCTTGCCGAGCGAGGCCAGCGAGCCGACGCCGAACTTGCCCACCGTGAAGGCGATCGCACCGAACGCGCCGATCGGCGCCGCCCACATCACGAAGCCGACCACCGCGAACACCATCTTGGCGGCGATGTCGATCAGATGCACCAGCGGCGCGGCCCTCTCGCCGAGCTGCACCAGCGCAAAGCCGCACAGCACGGAGATGAACAGCACCTGGAGGATGTTGCCTTCCGCAAAGGCGCCGATGAACGTCGCCGGCACGACGTTCATCAGGAACGGCACGAAGCCGATCGCACCGGTCTGCTTGACATAGGGCTCGATCGCGCTGGCATTGATGCTGGCGGGATCGATGTTCATGCCGACGCCGGGCCGGAGCAGGTTCACGGCAATGAGACCGATGATCAGCGCGATCGTGGTCATGATCTCGAAATAGATGATCGCCTTCACCGCGACGCGCCCGACCCGCGCCATGTCGGCCATGTGCGCGATGCCGTGCACGACGGTGCAGAAGATGATCGGCGCGATCAGCATGCGGATCGCCTTGATGAAGGCATCCCCGAGCGGCTGCATCCTGGCGCCCGCCTCGGGGCTGACGATCCCAAGCGCGATGCCGGCCGCCATGGCGATGAGCACCTGGATCCAGAGCTCCTTCCACCAGGCGCGGCCGCGCGGCCTGTCGATCGCCATCGCCGTCATCGGTCGAACTCGAACAAACGCGCCGGGTTGTCGACCAGGATCTTCTGCTGGAACTCCGGCTCCGGCGCGAACAGCGGGATCAGGTCGACGAGGTCGCCGTCATTCGGCATCACCTTGACATTCGGATGCGGCCAGTCGGTGCCCCAGATGATGCGGTCGGGCGCAGTCTCGACGATCTTTCGCGCGAACGGCACCGCGTCGGTGAAGGGTGGACCGGCCGAAGAGACGCGCTCGGAGCCGCAGATCTTGACCCAGCACTTCTCGTCACGCTGCATCAGCTCGATCAGGATTTTGAACGGCAACTGGTCGAGCCCCTCGGAGGCCTTCACCCGCCCCATATGGTCGATGGTGTAGCTCAACGGCAGCCTGGTCAGCATGTCCGCATATTCGGGCAGGTCGATCGCATCGAAATGCAGGTCGATGTGCCAGCCGAGCGGCGTGACCATCGCGATGATGCGGTCGAACACGCGCTTATCCGGCACGCCGCCGAGATGACGGACGAAATTGAAGCGGCAGCCGCGGAAACCACCCTCGTGCAGCACACGAAGCTCGCGCTCGCTGATGCTGTCGTCGATATTGGCGACCGCCCGATAGGCGCCGTTACTTTGCGCGATCGCGTCGAGTGCCACACTGTTGTCGGTGCCGTGTACGCTGGCATTGACGATGACGGCCCGCTCGACACCGAGCTTGGCATGCAGGGCGCGAAAATCCTCCAGCGGTGCATCGGGCGGCGTGTAGGAACGATCCGGCGCATAAGGATATTTCGCGCCGGGTCCGAAGATATGGCAATGCGCATCGCAGGACAGCTTCGGCAGCTTGAACTTCGGCGTGCGCGTGTTCGGATCCGGCGGCGGAATGGTCGGCGTGTACAACATCGTCATCACTTCAACCGCCGAACGAGAGTGCTTCTTCAGGCCTTGCTGCTGACGGGCGATCGCCGGCGCGCGGGCGCGGCCTGGTCGAGCGCCGGCGCCTGGAACGCGGCGACGGTGGCCTGCACCAATTGCTCGATCGCGCCCGCGGCATCGCTGCCGTCGGCCTCGCCGCGCGACAGGCGCGAGACGCGGTCCGGCGTCACCAGCGAATAATAGAGTGCGCCGAGCAGAAAATGGCTGCGCCAGACGATGTCGGTCCGCGGAATGTGCGGCAGGCTTTCGTGGATCGCGTCGATGAAGGCGTGGCTGGTGTCGTCGAAGGTCTGCGCGATGATTTTTCGCGCGACCTCGTTGCCCTCGGCCGACATCACCGCGCGCAGCCGCGTGAAGCGCGCCCCGCCGCCGGCGAGATCGCTGCCCGAGGTGAAGGCCGGCACGACATAGGCGCGCACGATCGCCTCCAGCCGGTCCTGCAGATCGCGCACGCGTTTTGCAGCGGCCAGCAGCTCGGAGCGGCGCAAATTCATCGGGCCGCAATGCCGCCGGTAGATCTCCAGCAGCAGGCCGTCCTTGGTCTTGAAATGATAGGTCACGCTGCCGGGATTGGCCCCGGCGGCCTGCGCGATGTCGCGCACCGACACGGCGTTGAAGCCGTTGGTGGCGAACAGCTCCTCGGCCGCGGCGAGGATCGCCTCGCGCATGTTCGGCTTGCGGGCCGTTTCCTTGCTGGTGGGCTTGCGTACCATGTGATTTGTACTATCGTACAAAAGATCAGGTCTCGTCAACAAAAACCATGGGTATCGCCGGGATGGCTTCGAGACCGCCGTCCACGCGCAAACGACCGCTAGGAGTGCTGGGAATGCTGGGTTTGAACAAGAAGATCGCCGGCGTGATGCTGGGCGCCGGTATGCTGCTGGCGGGCAGCGCCGCACAGGCGGCCGACAATTATCCGAGCAAGCCGGTTCACATCCTGGTGCCCTATGCCGCCGGCGGCGCGGTCGACGTCCTCGCCCGCACGCTCGCCCAGGCGCTGGTAAAAACCTGGGGCCAGCAACCCGTGGTCGACAACCGCCCCGGCGCCGGCGGCATCGTCGCCTCGCAGGCGCTGACGCAGGCCGCGCCCGACGGCTACACGCTGATCCTGGTCGCCAGCGGCCATCCGCTCAACCAGTTCATCTATCCGAGCGTGCCCTACGACACCTTCAAGGATTTCACCGCGATCACCGAGGTCGCCTCCTCGCCGCTCGCGATCGTGGTGGCCAAGGACAGCCCCTACAAGACGCTCGGCGATCTCCTGGCCGCCGCCAAGAAGGAGCCGGACAAGCTCTCCTACGGCATGTCCGGCAACGGCACGTCGGCGCATCTGGCCGGCGAGCTCTTGAAGCACATGTCCGGCAGCAAGATCGTCGCGATCCCCTACAAGGGCGGCGCGCCGGCGCTGACCGCCGTCATCGCCGGCGAGATCCCGCTCAGCATCAATCCGCTGGCGGAGGCGATAGGCCAGCTCGAAGGCGGCCCGGTGCGCGCGCTCGCGGTGACCTCGGCCGAGCGCTCCAAGGCACTGCCGAATGTGCCGACGGTCGCCGAGTCCGGCGTGCCCGGCTACGACGTCTCGGTCTGGTGGGGCGTGCTGGGCCCTGCAAAGATGCCGCCGGAGATCGTGGCGAAGCTCGAGGCCGATCTGAAGGGGGCGCTGCAGGATCCGAACGTGCTGGCCACCCTCGGCAAGATCGGCGCAGCCCCGGTCGGCTCGTCCGCCAAGGAGTTTGACGCCTACATGCACGCCGAGGCGGCCAAATGGGAGCCGGTGCTGAAAGCCGCCAACATCAAGGCGCAGTGAGGTCTTCGATGAGAACCTTTTCTGGACGCTCCGCGCGCGCCGCCCTGCTCGCGGCCGCGATCATCGGCCTCCTCGGTGCGCCCGCGCGCGCCGACGGCGAAGCAAAACTGCTGGCGCCGAGCGGTACCCTGCGCGTCGGCATCTATCCGGGCAGCCCAACCTCGATGGTGACGGATGCCGGCGGCAAGCCGCACGGCCTCGCCTACGATCTCGGCGGCGAGCTGGCCAGGCGGCTCGGCGTCGGCGTCGACTATGTCCGCTTCCAGCGCGTCGCCGACATTGTCACCGCGATCCACGACGGCCAGGTCGATTTCACCGTGACCAATGCCACGCCGGCCCGCGCCAATGACGTCAGCTTCAGCCAGCCGGTGCTCTCGATCGAGCTCGGCTATCTCGTCCCCGCGAACTCGCCGCTCACTGGAGTGGAGGGCATCGACAGACCGGGCGTGAAGATCGGCGTTACCAAGGGCTCGACCTCGGAGCGGACGCTGCCGACGAAATTCAGGAACGCGACCATCGTTCCCGCCGAAAACGTCAAGGTCGCCATCGCCATGTTCGGCCGCGGCGAGATCGATCTCTACGCCACCAACAAGCCGACGCTGTTCGAGATGTCCGACCAGATGCCGGGCGCGAAGATCCTCGACGGCAATTGGGGGCTGGAGCACATGGCCATCGCGATCCCCAAGGGACGCGAGGACGCTCTTCCCATGCTCAACCGCTTCGTCGCGGAAGAGCAGTCCTCGGGCGCGCTGGACACGATCCAGCAGCAGGCGGGCCTGCGCGGCGCGAGCAAGGCTCGATAGAGCAATCACCGCACCGGTCAATTGTGGGCGCTCGCCCGCATTCTCTCCGGTGCGGCCGGCCGCTGCAGGAAGTCGGTGTCGTCGCCGCCGCCCTGCGGGATCAGGATCGCGCGTTCGCGCGGCAGCGCCTCCGGCATCTCGTCGCGAATGAAGGCGATCAGCTTTTCCCGCATCTCGCAGCGCAAGTCCCAGGATTGCGGCGCGTTCCTGGCGCTGACCAGCGCGCGGAGCTCGATGGTGCGCGAATCGGCGTCGATCACCTGGAGATTCACGACGGCGCCATCCCATAGTTTCGACTGCTTCACCGCCTCCTCCAGCCAGCGCCGGATCCGCGGCACGTCGGCGCGATAGTCGACATGGAGTGCGATCACGCCGATCAGGGACGCGGTGTCACGGGTCCAGTTCTGGAACGGCTTCTCAATGAAGTAGGACAGCGGCACCACCATGCGGCGCCAATCCCACAGCCGGATCACCACATAGGTCGAGGCGATGTCCTCGACCCAGCCCCACTCGTTCTCGATGATGACGGCATCCTCGATCCGGATCGGCTGGGTGATCGCGATCTGCAGGCCCGCAATGAGATTGCTGAGCAGCGGACGGGCGGCAAGACCGACGATGATACCGGCGGCCCCTGCGGAGGCGAACAGGCTGACGCCGTATTGCCTCACCGAGTCGAACGTCATCAGCGCAGTCGAGACCGTGATGATGACGATGATGATGTCGGTGACACGCTTGAACACGCGCACCTGCGTGACATGCTTGCGCGCGATGAGATTTTCGCTGACGTCACGAAAATTCTGCAAGTAGCGCGCCGCGCTCATGTCGACGACCCGGATCGAGATCCAGCCGATCAGGGCGATGAAGGCGACCACGAACAGGCTGGTCAGCGGCGTACGGAAGGCATCGCTCAGCGGTGCAAGCGGCAGCACCAGCGCGACGGCGGCAAGACATAGCGCCAGCTGCGCCGGCCCGGACGTGCGCTCGATGAACACGCCGAGGAGAGGAAGCCGGGTTCCGAAGGCGCGATTGAGCAGCCAGACCGCGAGCCGGTAGACCGCCAGCGCAAGCAGGATCGCACCTGCGACGAGGCTGAGCCCGACGAACCATGACGGTATCCACCCGAACATCTTGTCGATGTCGGCCATGA
>Ga0209758_1001537_pt1 | contig 26529 bp, 20 predicted proteins | sample AraplaMF_Col_mMF_FD_184258 | JGI IMG/M metagenome (GOLD analysis project Ga0209758, IMG submission 184258) | Arabidopsis root microbial communities from the University of North Carolina, USA - plate scrape MF_Col_mMF (SPAdes) (version 2) | ecosystem: Host-associated > Plants > Roots > Endosphere...
GTCATCATCGCGCTGGAAAACAAACTCGGCGAGCTCGGCGATTTCCTGGCGGCGGCCACCGGCGTCGAATGGTTCAGCGCGATCGGTGTCTCGGTCACCATGGTGACCGGCGCCATCTTCATCGTCTGCGTGCTGGCATTCCGCCGCGGCGTGATCGGAGAATTGGCGGCGCTGAGCGGCCGCGCACCGCGGCCGACGGGAAGCTCCCATGACTGACCAGATCTCAGCTGACCTGATCCTGCAAACAGCCGGCCTGACCAAAGAGTTCAAGGGCTTCACCGCCGTCAAGGACGTCAACCTGCATGTGCGACGCGGCCACATCCACGCGCTGATCGGCCCCAACGGCGCCGGCAAGACCACCTGCTTCAATCTCCTGACCAAGTTCCTGTCGCCCACCGCCGGCCGGATCCTGTTCAATGGACGCGACATCACCGGACTGAAGCCGGCACAAGTCGCGCGGCAGGGCATCGTCCGTTCGTTTCAGATCTCGGCGGTGTTTCCGCACATGACATTGCTGGAAAACGTCCGCGTCGCCCTGCAGCACAAGCTCGGCACCTCGTTCCATTTCTGGCAGAGCGAAGCAAGCCTGGCGCATCTCGACGAGCCGGCAATGGCCCTTTTGGCACAGGTGGGACTCGACGGCTTCGCCCGTTCGGTGACGGCGGACCTGCCCTATGGTCGCAAGCGCGCGCTGGAACTCGCCGTCACCCTGGCCAGGGATCCCGAACTGATGTTGCTGGACGAGCCGACGTCCGGCATGGGGCACGAAGACGTCAAGCTGGTCACGGCGCTGATCGAAAAGGTCTCGGAAGGCAGGACCACGCTCATGGTCGAGCACAACATGAGCATCGTGGCCGGCATTTCGGACCGCATCACCGTGCTGCAGCGCGGCTCGGTGCTCGCCGAGGGCAGCTACGACGAGGTGTCGAACGACGCGCAGGTGATGGAAGCCTATATGGGCACCGGAGCCCGCTCATGAGCACGCCCGCGCTGGACGTCGCCGGCCTGCAGGCCTGGTACGGCGAGTCCCACATCCTGCATGGCGTGGACTTCGTCGTGCATTCCGGCGAGGTCGTCACCCTGCTCGGCCGCAACGGCGCGGGCCGCACCACGGTGCTGCGCGCGATCATGGGCCTGACGGATAGGCGCACGGGTTCGATTCGCATCGACGGCCATGAGTCCATCGACTTGCCGACATTCCGGATCGCCCACCTGGGCATCGGCTACTGTCCCGAAGAGCGCGGAATTTTCGCGTCGCTGTCGGCGGAGGAAAACCTGCTGTTGCCGCCGGTGGTTTCCAACGGGCGAGGCATGTCGCTGGAGGAAATTTACCAGCTGTTTCCCAATCTCGCGGATCGCCGCTGGAGCCAGGGCACCCGGCTGTCCGGTGGCGAACAGCAGATGCTGGCGGTGGCGCGCATCCTGCGGGCCGGCGCACGCCTGCTGCTGCTCGACGAAATATCGGAAGGACTGGCGCCCGTCATCGTCCAGGCGCTGGCGCGCCTGATCACGGTGCTGAAAACGAGGGGCTACACCATCGTCATGGTCGAGCAGAACTTCCAGTTTGCCGCGCCGTTGACGGACCGCTTCTACACCCTGGAACACGGCAGGATCGTCGGCACGTTTGCCGCCGCGCAATTGCAGGCCAGGATGCCCGTGTTGCGGGAATTGCTCGGGGTTTAAGACGCGATTCACCAACGACACGGGCCCCCGTATTCGTACCTGGCCTTAGAGCTGGCCAAGCTAGCCCCGGCGTTACGAAATCTGCATCATTTCATGATGAATTAATTACCTGAGTTCGCTCGATCTTTCATTCGAAATACCATTGTCGGCAGGCGCAGAAAACCCGGCCGGCCGCGATCAGGACAAAGCAGAATGCAGTTCCACCTTTCGACCTTGCGAACAGCAAGCGTGGTCGTCGTGTTGCTCGGCGGCACGGCCGGAGCCGCGCAAGCAGAAACGCTGCGCGTTGGCGGAACCGGCGCGGCCACGCAGATGCTGCAGCGGCTCGGCGCGGCGTTCACCGCGCGCGACCCAGGCACCACGCTCGAAGTGATGCCCAGCCTCGGCAGCACCGGTGGTATCGCGGCGGTGGCGGACGGCGCGATCGACTTTGCCGTGTCGGGGCGACCGCTCAAGCCGGAGGAAGCGAAATCCCTCACCGCAACCGTACTAGCCACGACACCATTCGGCCTGGCGAGTTCGAACGCCAATCCCGGCAGCATCAAGCGGGCGGACATCGCTGCCTTCTATCGCAATGTCGCCTCATCATGGCCTGACGGCACGCCGGTTCGGGTCGTGTTGCGTCCCACCAGCGAGAGCGATAATGCCCTGCTCGCCGACGCATTTCCCGGTTTCGCCGCCGCCGTGGAGCAACTCCGTCAGCGCAAGGAAATACCAGTGGCGGCGACCGATCAGGACAACGTCATCACGGCGGAGAAGACAGCCGGTTCGCTTATCGGCGTCTCTCTTACGCAATTGCTGACCGAGAAGCCCGACCTGCACTTCCTGGCCATCGACGGTGTCCTGCCCACATTGGAGAATTTCGAGCGCGGCAGCTATCCTTACCGCAAGGATTTCCATTTCGTGTTTTCGAGCCGCGAGGCACCCGCGGTCGCCCGCTTCATCGCGTTCCTGCGCTCCCCCGATGGCGAGCGCGTGCTGCGTGAAACCGGAAACCTGGCACCACGGCCGTGAACCAGCTGTACCCGCCGCAGAGCGATACCCGCATGCTGTCCCTCCGCAGAACGGTGAATGCGGTCGCGCTTTCGGTTGCGCTGGTCATTGCGGTGTCGGTGCCGGTCGGTTACGGGTTGCTGGGCTACGGAACCGATAGCGCGCGCGCTTCGTTCCGGGCGCATCTCAGCGCCAACCGGCTCGCGAACTACATCTACCAGCACCAGCCGCTCTGGCAGTATCAAACGATACGGCTGAACGAGCTGATCGTATTGCCCGAAGCACCGTACAAGACCGGCCGTCATCGCATCACCGACAGTGCCGGCAAGGTCGTGGTCGACGAAGGCGCCGTCCCGGCACGTTTCACGCTGACGCGAACCGCGCCGATCGTCGTCGCCGAATCGACGGTGGGTCTGGTCGAATTCGGCATTCCGCTCGATCCACTGCTGCAACGGACCGGCCTGGTCTCATTGCTGTCGATCCTGCTCGGCCTTTGCGCCTACGCCGCGGTTCGCATCTTTCCGTTGCGCGCGCTGGATTCGGCGCTTGGCGCGCTCGAGATGGCCAACCGCACCATCATCGAGAAAAATGCGATTCTCGAGGACCAGAACCACGCGCTGCGGCAACGCGAGCGCGATCTGGAGGCCACCGAGACCACGCTGAAGCATCGTACCGACCAGCTGGTCGAAGCCCAGCACCTGGGAAAGATCGGCGACTGGAGTTACGTGCTGGGCGACGTCGACCTGTGGTGGTCGGCAGAAATCTATCAGTTGATGCACTACGATCCGGCGCAATTCGATTGCACCCGCGACAACGTGGTGGCGCTGTACGTGGGAGACGATGCGCGCCGGGTGCTGGACTGCCAGACCGAAGTGCTGCGCACCGGCGAAGTGCGGAGCGTCGACGTCAAGGGACGGCGCGGCGACGGCACCATCGGCGACTATGCCGTGACCAGCAAGCCGATGGCCGACAGCACGGGCCGCTACATCGGCCTGCGCGGCACGATCCAGGACATCACGGCCCGCAAGCGCGCGGAAGAGGACCTGGAACAACTCGCTTATTATGATCCGCTGACCGGTCTTGCCAACCGCGCCCTGTTCCATCGCCAGATCGACGACGTGCTGGCGCACTGCGCCCGGACCGGATCGCTCGCCGGACTGCTGCTGCTCGACCTCGACCGCTTCAAGGAGGTCAACGACGCGCTCGGTCACGCCGCCGGCGACGAACTGCTCTGCAAGGTCGGGCACCTGATCTCGCGCACGCTCGGCAACAACCACTTTTTGGCGCGCCTCGGCGGCGACGAGTTCGCGATCATCCTGTCGAATTGCACCGATCAGGCAATGGTCGAGGCGCTCGCCGCCGAGGTGATCGCCACGGTGTCCGGCGCAATCACGCTGGACGGCGGCGAAGTCAACATCGGCACCAGCATCGGCATCGTGCTGATCCCGCGCGACGGCAGCAACCTGAACGATCTTCTGCGCAACGCCGACCTCGCGCTGTACCGCGCCAAGGAAGACGGCCGCGGCCGCTACAACATGTTCGAAACCGGCATGAGCGCGGCCGCGCAGCACAAGATGGTGCTGGCGCGGGAGTTGCGCCGCGCCATCAATACCAACACCGGCCTCGCCGTTCACTACCAGCCGCAGGTCGATCTGGCGACCGGCCGCGTCACCGGCTTCGAGGCGCTGATGCGCTGGACGCATCCCGTCCACGGCAACGTTCCGCCGTCCGAGTTCATCCCGATTGCCGAGAGTTCGCAGCTGATCTGCGACCTCGGAATCTGGATCCTGCGCAAGGCCGCCGCCCAGGCCAAGGCCTGGCTCGACGCCGGCGAGCAGCCGCGCGAAATCGCCGTCAACGTCTCGGCCGCGCAGATCTGGCACACCGATTTCGTCGCCGACGTGGTGCAGGTCCTGAAGGAGACCGGCCTGCCGCCGCACCTGTTGTGCCTGGAATTGACCGAAAGCCTGCTGGCCGATCATGCCGAAGGCCGCGTCCGCAGCGTGCTCACCGAATTCAACCGGATCGGCGTCTCGCTCGCGCTCGACGATTTCGGCACCGATTATTCGTCGCTGGGCTACCTGACACAGCTGCCGTTCGACAAGCTCAAGATCGACCGGATCTTCATCGGCGGCATCACCAATTCGGAACGGGCCCGCAAGCTGCTGGAAGGCGTCATCGCGCTCGGCCGCGGGCTCGGCATGCTGATCGTGATGGAGGGCGTCGAGAATCCCGACGAAGTCGAGATCCTGCGCGACTTCAATTGCGACGTGGTGCAGGGTTACGTGTTCTCGCGTCCGGTCGTGGCGGCGCAGGCGCTGGCCTTTGCCCGGGATCTCGACGCGAAATCGGCGGCCCCGAGCATCGTCGGTCCCGATGCGGACGAATTGGCACGATCATTGTCCGGCGCGACTTGAGCCGAGAGGAACGACTATCGCGCCCGCCGCGAGAAGAACGAGATCAGCACCGGCAAGGTCACCAGGATCACCAGCGGCGCCAGCATCATGCCGGTGACCACCACCACCGCCAGCGGCTTTTGCACCTGCGATCCGATCCCCGCCGACAGCGCCGCGGGCAAGAGGCCGATGCCGGCGACCACGCAGGTCATCAGCACCGGCCGCATCTGAAGCTCGCCGGTGCGGATCACTGCGCTCAGCCGGTCGAGGCCCTCGTCGATCAACTGGTTGTACTGCGACAGGATGATGATGCCGTCCATCACCGCGATGCCGAACAACGCGATGAAGCCGATCGCCGCCGACACGCTGAACGGGATGCCGGAAATCAGCAGCCCAAGCACGCCGCCGAAAATCGCCATCGGGATCACGCTCATCGCCAGCAGCGTGTCGACCATCGAGCCGAAATTGAACCACAGCAGCACTGCGATCAAGGCGAGGCTGATCGGCACCACGATCGACAGCCGCTTGATGGCATCCTGCAGGTTGCCGAATTCGCCGACCCATTCGACCCGCGAGCCCGGCGGCAATTGCACCTGGGCGGCGACCTTGTCCTGGGCCTCCTGAATCGCACTGCCGAGGTCGCGCTCGCGCACCGAGAACTTGATCGGCAGGTAGCGCTCCTGGCCCTCGCGGTAGATGTAGGCGGCGCCGGACACCAGTTGAATCGAGGCAACCTCACTCAGGGGAATCTGGGTGATGGCGCCGTTCGGCCCCGGCGCGCCGATCCGCAGATTGTGAATCGCCTCGGCGCTGCGGCGGTATTCCGGCGCCAGCCGAACGATGATCGGAAAATGCCGGTCGCTGCCCGGCTCGTAGAGATCGCCGGCGCTGTCGCCGCCGATCGCCACCTTGATGGTGGCGTTGATGTCGCCGGGTGACAGACCGTAGCGCGCGGCGCGGGCGCGGTCGATGTCGATCTGGATGGTGGGCTGGCCGAGCGAGGTGAACACCGCGAGGTCAGTGACACCCTGCACCGTCGCCAGCACCGACTTGATCTTGTTGGCGGTGTCGGTCAGCGCCTGCAGGTCGTTGCCGTAGAGCTTGATCGAGTTCTCGCCCTTCACGCCGGACACCGCCTCGGAGACGTTGTCCTGCAGGTATTGCGAGAAGTTGAACTCGACGCCGGGGAATTTGTCCTGCAGCTGCTTGAGCAGTTGCGCGGTCAGCACGTCCTTGTCCTTGGTGTCGGGCCAGTCGCTGACCGGCTTGAGCGGCGCGAAGAATTCCGCGTTGAACAGACCGGCGGCATCGGTGCCGTCATCGGGCCGGCCATGCTGCGACACCACCGACTCGACCTCCGGCCGGGCGCGAATCATCCTGCGCATCTCGTTGACGTAGGTGTTGCCTTCGGCCAGCGAGATGGTCGGCGGCAGGGTCGCTCGGATCCACAAATTGCCCTCCTCCAGCTTGGGCAGGAATTCGAGCCCGAGCAGGCGGCTGAAAATGACCGTCAGCACCACCAGCACGGCGGCGCCGCCCATCACGACCTTGCGGTTACCGACCGCCCAGCGCAGCACCGGCATGTAAATGCGATGCAGCCAGCGGACGATGAAGGTCTCGGTCTCATGCATGTGCGACGGCAGGATCAGCGCGCTCAGCGCCGGCGTGATCGTGAAGGTCGCGAGCAGGCCGCCCGCCAGCGCATAGGCATAGGTCCGCGCCATCGGCCCGAAGATGTTGCCCTCGACGCCGCTCAGGGTGAACAGCGGAATGAACGCGGCGATGATGATGGCGGCGGCAAAGAAGATCGAGCGCGACACGTCGGCGGAAGCCGACAGGATGGCATGGCTCTTCATGCCCATCACGGTTTCCGGCGAGATATGACTCTGCTCGTCCGGCGACAGCACCGTGGTCTGCGTCAGCCGGCGGAAGATCGCTTCCACCATGATCACGGTAGCGTCGACGATCAGGCCGAAGTCGATGGCGCCGACCGAGAGCAGGTTGGCGGATTCGCCGCGCAGCACCAGGATGATGACGGCGAAGAACAGCGCGAACGGAATGGTCGCGCCGACGATCAGCGCACTGCGCAGGTCGCCGAGAAACAGCCATTGCAGCAGCACGATCAGCAGAATGCCGACCACCATGTTGTGCAGCACGGTGTGGGTGGTGATGTCGATCAGGTCCTTGCGGTCGTAGATGCGCTCGATGCGCACCCCCGGCGGCAGGATGCTGGAGCGGTTGATCTGAGCCACCAGCTGTTCGACCCGGGTGATGGTCGGCGAGCTTTGCTCGCCGCGGCGCATCAGCACGATGCCCTGCACGATGTCGTCGCTCTGGTCGAGGCCGGCGATGCCGAGCCGCGGCTTCTCGCCGACGGTGACGGTGGCGATGTCCTTGACCAGCACCGGATTGCCGCCGCTTTGCGACACCATGGTGGAGGCGAGGTCCTCGATCGAGCGGATCAGGCCGACGCCGCGCACCACGGCGGACTGGGCGCCGATGTTGACGGTGTTGCCGCCGACATTGATGTTGGAGTTGCTCACCGCCTGCAGCAGCTGCGGCAGCGTCAGCCCATAGGCGATCAGCTTGTTGAAATCGACCTGCAGCTCGTAGGTCTTGGTCTTGCCGCCCCATCCGGTGACGTCGATCACCCCCGGCACCGCGCGAAAACGCCGCTGCAACACCCAGTCCTGCAGGGTTTTCAGGTCGAGCACGCTGTAGTTCTGCGGCCCCACCAGGCGGTAGCGGTAGATCTCGCCGATGGCGCTGAGCGGCGAGATGCCGGGCTGTACGTTGCCGGGCAGCGGCGGCATCTGCGACAGCCGGTTGAGCACCTGCTGCAGCGCTTCGTCGTAGGTGTAGTCGAACGAGAATTGCAGTTTGACGTCGGACAATCCGTACAGCGAGATGGTGCGGATGGTGCGCAGGTTCTTGATCCCTGCCACCTGTGTCTCGATCGGGATGGTGATGTAGCGCTCGATTTCCTCGGAGGAGAGCCCCGGACTTTGCGTCACGATGTCGACCATCGGCGGGGTCGGATCGGGGTAGGCTTCGATGTTGAGCTGCCGAAAGGCGATCAGGCCGCCGACGATCACGACCACGAACAGCACCACCATCAGATAGCGGCGGTGCACGGCAAGAGCAACGAGGCGATCCATCCAGATCGGACCTTTCAGAAAAGCCTGACTTTCAGGATAGTCTCACCTGGGAATTAGCTGCCGGACGCGGCGCGGTCAATGAACAGGCTGCCCTTGGTGACGATCTGCTCGCCGGGCTTGAGGTTGCCGAACACCTCGACGAGGTTGCCGTTGGCCAGGCCGGTCTTGATCTGGCGAAGCTCGATGGTCTTGTCCTCATGAGCGACCCAGACCCGGACCTGGTCGCCCTCGTAGATCAGCGCGGTTTTCGGCACGCCGAGCGCCGGACGATCGCCGGCGGAATAGATCGTGACGTTGGCGAACATTTCCGGCTTGAGCAGGCCGTTGGGGTTATCGACGGTGGCCCGTACCAGCAGCCTGCGGGTGGCGGGATCGATCGCGGCCGCCACGTAATTGACGCGCGCGGTGATCTCGCGGCCGGGCAGCGCCAACACGCCAAAACTGATCTCCTGGCCGACGGCAACCTCCGAGCACTCGCTCTCGCGCACGAAGGCGGTGAGCCAGACCGTCGAGAGATCGCCGATCACGAACACCGGATCGCTGGCGCCGGCATTGACGTATTGGCCAGGCCCGATCTTGCGCTGAACCACAGTGCCGGCGATCGGCGCGAAAATCGTCGCTTCGCGATTGATCTGGCCCTTTTCCTGAAACGCGGTGATGGCTTCATCGGTCAGGCCGAGCAGCCGCAGGCGGTTGCGCGCGGCCTGCAGCGCGGTCTCCGACGAGCGCAGGTCGTTCTGCGCCGAGACCAGCGCGGCCTGGGCCTGCTGTGAATCCTTCAGCGGGATCGCCCTGCCTTCGAACAGGTCCCGCGCGCGCTTGTCCTGGATGGTCGCGAGGTCGAGCTGCGACCTGGCCTTGTTCAGCGCGGTCGCGGCGGCGACGAAATCATTCTGTGCCTGCACGGTGTCGGCGGCTTCGATGACGAACAGCGGCTGTCCCTGGACGACGCCGTCTCCGGGCCGCGCCAGCAGCTTGGTGACCCGCCCCGCATAGGGCGAGAACACCGGCGTCGAACGATCTTCATCGACCGCGATCTTGCCTTCGGTGACGTGCTCGGCACGGAACGAACGCCGCGTGACGGGCTCGATGGTCAGGCTGGCCCATTCGGTGGGGCTCGGCGTGTATCGCTGCAGTCCCTTGCGGGACTGGCTGGAGACATCGGAATGACCCTGCGGCTTCGCGGTGAATTGCGTGTAGCCAAAGCCGGCCACCGCCACAGCCGCCAGCAAAGCCGCGGCGACGGCCAGGCGCTTGTGCGTAAGCATTTGAAAACGCTTGGTAAATTCAGCGGTCATGGTGCCTTGGACAGATCACTCAGAAGCCCGCCCGCGATCACCGCAGCCCGGTCCGCTAATAGTGCCGAATTGACGTTTCAAACAATCTAAAAAGGCGCCCCGCCTGGTATTTTAAGTTAAATTTTTGATAGGGAGCAACGGTTTCAACCACGCGCCGGCCACTGCGGCGGGTGACTGCCGAGCGGCATCGCCGGACGCGACCAGGATGCCGGCGTTCGTGACAGTCCGGCGGCATGTCGCACCGCGCGCAGCGGTCCGAAACCGGACGCGGTGTCTTCCAAAAATGGCGAGATCGCGTCCCGCTGCAGATCCGCCGTCGCAAGACCGCCGGGGATGCGGCCCATGTCCCACAACCAGCGGCCGGTCCGCGCCAGCGACACCTGGACGTGCCAGCTGCCGCCCTCGCGCGACTGCCGCGCCCGCGCCATCATCGCGCCAAAGGCCATCAGGTAGCCGGTGGCATGGTCGAGGATCTGCGCCGGCAACTCCTTCGGCCCATCGACGCCGGCCGCCTGCCCCTCGGCATGATTGAAGCCGGTGGCGCACTGCACCAGCGAATCGAAGCCACGGCGCTCCGCCCACGGCCCGGCGCGGCCGTAAGCCGACAACGAGACATAGACGAGGCCCGGGTTCAACGCGGCGGCGTGCTGCGGCGAGAAGCCGAGCGCCGCCAGCGAACGCGGCCGATAGCCTTGCGAGAAAATGTCGGCCTGCGCCAGCAGGCCGCGCAACGTCTCGCGTCCCGCTTCGGTCTTGAGGTCGGCAAAGCTGGAAAGCTTGCCGCGTCCGGTGTCGATCGTGAGCCAGGGAATGGCCGGCAGCTCCGGACCGGACACCAGCATCACGTCGGCGCCGTGCGCGGCGAGCGTCCGCCCCGCCACCGGACCGGCGATGACGCGGGACAGGTCGAGCACCCGCAATCCGGCAAGCGGGCGATCGCCCGCGGGCCATGGCCTCGGATCGGCATCGCCGATCTTCTCGATCTCGACCAGCGGCAGGCTGCCGATCGCCGCCGCCTGCGGCAGCGCCGCCCATTCGTCATGGGTCCGCATCAGCGCCACCACGCCGCCCGCGGCATAGGCGGCGGTCTCGAACGCGGCACCCTCCCAACGCATCAGCGCGCCCTGCACCTGGTCGCGCTCGGGAGCGCAATTCAGCACCTTGCAGACCGCGTCGCGATGGTGCGGAAAATTGGTGTGCAGCCGCACGAAGCGGCCATCGCCCGTGTTGTAGACCCCGGCGATGACGTCCCACGCCGGCGGCGGCGGCTGGCCGTCAACACGCAGATAGCGTTCGGAGCGACACTCCACCACGGCGTGGCGCATGTCGACGGCGACCTGCTGCAACTGTCCGCTGCGCAGTTGCCGGATATGCGCCGCAGCCAGCCCAGCCGCAGCGATGCCGACCTGCGCCGCGGCGCCGACACGAAACGATGACGGCAGTTGCGGCTCCTCGCCGCTCAGCATCACGCTATCCAGCGCCGCGGCGTCTCCACCGGCGCCGCTCCACAACTCGGCGAGCATTTGGGCAGGCGTGCGTCTGATGTCGCTCATCGTTTGCCTCGGCAAGTCAGGGAGCATCGTTGATAGGCACGACTGCAACGACGATCAATCGTTCAATCGGAGGATGGCAGATTTTCATGCCCGCCCTGCCGATCTTCGCATAGCATTGGCTTTTCACCTCCATGCAAGGAGCTGGCGCATTAAGGAGTAAACATGGCTGCCTTCGATCCACTGATCGCCGCCGGTGTCGTGCTGGCCACCGCCGCCACCGATGCGGTCTATGTGATGTTCACCTCGGCGGTGGTGGCGCGCAAGCGCGTGCCGGCCGCCACCTGGAGCAGCATCTGGTATCTGCTGTCGTCGTTTGCGGTGATCAGCTACACCGAAAACTGGGTGTATGTGGCTTTCGCCGCCGTCGGTTCATGGCTCGGCGCCTTTGCCACCATCACCTTCCTGCATCGCCCGCCGGGCGGGCCGCCGGTCGGCGCGGCGCCGGAGTAGCGCCGCGCATCATTTTCGAAGGCGTGCCATCGCGCCGGCAATGATCTGCATCAGGACGCCGACCGTCCACCCCAGCATGATCATGATCGTCCAGAACAGGTCGGGGTCCTGGTGGAGCATGATGACGCTGACCGATACGAACGCCGTCAGCGTCGCGAGGAATGTCCCGACCGCGGTCAGCAGCTCGGCGGTATCGATCGGGACGAAGGATCCAGCTATGGCCTGCGAAGGATCCGGCGCGTGAAAAGGCGCAGGCGGCGTGTCGATTCCGAGATAGAAACCGACCGCGCCGGCAACCATCATGACGAAGATGAAACCGAGCGAGGTGAACAGCGCGATGCTGGACCCGACATGGGCGGCCACGAACAGCCCACAGGCCGCGCCGGCCATCGCAAGGCCGGTGCGTTCCAGAACATGGGCAAATCTGCTGACGCGGGATCTCATCGGGCATAACCACGGATCGCGATGAAATCACGCTAGGCTATTTTGCCGGGGTTTGGAAGGCGCCGCCGCGCAGCAGCCGCATGCCGGTTGTGCAGTGCGCTTGCGGAGCCGGGCAATGACGCCGCAGGCGGCCCAATTGATCCGCATCAAGGCGGCGGCGCTGGCCAGCGCTCAAAATGCCGGGTGCCGCCACCGCCGCCGGAGCACGCCATGAAGATCCAGCAGATTCATCACGTCGCCTATCGCTGCCGCGACGCCAAGATGACAGTCGACTTCTACAAACGGGTCCTGGGCATGGATCTGCTCGGCGCCATTGCCGAGGATCATGTTCCGTCCACCAAGGCGCCGGACCCATACATGCACATCTTTCTCGACGCCGGCGCCGGCAATATCCTGGCCTTCTTCGAATTGCCGAACTCGCCGCCGATGGGACGGGATCCCAACACGCCGGACTGGACCCAGCACATTGCACTCCAGGTCAAGGACATGGACGAGTTGCTCGAGGCCAAGGACCGGGCCGAGGCAGCCGGCCTCGATGTGATCGGACCGACCGACCACACGATCTTCCAGTCGATCTATTTTCGGGATCCGAGCGGGCACCGGCTCGAGGTCGCGACCTGGACCGCCAAGCCCGAACAGCTGGAGCGCATGAAAGCGGTCGCCCGCGAGATGGTCGAGGAATGGTCGATAACCAGGCGCCCTCCCCGGCACACCGCGTGGCTGCATGAGAAGGAACTTGCAGCATTGTCAGATCCTGCAGAAAGGGAAAGCGATGGGAGACATCGCACTTGCCGCCAAAGTTACGCATGTTCCCTCGTTGATGCTTTCGGAAGTCGCGGGCAGTCCGCTGCGCGACATGCGGGCGGGCGCCATCCAGGCGCTGCGTGAGCTCGGCCGCCGCGCCCGGCAGCGCGGCGTCACCACCTTTGTTGTGTTCGACACGCACTGGCTGTCGAATTTCGGCTATCATATCAACGCCAATCCGCGGCATCGCGGCTCGTTCACGAGCCACGAGGCGCCGCACATGATCCAGGATCTGCATTACGATGTTCCGGGCAATCCGGCACTCGCCGCCGCCATCGCCGAGCAGGCGCAGCAGGACGGCCTGAACGTCGCGGCGCATCAGGTTGCGACGCTGGGGCTGGAATACGGAACCATCGTTCCGATGCACTACATGAACGATGACGGATGGGCCAAGGTCGTCTCGATCGCCTCGCCCTTGTTCACCTCACTGGAAGAAAGCCGGATCCTCGGCGAAGCCACCCTCCGGGCGGCCGGCGCCTCGCAGGAACAGGTGGCCGTGATCGCCTCCGGGTCGTTGTCGCATCGGCTGTGGCCCAACCGCAACCTGGGGCCGGAGGCCTGGACGTCGATTGCGAGCGAGTTCAACCGCCAGGTCGATCTGCGCGTGCTGGAGCTGTGGCAGCAGCGCCGTTACCGGGAGTTCATCGCCATGCTGCCGGACTATGCCGTGAAGTGCAACGGCGAAGGCGGAATGGCCGACACCATCATGTTGTTCGCCGCGCTGGGCTGGGACGCCTACCAAGGCGAGGCCGAACAGCTCTGCGACTACTTCGCCGCCAGCGGCAGCGGCCAGGTCAATGTGGAATTCCACCTCGATCGACAGGCCCGCTAATTAGGAGCCGGTCCGGCTTGCGATCATTGCCAGCAAACGCCGGACGGCGGCGGGAATCGGCGCAAGCACCGGCTTTTTGAAAGACGCGGCGAGGCCGATGGCCGCCTGACCAAGCGGGCCGCCGCCGATAATGACAGCCTCGGCGTGATCGTATGCGATGCATTGCGCCACGACCTTGGCGAGGGCGTCTTCCAAGAGGCGTGAGTCCGCGGCCAACGTCACCGGATCGCCGGGCGTCACCCGGATTCCCGAATACAGATGGTGGAGGTTCAGGTCGCGCGCCCGCTGCTCGATTGGGAGGGCCAGTTGCGGCGTCACCGTTGCGACACCAAAGCGGCGGCCGCCCTCCGCCGCCTCGATCATCGAGGCTTCACAAATGCCGGCCACCGGAATCGAAACCTGTCGCCGCAGCGTTTCCAGGCCTGGGTCCCCGAAGGCGCTCACGATGATGCCCGATGCCTGCGATGCCTGCCGGATTCCAATCTCGACGACCTCGTCGGCCGCGGCCTCGAGCGCTTCGGCCGTCACGATCATCGGCGGACCGCGCACCGCGGTTGCGCCGATCACGGCAACACCATCCGGCACGCATGAGCGCGCAATCTCGACCATCATCGCGGTGGTGTCGCGCGAAGTGTTCGGGTTTATCAGCAGGATCGGCTTCAACGTCACCTTCCCTGCGCTGCGGCCGTTGCGTCCAGGGTGGCATCCTCCAGTGACTTTCCATAGGTTTCCGGGCCGAAGCGGACACAGACGGCGAAGATTCCGTACATCACCGCGATCATGCAGAACACGCCAACCAGCCCATAGCCGTCGAGGACGCGTCCCGATACCAGCGGCATGAACGAACCGGCGGCGGTTCCGCTTGCCAGAATGAACGCGACGCCGAAGGCCCGGATACGGGTTGGATAGAGTTCGGGCGCGTAGATCCAGATGGTGGTGTTCAGCAGCAGCACAAAGAACTGGAACGTCGCGCCGAAGAACAACACCAGGTAGATGTTTGCGCCGAGGAAACCGAAACACAGGGCGGCAAGGCAGGCCATCACCGCGCCGGCCGTCAAGACCGTCTTGCGTGGCCAGTAATATCCGAACACGGAGGCCGCCACCGTTCCGAGAAAACTGCCGCCCTGGATGATCATGGTGAACGCCAGGCTCGCCGACAGGGTATATCCCTTCGCCATCATCATCGACGGCAGCAGCGTCAGGACCGAAAGCTGCGCGCCGTAGCTCATCAGGATTGCCACGGCGATGGGGATCGTGCGCAGTGCGTAAGGGGCGCGGAATATTTCCGCCCACGATACGTTGCTGGCGCTCTGGAACGGCGCTCCGCCTTCCGTCAGGTATGAGGTAATCCTCAGGTCTTTTGAGCCGAGCCTGCCGGAAGCCAGGATCGATAAGACCTTGTTGGCTTCCGTGGTCTTGCCGCGCGACAGGAGATAGCGCGGCGTCTCCGGAATCAAGCGCCGGTAAAATACGATCAGCAAGGCCGGCAGTGCGAGGCTGACGAACAGCCAGCGCCAGCCGTCCGGACCGGGGAACAGCCAGAAAATCAGCAGCCCGAACGCCGGTGCCAGGAAATTGCCCAGGCCACCGGCGCCGACGTTGACAAGGCCGACGGCGGTGCCGCGAAATTTCGCCGAGCAGAACTCCGCCATCATCGTCACGGCGACGGAAATCTCGCCACCGAGCCCGAAGCCGACAATAGCGCGGCCGATGCAAAGCGCGCCGAATGACGGCGCGGCGGCACAAATCGCCGAGCCAAGCGTAAACAGCAGCAGGTTGATACCCAGCATGACGCGCCGGCCAAAGCGATCGGCAATGAAGCCGGACAGCAGCCGGCCGGTTGCAGCCGAGCCGAATGTGATGGTGTTGAGAAGTCCGATGTCGGTGTTGGTCAGCCCCCATTGTTGCCGCAGCATGGGTGCCACGATGCCGATCGTATTCTGCTCGAAACTGTCGAACAGGCAGCCGATCAGGATCAGGAAGATGACGGTCTTGTGCGCCGAGGTGACGCCGATCTTGTCAAGCGCCGTTTCGAGTTCGCGAATTTTTGGTGAGGCGGATTCCGAGGTTACCAGCGGTCCTGAAGCCATGATGCGCCCCCCGGGCGCGCCAGCCGCGCCGATGGTTGGATCATTTCACACTTGTAATCCATGAAAAAGTCTTTTCATTGAGCGCCGGGCGCCAAAAATTGCGGCAGGCCGCCTGGCCTGCCGTCGCATGGGCCCGCCCCTCGGCCGGCCGGATTGAATGTCGGAACGATCCTAAAGTTCGTCCACCGCTTCATGCGCGGCTTCGATGGCGCTCAACCGCCGCCTCCCGGCGGTTCCCGCCCGTTCGAAAATCCTGGTCAGAAGGATGCCGCAAAACGCCATGACGGCGACATGGTTGTCGAGCGGACCCGGCGCGGTGGTGTCACAACGGACCAGCCACTTGGCCGGCACCGAACCGGTGAAACGATGATCCGTGACGTAGAGGATCTTGGCGCCGGCGCCGGCCGCGTAGGCGACGATGCGCCCGATCTGGGGAACGCGACGCCGCAGGGCGAAGACCACCACGCAATCGCGGTCGGACATGTTGACGAGATGCTCGGCCAGCGTCTCGCCGGCCCCGGGGATCAGGCTGATGCGTTCCAGCACCTGGCTGGCTTGCCAGCGGAAATAGGACGCAAAAGATCGGCTGGCGCGGTATCCCACGACCCAAACCTGCCGCGCGCCCGCGACGGCGCCGGCGATCTCCTCGATCTGCGGCTCCGAGAGACGGTTGAACGTGCCGCTCACATTGGCCACGCTGCACTGCAGATGCAACTGGACCGAATTCAATTGCCCGTTCGGTTCCGAACTCGACAGCAACAGCGGCGAGCCCGTGCGCTTTTCGTTGCGTACGCTGCGCCGCGCCTCTTCAAAACTCCGGTATCCGAGCCGCTTGATGAGCCGGCTGACGGTCGCGTTGGAGACCTGCGCCAGTTTGGCAAGCTCGCTGGCGGAATAGCTCGCAAGCTCTCCGGGAAAATCGAGGACAAAATCCGCCAGCCTGCGTTCGGTCACCGAAAGCTCGTTCAGGATAGCGCGGACACGCGCAACGAAGTATCCTGCCGATGCCGCCGATTTTCGCGTCTTCCTTCCGGAAACCTTCATGCCACCTTGCCGTCTGTCTGCCGCAACAATCATCACAGCTTATCGCGGCGGCGCCGCGATGGCGACCTGCGAAACGCCGATGATCGCGCGGATGACACGGGGCATTTTGCCGACCGCAGTCGCCCGCCACGGGATGGGAGAGTCACGCCGGCAGCGGATGCGAAGCGAGCAACCGATAGGGTTCCGTCGTCAGATCGACCGGCTTGCCGGTGGCCGCCGAGTGCTCGGCCGCCATGCCGATCAGCGCCGCGTTGATGCCGTCACCGAGCGTCACCTCCACCGCGGCCGTCCCCCGCACCACGGCGAGAAATTTTTCGTGCTGGTAGAACGTCGAGCCGTTGTGATCACCGGCATCGAGCAGGACGGGATCGACGGCGATGTCGGCGCGTTCCCGTCGCCGCGGATCGCGATGCTCGGTCACCAGTTCCGCGACGGGTTGCGGGCCCATGCTGTCGCGTGGCCAGAAGCGCGAGGGCCCCGGCACGCGGCACGTGACCTTGCCGCGCGGACCGACGGCGACGATCTCCTCCTGATATTCGGACGCCTCGGCAAACATGCACAGTTCCAGCATGGCACGCCGCTGATCGGGGAAATCGAGCACGACATAGGCGTTGTCGAGGATGTCGGGGACGCGGCCATCATAGATCTCATCACGATGGTTGTGGTTCATGGCGCCCGATGCAAACAGACGTATCGGATTGGCCTTCATGATGAAGCGCATCAGATCGAAGAAATGGCAGCATTTTTCCACGAGCGTGCCGCCGGTGTTCTGCGCGAAGCGGTTCCAGTCGCCGACTTTCTGCAGGAACGGATAGCGATGCTCGCGAACGGTCAGCATGACCGGCGCGCCAATATCGGTCTGCCCGTGAATGCGCTCGATCAACGCGGCGATCGGAGGCATGTAGCGATATTCCATGCCGATCCAGATCGGGACACGTGACTGCTTCGCTATGACTTCGAGCGCGCGGGCCTCGGCAGTCGAGACGCAGGCCGGCTTCTCGACCAGCATCGGCAACGGGCGCTGCGCAGCGATCATGCCGATCTGTTCGGCATGGCAATGATTAGGACTGGCAATGATCAGGGCATCCAGCATGGGTTCTGCGAGGAGGTCGCCGATCTGCGTCACCAGTCGCGCCTGGGGAGCCAGCCGCCGATTGACATCGTGTGAGCTTGCGTCAGGCTCGAATATCGCGGCGACTTCGACGCCCGGCAGCAGCGCGATGTTGCGCAGATGCTCCTGCCCCATCATGCCGCATCCGATGAGAGCATAGCGTGTGGTCTGGCTGTCGGGCATTGGTCTCGCTCTCTCGATCGGCGGGCGCCGGAGAAACGCGCCTACTTCTTGCGTTCGGCGATCTGCTGGGTGATGTCGGCCTCGATCCTCTTATAGGCCTCGTCGGTTTTCGATTCGCCGGCGACCACCTGACCGACGCGGCTGATCACGGCGTTGAAGATGATGCGATTGTAAGGGTAGCCCTGCAGCGCGTAGGCCCCCGGAGCAATCTTGCCGACTTCCCGGGAAAATACCTCGAGCGCGCCCTTGGCCAGCGGGCTGGCGGTGGGGTAGCTGACGCCTTTGGCCGACAGCCCAAGGTGTCCTGGGACGAACAGCGCACGGCCGCAAAACTCCGCCAGGACGTCTTCCTGGGCGAGATATTCCATCACCCTGGCGACGGCCTGGGGATTCTTGGTGGTCTTGATGGCCACCAGCGCGGCCCCGCCGGGCATGCCGGTGCAGCCACCGGGGCCGCAGGGGTTCGGCACGGCGACCCAGTCGAACGCGTTGCCGATCGTCTTGTCGAATTGCGAAATCTGCCAGGACCCCGACATGTACAGCGCAACCTGCGCATTCTTGAACTCGTCATTGGCGCCGCGATAGGTCGCCCCCGAAACCGACGACCAGAGCTCCTTCGACATCACGCCCGAGCCGTGCCAGTCGACGACCTTCTGCACGGCACGCTTGAATCCGTCGTCGATGACGGCCGGATTGCCCTTGTCGTCAAACAGCTTGGCACCTTCGGAAATCGCCATGCCGAGAAAACGATGTCCGGAGCGGTCGATGGCGATGGGAAATGGCGCCTTGACCTTGTCGGCAACCTGCTTGGCGGCCTTGGCCCAATCGTCCCAGGTCGCCTTGTCGCCCGGCATCTGAACGCCGGCCTGTTCGAACAGGGTCCTGTTGACGAAGGGGCCGGTCACGGTCAGCTGGGTCATGAGACCCGGGATGGCGGTGGAATTGCCTGGCTCGCGCATCCAGCTCAGAAACGGACCGAAATTCTTGTCCCAATAAGCGGCGTCTTTCAAATAGGGGCGAAGATCGAGCATGTAGCGCGACACGCCGCCGAGATCGACGACACGGGCCAGGTCCGGGCCCTCGCCCGAGGCGAGCTGCACCGGCAGCGTCTCATTGATTGCCTTGAACGGCACCTGGTCGATGGCGATCTTGATGTCGGGGTTCTTGGCCTCGAAGCGCTTGACGATGTCGGTGATGACCTCGCCTTCGTTGCCGTCGGAATACCAGACCATGCGCAGTTGCGTCTGGGCCAGGGCCGAGAGCGGCAAGGATGTCGCCAAGACAGCGACAAGTGCGACGACCGTTTTGAGAACGTTCATGTTTCCTCCCCGGAATCTGTCTTTTGCCAATTTGGTTTGGCTTGCCTGCGATGTTAGTCACGATCGGCCTGGGGCACAATGCGGTCGCCGTCAATCCGCGCTCCGCCGCGACGTGGCCGCCGTCGGGCGCGGCAAATCGTCGATTCGGTCAGGATCCGGCGCTTGGCCGTAGCCCATGAGCCTGATCCGTTCGTGCACCTGCGCCATCTCGGCTTCGCTGAGCCGCGGCGGCTCGCCGATTGCCAATGCATGGACGTACATCTTCGCCAAAGTCTCGACCTCCACAGCGAGCCATAGCGCCTTCTCGAAGGTCTGCGCCGTCACGATCAGACCGTGATGGCCGAGCAGGCAGGCGTTGCGGCCCTCCAGCGCGGCGACGGCGTGATCCGACAGCGCCTGTGTGCCAAAACAGGCGTACGGCGCGCAGCGGATATCGTTCCCCCCTGCGACCGCGACCATGTAGTGAAAGCAGGGAATGCCGCGCTCGTGCACGGCGAGGACGGTGCTGAAGATGGAATGGGTGTGAAGCACGACGTTGACGTCGTCCCGCGCCTGCAGGAGATCGCGATGAAAGCGCCATTCGGAGGATGGCCGATGGTCGCCCTGATAGTTCGCCGCGAAATCCATCGCCACGACGTCGCACGGCTGCATGCGCTCATAAGGCAGGCTGGTCGGCGTGATCAGCATGCCGCCGGGAATCCGGTGCGAGAGATTGCCCGAGGTGCCCTGGTTGAGCCCGCTTCGATTCATCTGAAGGCAGGTCTCGACAATCCCCTGACGAAGATCGGCATGATCGTCTTGGTCGCTCATGTTGCTTGCTCCGAAAGGGCGGGTTGTTTTCGGCAGAAGCCTGCGTTCTCACCGGCGATCCTGGCCGGAGGATTAGAGTCCAACGCTCGGGAAGCTGTCAAGCAACGGCATCCGTTGGACCAATTGGAGCGTTTTCGAGTGCAGTGAATACCGGTTCGCGTGAAGAAAACGCGTCAAAACAAGAATCTAGAGCCCGGTTCTGATTCCATCAGAACCGGAAAGGCTCTAGTGAAAATCCCGCGAGCCCGGCAGGATCCGCATGTCGCGCGGATGCCGGAGTTTCAGTGCCGGCGTATCGGCATGGTCGCGGCGGTCGTCGTTGAGTTCGCCGAGCATCGGCGCGGACGGCATGCCGCCTTTCCGGCTGAGCGCATCATTGGCGAGATTCATCAGGTCGTGCGAACGGTCGACCAGGCGGTCGGCCACCAGATGCACGACCTTTTCCGGGCTGCTCTGGATGCGGCCTTCGATTTCTATCAGCCGCGCCCCCATCACTTCCTTGCGGAATTGCGCCATGATCTTCGGCCACACCACGATATTGGCGATGCCGGTTTCATCCTCGATGGTCATGAAGACGACGCCATTGGAGCTGCCGGGCCGCTGCCGCACCAGCACCACGCCGGCGCAGCGCACCTTCTGCCGGTCATTGGCGTGCGAGATCGCCTCACACGTCACCACCCGCTCGCGGGTGAACATCGGCCGCAGAAATTCCATCGGATGTCCCTTGAGCGACAGCCGGATGGTCTGATAGTCGGCCACCACCTGCTCCGGCAGGGGCATCGCCGGCAGGGGCCGCGCATTCTCGTCGGGCTGTTCGCGCGCGGAGGCGACGGAAAATAGCGGCAGCGGCACGTCGTCGGGCAGCCGGCGCACCGCCCATAGCGCGGCGCGGCGGTCGAGGCCGATCGAGCGGAACGCATCGGCATCAGCCAGCAGGATTAGCGCCCGCTTCGGCAGCGCGGTGTCGCGGGCAAAATCCTCCAGCGAGGTGAACGGCCGCCGGGCGCGGGCCGCGACGATGCGCTGATCCCAATAGTCGCCGGGCCGGCGTTTCCGGCCGTCGGGATCGGCAAGCCGCTTCTGCTCCGTCAGCAGGTCGTCGACATCGAATACCTCGAACCCGTCGATCTGGCGGAAGCCGAGCCGCACGGCATGATGCTCGCCACAGCGCTCCTCCAGCGTGTTCTGCCCGTGACTGAATGAGACGTCGATCTCGCGCACGTCGACCTTGTTCTTGCGGGCGTCGCCGACGATCTGCGCCGGGGCGTAAAATCCCATCGGCTGGGAATTCAGCAGGCTGCAGCAGAAGGCGTCGGGATGAAAGCGCTTCAGCCATGACGAGACATAGACCAGTTGCGCGAACGCCGCGGCATGGCTTTCCGGAAAGCCGTATTCGCCAAAACCCTTGATCTGGTTGAAGCAGTTGTTGGCGAACTCCTCCGGATAGCCGCGCGCGATCAGGTTGCCGACCATCTTCTGCTCGAACTTGTGGATGGTCCCCATATGGCGGAACGTCGCCATGGCGCGGCGCAACTGGTTGGCTTCCTCCGGGGTGAATTTGGCGGCCTCGATGGCGATGCGCATCGCCTGCTCCTGGAACAGCGGCACGCCGAGCGTCTTCTGCAGAATGGCCTTGAGCTCGTTGCGGTCGCCATATTTCGGGAACGGATATTCGATCTCCTCCGGGCGCATCTTGCGGCGCTTCAGGTAGGGATGCACCATGTTGCCCTGGATCGGCCCCGGCCGCACGATCGCGACTTCGATGACGAGGTCGTAGAAGGTGCGCGGCTTCAGCCGCGGCAGCATGTTCATCTGGGCGCGGCTCTCGACCTGGAACACACCGAGGGATTCGCCCTTGCACAGCATGTCGTAGACTCGCGAGTCTTTCTGCGGCAGCGTCGCAAGCTCCCACCGCTCACCCTTGTGGTCGGCGATCAGATCGAAGCATTTGCGAATGCAGGTCAGCATGCCCAGCGCCAGCACGTCGACCTTCATCATCTTGAGGGCATCGATGTCGTCCTTGTCCCATTCGATGAAGGTGCGGTCGTCCATCGCGGCATTGCCGATCGGCACATAGCTGTCGAGCCGGTCCTGGGTCAGCACGAAGCCGCCGACATGTTGCGACAGATGGCGCGGAAATTCGATCAGCTCGGTGGCGAGCTCGATGGCACGCAGCACCATCGGATTGCCCGGATCGAATCCGGCCTGCTTGACCTGCATCTCGCTCAAGCCGGTGCCCCAGCTTCCCCAGACCGTATCGGCCAATGCCGCGGTGACGTCCTCGGTAAGGCCGAGCGCCTTGCCGACATCGCGGATCGCCGAGCGTGGCCGGTAATGGATCACGGTGGCGACGATCGCGGCGCGATGCCGGCCATAGCGATTGAAGACGTATTGCATCACCTCTTCGCGGCGCGAATGTTCGAAATCGACGTCGATGTCGGGCGGCTCGCGGCGCTCTTCCGACAGGAACCGTTCGAACAACAGATCGATCTCGACCGGATTGACCGAGGTGATGCCCAGCATGAAGCAGACGGCGGAATTGGCCGCCGAGCCCCTGCCCTGGCACAAGATGTCCTGGGACCGCGCGAAGCGGACGATGTCGTGCACGGTGAGAAAGTAATGCGCGTAATCGAGCCGCCTGATCAGATCGAGTTCCTTGTGCAAGGTTTTTTCCAGCTTCGCGCCGATGCCTTGCGGATAGTATTTCGCAACACCCTGCCAGGTCAGATCCTCCAGATGCTGTTGCGCGGTCTTGCCCGGCGGCACCGGCTCGTCGGGATACTGGTATTTGAGCTGGTCGAGTGAAAACGAAATGCGATCCGCGAAACGGATGGTTTGCACGATCGCATCCGGATAGCCGCGGAGCAGCCGGATCATTTCCGCCGCCGGCTTCATGTGCCGTTCGGCATGGGCCTCCAGCAGCCGGCCGGCAACCTCGATGGTGGTCTTTTCGCGGACGCAACTGACGACATCCTGCAGCACGCGGCGCGCGTGCGCGTGATAGAGCACGTCATTGGTCGCGATCAGCGGCGTCCAGGCATCGGAAGCGACGCGCTGCAACCGGGCCAGCCGGCGCGTGTCGTCGCCGCGATGATACAGGCAGGCGGCGAGCCAGACGCCGTCGGCACGGGTGCCGCGTATCGCCGTCAATGTCTGCGCCAGCGCCCCGGCGTCGACACGGTACGGCGGCATCAGCACCAGCAGCAAGCCTTCGCTGAATTCGTCGAGATCGTCGAAGCTCAGCTGGCACTCGCCCTTCCCGGCGCGCAACTTGCCCTGACTGAGCAGACGGCACAGCCGGCCATAGGCGGCGCGGTCGCGCGGATAGGCCAGGATGTCCGGCGTGCCGTCGATGAAGACCAGACGCGCGCCGACCAGCAGTTTCGGGTGCGACTTCAGGTCCGGATTTTCCAGTTCGGAATAGGCCCGCACCACGCCGGCCAGCGTGTTGCGGTCGGCGATGCCGATGGCGTGCAGGCCGTAGTCGGCGGCCTGATGGACATATTCCTGCGGATGCGAGGCGCCGCGCAGAAACGAGAAATTGCTGGTGATGCCGATCTCGGCATAACGCGCGGTCATGCGAAAAGCCCGTGCATGAACCAGTTCGGCTGGACGATCCGATCCTCCTCCTGCACGATCTCGCGGTCATACAGACCGTCGCGGTAGACCCAGAACCGCAATCCGGCTTCGTCCTCGACGCGAAAATAATCCCGCGTCAGCATCTCGCCCTGCGCGCGCCACCATTCCATCGCGATCCGCTCCGGGCCCTCGGCGCGAACCACGGCGTGGGCGGCGCGGCGCCAGACGAAGCGGGCGGGCGGTCCATCCGGCACCTGCGCGATGACCTGGATCTGTTCCGGCCGCTCGAACAGTTTCAGCGGCCGCAGCGGCGGCTCGCCTTCGGTGCGCCGCGGCCAGTCGGCATGGGCCGACAGGACGAAATGATGCAACGCCGGCACGGCCAGCACTGCGCGCTCAGGAAGATGCGTGTCCTGCGGCAGATGCACCAGGACGCGGTTGCCGCCGATCCGGGCCGCGATGCGATCGATCAGCGCCGCCACTTCGTCGTTGTCGTGCACGCTGGCATCGAGGTCGCGCTGCTGCTGCACCACGATTTCGCTGCGGCTGGCGGCGAGGCGGATGAGATCGAAACCAAAACCCGGATCGAGCGGATCGGCGATGGCATCGAGCCGCTCGCGCAGCAACCGGTCGATGACCGCAGCCCTGGTGACCGGCTGGCCGGTTTCGACCGCGATGGTACGCACCGCGCCGTCGGTGCGGAAAAAACTCGCATGCAGTTGCCGCGCGCCTTTGCCCTGCCGCTCCATCGCCGTCACCAGGGTGCGCGCGAGACCGGCCAGAACAGTCGAAATCACCGTATCTGTGGTCACCGGTTCGGCAAAACGCTTCTCCACGATATAGTCCGGCAACGGTTTGCGCGGGCTGATCGGCGCATCCTCCACGCCCAGCGCCTGCTCCAGCAGATTGGTAAATTCGGCGCCGAACCGGGCCGCGATTTCAGGACGGGATCGGGAAGCGACATCGCCGATGGTTTTCAGTCCAGCGCGGCGAAGCCCGCGGGTGATGGCGTCGGCGGCGCCGAGTGCAAACACCGGCAATGGCGTCACCGCTTCGGCTTCGCCGCCGGCGGCAACGATGCGGCCGGGACTGCAGCGCGTCAGCGCGCGCGCGCACACCGGAGTGCCGGCAATCGCCGCGGCAACGACAAACCCTCGTCGCTGCAGCGCGCCACAGAGCGTCGCCAGCATCAAAGCTTCGCCGCCGAATAGATGCGCGCATCCGGTGATGTCGAGAAACAGGCCCTGGGGACCATCCAGCGCCACCAGCGGCGTGAAGCGGTCGCACCAGTCGGCAATATGATTCAAGACCTGCGTATCGGCAGCCTCGTCGGCGTCGAAGACTTCGATGTCCGGACAGATGGCGCGGGCATTGGCCAGCGGCAGGCCGGCCTCGAGGCCGAGACGAGCGGCGGCGTCATTGAGCGCGGAAATCTGCAGCGCGTTGTTTTGTTTGGCGACGACGATGCAAGGAGCGACACCGGAATCGTTCGCAGCCTGATCGCTCTCTTTTTGTTTTGACGCATTTTCTTCACGCGAACCGCTCGCCACTTCGCTTGAAAACGCTTTAGCTGGCGCGGCGCTGCCACCCAACCGCTGGCGCCTGATGCGATCGGTCGGCAGTCGCGGCAGCCACAGGCTGAGGATGCGCCGTCGCTTCACGGAAAAGGCACTCATCACAATTCCATTCCATGATCCACTGGCCGGTCGGGCCATGACGATTTCGAACCAATTGAGCGTCGAGCACGGGAGCACCCCACGTCTGCCAGACCTTGTTTGACAAAGCCGTGTCGGGCGGCGAATGCGCCGCGCGCACGATCCACCGGGTCTCCGCGGTCGAAGGCTGTGGCACCGCCGCCGGGCGCAGCAGCAAGGCGGTGACGCCGGAGGCACGCGCCGTCAGCGTCAGCTTGCGGCTCGCCACCAGATCGAACTGACGCGCCTCGCCCCAGATCTCCATCACCACGGCGCCGAGCGCATCGCAGGCCAGCGCGTCGGCGGCGATGCGCAGTGCGGCGTCCACGTCGGGCGCGTGCACGCTCACCACCTGGCGCGGATCGAGCCCGAGTTCGCTCCATCCGCTCATCGACAGCGCGCCGGATTCGATAGCGGCAAAATCCTGCCGCACCCACAACAGCGGCCGTCGCGCAGCGACCCGCCGCGCCAGCCCTGCGACAAACCCGGTCGCCGTGGCGCTCTGCCGTCCCTCGGCAAACACTTCATGCATCGCGCCGAGCGCCAGGCCGCCGTGCAGCGTGGCATCCGCCAGGCCATGTCCCAGCGTCACCCGGTCGGGCGCGCCGATGCCGGCATCGGCCTCGATGCGCGCGATGCTGCCGCGCAACGTCGCAAGCGTGCTCATGCGTGCGCCGGTCATGCGCCGCTCCTCGAAAGATGGTCTGCCGTCGCAGGGGTCTGGTGAAACGTGCGACTGGCCTTATTTGTTCATGATATGTTCTAATATAAAGCTAACGGGACCGGGAGAGTCAATCGCCCCCGCCATTTTATCTTTATCAGCAAAACCAAGGGGATCTGCGGAACCCCGGCACCCCCTTACCGATTGAATCGCCGTCCCTGCTCAAATCCGGGATCGGGCGGCAAACAAGGAGCAGAAACATGGTCCAGACCAGCCTTTCCGCCTTGAGCGAACAAGCCCAGGACTGCCGCGCCTGTCACTTGTGGAAGGACGCCACCCAGACGGTGTTCGGCGAAGGACCGCGATCCGCTTCGATCATGCTGGTCGGCGAGCAGCCCGGCGACAAGGAAGACCTTGCCGGCAGGCC
>Ga0209758_1001538_pt1 | contig 26527 bp, 21 predicted proteins | sample AraplaMF_Col_mMF_FD_184258 | JGI IMG/M metagenome (GOLD analysis project Ga0209758, IMG submission 184258) | Arabidopsis root microbial communities from the University of North Carolina, USA - plate scrape MF_Col_mMF (SPAdes) (version 2) | ecosystem: Host-associated > Plants > Roots > Endosphere...
CGCCGGCGATCCGAAGAACATCCAACGCCAGGCAAAGGCCCCGCCAGACACGGCTTCGAGCAAGAAGGAAAACGGCGCCGGGCGTGTCGTCCGAGCCGTCTGCGGGTCGTCTAGAATCGCTGGCTGACGGTAACGCCCATCGTGCGCGGGCGTAGGGTGCTTTCGCGGTACGCCAGCTGGGTTTCCAGATCCTGGTAGCGGTAGAGCACGGGCCGCTCGTCGAAGAGATTGTTCACGAAAAGCGCGACATCGAGCCGACCCGGCTTGAGGCCCAGGCGCAGCGATACGACGTTTTGCGCGTCGATGGCGTTGGTGTTTGGATTGTAGCTAATGTCGCCGGCCACATAGCCGTTGGTATAGCCCGAGGCGTACTGGTAGTCGGCCCTGGCATAGGCGCGGACGCTGCTGATGTTGAAGTCATATTGCGCGCCCAAGGCCACGGTCCAGTCCGGAACGCTGAGCCTGCTGCCGGAATGGATCAGATAGCTGGAGCCCACCCTCACGTCGGACTTGTTGTAGGCGTCGGTATAGCCGACCGAAGCGTTCAGGGTCAGGCCCGGCGCCGGCGAGAACGTGCCTTCGAACTCGACGCCGCGGCTGACGGCTTTGCCGACGTTGGCAGTGTAGTTGTAACCGCAGGTAGGCAGCACGATGTTGGTCTGGATGTTCGACCAGTCGACCCAAAAGGCGCTGGCCGAAATCCGGCCATGGGGGATTTTCGACTTCAGGCCCGTCTCGTAGCTCCAGACGCTGTCGCTGGCGTAGTCGCCGGGAACGTCCGACGCGCCCAGTATGGCCAGGTCGGCGGCGCAGGCGGGAATATTGGCCACGCTGCTGTTGCCACCGCCGTTGCGGAACCCCTTGGACGCGGAGGCGTAGGCCAGCAGATCCGCTTTCTGGTAGGACAGGCTGAACTTGGGCGTGACCGGGCTTTCCTTGGCGTGATGGCTGGCGGTGAATGGCCCCCCGGCCTGCGGTCCCATCCGGTCCATGTTGAGGGTGAACTCGGTCTTGGAGACGCGCAGCCCCACCCCTGCCTTCAGATTGTCGGTGATCCTGTAGCTGGCGTCGCCAAAGGCGGCGAGTTCCTTGTCCTTTTGCCGTTGGCGCTCATGGTAATTGACGCCGTCGACCACCGGGTATCCGAAGAGGGCCTCGGCGTCGGCGCCGTAGACGGATTTGACCAGTTCGTCGAAGTCGCCCTTCTGGGTTTGGTCGAACTGGGTTTCGCCATCCATGTAGTAGAGGCCCGCGGTCAGGGCCAAGCGCCCCGCGTCGCTGTTTGAGATCCGCACCTCCTGGGTCCAGGTTCCCTGCTTGGTGTTGAGGAAGCTGGTGTCGCGATATCGCGGCAGGCCTGGATAGTAGAGCAGCGTCGGATCGACATAGTAGGCTAGGTCGATCAGCGAATAGTCGTCGGCGCGCTTTTGCAGCCGGTCATAGCGGGAGGTGGCGGACTTGAGAGTCCAGTCGCCCATGTCAAGGCTCACGACCACCGAGCCGATGACCTGCCGGTCCTTAGCGGGGGAGCCCCACGGCGTCAGGCTGCGCAGTTCGCCGGCCATCGGCCAGTACGTGGCGCGGTCATGAATCTTGCTGGTCTGGAAGAACACCGACGGGGTGATCGACAAGGCCTGGCTCGGCTTCCAGGTCAGCGCCAGACGCGCGACGTTGCTGAACGAGCTATTGGCGTCCTTGTCCACGACCTTCCCGGTGATCTGGTCGACGCGGTCGACGTAGCCCCCCTCCTTGCGCGTGAAGGCGCTGGCGCGGAAACCCAGCTTGTCCTCGACGATGGGACCGCCGATCGCCACGCCCCCCTCATAGCTGGCGGCGCCGTCCTTAGTCGTGGAAACCTCGGCGCGGGCATAGCCGGTGTAGTCGGTCAGGCTAGGCGACGGGGTGATGAAGCGGATCGTGCCGCCTTCGGAGCCAGCGCCAAACAGAGTCCCTTGCGGGCCGCGCAAAACCTCCACGCGCTCCAGGTCAAACATCTGAGGGAAGGCTGAAAAACCGCAGTAGAAGCACGAGTAGCGCGACGAGATTGGCGCCTCGTCGATATAGATGCCGGTGGTCGCCGCACCGACGTTGGCCAGAACCCCCCGGATCGAGATATTGGCGTCGACGCCGGCTTCGCGCCGCGCATTGAGGCTTGGCACCGTGCGGGTCAGCGCTTCGATGTTGTTGACGCCCTTGGCGTCGAGTTGGTCCTGGGTCTGGGCCGCCACGCTCACAGGGACCTTGCTCAGCGGCTCAGCGCGCTTTTGCGAGGTGACGACGATCTCGCCGACGGTGTTGTCGGTCTGGGCCACCGCCGGAGCGGCGCTCACGGCGAGCATTGCGGCGGTCGACATCAGGACGACCATACGAGTTCTAGACACCTTAACCCCCTAATTTGGCTGGCGAGCTCATGCCGACCCGCTTTCTGTGATCACAAGAGCCTGCTTTACATCGCTTACCCCGTCAAGAAGCCAAGGCGAAATCGACCCAGGCGGAAAAGCTCCTGCGGCATGCTCGCCGTCGAGGCGCCTGCGTCCATTCCACGGGCGCCAGAGACCAATCGCTGGATAGCGGCCGACGCCACGGGACGAGCCGAAACCCACATCCTTAGGGTTTTCATACGGTTTTCGCGGATTACCTGCGGTATATGCACAGCCTCGCCCGGCTCGGTCTGACATCACAGGTGGTGAAGGCGCCCCCAAGGCGGGGCCAGCGCTAGTTCGTTGCGCAGCAACGAAAATTATAGCCGACCTCATATTTCACAATATGTGAGATCACAGATTTATTGCACATGCCACTCACCTTGCACCGCGCGTCATGACGACATGCGGCGCTGCGTCATTTCGACGCCATAAGGTCAAGCTTGTCGGCGCAAAGCCGCGCCCCGGTTGTGGCGGGCGATCCTGAAGGCGATTGGACACGCGCATTCAAGCGCCCCGCAGTCACGCGATCAGGCGATCAGGCGATCAGGCGATCAGGCGATCAGGCGATCAGGCGATCAGGCCCGCCATGCTTGGCGTCGCATACTTTGATTAGCAGGATGGCCAAAAGAGCCGCGCCCGGAGGCCTAAGCCCGCTATCGGGGCAAGGACGCTAGCCTTGCCAGTCGCTCGGGCCGAGCGCCTTGTCCTTCAGGCTCGCCTCGAAAGCTTGCCAGTAGATATTGAACAACGCGGTTTGAGCATAAGGGTTGGTTCCGGCCAACGACCTGGCCACAGGCGACATCTCCGCGCGCAGAGCCGGCAGAGGATGAGAAGCGATCTTGGCGGCGACCGCTAGGGCGCGGGCCTCGAGATCGGCGTCGGAAACCACCTCGTTGATCAGGTGATGACGCAGCGCGGTCTCGGCGTCGATGTTCTCGCCGGTAAGACAGAGATAGCGCGCCAGGCTCGCAGGCATGGTCCGGGTCAGCCCGGACGCATCACCAGCGCCGCCGACGCCGAACTTGATCTCGGGAAAACCGAAGATGGCGTCGGGCGCCGCGTACCGCAGATCCGTCAGCTTCAGAAGATTGCTGAGCCCCTGGCCCAGGCAATAGCCGCGCACGGCGGCGACGACGGGTTTATCGCGCGGCGTCAGCGCCAGGACCTCCGCCCAATCCGGCTCATCGCCAAACGGCTGATCAAACTCGCGGATGTCATCGCCGGCGCTCCAGGACTCTCCGGGGCCGGAGGTCATCACGGCCGCATGCAACTGGTCGTCGCGCAGGAAGCGCAGCATCGCACGGCACAGCTGCTCATGGCTCTTGCGCTGATAGACGTTCAGCCGGCTGCCGCGCACACGGATGAGGGCTACGCGCTCGCGGACCTCGAACGTCACGCTGGTCGCGGCGTCTCCACTCTGCTCTTGATCCACACTCATGTCGGCTCCCGGACGCATCGCCTCATCTGTTATCACAGATTTTTGGAGACACCAGTCACCTTAGCTCGCAGCGCGACGCTCGCTGGCGGGCGCGCGTCGAGGATCGCGGATCGCAAGGCTGGTCTGAAGCTTTACGACGCCGGGCAGGCGTGACAGCGCCTTGAGGTGGAAAGCCTCATAGGCCGCGGCGTTGGGCACGACGATCTTCAGGAAGTAGTCGAATTCGCCACTCATCAAGAGGCATTCCCGCACCTCCGGCAATCGCCTGATGGCCGCTTCGAGCCTCGAGAAATACGGTTCTGTCTGGCGTTCGAGCGTCAACTGGACGATGGCGATCACCTCATCGCCTTCCGCTCCGGCGTCGACAACGGCGGTATAGCCCACGATCACGCCGCGCTCTTCCAGCAGCTTGATCCTTCGGTGGCAAGCTGATGGGGACAGCCCCACCTCGGCGGCGAGGGACGCGGCGGAACGGCGGCCATCGAGGCGGAGCAGACGGAGGAGAGCTTGATCAACGGAGTCCAGGCGCATTTGAAGCATCTCGCACGCCGTCGGAGAAACATCAATTCTGTGATCACAATTTTCGAGAACCGCCGATGCTTAGACGGGATATTGCGCAGTCTGGCGCTTAGTTTGCCCGGCGTGAAGGAGAAGGCATGGCGCCGACGACAACCCAGCCCGAAGCCAACGTGTGGATCGAGACCGACCTGGCGGCCTTGGTCGCCAACTATCGACAGATCTGCGCCCAGGTTTTCCCCGCGCGCGTGAGTGCGGTCGTCAAGGCCGACGCCTATGGCCTGGGGGCCTTGGCGGTCGCGCAGACACTGGCGATGGTCGGCTGCTCCGATTTCTTCGTGGCCGACTTGGCCGAGGCGCGGCGGCTGCGCGATGGCCTGCCCGTCCCGGCGCGGCTCTATGTGCTAGGCGGCCTGGCGCCTGGCCAAGCAGCGGCGTTCCACGCCCTAGGCGCCCTGCCCGTCCTGAACAGTTTTGGCCAGATCCTGGAATGGCGCGATTTCGCCGCCTCCCTGGGAATGCGCCTCCCCGCCGCCATCCAGATCGATAGCGGCATGTCGCGCCTGGGCCTGGCGCCCGCGGAAGTCCGCCGCCTCGCCGATCACCCAGAGATCTGGGACAGCGTCGACCCCGCGGTCGTCATGAGCCATCTGGCCTGCGCCGACGAGGCCGGCCATGCCGCCAACGACGAGCAACTGGCGCGTTTCAGCGCCCTTGCCGACGGCTTGCCGGCCACCTCGCGCGGCCTGGCCAATTCCTCGGGCGCTTTCCTCGCCGAGGGTTATCGCGCCGGTCTGGTGCGCGCAGGCCTTGGCCTCTATGGCGGGGATCTAGGTCGCCACGCGCCGATGATGCGCCCTGTCGTGACCGTCCGCGCGCGTGTGCTGCAGGTGCGCGAGATCTCCGACGGTGCGGGCGTCGGCTACGGCCTGACCCACGTCGCCTTGGGCGAGCGGCGCTTGGCGACGGTAGGGATCGGCTATGCCGACGGCTGGCCGCGGATCCTCTCGGGCGGCGCCGGCGCACTCTATGCCGGCGAGCAGCGCCTTCCCGTCGTCGGCCGCATCTCGATGGACAGCACCATCGTCGATATTACCGGACTTGCCGAGCCGCTCGTGCGCGAAGGCGACTGGCTCGAGGTCGTGGGTGGTCGGCAGTCGCTTGAAGACGTCGCGCGCGCAGCCCGGACGATTTCCTACGAAGTTCTCACGCAGCTCAGCCGCCGCGCCCACCGCACCTACAAGACAAACATTACGGCGTTGGAGCAAATCGCTCCGCCCAAGGGGGTCATATGCGCATAGCCGTGCTCGGCGCCGGGGTCATCGGCGTCACCACCGCGTGGTATCTTTGCCGACAAGGACACGAGGTGACCGTCGTGGACCGCCAGCCGGGCCCCGGCCTGGAGACCAGCTTCGCCAACGCCGGAGAGATATCGCCGGGGTACGCGTCGCCCTGGGCGGCGCCGGGCGTGCCGCTCAAGGCGATCAAGTGGATGCTGATGGAGCACCCGCCCCTGATTTTGGAGCCGTGGCGAGACCTGGCCATGCTTCCCTGGCTTTACCAGACCTTTCGCAATTGCAACGCCGGCCGATATGCAGTGAACAAGGCGCGGATGGTGCGTCTGGCGGAATTCAGCCGCGACCAGTTGGTGGCGCTGCGCGAGGCGCTGCACCTGCGCTACGATGAGCGGTCCCTGGGCACCCTGCAGCTCTTCCGCACCCAGGAGCAGTTGGACGGCGTCGCCAAGGACGTGCGGATCCTGCGAGATTTTGGCGTGTCCCACGAGGTGTTGTCCCGCGAGGACTGCCTCCGGGTCGAGCCGGGTTTGGCGGGCGCGGCCGCATCCATCGCCGGCGGCCTGCGCCTGCCCGGCGACGAGACCGGCGACTGCTATTTGTTCACGCATGCCCTGGCCAAGCTCGCCGAGGCCTTCGGAGTGCGCTTCCGCTACAACACCACGCTGAACGGCCTGCGGCGGGATGGCGAGCGCGTCGCTGCGGCCCTGACCGACAAGGGCGAGATCAGCGCGGACGCCTTTGTTCTGGCGACGGGCAGTTATACGCCGGCCCTGGCGCATGATCTTGGCCTGCGCGTCCCCGTCTACCCGGTCAAAGGCTATTCGATCACCGCGCCGGTCATCGCCGCCGGGCGCGCGCCCGTTTCGACGGTGCTGGACGAGAGCTTCAAAGTGGCGATCACCCGCTTGGGCGACCGCATACGGGTCGGCGGCATGGCTGAATTGTCCGGCTTCAACGATCGTCTCACGCCTAAGCGTCGCCAGACGCTCGAACTCTCGCTGCACAGCCTGTTCCCCGGCGCGGCCGGGCGCGACAACGTCAAGTTCTGGACGGGGCTGCGCCCGATGACGCCCGACAGCACGCCCATCGTCGGGCCGACAGGTTTGGCCAACGTCTATCTCAACACCGGTCATGGAACTCTTGGCTGGACCATGGCCTGCGGCTCGGCGCACGTGCTGGCCGACATCATCTCGGGCCGGCCGCCGGCCATTCGGGCCGACGACCTCGCCCTCTCCCGTTACCCCTAGGAGACCGTCCATGGACATCACCCGCCACGACAGCAATGCGCGCATGTCGCAGATCGTCATCCACGGCCCGACCGTCTATCTGGCCGGCCAGGTCGGGGCACCGGGCCAAAGCGCCGAGGCCCAGACCCGAGCCGTGCTCGGCCAGATCGACGCCCTTTTGGCCAAGGCCGGGTCGGACCGCACCCGCCTTCTGAGCGCCACCATCTGGCTGGCCGACATGGCCGATTTCGGCATTCTGAATAAGGTCTGGGAGCAATGGCTGGATGGCTGCCCCTCCCCGGCCCGAGCGACCGGCGAAGTTAAGCTGGCGACGCCGGACTACAAGGTGGAGATCATTGTCGTCGCCGCGCGCGATTGACCTTCGAGGTTGCGGCGTGGCCTCGCAACAGCAAGAAGACGGGCCGAACGCCGATGGCGCCCGGCCCCTTGTTTTTGGTTCGCCTACAGCTTCGGGCGTTGTTGTGTCCAGGCCGTGGTCGCCTCGTAGGCCGCCGCCGCGCGCAGCACGCCAGCGTCGTTGCGCATACCGCCAACGATCTGAAGCCCGACCGGCAGACCAAGGCTCGTGAAGCCAGCATTGATGGTCAGGGCCGGATGGCCCGAATGGCCAAAGGGTTCGGTGAAGCGGAAATAATCGATTGTCGGATGCCGAACCGGCTCGCCATTGATCTCCATCGGCCCCACCGCGCCATCGTGCTCCCAGGCGGCCACCGGAGCGGTGGGCGTGAGCAGAATATCATAGGCGCCGAACAGCTTGGCGAACGCCCTGAAGGCCATCTCGCGTTGCTGCGTGACGGTTTGCCACCACTCGGTCGCGGACATCGCCTTGAGATCCTTGAACCGGTCGACAAGGCCTGGAAAGCGTTCCCAGAGGCGAACGATGCCCGGCTCGACCGCTCCGATCCCGAGGATCTGAGGCGTGTAATAGAGCATGAAATAGTCCATGGGCTCAGGGATCTCGATCTCCACCTCGTCGACTGCGGCGCCGAGTACGGTCTGGAAATGATCGACCGCGGCCTTAACGATCGCTGCGACCTCCGGCTCGACCTGGCCATGACCAAGATTGGGGCTGTAGGCCACGCGAAGGCCTCGCGTGGCGCTCGCGCGCAGGTCGGCGACATAGTCGACGCCGACTTCGGGCAGCATATAGGGCTCGTCTTCGATCGGCCCGGCGAGAACAGACAGGAGCAAGGCCGCATCGGCGACCGTCCGGGTCATCGGACCTAGCGCGTCGACGGTGTCGAACAGGGGCGCCTCCGTGGCGCGCGGAATACGGCCGTGGGTCGGCTTGTGGCCTACGACGCCATTCAGGGCCGCGGGCAAGCGGATGGAGCCGCCGCCGTCGCTGCCCGTGGCCAGTTGCCCCACCCCGGCGGCGACCAGCGCTCCAGCCCCGCCGCTCGAACCGCCTGCCGAGCGGCCAAGGTCCCAGGGATTGTTGGTCATTCCGATGACTTCGTTCCAGGTGGTGCCAAGCCATCCGAAAGGGGGAGTCGAACTCTTGCCGATCAGCGCCCCGCCCGCCGCGCGAACGCGCGCGGCTATGGGCGCGTCCTCCTCAGGCACGTTGTCCTCGTAGTCGTGCACGCCGTAGGTGGTTCGTACGCCCGCGGTCGGCGTGAGGTCCTTGATCGAGATCGGGATGCCCGCCAGCGGCCCCAGGGCCTCGGCGCCGTCGCTCATCATGACTTGCTCGGCTTGATCGGCGGCGTGACGGGCCAGGTCGTAAGTCTTGGTGATCAGGGCATTGATCTTCGGATTGACCTTCTCCGAGCGCGCGATGACGGCCTCGACGACCTCTCGGGGCGACAGCTTGCGTTGACGGATCAAGCTCGCCAGCTCGACCGCCGGCGTGAAACAGATATCGTCGCTCATGGATCGCCCTTTAGCGCTGGATTTGGTCGCGCGCGTCCCACGCGCCGACCCGGAGGTCTTCGACCCCGGCGGTAAGCTGCTTCTTGGCCACCTTTTCCGACGGGGTGTATGGGAACTCGTCGACGAACGCGACGTAGCGCGGGATCTTGAACGGAGCCAGACGCTCTCGGCAGTGGGCGAGGACCGCGTCCACCGCCGGGCGCGCAACATGCGGCGCCATCAGGATGTAGGCTTTGACCTCCTCCTCCCGCTCGGGGTCGGGCACGGCCACGACCGCTGAGTCGAGCACGCCGGGGAAATCGTTGATCACCTGCTCGACTTCGAGCGCCGAGATATTCTCCTCCGAGCGACGGATCATGTCCTTCAAGCGTCCGACGATCGAATAGTGACCCTTCTCGTTCCGTACGAAGAGATCGCCTGTCCGGAACCAGCCGTCAGCCAGGAAGTCGGCATTGGCTTCAGGCCGGTTCCAATAACCGAGCAGCATGCCATCGCCGGTCACCCAGAGTTCTCCCGGCTCGTTGGGACCAGCCTCCGCGCCGTCCTCCTTGACGATGCGCACGCGCTTGAACGGCATAGGCACACCGCAGGTGCCAAGGATGTCTTCGTCGTCGATCTCTATCGGCACGGCCAGAGCCCCGCCGAACTCGGTCGATCCGTAGAGCTCGCGCGTAGGGGCGCCGAACCGTTCCTGAGCCTTGCGGATGGTCTCCACCGACTGGCTGTAGCCCAGGAAGAGTTTAACCCCGATCGCCTTCTCTTCCGGGCGCGGCGGAAACTCCAGAACCTGCTCGGTCAACCAGGTCACGGCCGTCTTGTTGGCGTACATCCAGTCGACGAACCGATTGATCGACGGTCGGGGCGCGAAATCGACGCGGCATCCGGTAGCCAGGCCCTTGAGCGCGAACGCCTGGCCGTCGATGTAGTAGAACGGCGAGACCGCCAGGGCCGAGCCCTCCCAGCCCCCCAGGAAGCGGGCGATGGAAAAGGCGCTGACGATCCAATAACGATGCGGCAACATAGCGCCCTTGGGCAGTCCGGTGGTGCCCGAAGTGTATTGGATGTTCAGCATGTCGCTGCGGATGGGCTTTCGCAGCGGTTCGAAGTCCGCGTCGCCGTGCGCCACCAGGTCTTCGTAATGATGACCGCCCAGCGCGCGGTCCGCCGCGCCCACGAAGAAAACCCGCTCAGCCGGCGGCACCAGGCCATCGCCGGGCTTGAGGCCCCGCTCGATCAGTTCGCCGGGCTCCACGACAAGGAACTGAGTTGCGGAGTCGCGAATGAAGTATTCGATTTCGCGCGGGGTCGAGGCTAGCACGATGGGCACCATGACCGCGCCGATCTCGGCCAGCGCCAGCCAGATGATCGGATATTCGATGCGGTTGGAGAGCATCACGGTGACGTGGTCGCCATGTCGAACGCCCGCGGCCTGCAGGCCGTGGGCGACCTTGCGCACCTCCTGACGGAGCGCGCGAAAGGTCCGGGTCTCGCCGCGTGCGAAGAAGTTGAACGCGATCGCGTCGCCATGGAGCCGCGCCGCGTCCGCCAGCAGGTCCGGGACGGTTTCAGGCAGCGGCGCGGCTTCAACCTCGCGTCGAAGCGTCTCAAGGTCGATCATGGTCCGACGCGCCTCCAATTGCAGATCATATTGCTTCTCAAGTCGTCACAAGCCCAGTCGGTCGCGGGCGGCGAAAAAGACCATGGCCAGGGTGTGCAGCGGCGAACGCAGCAAGGTTCCGCCCGGAAAGGCCGGCGGTGCGATCGATGCGAAGACGTCCAAACCCGCAGGTTCGCCGCAGATGGCGTCGGCCATCAGGCGCCCCGCCAGGGTCGACAGGATCGTACCCATGCCTGAATAGCCATGAGCCCAGTAGATCGGACCTCGCCGCCCCATATGAGGCAAGCGGGTGCGCGTGATCGAAACCAGGCCGCCCCAGGCGTAGTCGATGGCGACGCCGCGCAACTGGGGAAAGGCTGCCTCAAGGAACGGCCGCACGAAGCCGGCCATATCCGCCGGCGGCGCGGTCGTGTAGCGCTCGCCGCCGCCGAAGATCAGCCGGCCGTCGGCCGACAGGCGGTAATAGTTGACGATGAACTTGCTGTCGGAGATCGCCCGATCGTTGGCGATGAGCGCCGATGGATTGTCCAGCGGCGCGGTGGCGGCGATGTAGTTGGCCACGGGCATGATGTGCTTGGCGATCCGGCGGTCGACCTGCCCCAGGAGCGCGTCGCCGGCCAGGACGCAGGCCCTGGCGCGGACCTCACCGTCCGCGGTCTTGACGACCGCCACGTCGTTGACGACGTCGATGCTGTCGGCGGCCGAGTGGCTGCGCAGCACCGCCCCGGCGCGCGCGGCCGCCTGGGCCAAGCCCAGGGTGTAGTTCAGCGGATGCAGATGCCCGCCCAGCCGATCGAGCAACCCTCCGGCATAGTCGTGGGCGACCTCGGCGCGCACCGCGGTCCGGTCGAGGATCTCGGTTCCCGGATAGCCCATCACCGCCTTGAGGCAATGGGCCTCGGCTTCAAGACCTGGCATGTCGGCTTCGCGAACCGCCGCCGTTAAGTGTCCGGTCAGTTTCAGGTCGCAGTCGATGTTCTCTTTGGCGATCAGGGCGACGACCTCGTCGCGCGCGGCGATCGCCAGGTCAAAGATCCTGCGCGCCCGAGCCTCGCCGTATAGCCTGACGAGATCCTGGGCGCCGCTGCGAAGGCCCGGGATCACCTGGCCGCCGTTGCGACCCGACGCGCCCCAGCCGATGCGCCCGCCTTCCAGAAGGATGACCGACTGGCCGCGAAGCGCCAGGCGTCGGGCCGCCGCAAGACCGGTGCAGCCGCCGCCCACCACCACCACGTCGGCGGTGTGAGCGCCGGTGAGGGGACGCGCCTGGGGGGCGGCGTTGGCGGTGGCGGCGTAGTACGACCGATCCATACCCAGATCATCGTTGAACCCGGCCACGTCAGACCTTCAGGAGAAGGTGGTCGCGCTCCCAGGAGCTGACCACGTGCTGGAAATGGTCGAGCTCGGCCAGCTTGATCGCCGAGAACGAGCGCAGGAACCGCTCGCCGATGACGGCCCTGGCCGGATCGCAGGCCGCCAGGCGGTCCATCGCGTCCTCCAGGGTGCGCGGCAGGCTGCGCGGATAGCGGTAGGCGTTGCCCACCACCAGCGGCGCTGGCTCGCAGGCCTCCGCGATGCCGATCCATCCAGCGATCAGGGCCGCGGCGACAGCCAGGTAGGGATTGGCGTCGGCGCCTGGCAGGCGGTTTTCGATCCGACGGTTTTGCGGATCGTCGACCGGCACGCGCAAGCCGCAGGAGCGGTTGTCCAGTCCCCATTGCACATTGATCGGCGCCGAATGGCTAGGGCGCATGCGCCGGAAGCTGTTGACCGTGGGCGCAAAGAGCGGCGCGATCTCAGGCAGGTACTTCTGCAGGCCGCCGACGAAGTGGCGGAACATCGCCGTGTCCTGGCCGGCGGCGTCGGCGAACAGGTTGCGCCCCGCCTCGTCCACCAGCGAGATGTGCAGGTGCATGGCGCTGCCGGGCTGCTCGGCCATAGGCTTGGCCATGAAGGTGGCGTACATGCCGTGCGCCAGCGCCACCTGCCGCACGATGCGCTTGAAGACGAGAACCTGATCGGACAGCAGTAGCGGGTCGCCGTGATGGAAATTGATCTCCAGTTGGGCGGTGCCGGACTCATGGATCATCGTGTCCAGATGCAGCTCCGCCACCTCGCCGGCCTCGTAGATGGCCTCGACGATGTCCTCGTATTCGGTGATGGCCTCCAGGCCGTAGGGCTGGGGTGAGGTCTCCGCGCGGCCCGAGCGGCCGATCGGCGCGGTCAGGGGCACGTCCGGGTCGGGGTTTACCGCGGTCAGGTAGAATTCCAGTTCCGGCGCGACGACCGGGGTCCAGCCCCGGTCGGCGAAGAGCCGCAGGATCTTCTTGAGAAGATTGCGCGGGTTGGCCTCCCACGGCTCGCCGGTCGGCAAGCACGTGTCGGCGAAAACATAGGCCGTGGGGGTCTTAAAGCCCGGCGCCGCGCAAAGCGTATCGGGATCGGGCCGGATCAGCATGTCCGGATCCTGATAGTCCTCGTCCTCGTCACCGGCATAGTCCCCCGTGGCGGTCACCGCGAACACGCTGGACGGCATGCGCAGCGAACCGTCGCGTTCGGACTTGATGAACTTGTGGGCCGGCAAAACCTTGCCGCGCAGCACGCCGTTCATGTCGGCGATCAGGCACTCGATTTCGGCGACCTGGCGTTCCTTGATCCACGCTTCGAAACGACTGCTCACGATACGGCCTCCTTGGTGGGGGTCAGCCGCGCCGCGGCGGCGTCCAGGGCCGCGGCGATCACCTGCCCCATGGTCGATATCTCTTCGAGTGTGATCACCAGAGGCGGACACATGATGATCGACTCGCGCACGGCCCGAACCATCAGGCCGCGGGCGATGCACTCGTCGCGCACCAGCGTGGCGGCCGCGCCAGCCGGCCCCTCGAAGCGCCTGTTGGTTCCGGGTTCGGCGACGATCTCCACCGCGCCCATCAGGCCGATGCTGCGCGCCTCACCCACCAGCGGGTGCTTGCCGATCTTGGCCAGCATGCGCGCGAAAGCCGGCGCGGTCTCGTTGGCGGTGCGCTCGACGAGACCTTCGCGTTCGATGATCTCGATGTTGCGCAAAGCCACCGCGGCGGCCACCGGATGACCCGAATAGGTGTAACCATGGCTGAAATCCTCGCGCACGCTCTTGAGCGTCTCGACGATGTGGCTGCTGACGGCGGTGGCCGAAATCGGCTGGTAGCCCGACGACAGCCCCTTGGCCATCGACACCATATCGGGCTTGACCCCGAAGTGATGATGGCCAAACCAGGTTCCCAGCCGTCCATAGCCGGTGATCACCTCGTCCATCACCAGCAGCACGTCGTACTTGCGGCAGATCGCCTCGATCCTTGGCCAGTAGCCCTTGGGCGGGATGATCACGCCGCCAGCGCCTTGGACCGGCTCACCGATGAAGGCCGCCACCGTATCGGCCCCCAGTTCGAGGATCTTGTCCTCAAGGGCTTGAGCCGCGCGCTCGGCGAAGACATCGACGTTCTCGCCGTAGCCTTCCTCGAAGGTATAGGGCTGCATGACCCGGGCCACGCCCGGGATAGGCAAATCACCCTGGACGTGCATGTACTTCATGCCGCCCAAGCTGGCTCCGGCGACGGTCGAGCCGTGATAGGCGTTGTCGCGGCCGATGATGGTCTTCTTGCCGGGCTTGCCTTTCAGATCCCAGTAGTAGCGCGCCATCCGGAGGACCGTGTCATTGGCCTCGGAACCGGAGTTGCTGAAGAAGACATGGCGCAGGTCGCCGCCCAACAGGCTGGCGATCTTGGCCGCCAGCTGGACGGTCGGCGGCGTCGCCGTGCGAAAGAAGTTGTTGTAGTAGCTGAGTTCGACGATCTGCCGATAGGCGACCTCGGCCAGTTCCTCACGGCCATAGCCCACCTGCACGCACCACAGGCCCGCCATCCCATCGAGGATGGCGTTTCCATCGCCGTCATGGATCGTGGAGTCCTTGGCGTGGGTTATGATCCGCGCCCCGCCCAGAGCCTCCATGAGCTTGTAGTCCTGGAAACAGGGCAGGTGGTGGGCCAAGTCTTGACGGCGCAACTGCGCGATGTCGTGTGCCCGCTTGGCGTTGCTCGGTTCCAGGCGCTCACCGCGCAAGGATCGCCCCAGCATCCGGAAGAAGGCCTGGGCGTGGGGGGTCGCCTCGGTGTTCCATTCCGGGTGCCACTGCACCGCCACCACGGGCGCGCCGTGGATCTCGCCCGACACCGCCTCGACGAGGCCGTCGCCCGAAAGCGCCTCGGCCCGCAGGCCCGGGGCCAGCCGCCCGATCCCCTGGTAGTGGATCGAGTTGACCTGGAGACTGTCTGCGCCCAGGGCCCGAGCCAGGACGCCGTCCTCAACGAGATCGACCGCGTGGGTGTGGTCGAACATCTCTTCCAGGCTGGCGCCGTCTGGCGCATGGTGGGGCAAGGCCGCGTTCGGCGCGGAGAGATCGCGTCGTAGAGTGCCGCCCAGGATCACGTTGAGCTCCTGCAGGCCGCGGCAGATTCCGAACACCGGCCGGCGCCGGGCGATCATGGCCCGGACCAGCCGCGCCGCCATCTCGTCCCGACCAGGATCGAAGGGCCCCTCCCCCGCCTGGTCCTCGCCATACCGCGCCGGCTGGAGGTTGGACGGACTGCCCGTCAGCAACAGGCCGTCGAGCCGCTGGGCGATATCCTCCGCGCTGACCAGATCAGGCAGCGAAGGAATGATCAGGGCCGAGCAGTCCGCGAAGGACAGGCTGGCCTTCAGATAGCGCAGCATCACCGACTGAGCCGCTTCGCCGTTCAACGTGCGCTCGCACGCGATGACGCCAAGTACAGGGCGGGTTTTCATGCTGTCCTCAGATACCAATCGTAGTCGAGCGCGGTGACGGTCTCGTTGAAGCGTTCACGTTCCACGCGCTTGACCGTGCTGAACATTTTGACGAAGCGGGCGCCGAGGTAGTCGGCCATCACCGCATCGGCTTCAAAGAGTTCAATTGCCCGCAGCCAGTCGTTGGGGATGTCGAACTCGGCCTTGGCTTCGTAGCCGTTGCCTTCGACCGGCGGGCCCGGATCGATCCGGTGGCTCAGGCCATGGTGCACGGCCGCCAGGATCACGGCGAGCGCCAGGTACGGATTGGCGTCAGCGCCCGCTACGCGGTGCTCGATATGGCGGCCTCCGTCGCTCCCGGCCGGCACCCGGAACGGCACGGTCCGATTGTTGACCCCCCAGGCGAGGTTGACGGGCGCATAGCTGTTGGCCTTGAAGCGGCGGAAACTGTTGGCGTTCGGCGCCAGGACGGCCATGCTCGGCGCCAGCAGGTGGCGCATGCCGCCGATCGCGTATCTCAATGGCGCGGGCGCGGGCGACATCGCTCCGGCCATGATGTTGGCCCCGGAGGAGTCGGCGACGCTGACATGGATATGGAAGCCGCTCCCGGCGATCTCGGCGAATGGCTTGGCCATGAAGGTGGCCTCCGCGCCATGGCGCAGCGCCACCCCCTTGGCCAGGCGCTTGTAGAAGACGGCGTCGTCAGCCGCGCGCAAGGCGTCGGGTCGATGGCGCAGGCCAATTTCCAGCTGGCCTGGCGCATATTCGGAAATGGCGCCCTCAAGAGGCAGGCCCTGGACGTCGGCGCCGGCCCAAAGCTCACGCAGGAACGGGCCGACATCCTCCAGCTCGCGCAAGCCATAGGTATTGTGCCCCCAGGGCCGTTCCCGCGTCGTGGCGTTACGCGCCAGTCGCGCCAGTCCGGTTCGGGAACGCGCGATATCGACGAGATAGAATTCCAGCTCGCAGGCGACCACGGGGGTCAGGCCATCGGCCGCAAAGCGGTCGACGACCCGGGCCAGGACGTTGCGTGGGTCAAGGTCGCAGGGTGCGCCATCCAGCTCGTGCAAGGACACGGCGACCTGGGCAGTGTCCGAGCCGAGCCAGGGCGCGCGCACCAGGGTTCCGTCGATCGGCCAGCCGACGACATCGGCGTCGCCATTGCCGAAGACGAGGCCGGTTTCGTCGACGTCCTTGCCCGTGATGTCCGCCACCAGGGTTGAGTTGGGCAAGAACCGGCCCTGCTCGTACACCGCCTGCAGCTCGTGGGCGCGAAGACGCTTGCCGCGCGACACGCCGTTCAGCCCGGTGAAGATCACCTCGACGAAGGCGATGTCGGGGTTTTCCGCCAGGAAGCGCTGGGCCTGCGCCGGATCGGCGCGATGTTTGGGAGGAAGGCTCATGGTCAGGCGATCGTGAAGCTGACGGACTTGAGATCCGCGTACTTGGTCAGGGCATGAAGACTGCGGTCGCGGCCAAAGCCGGACTGCTTGAAGCCGCCGAAAGGCATGGTGATGTCGCAGGCGTCCCAACCGTTGACCCAGACCAGGCCCGCGCGCAGCGCCGCCGCGCAGCGATGGGCACGACCCAGGTCTCGGGTCCAGAGTCCCGCGGCCAGGCCAAAGACGGTGTCGTTGGCGATCGAGAGCGCCTCGGCCTCGCTGTCGAAGGCGACCACGCCAAGCACGGGCCCGAAAACCTCCTCGCGCGCCAGCGTCGCCGTGGCGGGGACCTGGAAGATGGTCGGCGCGACATAGAAGCCGCCGGTCTCGGCCAGGACGCGCCCGCCGGCCAGCACCGGCGAACCGACTTCGCGCTCGGCGACCGCGATATGGCCCAGAACCATGTCCATCTGGCTCTGGCTGACGACGGCGCCGAACCGTGTCGCCGGATCCATCGGGTCTCCCGGCGTGATGGTCTTGGCGATCGCGACCACCCGTTCGAGAAACTCCGGCAAGATCGCGCGCTCGACCAGGAGACGGGAGGCGGCCGTGCACACCTGACCTTGGTTGTAGAACACGCCCCAGGCCGCCGCTTCGGCGGCGGCGTCGAGATCGGGGCAATCGGCGAAGACGATCTGCGGCGACTTGCCGCCGAGCTCCAGACTGACACGCTTGAGGTTGCTCTGCCCCGAATACTGCATCAGCAGACGCCCCACCGCGCCCGACCCGGTAAAGGCGATCATGTCGACGTCGGGGTGCAGCGCCAGCGCCTTGCCGGCCCCGCCGCCAAAGCCGGAAACCACGTTGAGAACGCCCGCCGGCAGCCCGGCCTCCAGCGCCAGTTGGCCTAGCCGCAGCGCCGTCAGAGGCGACTGCTCGGCCGGCTTGAGGACAACGGAATTGCCCATGGCCAGGGCTGGCGCGACCTTCCACATCGCCATGTGCAAGGGGAAGTTCCACGGCACAATGGCGCCCACGACTCCGAGCGGCTCGTGAACAGCGTAGGAAAACCGCGTGCTGGGGCTTGGACCGACCTCGCCGTAGATCTTGTCGAGGGCCTCGGCGTAGTAGCGCGTCGTCTGGATCGCCAAGGGGATGTCGACGGCGCGTGCATCGCGGATCGGCTTGCCGGTGTCGAGCGCCTCTAGCAGCGCCAGCGCCTCGGCGTGCTTTTCCATCAGGTCGGCCAAGGCGAAGAGCACGGCTTTGCGCGCGCGGGGCGCTTGTCGCGACCAGCGGCCATCGTCGAAAGCGCGCCGCGCCGCGTTCACGGCAAGGTCGACATCCGACGCATCCCCCGCGGCGACGCGATTGAGCGTCTGGCCATCTCGCGCCGACAGGTTGTCGAAGGTCTCGGCCGAGCGTGCGTCGCGCTCGGCCCCGTCGATGATCAATCGGGACGGCGGCACGACGCCCAGGCGCTGCAGGAAGCTCGTGTTCGACTCGGCGTAAGGCATCTCGTTCAACTTCATTGGCGAGCGCCACAATGGGCGCGCGACGGGCCGTTCACGGCCAAGTGCTCGACCGCGAACAAGGAGTCTTGCTGTTCGGCGAGGCGGGAGCGACGCCGCGCCTTCGCGCGCGGCCAAGCCCTCCACATCGCTGCCGGGGCGGCCGGCGGCGCGACTCTAACGCGCAGCCATACCTCAGGATCGAACGCCCCAAACTGTGATCACAATTAGCCATCCCTGCGAACAGCCGTCAAGCTGCAGCCCAATGATTTCCGGGATAATCGCATCAATCGCGACTCGGACGCTCTTGCGTGCTGCTGTGATCGCGCGATGACGACTGTGTTCGCTTGCGAAACGGCGCAAAACCTGGGCTATGCTGACGCAATGACGCTATTGGACCCCCGACTGCCCACCCGAGACGACGGTGGCGGTGAGTCGCCGCTTGACGGATCGCTGCACAAGCACGTCTACGAAACGCTCCGCTACCGGTTCGCCACGGGGGCTGTGACTCCCGACTCCACGTTCTCGACGCGTAGCCTGGCTGCGGAACTGGAGGTCAGCCAGATGCCGGTGCGGGAGGCGTTGAGTCGCCTCGCCGCCGAAGGCGCGATCGAGATCCGCTCGAAGCGTCGCCTGGCCATTCCGCCAATGACGCGCGAGCGGTTCGAGGATCTGCTGTCGTGCCGCCTTTTGCTGGAGCCCGCCGCGGCGGCCCAGGCGATCGGACATGTCGACGCGGCCCGGATGCGGCAGTTGAAGAAGATCGACGCACATATGGACGCGGCCATGGCCGGCGGCGATGTCGCCACCTACATGGCCAGCAACTACGCGTTCCACTTCGCGCTTTACGAGGCGAGCGGACGGCCGACCATGATCCGCCTCATCGAGACGCTATGGCTGCAGTTTGGCCCGTTCATGCGGGTTGTGTATGGCCGCCTGGGCACGGCCGGGCTGGTCGATCAACACACTCTGGCGCTCGACGCGATCGCCATGGGGGACGCCGAGGGCCTGTCGCAGGCGATCAGGGCAGACATCGCCGACGGCATGGCCCTGATCGTCAAGGATATCTGGAGGCAGTAGGCGCCGCCCGCCTTCCTAACTGACGCGGCGTAGCCCCTCGGCGAGTTTGTCGACCAGCTCATCGATCTGGCGCGGGTCGATGGTCAACGGCGGCGACAAGGCGATGATATCGCCGGTGACGCGGATCAGGGCGCCCCGCTCGAAGCAGTCGACGAAGACGTCGTAGGCTCGCGCCCCCGGTGCTCCGGCGCGCGGCGCAAGCTCGATCCCGGCGACCAGACCCAGGGTGCGGATGTCGATAACGTGTGGCAGCCCCCTCAAGCGGCCGATGGCCTGGCGCCAATCATCCTCAACACTGGCCGCCCGGGTCAGAAGGCCCTCGCGCTCGTAAATGTCGAGCGTCGCCAGGCCAGCGGCGCAGGCCACGGGATGGGCCGAATAGGTGTAGCCGTGGAATAGCTCGATCGCGCTCTCGGGCCCCTGCATGAGGGCGTCGTGCACGTGGCGCCCACAGAGGACCGCGCCCATCGGCACGGCGCCATTGGTCAGGCCCTTGGCGGTCGTGATGATGTCTGGCGTGACGCCAAAGCGCTGGGCGGCGAATGGCGCGCCCACCCGGCCAAAGCCGGTGATCACCTCATCAAAGATCAGCAGGATGCCGTACCGAGTGGCGATCTCGCGCAGACGCTCAAGATAGCCGACCGGCGGCAGCAGTACGCCGGTCGATCCGGCAAGCGGCTCCACGATGACGGCCGCGATCGTTTCAGCGCCATGGAGCTGGACGAGACGCTCCAGGTCGTCGGCCAGCTCGGCGCCATGCATCGGCAGCGAGGGGCTGAAGGCGTTGCGGTCCAGGTCGTGGGTGTGGCGAAGGTGATCGACGCCGGGAAGGCCGGGGCCGAAAACGCGGCGATTATTGACCAGCCCGCCCACCGAAATGCCGCCAAAGCCCACCCCATGGTACCCGCGCTCGCGGCCAATCAGCCGAGTGCGCGTCCCCTGGCCGATCGCGCGTTGATAGGCGAGCGCGATCTTGAGCGCGGTGTCCACCGACTCAGATCCAGAGCCGGTGAAGAACACTCGATCCAGCGACGCGGGTGCGAGCTTGGCCAGACGGTCGGCGAACGAAAACGCCAGAGGATGCCCCATCTGGAAACTCGGCGCATAGTCGAGCGCCCGCAACTGTGATCCCACAGCTTCCGCGATTTCTTCTCGTCCGTGACCGGCATTGACGCACCAAAGGCCTGCCGTTCCATCAAGCACCCGGCGGCCGTCGTCGCTCGTGTAATATAAACCAGAAGCCTTCTCCAGAAGGCGCGGATTGGCCTTGAACTGGCGATTGGCCGTGAACGGCATCCAATAGGCGTCAAGTGCGGCGGTGTTCTGCATAGTGCTCCTCTGTGATCGCAGATGAAGCTTATCGCGCCCGGCTTTGCAAGCCCCATTTGCCCGCCGCGCGCCATGGAAGGCGTCAGTCAACGCGTGGACGCGCCATGCGCGTCAGGGAAGGATCGCCACATAGGTCTTGGTCATCGTCTCGGTGACTTCCCATTCTCCGATAAAGCCGCCGGGAACGATGATCTCGTCCCCGGGCCCCAGAGCCAGGCGCCAGCCGTCGGCCCCGTGGATGACACCCTGGCCGGCGATGATCCGGCAATACTCGGTCTCGTCATAGACCACTCGCCAGCGCCCGGGCTCGCAACGCCAGTAGCCCGCGGAGACGCGTTCGTCGGCGGTGGAGAACGCCTCGGCCAGTTGCGCCGCAGGAGCGCCCTGAATGATACGCTCGGGCGCGGGGCCGGCCGGCGCCCAGCGGGCTTGCGGCAAAGACAGGCGGATCGGCGTCGGCCTTGGCTGGGCTTGGCGGTTCACGAAGACGCCACCGGGCTAGCGGCGCCGCGCGCCATGTCTGGATCATAGCGCTTGACCAGGAGGTAGACCGCGAACGCGATACCCGCGGTCAGCAGCAACATTGCGCCCTCCCCGATCAGCTTGGGCCGATATCCGTGACCCAAGCCCAGCATGTAGCCGCCGATCGCCGGCCCTATGGCCTGGCCCAGGCCCTGGGCGGCGGGCAACAGCGCACCGAACCGGCCGGACCGGTCGATGGAAGACACCAAGCTCAGCTGCAGCACCACCGCCACGGCCAGACACTGGAAGTAGACGACTGTCCGGATCCAGAAGCCAACAGCGCCGTCCTGCGTCGACCAGGTCGCAAAGATGAGGCCCACCAGCGCCATCATCAGGATCTGTGGCTTGAAGAGGCCCCACCGCCGGCCAACGACGTAACCAGCTCCGCAGAAGAAGGCGCTGATCAGATTAGAAACGCTCAGCGCCGCGCCGATCTGTTCATGGGGCACTTGGGCGGTCTGACCCAACCGCTCGGCATAGGCCCAAAAGCTCGTAAAGCCGACGTTGTAGAGAAACACCCCGACCATCATCAACCAGCCCAGGCGCGTGGCCTGCGCATGCGGCAGGATCGAGGCCTCGGCCTCGACCTCGACCGGAAGAGCGTCAGGCAGGAACACGGCCAGGCCCGCGGCCAGGAGGAAACTCAAGCCCAACGTGCAGAACACCCCCGTCAGGCCGAACCTGGCGTCGGCCGCCGGCAGGACGACCAGCAGCACCGAACCGCCGAGAATGACGCCGGCCGTAAACCAGCTGGCGTTCTTGGTCGGGTCGCCAAAGGCCGACAGCCTGGCCAAGGCCACAGCGTAACAGGCTCCTCCAGCGAATCCCGCCAGAGCGCGCAGGGCGAAGAGACTGGGCGCGCCGTGCGCCAGACCCGTGAGGAGATTGGCCCCCAGGGCGAGAATGATCGCGGGCAGAACCAGCTTGATCGACCGCTGGTGCAGGACCCTGGATACGGCGAGTGAGCCGACCATCAGGGCCAACAGCTCCACCGACGCGATCCAGCCCAGTTGAGATTCAGTGAGTACCGAGGCGCGGGCCAGCGCACCCAAGATCACCGGCAGGCCAAGATAGGCCCCATATCCCGCGATCGCCAAGACGATGATCGCGAACAGGCGCGCCGCGTCGCCTCGGGCGGTTGAAGTTGAAGTCATCGCGGCGATCATCCCCGGTTTCGTACTGCGCGCACTCTGGAAGCGCACGAGATCATGTCAATAAAATTGTGATCACACATCACGCTTGTCGGGTCCCGAACTCCGCACCGATAGGAGTCTTGCGCCGCTTGTCGCTTGGGAAGCGGCCATAAGCATGGACCTCGTCGCTTGTGAATCGGCCCATTGACACACGCAGACCAACACGACAGGAACTGAGATCACACCTGAGCCTGTCATGACCACGCTGCTCCCCCCTTCGCCCCGCCCCGCAGACGATCTGCGCAAGGAAAGCCGACTCCTGCGCGTTTCGATCGCGGCGACCGTCGCTCTGTCGGTCCTGGGGATTGGACTTGGCCTGCTGGCGCGTTCAAAGGCGATAACTTTCGACGGCTTCTATGGTCTGGTCGATGCGGTGATCACGACGGTGTCGCTGGCGGCGCTCAAGCTGATCGCGCGTGGCGAGGACCGGCGCTTCCAGTTCGGCTACTGGCATCTTGAGCCCATGCTCGCCACGGCCAACGCCGTGGCGCTGGTCAGCGGCTGCGTCTACGCCGTGGTAGACGGGCTCAGCGGCCTGCTGTCCCGCCCGCCCGCGGTCGAGCTCGGCCTTAGCGCCGTCTACGCCGGGGCGATGACGCTGATCGGCCTGGTCATGCATGTCTTCGTCCGCCGCTCGGGCCGAGGATTGCAGTCCCAACTGCTGCGGATCGACGCCCAATCGTGGCTGGTCGGCGCGCTCCTGACCGGCGGCCTGTTCATCAGTTTCGCGATCGCGTTGGCCGCGCGGGCCGCGGGCGCGGTGGGATGGCCCAACTATATCGACCCAGTCGTCCTGATCGTCGCGGGCCTGGGCCTGCTGCCGGTCCCGGCGAAGACCTTATGGTCGGCCGGTCGAGAGCTCTTCCAGATCGCGCCGCCCGATCTGGACCGACGCGTGCGCGCGGTCGCCCGCGAGGTCGCCGAGCGCCATGGCTTCGTCGATTTCAGCTCTCACGTCGCGCAGGCCGGCCGACTTCAGACTGTGGAAATCGGCTTGGTCGCCGGATCGCCCGCCGACATCCTGTCGTTCGCACAGATGGACGCCATCCGCGTAGAGCTGGCGGATCGTCTCCGCGGCCCCACCCCCGGCTTTTGGCTCACCGTCGATTTCACCGCCGACCGACGCTGGATTTGACGACGCCAAAAGCCAGACTTGAGAGTCATCGTCGACGCTGGTCACGCCGCTGGCCTTTGCGTCCGACAGGAGTTCGTTATGGTGGCCCAGGAACGGGGACTTCATGACGCTTTGCTATATCGACTATCTGGAGGCGAGGCTGCGGGACCAGCCGCCGAAACAGAAAGGCTTGCGAACCCGCGAACGGATCAAGCTGGCGGCGGCGAAGCTTCTGGAGGCGAAAGGCTTTCACGCCATGCGCGTGATCGACATCGCCGAGCAGGCGGGCGTCGCCGAAGGGTCGTTCTACATCTACTTCAAGGACAAGACCGAAGTCGCGGTGACGGTGCTGACGGGATTGCTCGAGGATTTCTTCCCCATCCACTTGACCCGCTCGAGGGATCTTTCACCGTTCGAATCCATCCAGTTCACGAACCGGCGCTGGATCGCCTTGTCTCGGGCCAATCCCGGGCTCGTGCGATGCATCCTGCTTTTGAGCGACCATGCGCCGGAATTTGCAGAGCTGTCCCGGCAAATCGACGTCGTCTGGTATCGCAGGATCGCCGCCAACATCGTCCGCCGCCGCAAGGGCCTCAATGAAAATGCGGTCACGCTCATGGTGCAGCTACTTGGCGGCATGATGGACGAGGTGGTGCGCAACCTCGTCATTTACCCCGATCCCGATTTCATCGCCCTGGCCCAAAGCTTGGGCGCGGATGATGATGCTGTGGCTGACGCCGCCAGTGTGATCTGGCTTCGTATCCTTCACCCGAATGCGCCCCGCCCCGTCCTGTCGAGCGAGGCCAAGGCGCTCGCTTCCGTGGTCTTCGCGCGTCCCTGACGGACCGGGCCGATGGGCGCGGGCTAGGCTACGCGGCGGCTTCGCCCAAACAGGTGGTTGACGTCGTAGCTTGGCCAAATCGAACGTCAGCGCCCTGGCTTGCTCAGAGTGCGCCAAGGGGAGACGTGGCGAGACGCAAACCTCGGACTCGCAACCGGCCTCAAAATGCGAATTCCGCGCTTACCTCCGCGGGCCGAAGCGGATTAGAGCCGCTCCATGCCCCTGCCCGTCGCCCTCGCCGCCGCCCTCATCGCCTGCACCGCGCCGTCCGTTCACGATGGCGACACCCTGCGCTGCGGTTCCGAGCGGGTGCGGCTCTTCGGCGTCGACGCGCCCGAGGTGCGCCGCGGCCAGACCCCCGCCGAGCCCTTCGCCTACGAGGCCCGGGATGAGTTGATCCGCCTGACCCGTGGCCGCGTGGCGTGTCGGTTCGTCGCGCGCGACCGCTATGGCCGCTTCGTCGGCAAGTGCTGGTCCAGCGCCAGTCCGGACGTCAACGCCGCCCTCATCCGCTCGGGGCTCACCACCGAGTATCGTCGGTACAGCAAGGGCGCCTACGCCAAGGCCGAAGCGGACGCCAAGGCGGCCGGTCGTGGGCAATGGGCCAACGGCGCGCTCCCGGGCAGGCCATAGAGGCGTAAGCCAGAACCGCGCCCTCGAGGAACGGAGGCCACCCCGACCGACGCCTCAAACAGGCCTGGGCAGACCCGCGGCCAGCAACTCGTCCTTGGTCACGTACCGCCCCGAACCATAATAGGCCTTCAGGCGCGCCGGGTCGTTCTGACCGGAATCCATCAGCCAGCGGGTGTGCCAGGTCATGAACCACAGCCAATCGGCCTGGGGTCCGAGCAAGGCCGGATCGGGGACGGGTCCGTTCTCGTGCAGGCAGATTGGCACGCTGTTGCCAACGACCGCCTTGACCGCCCCGAACATCGGCTCGAGCGCGCCATGGTCCTCGACATAGATGTCGGCGCCGGCGACATCGACGCGCTCACGCCCCGGATACCAGGCCGGATCGACGTTCTGGCCGGCCCAGCCCAGCACCCAGATCAGGTTGTCCAGGCCCCGGCGGCGAGTGAACGCGTCATGCATCAGCGCCCACAGCGCCTTGAAGGCCTGCGGGCCATGCCTGCCCCACCAAAACCAGTCGCCGCTGAACTCGTGCAGCGGCCGCCAGAGCACCGGCACGCGCCGGTCGCGCAATATCGTCAGCAGGTCGGCGATCGCGTTGAGGTCGCGATGCAAAGCCAGGTTCTGCGGCGTGCCGGGCTTGAGGGCCGCGACCAGATCGAAATCCTTCTTGGAGTTCTCGTATCCGGTCCCGATGTCCGGCGCGCCCCAGTGCCAGCACAGGGTGACGACCCCGCCCGAGCGATGCCAAGCCGTGGCCCGTTCGTTGACCGCGGCGTTGTCGCGCGGATCCATATAGTCGAGGCCCAGGATGGCCGGCTCGCGGCCGGTCACGCGGGCGAGGTAATCCAGCTCGACACGCGGACCGGCGCGGGCCACGCCCAGCTCCTGCTGTCCGGTCAGGGTCTTGCGCCCGTAGAGGCTCCAGAGAAAGACATAGAGGGCCCGCGCCTCGGGCGAGGCCTTGGGATTGCTCAGGCGACGCAACGGCGGCGCGGCCTCACCTGCCCCGCCAACCGCCGCCAGCACCAGGCCCGCGGCCAGGGTCGAACGCCTGGAAACCCTCATGCCACGCCCCTAGCCACGCTCGGAGAACCGGTCATAGGCGTCGATGCGTCGAGCCAGCAGGTCGATCTCGCCGCCATAGATCTCCTGGCGCAGGAACAACAGCTCGGCGTCCTTGTCGGCCTCGGCGACGTCAACGTACCAGCAGCGCGACGGCACGACATCGTCGCCGTTCCAGCGATAGCCGCGCGCCTTGAGCCTGTCCTTCATGGCGAAGGGCGAGTTCTCGGCCCAGATCCGCCAGGTCGGCGCGCGCGCCCGCTCCAGCAGGGCGGCCAGGGCCGGAACGCCGCGCCTGGGCAGGTCGGTCGCCAGCAGTTCGATGGCCGCGGCGCAGTCATTGACCGCCCGGTGACGGTCGTAGAAGAACCCCGCCCCGGCCGCGAGCCAGACCAGCTTGACCCCCTCGTGTCCCTCGGCCGCCCAGTCGACCTGGCTCATCGAGCAGGCCCAGGGCTTGGTGCGGAACACTTCGCAGAACCGCTCGAGGAAACGGCGGTCGAAGGCGGCGTTGTGGGCGATGACCAGGGCGGCCGGCGCCGCGGCCGCCGCTACCGCGTCCAGGTCCAGCGTCTTCCCCGCGACCATGGCGTCGTCGATGCCGGTCAGGGCGGTGATCTCCGGCGGGATCGGCCCCGCCGGCTG
>Ga0209758_1001541_pt1 | contig 26483 bp, 27 predicted proteins | sample AraplaMF_Col_mMF_FD_184258 | JGI IMG/M metagenome (GOLD analysis project Ga0209758, IMG submission 184258) | Arabidopsis root microbial communities from the University of North Carolina, USA - plate scrape MF_Col_mMF (SPAdes) (version 2) | ecosystem: Host-associated > Plants > Roots > Endosphere...
GCGCCTTTGGCGAAGGTCAGCTTCACCACGCTTTTGTAGGTCTCGCCGGTGCAGATGATGCCGGCGCGCTCCCACACGGGAACCCCTCTCCACTTCCATTCCTCGACCACCTCGGGCTCGGCCTGCCTGATCAGAGTTCGGACCCGAGCGAGCGTCCGGCCTCGCCAATCGCTCAACTCCTCGATTCTCGCATCGATCAAACGAGAAGGAGAGTCTCCGTCCTTCTCTTCGCTCGAGCCGCTCTTCTTCATGGTTGCCGTGGCTTTCTTCATCGATATCGCTCCTCCATCCCTTAAGTGCTGATGACCTGGCGTCCGCTCACATTCGTTCACCGGGCAATTTGCTGGCTTGCTCCACCCAGGCGGCGAGCTGAGCCTCGTCGAGTTGGTCTGCCTCATGGATGTGGAAGTAACGCACTTCCATTTGTTTGGACTCGCCGGGCGGGATGGGACTGAGCGACATGCCGCGGAAAAAAGCGAGTTTGATGTACTTCGCGAAGCAATGGACACCGAGGAACCAGCCCTGCCCTTCTATGCCATAGAGGGGCGAGTTCCATTTGACTGCCTTATGCACATCAGGAACGGTACGGGTGACGAGCGCGTCGAGACGGCGCCCGACATCGCTTTTCCAGCCCGGCATGGCCGCGATATAGGCCTGCACGGGAGCATCTCCGTAACCCTTGGCGATCTGCGGATTGCCGCCTGAGAGAAGAACTGGATTTGTGATGGCTGCCTCGGCGGCAGTCTTTTTTGCGACTCTCGCAGAGGTCCTCGACGTCCTGCCAGCCATTCTGTTTACCCCTATCCGCTGCTGCGTCCCGCGCTGCGCCATCTGGCGGCATAAGGCAGGACGAACAAGTACAGACCGGTGAGCAGGAGCAAGGCGAGCGGAAGAAGCGCCAAAAGCCCCACCCCGACGGAGGATCTCTCCTGCACCATGGCGATGATATTAATTATGACGGCCAGCGTAAAGGCAATGGACAGCCAACGGTGGATCTGCCGACACCAGTTATTCCAATTCACGGGAACCTCCTGCGAAAACGTGCCGAAGCGGATGGCGTATCCGTTGGCGTCTGTCTCACTCGATCCGCGCCAGCACCTGCTCCAGCTTTGCGAAGAATTGTTGCCAGCCGCTCCTGGCGCCCCCGTAAGCCTGCCGCTGATCCGGCCGGAAGCCCGATTGCTCCATACGCAGGTGCGTGCCCGCGCCCGTAGGCGTGAGAGTCCAGGTGACGACGCTTGCCAGATCATAGGCAGCCCACGTGTAAGACAGGGTTTTGTTCGGCTCGACTTCCAGGACCTGGCAATCGACGGATCCCCAATCCGCGCTGAGCTTAAAACGGTGATCCACGACCGGCACGAAGTCATTCTTCATCAGCCAGTCCGCGATCAGATGCGGCTGGGTGAGCGCGCGCCAGATCTTTTCCGGCGGAAAAGGGATCTCTCGCTCGACGACGACGGAACGGGTTTCAGTCGATGTTTCGGTCATTGGTCCATCCTTTTCAGTAGATCTTCCAGCTGGTCGAACCGATTTTGCCAAAAACCAGCCATCTCACTTGTCCAGTCGACCAGCGGCGCCAGCGCACCGAGCTGCGCGCTATAATGCGTCTGGCGACCTTCGTGACGGTCACGCACCAAGCCGGCCTGCTTCAGGATTCCGAGATGTTTCGAGACGACCGGTTGCGAGACCCCAGCGCGTGCCGTCAAAGCCCCGACCGTCTTCTCTCCTTCGCGGCACAGCCGTTCGAAAAGAGCCCGCCGTGTCGGATCGGCGAGCGTTCTGAAGAGGAAGTCTTGAGCGTTTGACATCTACAATCCATACCCCACTGGCTATGGATTAATGTATAGCCATAGAGGTATAGGTGAGTCAAGCTGGACGTGAGACGACTTAGGGAAACTGTTGTTGCTGATTTTGGCGCACGTGGCAGCGCGCCTCGGCAGAGACGGGTGAATGTCTCATACCCAGGCGCCTATGCATTTTCGCCATTGATCATGCAGCTTCGCAAACGGCGCTGGGATCAATGCCCGCCGTCGGTGCCGAGGATCGCGGCAAGCAGCCGGCCTTCGAGCTCGGCGAGGCCGGGATGGCCGTGCCGGCGCGGATGTGGATAAGGAATGGGAAGATCGAGCGCGATCCGCCCCTCGTCGAGCACGATGACCCGGTCGGCGAGATGCACCGCCTCGCTGACATCATGGGTGACGAGCACGGCGGTGAAACCGAGTTCGCGCCAGACGCGGTTGATGAGTTCCTGCATGCTGATCCGCGTCAGCGCATCGAGAGCGCCGAGCGGTTCATCAAGCGCCAGCACGCCCGGCCGGCTCACCAGCGCCCGCGCCAGTGCCACGCGCTGCCGCTGACCGCCGGAAAGGCGCGCCGGCCATTCTCCGGCCTTCTCGCCAAGCTGGACTTCGGCAAGCACGGCATCGGCCGCCTTCAGCGCCGCCCGTCTATCGATGCCGTCGCCGAGCCCGACGACGACGTTGTCGGCGACACTGAGCCAGGGGAGCAGCCTTGGCTCCTGAAAGACGATGCGTGCATTGGGGCTCGCCTGCGCGCCGTCGGCATCCTCGAAATGCAGCTCGCCGGCGCTCGGCGCGTCAAGGCCCATCAGGATGCGCAGCAGCGTGCTCTTGCCGCAGCCGCTCTTTCCGATCACGGCAACGAATTGGCCGGCCGGAATATGCAGATTGATGCCGCGCAGTACGCGGTTGGCCCCGAAACTCTTTTCAAGCCCCGTCAGGCTGATCGCCGCTGCCCCCGCAGGCGCATTGCGCTCCGCCGCAGGTGTATAGGCTGGCTCTTCGGCGACGGCGTGAAAACGCTCATGCGCGATCGATGTCATGGCGTCTCTCCTATTTCTGATAGACCGGGTTCCAGGCGAGCAGCCGCCTCTCCAGCACTCGGGCGATGACATCGGCAAGTTTGCCGAGCACGGCATAGATGACGAGGGCGAGTACGACGACGTCGGTCATCATGAATTCGCGGGCATTGTTGGCCATATGGCCGATGCCCGAGGATGCGGCGATCGATTCCGATACGATCAGCGTCAGCCACATGATGCCGAGTGCATATCTGAGGCCGACGAAGATCGACGGCAGCGCGCCTGGAAAGATCACCTTGCGGAACAGCGTCCAGTTGCCCATGCCATAGACCTTGCCCATCTCGATCAGATCGCGATCGACATTGCGCACCCCGTGATAGGTGTTGAGATAAACGGGGAAGAGCACGCCGAGCGAGGTGAGAAACAGCTTCGATTCCTCGCCGATCCCGAACCACAGGATGACGAGCGGGATCATCGCCAGATGCGGAATGGTGCGCAGCATCTGCAGCGTCGTATCGGTCAGTTGTTCCGAAATGCGCGATACACCGTTGGCGATGCCGAGCAGGAAACCGATCGAGCCGCCGACGAGAAGGCCGGCAAAGGCGCGGCCGGCGCTCACCAGCACGTCATTCGGCAACTGGCCGGAAACCGTCGTCGACCAGAAGGCCAGGCCGACATCGGCCGGCGACGGCATGATGCGCGATGAGATCCAGCCGGCCGAGGAGGCAAGCTGCCAGAACGCCACAATCGCCACCGGCACCAGATAGGGCGTCAGCTTGTCCAGGCCGGGCAGCGGCAGGCGCAAACCCGCCTTTCCAACCTTTTCGGAAGCGACCGACCGTACGAACGGAGTATCGAAAGTCGACATGCATTGTCCTCGCGCTTATCGAAAGCAGGATGCCGCAAGCCGTAAGCGGCTTGCGGCGGTGTCACGCTCTGCGTCTTCGTTCGAACTCAGGAGCCGGAGACGACTTTCAGATTGCCGCCATGGCTGCCGCCTGCGAAGATCTGCTTGCGGCCGAACTCGTTGTTGAAGCCCAGGCGCTGCTGCTCGCGAGTGATGCCAAGCTCGGGGAAAAGCAGCTCGGCGACGCGATAGGCCTCTTCGAGATGCGGATAGCCGGAGCCGATCACCGTATCGATGCCGATCTCCTGATATTCGCGAAGGCGCGCGGCCACCGTCTTCGGTGAGCCAACCAGCGCCGTGCCCGCACCGGCGCGCACCAGGCCGACGCCGGCCCAGAGGTTCGGAGAGACTTCGAGCTTGTCGCGGCGTCCGCCATGAAGGGCGGCCATGCGCTTCTGGCCGACCGAGTCGGACTCGTGGACAAAGCGTTCCTGCGCCTCGCGGATCGTATCGTCGTCGAGATGACGGATCAGCCGCTCGGCTGCCTCCCACGCCTCATCATCGGTTTCGCGCACAATGAAGTGCAGACGAATGCCGAAGCTCACCTCGCGGCCGCGTTCGCCGGCGGCCTTGCGCACCTTGGTGATCTTCTCGGCAACCTGTGCCGGCGGCTCGCCCCAGGTCAGGTACTTGTCGACGCGGCCGACGGAGAAATCGATACCGGCATCCGACGAGCCGCCGAAATAGAGCGGCGGGCGCGGGTTCTGCACCGAGGGGAAGCCAAGGCGCGCATTGGTCGCCTTGATATATTTGCCGTCGAAGCTTGCCGTTCCCTTTTCCAGCAGTTCCTCAAAGACGGTGAAGAACTCCTCGGCATGGGCGTAGCGCTCGTCATGCTCGAGATGGATGCCATCGCCGGCAAGCTCCGCCGGGCTGCCGCCGACGACGATGTTGAGCAGCAGCCGGCCGTTGGAGATGCGGTCGAGCGTCGTCGCAAGACGCGCGTAATAGGCAGGCGATGCCGTGCCGGGGCGGATCGCCACCAGGAACTGCAGCTTCTCGGTCTTTGCGGCAAGGGCGGCGGCGGTCACGAAGGATTCCTCGCAGGCAACCCCGGTCGGCAGCAGTACGCCGGAATAGCCGAGCCGGTCGACAGCCTGGGCGATTTGCGTGAGATAACCAATCTCTGGCGCACGGTTGAGCTCGGAGGAGCCGAGATAGGTGCCGTCGCCCGATGTCGGGATGAACCAGAGGAAATTGATAGGTTTGGATGTACCTGTATGGGAGGTGGTGGTCATGGAAGACGGTCCTTTAGCTGCGAAATTCGAAAATCAACTCGCGCGGTGGAGATGGCCGCTGGCAAGCGGCAACAAGCAGACTGTCTGCCCACTCGGCGCCGCCGCCGCGCGAATGCTTGGGAGGATCGCGGTGGCGGCGGAGGCTGTAGTAAGGCCGGCTGTCCATCTATGCGTGAGCATCTGAAATATCCCTGTCGATCGGATGGTGGCTGGCCGACGCCTTTCAGTGTCCGCGTCGATCGTCAGGATACTGACATAGACCACTAATTAGATCGACAATATCAATTTGCTATTATAATCCGTTTTGGAGAATATTTTTCCGGTTCGGCGGCATGAAGACCCTCTCCATGCCACCTCGCGGAAATCTTAGCCCTGGTCGAAAAATCAGCTCGCCTTGGGACGCCAGACGATGTCGCCGGTCGTAAGCTTCTTCGGCAGGATACCGAGTCCATAGAACTCGTCTGCGAGCGCCTGCTGATAGGCGGCAGCGGCATCGGTGATCGTCGAGACGCTGCCGAGATCGGCGCCCTTGCGCGTCAATGTCACGCGCGTCACGTCAGCCGGCACGCCGGTGATTTCCGAAAGCTCCTTCACCGTTTCGTCGAGATTGCTCTGTGCCGACTTTCCGACCTTGGCAAGCTCATCGATCACGTCGACGACCACTTGCCCGTTGGCATCGGTGAAATCACGGTTGGCGAGGAAGAAACTGTAGGAGTCGACGATGCCTTCGGCGGTCGTCAGGATACGTGTCTCCGGATCAGCTTCGGCAATCGCCAGATAAGGATCCCAGATCGACCAGGCGTCGATGCTGCCATTCTTGAACGCGGCGGCAGCATCCGGCGGCGAAAGATCGACCTGCTCGACATCTTCGGGCTTCAGGCCTGCCTTGCGCAGAACCTTGACGGTTACATTATGCGCGCTGGAGCCGCGCTTGAAAGCGACCTTTTTACCTTTGAGGTCTTCAAGCGTCTTGATGGGCGAATCCTTGCGCACGATGATGGCCGAGGCTGCCGGGCTACCCTTGTAGAGACCGACATAATAGAGCTGCCCGCCGGCCGCCTGGGCAAAGAGCGGCGGCACATCGCCGGTCGCGCCGAAATCGAGAGCGCCGGCGCCCAATGCTTCGAGAAGCGGCGGGCCGGAGGTGAATTCCGACCAACTGACGGTAATGCCGCGATCGGCAAGCCGCTTCTCAAGTGCGCTGCGACGTTTGGCGAGCGCCAGCACGCCGTTCTTCTGCCAACCGATACGGAACTCGCTGGCGGCAGCGCGTGCCGGCCTGACAGCCGGCAGGATTGCCGTAGCCGCGGTCGCTGCGAAAAGCCCGAGCGTTTGTCGACGTGAAATCATGACTTTCCCCTTTTTCATGGTGCCAAGCCTGTTTTCGGCTGGTCGACCTGTCAGTGATGAATGCCATGATGATGAAATCTATAATTTATATCGACAATTTTATTTGCGAGATTCGGCCTTTGCTGAAATTTTGCGGCCCGGAAATCGCCCTTAAGCGGATTTTTTTTCGCGCGTCCGCTATGCCGGCTACTATTCCGCTTCCTTCCCAACCTTCGGCGGCCAGACGCTCCCGGATAAAGGTGGGGCCGCCGGCAAGACGGTTCGCAAGCAGGCTTGCGGGATCGACGACGCGCCAATAGGGCGTGACCGTCGAAACCGGCTCACCCTTCTCCAATGCGCCGAAGGACAGTTCGGCGATCGGGCGCAAATGCCGCTGCACGGTTACCGGGCAACAGGCATCCGCCCGATATTGGTCAGCGAGACGACGGCGGAGAACGCCGACGTCGGTAAGGACACCTTCCGGTGCTGATCGAATCTGCTCTGCGACCATCTGCAGCGATGGAATGAGCATAGCCTGCATTCCGCTGCGGCCTTTGCGCCGCGGCTTGATCGTCGGAATTTCGCTCATGTCACCCTCCGGAAACATTGTGCCCTCTCCCCGATCTAGGGCTGCTCCGAAGGGTGGCCAGCCTCATATGCGTCAATCCGAAGGAAGTCCGTCTTCACGGGCTTTTCTGCTCCCGCCGTTTCGGTTAATCCTCGAACTTGCACTTGAGGAAAAGGATAGGACATATGGCTAAAGTCGCGTTCATCGGTCTCGGCGTCATGGGTTTCCCCATGGCGGGCCATCTGAAGACGAAGGGCGGCCACGATGTTACCGTCTACAACCGTACCGCCGAAAAAGCCGCCGCCTGGGCCGAGAAATTCTCCGGCAAATCCGCCTCCACCCCGGCCGAGGCCGCCGCCGGTGCCGATTTCGTCTTCGTCTGCGTCGGCAATGACGAAGATCTCCGGTCGGTGACATTGGGCGAGAACGGCGCCCTGCACGGCATGAAGCCAGGTTCGGTGCTGATCGACAACACCACCGCCAGCGCTGAAGTCGCCCGCGAACTTTATGCCGCGGCAAAGGAAAAAGGTGTCGATTTCATCGACGCTCCTGTCTCCGGCGGCCAGGCCGGCGCTGAAAACGGTGTCCTGACCGTCATGTGCGGCGGCGACGAGGCCGTCTTCGAACGCGCCAGACCTGTCATCGACGCCTATGCCCGCATGGTTGGTTTGATGGGACCGGCAGGCTCGGGCCAGTTGACCAAGATGGTCAACCAGATCTGCATTGCCGGCCTCGTCCAGGGACTTGCCGAAGCGCTGCATTTCGGCAAGCGTGCCGGCCTCGATATCGAAAAGGTGGTCGAGGTGATCTCCAAGGGGGCAGCCGGCTCCTGGCAGATGGAAAACCGCCACAAGACCATGAACGCAGGCAAGTATGATTTCGGCTTTGCGGTCGACTGGATGCGCAAGGATCTAGGCATCGTGCTCACCGAAGCCCGCCGCAACGGCGCCAAGCTGCCGGTCACCGCCGTCGTCGACCAGTTCTATGGCGACGTGCAGGCAATGGGCGGCAATCGCTGGGACACATCCTCGCTGCTCGCCCGCCTCGAAAAATGATCGGCCCCTCCTCCGATGCGGCCGAATTGATCGCGCATCTCGAAACGCTGCGCTCGGAGGAGAATGTTGCCGGCATGGCGCGCTTTGGCATCGTCACCGATCGCGCCCTCGGTATCTCCAATCCCGATATCAGGGCGGTCGCCGGACTGGCGAAGAAGGATCACGCCAGGGCAATGCAGCTCTGGCGAAGCGATATCCGCGAAGCCCGCCTGCTCGCCCTCTACACCGCCGAGCCGAAGCGGTTGACCATGGAAGAGGCTCGAAGTTGGGCCAATGATTTCAACTCGTGGGAGATCGTCGATTGCGCCGCCGATCTCTTCGTTGAAGCCCAGCTGGACGAGCTCATCTCAGACTTCGCCGCAGACGAGCGTGAATTTATCAGGCGCACCGCCTTCGCCATGATTGCCGGTGCCGCGGTTCACTTAAAAAAGGAACCTGATGCGACCATCCTTGCCTGGTTGCCGCTGATCGAGGCCCATGCCGGCGACCCGCGAAACTTCGTGCGCAAGGCGGTCAACTGGGCGCTGCGCAGCATCGGTAAGCGCAATCTCACCTGCCATGCGCCGGCACTGACGCTCGCAAAGGCCCTGGCGGAAAGCCCTGACAAAACTGCCCGCTGGATCGGCAAGGATGCCGTCAGGGAGTTGGCCGGCGAAAAGCTATTGGCACGGTTGATATAAGGCGAATGCCGGCTCGCGTGGCGCTGTAAGTCAATGTTGTTTGGATTTTTCGACCAGGAAATCGATCAGGACCCGCACCGCCGGCGGCATGCCCTTGGCTGTCGTGAAGACGATATAGAACTGGCTCTCCTCCGACTGCCATTCTGGCAGCACCCGCACCAGCTTGCCGGCCTGGAGATCGGCCTCGCAGGCACTTTCGAGCAAAAGCCCGAAGCCGAGGCCGGCACGGGCCGCGTCGAGGATAGCGGTCATGCTGCGGCAGGTGAGCCGTGGCTGATGCCGAATCACCCGCTTGGCGTCATTCGGACCGACCAGTTCCCAGGTATGGAACGATACCCATGACGTCATTGCCAGCGTCGGCAGGTCGGCGAGTTCGTCCACGCAACTCAAGGTGCCAGTGCGCTCGACGAGCGACGGACTTGCAACCAGGATACGCCTGATACGGTCGAGCTTGCGCATCGTCAGACTCGTCTGCGTCTCCGGCTCGTTGGTCGCTCTCACTTCAAGGTCGATTCGTTCGTTGATGAGGTCGGCGCGCCGGTCGGAGCCGATGATCTGCAGCTTGATCTTCGGATAACGTTCCAGGAATTCGGGCAGGATTCCCCCGACCGAGATGTCGACGAGGCCAAGCGGGCAGCCCATGCGCACCACACCTTGCGGGTCGGACTGAGCCTCGCTGACGATCGACTTGGCGCGATCGGCCTCCTGCAGGATGGTCTGGCATCTTTCGTAGAAAGCTTGGCCGATCTCAGTCACCCGGAAGTGACGGGTCGAGCGTTCTATGAGCCTTGCACCAAGCCCTTCCTCAAGCCGGCTGACCCGCCTGCTGAGTTTCGAACGTGGTATTTTGAGATCGCGACTTGCAGAAGCGAAACCGCCGCTGGAGACGACAGCGGCGAAATAATAGTAGTCGTTGAGATCGTCCATAAGAACAAGCTATCCGCGAGTAGGAATGAATGCCGGCCCCCAGCAAGGGTTGTATCCTCTCTCCCAAAAAGCGGTGATCACATTGTCGGCATTGGATTTTCTTTTCGCGACCTGTTGCGACAAAGCCAGCCAACACCGCATAGGAAGACAGACCAACAGCCGTCCGCGCGATAAATCGATCGGTGGATCCAGCTCGTTTGAAAGATTGAAAACGGGGTGCCTCAAGAAACGAGGCGGGCAGATGCCGACGTGCGATACGCAACGTACCTGTTCGGCTCACCTGAAAAGACGATCCTGAAAGACTGCCTTGAAGACTATGCGTCAAAAACGCTGCAAGGACGGTCCGGCAGGGAAGACCGGACCCGTCCCCGTAGCTGATCGGAGGTCACTCGGATCAGAAACTGATTTAAGTGCTCCCGGTCCGAAGACCGGGAGCATATCCACCAAGTGGATTAGAACGAACGCTGCAGACGGAAGTAGCCCGTCGTGGAGTCGTCGCCATCATCCGGATCGAGGTACTGAACCGAAGCCTTGGCGTAGAAGTTGTCGACGATCTGGTAATCAACCGTCAGACCGACCTTCCATGCATCGCCGAGACCGTCGAAGTCATCCGGAACAACCTTGGAACCGCCAAAGTAGTTGCCGTAGTACTGAACGGCCGGGGTGATTTTGAGCTTGTCGGTTGCCTTGATTGCGTATTCGGCAGCAACAGCCCATTCAGCCGTCGAGTAGTAGGAGTTCGGGCCGGTGGAGTATACGCCGGCGAGGCCGAGCGTGCCGGGACCGATGTCAACCGTACCCATTGCACGGACAGCACCGTCTTCATTGTCGACGTCGTAGCCGGCAGTGATCTGGTAGCTGAACGCACCGGCAGTGCCGCCGAGACCAACAGCAACGCCAACGTTGTTGGCTTCTTCACCAACCTTGTAAACGCCATCTTCCAGTTCGTCGACGCTGATGCCGGCGTAGAAGGTGCCGCTTTCATACTGATAGCGGATGGAGTTGTGGAGCGTTACAACCGAACCGATATCGTCGGTTTCGCCGGAGAGACCATCGTCCCACCAGCTGTAGAAGAGACCGGCGCGGAAGCCCGCGACGTCGAGGTAAGCGGAGTCGAGAATAGCTTCCTGATCGGTGGCGTTGTCAGCATTGAACTGCATGACGATGACGCCGGTCAGCGGACCATACTCGGTGTCGCTCTTGGCCGTGAACTGAACCTGACCGCGGGTGACGGCATCCCAGTCCGAATCGCCGCCGACATCTTCGCCAACGTTGACCTGGAAACGGATGTAGCCTTCGATCTTGAGGCAGGTTTCGGTGCCCGGGATGTAGAAGTAGCCGGTGCCGTAAGCGTCGCAGACGCGAACATATTCAACCGGTTCCGGCTCAGCAGCAACAATAGCGTCAGCTGCAAGAACCGGCGTCGATGCAGCAAATGCTGCTGCTGATGCAAGCAAAACCATTCTGATGTTCATTTACCAATCCATTCCTTTGTCGATCGGGGCTGGCTTCCAATCGGGTAGTCGATTTGAAGCCGGCCCAGTTTGAACAGCCATCTCGGCGTGCGGATCGATCGAACCGCCAAACCGTCATCACATACAAGGCTTGATCAAGCAATTCTCGATACACGCCAGATGGGTTCCGTTGAGCAACTTTCCCTGGGGACGTGATTTTTATACAACAATTTCAATTATCTAGGAAGAAAACACAACAAACGGCTCCGCGACGGAAATCCTCCATCGCAAGCCGCAAACGCTACGCCCCATTTGTCAAATTCTCCACCGTTCGACCCCCGTCGAACACACTGGTGAAGCGCCTAAACTCTACCGCCGGCTAATGAACACATACAAGGCAGCGGCTTAGAACATGGTGTTCTGAATTCGATACCAATGCGACGAAATAATGACATAACGCCCACTGATGAGATGGATAATAACTCCGCAATCCTTACCAGGCTATATATATTTTGCGGATTCCAGCACGATTTGGGCGTTTTTTGCTATTTTTGGGGGTTTTGTGCAGTCCGAAGCCACATTGTCTTACTCTTAGCTCTTACCGAGCGAGTATACTTAAATGTGGCGGGGCCTGCCTCAAGCAGGCCGCAATCGGCGTGCGATCGAGCATGTCGCGTGCGGTCTCGGACCGCACGACTCGCTTTGTTGCAACTTATCGCTTTCCCACGCGATCGGCGATCGCGCCGGGAGACTCAATCCTCGTTGGACTTGGCATTCTCGAGAATCATGTAGTCGAGCGGCAGTTGCGTCGAATACTTGATCTGCTCCATCGCGAAGGCCGATGAGACGTCGCGAATCTCGATCTTGGCGATCATCCGCTTATAAAAGGCGTCATAGGCGGCGATATCGGGCACGACGACTCGCAGGAGATAGTCGACATCGCCGCTCATCCGGTAGAATTCGACCACTTCGGGGAATTCGGCGACCACCTCGGAAAAGCGCCGTAACCATTCGATCGAATGGGTGGCAGTGCGAATCGACACGAAGACGGTGACCTTGGTGTTGACCTTCTCCGGATCGAGGATGGCGACTCGGCGCTTGATGACGCCGTCTTCTTCCATCTTCTGGATGCGCCGCCAGCATGGCGTCGTCGAGAGCCCCACTTTCTTGGCGAGATCGGCAACGGCAAGAGTCGAATCTTCTTGCAGAAGACGCAGTATTTTTCGGTCGAGGCGGTCCATGCGCACAACAGTCCTTTCGAATTATTTTCTTTGTATAACTCGATTCCGCGCGACGAAAAGAATTTTGTTTCAGGAAAGCAGCTTTTTCGTCCGATCCTGCAAGACCGGGAGCAATTCTTTCTCGAACCAGGGATTGCGCTTCAGCCACCCGCTGTTACGCCAGCTCGGATGCGGCAGCGGCAGCACCGTCGGCGATCGGCCGGACAGAAGACCGTCACGCCACGCCCGCACCGTCTCGGTCATATTGCCCCGCTTTTCACCGGTCATATGCCAGGCCTGCGCATATTGGCCGATGACCAGCACCAGTTCGATCTGCGGCATGGCCGAGATCACTCTTTGCCGCCAGAACGGCGCGCATTCGCGCCGCGGCGGCAGATCGGCACCCTTATCGTCGTAGCCAGGAAAACAGAAGCCCATACCAACGATGGCGAATCGGTCGCAGTCGTAGAAGCTTGCCCTGTCAACGCCGAGCCATGACCGCAGCCGGTCGCCGGAAGCATCGTCGAACGGCAGGCCGCTCTCATGCACCCGAAGTCCCGGCGCCTGTCCGGCGATCAGGATGCGCGCGCTCGACGAAATCACCGCCACCGGCCGCGGCTCGTGCGGCAGCCGGTATTCGTGCCCCTTCGCCGGCGTGTCACGACAGATTCGGCAGGACGCGATCTCCCGCCGCAACGTCTCCAGCGTGGCTTCATCGTTCATGGCTTCACTCCCATCCGGAAATCTGCCCGATGAAGCGCAGGACGCCGTCGAAACCGGAACTGTGGCGCGCATGGTCGCGCACATCGCGCGGCCGCTCGAAGGTCCCGGCCCAGAGGCCCGCCTTCCGAGCCTTCGCCTCGGCCTCTTCTTTAGCATAACCGCCATAGGAGATGGCCATGCCCCGCCGCACCATGGCGGCATTGATGTCACCGTCCGCTTCGCTCCGGCAGACGACGAGCAGCCTGTCGTAGCGGTCGCGCCGGCTGCCCTGGCACAGCGTTCCGGATGCCAGCATCATGTCCTGCAGCGCCTCGCGCGCCGACCGGCCGCAGGCCCAAGCCTTCCCTGCCCGCTGGCAGCTCTGATTGAGTTCCGGCGCATCGATGCCTTCGAGGCGCAAACGTTCGGCTCCCAATGTCAGACTGTCACCGTCGGCCGCGTGGAAAGCACCCATATGCTCGATCTTTGCTGCGTCGTTGAGCTTGGCGGCGATCAGCGCCACGAGCACCAGCAGGGCAAAAGCGGTCACGCCGTCGCGAATCAGGCGCAGACCCCGTGTCACGCTTTTGCCTCCTTAAAAAACAAATCCTTGGCAAAGATGGCAAACATCTTCTTAAGAATTGCCGGTTAAGCTCTTATCCACCCTGGGATGAAGTTTCAACGTGCACATGAGTACCGGCGTAAGCACATCGACCGACAAGATCATCGTCGACAGGTCGCGCAGCCACCGCAACAAGGCCGTTTCCAAGGCCGTGCGGCAAACGCGCGAACGTCTTCAGTCCGGTCATGCGTCCAATTCCTCCTTCGACCGTGACGTGCTCAAGATGTATGTGACGTCGATGCTGCAGGGCGCGACGATCATGCCGCTGTTTGTTGTCATCATCACCGCGCTTGGCGTCTATTTCACCCAGAACACCCAATTGCTCTTCTGGGCGCTGCTGACGCTCACCTGTCACACCGGCAATATCCTGCTCGCACGGCGCGCGCGCCGGCAGGAAATCACCCCCGAGAGCGCCCGCAAATGGCGCCGCATGCTGCTGCTCGGCCAGTTCCTTCTCGGCTGCTGCTGGGCCGTCTTCGCCCTGCAGGGCTGCGACACTTGCGAGCCGTCGAGCTTCATTCTTTATAAGGGCGCCACGCTGCTGATCGCGCTCTCCGTCACGGCGATGTCGAACTTCATGCTGACGCCTGCCGTGCTCGCCGCCTTCTCGCCGGCGGTCCTGGCGCTCGCCGCCAAGAGCGGCCTGTCGCGCGACTTCCTCGAAATCAGCCTGACGGGGCTCTTCACCACCACTCTCGTCTTCTTCAACTATATCAGCGACCGGCTCTTCAAGTCGAACCTCAAGATCCTCTCCTACCAGTCTGAAAAGGACGACCTGATCGCCGAGCTCGAGGTGGCGAAATCGATGTCGGACGAGGCTCGCCGCCGCGCCGAAGAGGCGAACCTCGCCAAGTCCCGCTTCCTTGCCTCCATGTCGCACGAGCTGAGGACCCCACTCAACGCCATCCTCGGATTCTCCGAGGTGATGTCGGCCGAAGTCATGGGACCGCTCGCCAATCCGACCTACAAGGAATATGCCGGCGATATCCACCGCTCCGGCCAGCATCTGCTCGATCTGATCAACGAGATTCTCGACCTGTCGCGCATCGAAGCCGGCAAATACGAGCTGAGCGAGGAGGCGATCTCGCTTCTCGATATCACCGAAGATTGCATCGGCATGGTCCAGTTGCGCGCCCGCGGGAAGAATATTGCCATTTCGGACCAGTTCGAGCGGCAGCTGCCGGCCATCTGGGCGGATGAAAAATCGATGCGCCAGGTGGTGCTCAACCTTCTCTCCAATGCCGTCAAATTCACGCCGCAGGGTGGCGAGATCCATGTCAAGGTCGGCTGGACGGCCGGCGGCGGTCAGTACATCTCGATCAAGGACAACGGCCCCGGCATTCCGGAAGAAGAGATCCCCGTCGTCCTGTCGGCCTTCGGCCAGGGCTCGATTGCCATCAAGAGCGCCGAACAGGGTACCGGTCTCGGCCTGCCGATCGTCCAGGCGATCCTTGCCAAGCATGACGGACAGTTCCTGCTGAAATCGAAGCTGCGCGAGGGCACCGAGGTCATCGCCATCCTACCCGCCAAACGCGTGCTTCAGAGCCTGCCAGCCGTCGAGGAGGCCCAGGCCGTCGCGCGCAAGCGCAAGAGTTTTGCCTGAATCAGCTAAAGAATAGGTGCTTGCCGAGAACGAAGCCGAGATAGAGGCAGCAGGCGGCGATCATGCAGCTTACCGCGAAAGAGCCGAGATCCTTGGCATGTTTGCCGACGATGGAAATCTCCGGCGAAATCCGGTCGATCACCTCTTCGACGGCGGTATTCATCGCCTCCATCGAAAAGAGTGCGAGAAACAGAAGCACCGCGACGACGATCTCGCCGACACTTGCACCAACGAGCGCCAGCGCTGTGATCGAAACGACGAAGAAACCAAGCTCCTGGCGGAAGGCCGCCTCTTTCAGCACCCGCAGGAAGCCCGCCCAGGAGTAGCTGGCCGCGGCGAAAAAATGCCGAAATCCGGTCTCTTTCGTCACCGCAGGCTTCGTCAAGACACCCTCTCCTCTTGCCGTTGCGTCACAGACCCGGGAAAGCTTGCCGTCTCCCCTTCGATGAGCGAATACGCAAATACCGAATCCCCTTGGGCGGCGCAAGCAAAGGCGGGCGGATCGGCCGCACCGACCGCGGGATCGGCGGCACCGGCCGCGGCCTCAATGCTTGTTGGTCACACCCGCCTGGGCGAAGGTCGCCATGCCGGAATGGCAGGCGGCGGCCGCCTTGACGATACCGGCGGCGAGCGCCGCGCCGGTGCCTTCGCCGAGCCGCATGCCAAGCGCCAGAAGCGGCGTTTTGCCGAGCATCTCAATTGCGCGCAGATGTCCTGGCTCGCCGGAGACATGGCCGATCAGGCAATGATCGAGTGCGGACGGATTGGCGGCCTTCAGGATCGCTGCCGCCGCGGTTGCGACATAACCGTCGATCAGCACGGGAATGCGCTCCATGCGGGCGGCAAGAATGGCGCCGGCCATCGCCGCGATCTCGCGGCCGCCGAGCCGGCGCATGATCTCCAGCGGATCATCGAGATGGTCGCTATGCAACGCCACCGCCTTTTCCACCGCCGCGATCTTGCGCTCCAGCATCTCGCCTTCCGAACCGGTGCCGGGTCCCACCCAGTCGCGTGCCGAACCGCCGTAAAGCGCATAATTAATCGCCGCCGCAATCGTCGTATTGCCGATCCCCATCTCGCCGATGCAGAGCAGGTCCGTGCCGCCGGCGATCGCCTCCATGCCGAAGGCCATGGTCGCGGCGCAATCGCGCTCGGAAAGTGCGGCCTCTTCGGTGATGTCTCCGGTGGGATAATCGAGCGCCAGATCGAAGACTTTCAGCCCGAGATCATAGGCGACGCAGATCTGGTTGATCGCAGCCCCCCCGGCGGCAAAATTCTCGACCATCTGCTGCGTCACCGCGGGCGGAAAGGGCGTGATGCCCTGTCTGGTGACGCCGTGATTGCCGGCAAAGATCGCCACCAGCGGCCGGTTGACGGCAGGTGTGCGGCCCGTCCAGGCGGCAAGCCAGAAGGCGATCTCCTCAAGCCGTCCAAGCGCGCCCGGCGGCTTGGTCAGTTGCGCGTCGCGTTCGCGCGCCGCCACCAGCGCGCGGGCATCCGGGCCCGGCAGGTCACGAAGCAGGGTACGGAAATCGTCGAACGGCAGGCCTGAAACGCTCATCTGTGCGGTTTTCCTATGAATCCGGTATTCTTGTCTTTTCCACGCAAATCAGCTTCCTTGCGGGTGGCAACTCTCTTAAAGCGGGCGGACGAGGCGAACAACTCCAAAAGCGCCGCCGCGACCATAAGCCGAAACCTCCGGCAGAACGAAGCAGAATGAAGATCAAGGACCATGCGGTCGACACCGCCCGCGCCGTCGCCTTCCTCAGCCGCATTCCGATGCCGCAATCGCTGTTCAAAGGCTATGACGGCAGGCTCGGCCGGCTGGTGCGCGCCTTTCCCTTCGCCGGCCTGGTCATCGGCTTCGCCCCCGGGCTCGCCCTCCTCCTGCTTTTGGCGCTCAGGGCCGACCCGCTGATGGCAGCTCTGATCGCGCTTTCCGTCCAGGCTCTCGTCACCGGTGCGCTGCACGAGGACGGCCTGGCCGATACGGCCGATGGCATCGGCGGCGGCAAGAGCCGCGAGCAGAGCCTCCTCATCATGAAGGACAGCCGGATCGGCACCTATGGCGCGATAGCATTGATCCTGTCTTTCGCGATCCGCGCAGCCGCGCTTGCCGCCATCGCCCGACATTCCTCGCCGCTCGCTGCCGCCCTTGCCATTCTCGCCGTCGCGGCACTGAGCCGCGGCGCCATCACCTGGCACTGGCAGCGGCTGGCACCGGCAAAGGCCGATGGCGTGGCTGCCTCGACCGGCCAGCCAGACGAGGCGGCAATGCAGTTTGCGCTCGCCGCAGCCGGCCTCGTCGCAGCGCTTCTGATCTGGCCTGCCTTCGGCCTGAGGCCGCTGGTCGCAAGCCTGCTCGCCACCGGGATCGCAGGGCTTTCCTTCACCGTTTTCATCCGCCGCAAGCTTGCCGGCCACACCGGCGATACGCTCGGCGCAACCCAGCAAATTTGCGAGATCGCCACCCTTTGCGCTCTTGCCACCGCTCTTTGAAACTCCGATATATCGCTCATGCAAACACCCTGCATTCACGTCTGCTCCATGGAGCCCTCCGCCGGATTTTGCGCCGGCTGCGGCCGGACTCTTCAGGAGATCGGCAGCTGGATGAACTACTCCGACGCCGAGCGAAGACGGATCATGGCGCTGCTGCCGGCGAGGCTTGCAGGCATCGCCGCGGTGCCGAACCATATGGAAACAAGCCTCGCCAGTCGGTCGGAGCGGCCTTTATGATCCGTTTGACCGTCTTCCTCGTCGTGATCGGCATCGGCCTTGCCGTGTTGATCGTCAACGATGACAGCGGCCATATCCTCGGCCTGCAGAGCGATGACTTCGGCCGCGTCGTCTATCTGTTGCCGATCGCGCTGATGCTGTCGGCCGGCATCTGGGCCAGCCGGCGCAGTGTCGGCGAAACGATGCGCCAGATGATGATCTGGCTGGTCATCATCCTGGCGCTCGCGACCGTCTATCTCTATCGCCAGGAGGCGCTCGGCGTCGGCAACAGGCTGCTCGCCGGCCTCGTTCCCGGCCACGCCGTCGTCGTCACGACAAGCGAGGGCGGCCAGGAGATCATCCTGCACAAGCTGCTGAACGGCCATTTCGAAGCCGATGTCGCTGTCAACGGCCAGACGATCCAGATGCTCGTCGACACCGGCGCCAGCATGGTGGCGCTGTCGCGCGAAGATGCCGAGCGGATCGGCATCGACCTCTCCGGCCTCACCTATTCCATGACCGTCATGACCGCCAACGGCCGCGGCCGCGCAGCACCCGTCACGCTCGACCAGGTGGCGATCGGCCCGATCGTCCGCAACAATGTCGCAGCCAGCGTCGCCGAGGACGGCCGGCTCGACCAGAGCCTGCTCGGCATGAGCTTCCTGGAAACGCTGGGCTCCCTGCAGATGCAGACCGATGAACTGCGCATGCGCGATTGAACCCGAGGCGCTCACGATCCGTTGCCACCCCGTCGCCGATCGACGAGTGCCGCAAAAAACGCTGCCGACAATGCGAGCGAAGCCGATATCAGCAACAGGCCGAATAGCGTGTGAACCGCGCCCGGCCCACCGAGAAACAGCCCGGCGACCGAGGCGATGAGTGCTCCGCCGCCAATCGACATCGCGGCAGCAAGGCCCGCGGCGGTGCCCGCGAGATTGGCGCGCACGGACATTACACCCAGATTGGCGGCGGGAAAGGTCAATCCGTTGCCGATGCCGATGAATATGCAGGGTCCGAAGAACGCAAGGACGTGGGTGGCGCCCGACAGCGAGAAGATAAGCCCAAACAATAGACCCATACACGTCACCAGGCGCGCAATGACAAGGGTTGTGCCCGGCGAGTTCCCGGTGAAGCGGCCGGCGAGATAGCTGCCCAGAATGAACCCCGCAGGGACCATTCCCATGTAGAAGCCGAGCTTTGCGCTTGATCCGCCGAGCGACTCGCCAACGGCCGACGATGCTCCTCCAAGAAAAATATAGAGAGTGCCCGTCGAACAGGCCATGCACAGCGCATAGGCCCAGAACCGTGCCGAACCCAGAAGCTGCCCATAGGAGGCGAGATGGTTGCCTCTCGATCTCGATTTGTGTTCGGCGGTCTCCTTGAGCTCGCGCATGGAGATCGCGAGGATGGCGGCCCCGAGCAGCGCAAGGGCGACGAAAATCGACCGCCATCCGAACAACTCGTCCAAAGCTCCGCCGAAAGTGGGACCCAGCATGGGAGCAATTGCCCATCCCATGGCGGCGTAACCAATTCTGTTGGCGGCCTGACCTTCGCCCGCCGTCTCCTTGATGACGACGAGGGCGACACAAAAACATGCGGCGATGGACGCTTGCATGGCGCGAAACAGAAGGAAGATGCCGATATTTGGAGCAAAGGCGCAACCGACGGAGGCGACGATGAAAATGGCGACGGCGACCAGTGCGACCGGTCTGCGCCCATATCGATCCGACATTGCGCCTGCGACGATCTCCGTCAGGGCGTTGACGATCGCATAGCCCGCAACCGACAGATTGACGAGCGCGAAATCGGCTTGGAACGTGGCCGCGATGTTCGGCAGCGCCGGCAGATATATGTTCACCGGCAATACCGAGAGCGCCGTGAGCAGGAGGAGGATCGTGCGCCGGGGCGCCGCCGCGGTCGATGTCGCAACCGTCGTGTCGGTCATGCGGCTGCTGGAGTTCTGAACAGCATTGTCGCGAGTCATGGTCTTGCCCGTTTTGTCAGCGAGATGTCGTGGGAAATCTGACGAGGCGCAGCCCAAATTCAGGGCATAAAAAAAGCCCCGTCAGGAGCTCGATTTCCGCGCATGGGGCTGTTTGCCGGATGGTTACACCATCCTGCCCATGCGCTCTATCACCACGACAAGAACCATTGCGATCTTCATGGCCGCTACAGCTAGAGAGAAATTCGCACTCCGTCAATGTGCCGCTTTTTGACGGGCGGAGCGGCTTTACGGCAGCGTTCGGATCTGTCAGCTTCAAGCGCAACAACAAGACCACAAAGAGCAAAAAAAACTTCCCCTGCATAATTCCTGAAATCGGAATCGATTTCAGGAATTATGCAGCAATTCAAAGTGCTACAGCGTCCTTTGCGCGTCTGAAAGACGCGCGGCGCTGTAGTCTGGTGGCACCGCATGTTCGACCGGCCTTCGCCTTGGGCGAGGCCTTAATCCATGGGTGCGACAGGAGCTTCGCGATGAATTCACTTTGGCCGATCGTCATCGGCGGCGTTCTGCCGGCTTTCTTCTGGGGCATCACTGCCATCTTCCAGAAACAGAGCGCCACATCAGCCACCGGCTCCGCCATCTATCTGATCGCCTTCGGCGCTGTCTGCGCGCTCGCCGGTCTGCTCGCCGCGCTGATCTGGCGCCCTGCCCCCTGGACCGCCGAGGGTCTCGGTTTTGCCGCCATCGCGGGCGCCTGCTTTGCCGTCGGCACCGGCCTCATCAGCTTTGCGCTTTTTGCTTATGGCGTCCCGGTTTCGAAACTCGCTCCGATCTGGAGCTGCAACGTCCTGGTGACGCTGGCAATTGGCGCCGTCATTCTCGGTGAAGCCTCCGAGGTCAACATAATGAGGCTCGCCGCCGGTACCCTCCTGATCATCTCAGGCGCTCTGCTCGTCAGCAGCGCCTGAGATGAAGTGGGGGCCACACGCAGCAGGAAAGACAAGCCTTCGTCGCCACATGCACCTGCATTGCAGCACGTTCTGCTTTGTTGATATCCTGCGTCAAGGCGCCTCCACGCGTCGTACGGAGCCAACATGAACCTGCGACAATTGAAGACATTCCTTGCGGTGATCCGGCACGAAAATCTGACGCGCGCCGCCGCCGAGGTCAATCTCGCTCAGTCGAGCCTCAGCGACCAGATACAGGCGCTGGAAGAGGAATTGGGCGCAGAGCTCTTCCTCCGCTCGCGGCAGGGCGTGGTCCCGACACCGGCGGGCGCGGTCCTCAAGGCCTATGCCGAAGAGATATTGGCGCTGAACGACGAGGCGAAGGCCGCCGTCAGTGCTGCAGCCGGCAGCGCTGGACAGTCCATCACCTTGGGTACGCTCGAAACCATCGCCGCCGAAAGGCTGGCGCCGTGGCTGTCACTCTTTCGCAAGAAGAACCCAGACGTCGGCCTCAAGCTCAAGGTCGGCGGCAGCGGCGAATTGGTTGCGCAGTTGCAGCAGGGCTCGATCGATGTCGCCTTCACCTTCGATCGCGGGCATCAGGACGAACGCTTCTTGACGCGCCGCATCTGCAGCGAACAGTTGGTGCTGATTGCCGGCCGCGATTTGCAAGCCCGACCACCCGCAAGCCTCGCCGCACTGAAGAACGCGCCCTTCGTCGCCACCGAAACCGGCTGCGTCTACCGTCACCTGTTCGAGACCGCCTTTGCCGACGCCGGCATCGCCACGCCACCGATCGTCACTGAGGCCGACAGCATCGCCACGATCATCCGACTCGTTGCATCTGGCACTGGTTACGGCCTTGTGCCACGCCTTGCGCTCGGCCATGCGGCAACACGCGACGACGTCGTCGAACTGCCATGGCCGGGCAATCCACCTGCCGCTTCGCTGATCATGGTGTGGCGCCGCCGGCGAATTCAGCCGCCGGCGCTTTCTCTCTTGCTGGCATCAGCGTCCGACAACCTTCAGCCCCTCAAACCAGCCGATGTCCGCCTTCAACGTGCAGGATAGTGCCTGTGGTGAAGCCGTTGCCGATCAGGAAGCGGATCGCATCGGCAATATCCCCAGGTCTGCCGACACGCCCGGCTGGCAGGCGTTGTGCCATGGCCTCAAGCGTCGCCTGCTTGGCGTCGCCAGCAACCAAGCTCCAAATCGGCGTGTCCACCCATCCCGGCGACACGGCGTTGACGCGGATCGGCGCCAGCTCGATCGCCAACGCCCTGACCAGGCCTTCGAGCGCAGCGTTAACGGCAGCGACGACCGATCCCCGCGCCGCCGGCCGATAGGCCGCAACGCCCGATGTATAAGTAATCGATCCTGATGGAGGCAGGAGGGGCGCACCGTATTTCGCCAGCAGTAACGGCCCATAGAACTTGCTCTCGACCACACGTTGTGCCGCCGTAAGTTCGATCGACGGCAGCAACTGGTAGGCGCCTTCGATGTCAGCGGCGGTGCTGACGATATGGTCAACGGGATCGCTATTGCGGAAAAGCGCCGCGACCTCTTCCTCCCGCGATATATCGACGGCAAGCGTCGCCAATCCAGGGTGATCGCCGAGATCGCGCCGCGCCGCCGCAAGCCTGTCGGCGCTACGTCCCGCGATCGTCACGGACGCTCCCTCCTCAAGTAGGCGTGCAGCAAGCGCCAGTCCCATGCCGGAACTGCCGCCAACAATAATGATCTTCGCGCCTTCGATCCTGATATCCGTCATCTGCCGTCTCCTTCTTGGCTGACCAGCAGATGCCCCAGGCCAAAGCGGAAGAAAAACGGAAGAAATCGATAACATCATCGGAAAATCCGATGATGTTATTCAGGAAAACGGTCAGTTGCGCAGCCGATACCCCGTCTTGAATATCCAGGCGAGCGTTCCCAGGCAGATGCCCAGGAAGACCGTGATCATCGCCAGGCTGATCGCCGGATTGACATCGGCGATCCCGTAAAAGCTCCAGCGGAAACCGCTGACGAGATAGAGCACCGGGTTGAGGTGGCTGACCGCCTGCCAGAAAGGCGGCAGCATGCTGACCGAATAGAAGCTGCCGCCGAGGAAGGTGAGCGGCGGCACGACCAGCATGGGAATAAGGTTCAGCTGTTCGAAATTGCCGGCCCAGATGCCGATCATGAAGCCGAACAGGCTGAAGGTGATCGCCGTCAGCAGGAAGAACAGGATCATCATGAAGGGATGCTCGATCCTAACGTCGACGAAAAGATTGGCGGTCAGGAGGATAATGAAGCCGATAATCATTCCCTTGGTCGCCGCCGCCCCGACATAACCGAGCAGAATCTCGGTCATCGCCACCGGCGCCGAAAGCACCTCGTAGATCGTGCCGGTGAATTTCGGGAAATAGATGCCGAAGGAGCCGTTGCTGATGCACTGGCCGAGCAACGTCAGCATGATCAGGCCGGGGGTGATGAAGGCGCCGTAGGACACGCCCTCCACCTCCTGGATGCGCGAGCCGACCGCGGCGCCGAAGACGATGAAATAAAGAGATGTCGAGATCACGGGCGAGATGACGCTCTGCAGCAGGGTGCGGCGCGTGCGCGCCATCTCGAAGAAATAGATCGATTTGACGGCTTCGACGTTCATTTGTCCGCTCCCACCAGCGCCACGAAGATGTCCTCAAGCGAGCTTTGCCGCGTCGAGAGATCCTTGAAATGGATATTGTTCTCGCCGAGTCGGGTCAGCAGTGCCGCGATACTTTCCTGCTCGTTGTCAGTGTCGAAATCATAAGTCAGCCGGCTGCCGTCAGCCTCCAGCGTCAATCCATTGCCGGCAAAACAATCCGGCAGCCGGTCGAGCGGTTCGGTGAGATCGAGGATGAGTTGCTTACGACCGAGCTTGGCCATCAGCGCCGCCTTGTCCTCGACGAGCAGCAATTCGCCGCCGTTGATGACGCCGACGCGGTCGGCAATTTCCTCGGCCTCTTCGATATAATGCGTGGTCAGGATGATGGTGACGCCGGAGGCCCTAAGCTCTTCGACGACATGCCACATGTCCTTGCGCAGCGTCACGTCGACGCCGGCGGTCGGCTCGTCGAGGAAAAGAATATCCGGCTCATGCGAGAGAGCCTTGGCGATCAGCACTCGCCGCTTCATGCCGCCGGAGAGCTGGCGCAGCATATTGTCCTTCTTGTCCCAGAGCGAGAGTGCGCGCAGCACTCTCTCGATATGAGCAGGATTGGCTTTCTTGCCGTGCAGACCGCGCGAAAAGCTGACGGTATTGAACACCGTCTCGAACTGATCAGTGGTCAGTTCCTGCGGCACCAGCCCGATCATTCCGCGGGTGGCGCGAAAATCCTTCACGACATCGTGGCCGGCGACCAACACCCGGCCGCCGCTCGGATTGGCGATGCCGCAGATAATCGAGATCAGCGTCGTCTTGCCCGCGCCGTTTGGCCCGAGCAGCGCCAGGATCTCACCCTTTTCGACGTCGAGATTGATGCCCTTCAGGGCCTCGAACCCATTGGCGTAGGTCTTGGTGAGGTTCTGAACGGAAATGATGGGGGCCATGCGGAACTCTTGAGGATTCTCGGAAGTTGCTCGGCCGCTATATAGTCCCTTTGTAACGCTTTAACATCCTTAAGCGCTGAACACTGCATTCGCGCACTGCTAACATAGTTGGCCCGCTAGCGTAGGCGCCCACTAACACAGGGCGCCCGCTGACATTGTCAATCCGCTGGCGCGGACAGCCCGCTGGCGCAGTCGGCCCGCTGGCGCGGGCGGGGTAGTCGGCATCGGGCTTCGCGACGAACCGCCCCTTGCGAAAAGAAAGGCAGCGGCCGGGCTCAGATGTCATCATCCGGTGATATTCATGCCCGATAAGAGAGCCGAGGCCAGCACCGGCATCCGCCCCCGCCGCCCATCCCTTTGCGGAGCCGTCTCCGGGCGTTCTCGTTGCGCCCCTTTTTGGCTGCCTCGGCATGTAGTGAAAGTTATTGTTCAGTTACGAAGTGCTTGGAACCGGCCCGTATCCCCTGTCCAGCCGTGTTCGTCTTAAGCCGGCCCTGCGCCGGCTTTCTTTTTGTGGGTTATCCGTTGTTGCCCCTCGCTGGCGATCGGCGCATTCGGTCCTATCGTCACTCGCCCTTACAACTCGTCATAAACAAACCAGTCGAAATCAGCAGTCTTCGCCCGGCCTGACGTATCGAAGGCAAATACGCCGGCGAATGCACCGGTGAAGGAGCCATGTTCGCCGCGTCCGCCCTCGTCGGAAATCACACCGGCGTCGAGGACCGGGCCGATCGGCTGCCATGCGCCCTTGCCTTCGGTCTGCCAGAAGAACTGCAGGTCGTTCTCGCGGATTTCCATGGCGAGTTGGACGCGGCCCTCGGCGGCAATCGAAACGCCGCTTTCGGCGGGAAAACTCAGCCGTCCGTTCGGGTAGTCGCCGTTGCAGGAGAGGATCGTCACGCAGCGGCCGAGTGTTTCGTGCAGCGTCACGGCAACGGCGTGGAACTTGTGCCGGTTGTAGTAATGCGTCAGCCCCGCCACCTGCTGATAGGTGTCGGGCGAGAACTCGATCACGGTCTCGGCGCGGAAACTGTGGTGTTCCTGCCGGCGGGCGATCAGCGACTGTTCGAACCAGGAACCGATGCTTTCGCGCGCAACCAGGCGCAAATGGCCGGGACGATCCGTCAGGTTGAAGATGCGCTCGGGCTCAGGCGTGCGCAGCCACTGAAAATCGGCAGGCAGCGTGCCGCCGTCGAAGCTGTATTCGCTGCGCATCGGCTTTTCCACAGGCGTCGCGCCGAAGAGACCGGGTACATCGACATCAGGTACGCTGGTGCCATTTTCGAGATAAAGCCAGTCATCGTCGCGCCAGACGCATTTCTGCAGGCTTGTCTCTCGCCCCAGTGTGCAGCGCCGCTTCGGCGGCAACGGCCGGCCGCAGAGATGGGTGTGGTAGGCTTCGCCATCGGGCGTCTCGACATACTGCCCGTGCCCTGCCCGCTGCAGCACCGCGCCCGGGTGGTCCTTGGAGGTGATCAGATGCATGTTCGGATGCATCTCATAGGGTCCGTCAATATCGCGCGACCGCGCCATGGTGACGGCGTGGTCGTAGCCGGTGCCGCCCTCGGCGGTCGTCAGATAATACCAGCCGTTGCGTTTGAAGAGATGCGGGCCCTCGACGAGGCCGAGCGGGCTGCCGGCGAAGATGTTCTTGATCGGCCCCTTCAACGCCTTTGTCGCCGGATCCCATTCCTGCAGCAGGATACCGTCGAAGGCCGGCGATTTCGGCGAGCCGCCGTAGCTTTCGGTGCGATGGTTCCATTGCATGTTGACGAACCACTTGCGGCCGTCATCGTCGTGAAACAGCGAGGGATCGAAGCCTGAGGAATTGACATAGACGGGGTCGGACCATTCGGCCTCGATCGAAGGTGCGGTGACGATGTAGTTCGGCGCGTCCTTGAAGCTGCCGTCGAAGCGCTTAACGTCGGTATAAACAAGCCAGAACTGCCCGTCGGCATAGGAAAGACACGGCGCCCAGATGCCGCAGCTATCGGGATTGCCGCGCATGTCGAGCTGCGACCTGCGTTCCAACGGCCGGCGCACCAGCGTCCAGTTTACCAGGTCGCGCGAATGGTGGATCTGCACGCCGGGATACCATTCGAAGGTCGAGGTGGCGATGTAATAATCCGCGCCGACGCGGCAGATCGACGGATCGGGGTTGAACCCCGGCAGGATGGGATTGC
>Ga0209758_1001548_pt1 | contig 26409 bp, 25 predicted proteins | sample AraplaMF_Col_mMF_FD_184258 | JGI IMG/M metagenome (GOLD analysis project Ga0209758, IMG submission 184258) | Arabidopsis root microbial communities from the University of North Carolina, USA - plate scrape MF_Col_mMF (SPAdes) (version 2) | ecosystem: Host-associated > Plants > Roots > Endosphere...
GGCGCCGAACGGTGCACGCAAAGGCCACGCCGACCATCCGAATCTGCCGGTGACCATCGACGAGGTCGCGCGCGAGGCGGTGGCATGCCATGCCGCCGGTGCGCAGGCGATCCATGTGCATGTGCGAGACGACGAAGGCCGTCATTCGATCGACGCCTCGCGCTACATCGCAGCCACCGAAGCCATCCGTCGCCTCGCCGGACGCGAGTTGATCGTCCAGATGACCACGGAAGCGGTCGGCCAGTTCACCCCGACGCAGCAGATCGCGTCGGTGCGTGCGGTCCGTCCCGAAGCGGTCAGCATCGCGGTCAAGGAGCTGGTCCCGGATGCCGGCGCGGAAAGCGCTGCGGCGGAGCTTTACACCTGGGCGCACGAATCCGGAATTGCCGTGCAGCACATCGTTTATTCGGCCGAGGAGCTCGACCGGATGCTCGATCTGGTGGCGCGCGGCATCATTCCGGGAAAGCGTCATTCGCTGATTTTCCCGCTCGGTCGCTACGTCGCCGGTCAGGAGAGCGACCCCGCGGAGCTCATTCCGTTCACCGCCAAGGTCATCGGCAATGGCGGCGCCGCGCGGTTCGACTGGTGGGTCTGCGCCTTTGGCGCGTCGGAAACCGCCTCATTGGTGGCGACCGCCGCGCTCGGCGGGCATTGCCGGATCGGGTTCGAGAACAGTTTTGTCAACGCCGACGGCAGCCGCGCCGCCAGCAATGCCGAGCGCATGGGCGACTTGCGCAAAGGGCTTGTGGGCATCCGCCGGCCGCCGGCATCGCGCGCCGAAACCCTGCGGGCACTCGGCAAGCCCGACTGAGTTTCTCGCTCGCCAAGCCGTTGCGCGATCACGCGAAACGGCGCGTGCGGGGGCGGTCCGAAGGCGAAGCGTCGTTTGTTGCAGTGCATTTCGCTTGCAATTCTTCCGCTCCGGATTAATTTATCAATCGATAAATTCCCTGGGAGGCCCGCGGCATGAAAGTTACCGGCTTCAATCACCTGTCGATCGGCTCGAAAAATCTCGAGGAATCGGTGAGATTCTACGAGACAGTGTTGGGCATGCAGACGATACCCAGCTACAATTTCGGCTTCAAGACCAAATACCTGCGCTGCGGCGACCTGCAACTGCACATCTTCGAACTGGAAGACAGCGTGCCGTTCTATCAGCATTTTGCCATCGACGTGGACGACTTCCATGCCGCCTATGACGCCGCCAAATCGATCGGCGCGCTGGACTCCTCGGCGTTCCGCAATCCGGTGAATGAACTGCCGGATGGCTGCGTACAGATGTATCTGCGCGATCCCGCGGGAAACCTGATCGAGATCGACTGGCCGGATGTGACGACCCTGGACCGGTCGCGGATCCCCGAACTCAAGCTGTTGTCGGAATTCGCCGAGCAGGATGACGAGGGATTGCGGGCTTCGCTGTATCTCGATCGTCCGCACCTCAAGTCCGCCCGACGCGCCAGCTGACGGGAGCCGCGACATGGCCGACATTGCCCGCAAGCCGAAAGCGACCGACGCCCCCGACGCCGACGACGCAGCCTATGCGGCGATGCTCGCGCGCGCGGAAGCACTGTTGCCGCAGCTGCGCGAACGCGCGCCGCGCACCGAAGAACTGCGGCGGCTTCCCCCGGAGACCGAGCGCGATCTGCATGATGCGGGGCTGTTTCGCATCGTGCAGCCGAAGCGCCTCGGCGGCTCGGAGTTCGACTACGTCGCGTTGATCGACTTTGCCGACGTGATCGGCCAGGCCGACGCCTCGGTCGCCTGGAATCTGGTCAATCTCGCCAGCCATCACTGGATGCTCGCCATGTTCGCGCCGCAGGCGCAGGACCTGATCTGGAAGGATCCGGACGTTCTGATCGCATCGTCCTTCGTGTTTCCGGGCGGGCGTGCCGGGAAGGTCGACGGCGGCTATCGGCTCAGCGGCCGCTGGCCGTTCTCATCCGGTGTCGATTCCAGCGAATGGAATATGCTGGCCGGCGTCGTCGCGTCCGACGACGAGGCCGACGGCATCGAATACCGCATCTTCCTGCTGCACAAGAACGACTACAAGGTCCACGACGTCTGGAATGCCAGCGGACTGCGCGGCACCGGATCGAACGACGTCGAGGTCAAGGACGTGTTCGTGCCGGACGCCATGACATTGGCGGTGGCCGATGTCGCCGGCGGGCCGACGCCCGGCAGCGCCGTCAACCCGAACGCGCTGTATGCGCTGCCGGCGTTCGCGCTGTTTCCCTATGTGCTGTCCGGCGTGGCGCTGGGCAATGCCCAGGCCTGCCTCGACGATTATGTCGACATCGCCCGGCATCGCGCCTCGACCTACAACCGCGCCAAGCTGGGCGATCTCCAGAGTACCCAGATCAAGGTCGCTGAGGCATCCGCCAAAATCGACTCCGCGCGCCTGATCATGCGCACCGCCTGCATCGACGCGATGGCCGATGCGCGGCGGGGCCATATTCCGGAGATGTCGGCCAAAACCAAATCCCGTCGCGACGGCGCCTATTCGGTCAACCTTTGCACCGGGGCGGTGTCGCTGCTGTTCGCCGCCAGCGGTGCCAGGGGTCTCGCCACCTCGGGCGCGTTGCAGCGCCAGTTCCGCGATGCCCATGCGGTGAATTCCCATATCGCGTTCAGCTTCGATGCGGCCGGCACCAATTACGGCCGCGTTGCGCTCGGTCTACCGTCCGAAAACCTGACGCTTTGAGTTCATGGCATGACCGGTCCGAAGCATCCTTCCCATCCGGATCCGACCAATGAACTGGCGAGCGACCACTCGCCGATTGATCCGCGTGATTTCCGCAATGCACTCGGCAGCTTTGCCACCGGCGTGACCGTCATCACCGCTGCCGCGGCGGACGGCAAGCCGATCGGGTTGACCTGCAATTCCTTTGCGTCGGTGTCGCTCAACCCGCCCCTGGTGCTGTGGAGCCTGGTGATCTATTCGCCGAATCTGAGCGTCTTCCAGGACGCCAGCCACTTTGCGGTCAACGTGCTCGGCGCCTCCCAGCGCGCGCTGTCGACGCAGTTCGCCACGCCTTCGGGCAATAAGTTCGCCGGGGTGGACTGGACGCCCGGTCTCGGCAGCGCCCCCATCCTCGCCGGCTGTGTCGCCAACTTTCAGTGCCGGGCTGCGGGGCGATATTACGGGGGAGATCACGTCATTTTCCTTGGAGCGGTCGAGGCCTATGCTTACAACCGGGACGAGCCCCTGCTGTTCGCGCACGGCGGGTATGGTCGATTCATCGGGACCTGATGCAGCGAAATTGATCGAAGTCGTTTCATGAGAAAGAAAGCACCGTCAAAGCCGGCCCGGACCAAGCAGAAGCGGCTGTCGCCGGAGGAGCGCCGCCGCGAGTTCGTCGCCAAGGCCACCGAGTTCTTTTCCGAGGAAGGCTTTGCCGGCGGCACCCGCGACCTGGCGCGCCGCCTCGGCGTAACCCAGCCGTTGCTGTATCGCTACTTCCCGAGCAAGGACGACCTGATCAAGGAGGTCTACCGTACGGTCTATCTCGAGCCGCTCGACACCGGCTGGGAGAAGCTGCTCGGAGACCGTTCGCGGCCGATCCGCGATCGCCTGCAGGAATTTTACAACGCCTATACCGACGTGATCTTCACCCGCAAATGGCTGCGGATCTATTTGTATTCGGGTCTCAAAGGGCTCGACATCAACCGCTGGTATGTCAGCGTGGTGCGCGACAAGATCCTCACCCGCATCATCAAGGAATGCCGCCACGAGGCGGGGCTTCCGGTGCAGAACAAGCCGACGGCTTCCGAACTGGAGATGGCCTGGGTGTTCCACAGCGGCATTTTCTATTACGGCGTCCGCAAATACATCTACGAATCGCCGGTGCTGGAAGACAAGCGCCAGATGATCACCGACGCGCTGGACGCCTATCTCGCCGGCTTCGAGCGGGTGTTCGGCGCTCCGGTCGGCGCGAGGCCGCCGGTCGTCAAGGTGGTGAAGTCCGCGACTTCGTAGCCCCGATCGAGCGCAGCGCCCGGGCTGCTCACGCGTATCGCGTTGCGTTCGGAGCAGCTCGTGGTCCGCCAGCCTTGACTTGGCCCCCGCTTCGAATACGAGATGCGCCCGGGCCATTCATTGGGGGTATCGGGGATATGGACCGACGGTCGCGCGCGATGACGTTCGCCCGCATCCTTGGCGGCATCCTTGGCGCCATTGCGCTGTTGCCCGTGGCCGGCTGCAGCAGCATTCCCAGCGGGGACACCGCCGCGCTCCCGGCCGCATCGGTATTTGCTGTGACGCCGCCGAAACCGGGTTATGGCGTCGTGTATGTCGGAAGGCCCCGAAGTGGCAACACCAGCATATTCTCGGTGCCTCTCGAACTTGACGGCAAGCCGCTCGCGTCGGTGGGCTTCGACAAATTCATTCGCGTTGAGCTCCCGCCGGGACGTCACCAAATCGTTGCCGTGAACGACACATGGTCCCGCGCCATCAACGGTATCCCTCATCCCGTGGATCTGACGGTCGAGCCGGGCAAGGTCTATTATCTGCTGCCGAAACGCTGGGCCGCAAATCCCGGCATGACCATCACCATGATCGGCAGCATGGCGATTCCGGAACAGAAAGCCGAAGGCCATAGCAGTTTTTCCGTGCAGGAAAGTCCGCCGACGGCGGCGCCGCCGCCCCAGTTTCTGCAGTTGACACCCTCAGCGGACTAAACCTTTTCGATACCGCCGCTCTTCACCGAGCGCTGGATCGCCTCGAAGCTTCGCACATTGGCCAGCATCTCGTCATGCGTCACCGGATAGGATGCCTGTCCTTGCGCGGCACGGCCGAACGCCTCGAGATTGTCGCGCACCGCCGGGTGCGGCGGGTAGAAAACGCTGGTCGGCGTTTCGTCGCGGTGCACGGTGACGACGTCCCAGCCGGTCGAGTTCTCCGGATGGGTGCGGTCGCGGATTTCCATCCAGCCTTTCGAGCCGAGCAGGGCCAGCCGCCCCATGAACGGCGTCGCCAGCACGGCGCTGAGCATCGCGGTGGCGCCGCTTTCAAATCCCAACGTGATCGACAGCGTATCGCCATTGGCGAAACTGCTTCCCAGTGTCGCCAGCCGCGCCCACACGCTGGTCGGCCGACCGAGCAGTGAAATCGACAGGTCGACCATGTGAATGCCGGTGGCCGACAGCGGCCCGACCGGATTGATGCTGTTCGACAGCCGCCAGTTGTCGGGCGGCAGCTTCAGGAACTTGTCCTGGCTGAAATTGCCTTCCAGGGTCAGCGCCGCGCCGAATTCGCCGGCCGCGAAGCGCTTGCGCATCTCGATCACCGCCGGCTCGAAGCGGCGCTCGTGGCCGATGCCCAGCTGTATGCCGGCCTTGCGCACGGCCGCGATGGCCCGTTCGGCATCCGCCGACGTCGTGCACAGCGGCTTCTCGCAGAACACATGACGCCGGGCCTGCGCGGCCGCCACGATCTGCTCGGCATGATGATCCTGCGGCGTGCATAGGATGACCGCCTCGACGTCGCCTTGCGCCAGTGCGTCCTCGAAGCGGGACGCGGTGGCAATGCCAAGCTTGGCCGCGGCGGTACGCGCCGGCTCGAGCGGATCGACCGCCAGCACCGGCTTGATCACGTCGCTGTTGGCGAGATTCTTCAGGATGGTCTGGCCCCACCAGCCCAGACCGATAACTGCGGCTTTGATCATGCTGTCCTGGCGGTCTTGGTGATCCTGGCCATCTCGGCGCGATACCAGTCGCCGATCTCGCTGGCCGTCATCAGCGCCACGCCGTCATGGCCGATGACATAATCGAGCAACTGCTCGAGATATTTGATGCGATGGGGAACGCCGGTGATGTAGGGGTGGACCGAGATCGCCATGACGCGGGCGTTGTCGGCGCCTTCGAGATACAGCCGGTCGAACTGGTCGGTGCAGCGCTTGAGGAACTGCTCTGAGGTCAGATGCTGCAGGGCGTGGATGACGATGTCGTTGGTCTCCACCGTGTAGGGGATCGTGGTGATGGTGCCGTGCGGAGTTTCGATGTCCTGCGGCAGGTCGTCGATCACCCAGTCCGAGACGTATTCGATGCCGTTCTTGCGCAACAGGTCGAGCGTGTCCTCGGTTTCGGTCAGGCCCGGGCTTTCCCACGAGCGCGGCGCCTTGCCGGTGAATTTGGCGATGGTGTCGACCGCGCGCTTGATGGCATCGGGCTGGTCGGTGACCTTGTGCATCGGACCCTGCAGATAACCGTGGCCCATGAATTCGAAGCCGGCTTCCAGCGCCGCCGAGGCGACGCGGGGGTAGGAATTGCAGACGTTGCCGTTCGCCGCCAGCGTCACCGGAATCTTGCGGTCGGTCATCGCCTTGAACTGCCGCCAGAAGCCGGCGCGCATGCCGTATTCGTGCCACGACCAGTTCGGCACGTCCGGCAGCAGCGGCTGGCCCATCGGCGGGCTCAGCACGGTGCGGGGCATGGCGTTTTCGATCCGCCACTCCTCGACGTTGAGGATCACCCACACCGCCAGCTTCTTGTTGCCGGGCAGCGTCAGTTTCGGCCGGTCGATCAGGGCCTGATAGGGAACGCGGTCGGTAATCGCCATGATGGACCTTCTTGAACGGGAGATGTTGCCGGGCGCGAACTATTCCGCGGCGTTGACCTGCTTCGATGTTCCGGCATTGACCAGCGGCATCACCTTTTCCGCCATCAGGATCATCGACTCGCGGCCAAGTTGCGGATCCTTCCAGTCCTTGCCGGCATAGAGCAGCGTGCCAAATGTGCCGACCTCATCCTGAAAAGCAAGCAACTGGTCTGCAACGCTGTCCGGCGTTCCGTAGATGATCAGTTTGTCGCACACCATCTCCAGAGTCACCTCGTCGTCGGGCTGGTCGCGCCGTGTCTTGAACAGTTCGATGCGGCCGTTCTTCTTCAGCTTGGTGAACAGCGATCGGTAGTAGAAATAATACGGCCCGTCCGGATCGGTGGCGTAGGCCTTGGCAGTGGCGGCGTCCCGGGCCACGAACACGCTCTTGGCGACACGCCAGTTACCGGCATCGACCGGGCGATTGCCGCGCTCGCAACCCTCGACGTATTTCGGCCAGTGGCTCTTGACCCAGGCCGGCATCAAGAAATTCGCCGAGATCGGATCCCAGCCGCGAATGGCGGCTTCCGTCACACCCTTCGAGAACGGCGCCACCGCGGTCACCACGATCGGCGGGTGCGGCCGCTGCAACGGCTTGGGAATATAGCCCTGGCCGATCTCCGGGATCAGCGTGCGTTCGGTCGAGATATTCCAGTATTTGCCCCTGAGATTATACGGCGGCTCGGAAGACCAGATCTCCAGCACCTGGTTGATGGCCTCGAGAAACATCTCGTTGCGGTTGGCGTCGAGATTGCCGAACAGTTCGGCGTCGGACAGCAACCCGCCGGGGCTGATCCCAAAAATCAGCCGGCCGTCGAGCATGTGGTCGAGCATCGCCAGACTCGCGGCGATCTGGGCCGGATGGCTGTTCGGCATGTTGACGGTGCCGGTGCCGAGCTTGATCTGTTTGGTCGCCGCCGCGATCCAGGTCAGGAACGCGATGCAGGAGGTGATGTTCTCCGCCTTGTCGGTGACGTGTTCTCCGACATAGGCCTCGGTGAAGCCGAGTTCGTCGGCCAGCAGGAAAGCCTCGCGATCCTCTTTCAGCGACTGCCGCCAGTCCTTGCCGAGCGGATGGATCGGCATGGTGAAGAATCCCAGATTCATGGCGTGCTCCCGGCGGGCTTTTGCGTCTGGTCTGCGAGACTAGTGATTGAGTTGAAGTAGAAAAATGATAATTTCTACTCTTTCGCATCAGGTTTCTTGATAGGAAGTCGATGGTCTCGCTGCGCCAGATCCGCTCCTTCGTCGCGGTCTACGAGGCCGCCTCGTTCACCGGCGCGGCCGCCCGCGAGGGCGCCACGCAGTCGGGAATATCGCAACATATCAAGCAGTTGGAGGCCGAGCTCGGGGTCGTATTGCTGACCCGGACCGGCCGTGCGGTGGCGCCGACCCAGGCCGGGCGGCTCTATTATGCGCAGTGCGTCGATGTGCTCAAACGGCTCGATGCCGCCCAGCAGGGAATTGCCGTCAAGGCGCTGCAGGGCCGAGTGCGGGTCGGGCTGATGCCGACGTTCACCCGCGCGGTGCTGGCGCCGGCGCTGGAGAAATTCCTCGGTTTGGCGCCGGGCGCCGAGATCAGCGTCATCGAGGCCTATTCCGGTGTGCTGACCGATATGGTGCTGAGCGGCGACCTCGACTTCGCCGTGGTGCCGGCGTTCGAGGGCTCAACCGGATTGTCGCAGCAATTGATCATCCGCGACCGGGAAATGCTGGTGTCGTCCAGGACGAGGCTTCGCGATCACCTCGAGCCGGTTCGGCTGCGCGACCTCGGCGCGCTGAAGGTGATTTTGCCCGGGATGCAGAACACCAGGCGCCGCACCATCGAGACCTACTTCAGTACGAATGATGTTCGAGTTGCGCAGCGGCTCGAGCTTGACGCCATGATGGGCACGCTGCAGTTCGTCACCGCCAGCGATTGGGTTGCAGTATTGCCGTTCGTCATGATGATGTACGACCTGGATTCAGACCGCTTCACCATCCGCCCGCTCGACGATCCGCCGTTCCACTCGGAATTCGTGCTGATCGAGCCGTCGCGCCGGGCGATGTCGCCGGTCGCGGCGCTGTTCGCCTCCACCCTGAAGAACGAGGCCGAGCAGGCCGGCCGCGTCTTCCAGGCGCGCATTGCAGTGGGCGCCGGCCCACGGGCTGCGCCAAAACGTCGCCGCGCGCCGGCGGCGGCGACTTGATCGCGCCGCGCCGCCGGCCGATGACGGCGCCCGCATGCGAAATAATCGTTCGATAAACAAGCTTGACCTTTGACCGGGCTGGCCGTTTAATCTTTTGCAATTGCTGCATGAAGACAGCCGAGGGAGGTCACACGAATGAAAGCCTCGGCTTTCAGTTATGCACGCGCAACCAGCGTCGCCGATGCCTTGCGGTTGCTCGGCGCTCATGGCGACAAGGCGAAACTGCTGTCCGGCGGGCAAAGCCTGATGCCGGCGATGAACCTGCGCCTGCTGGCGCCGGAACTGCTGGTCGATATCGGCGGTCTCACTGAGCTGCGCGGCATCGCCGTCAGCGGCGATGTGCTGCGCGTCGGTGCCGTGACCCGTCACGTCGAAATCGCCGGCTCCGCCGACATCGCCGTCCATGCGCCGCTGCTGGTCGAAGCCATCGCCCATGTCGCGCACCCGGCGATCCGCAACCGCGGCACATTGGGCGGCAGCCTTGCCCACGCCGATCCCGCCTCCGAACTGCCGGCCTGCATGCTGGCGCTCAATGCCGTCATCGTGATCCAGGGCCAGGCCGGCGAGCGGCGGATCAAGGCCGATGAATTCTTCACCGGCATCTACGAAACGGTGCTGTCGCCGGAAGAGCTGCTGGTCGCCGTCGAACTCCCGCTGGCGCGCCAAAGCGCCGCGCATTTTTTCCAGGAGTTCGCGCGCCGCCATGGCGACTACGCCATCGTCGGCCTTGCCGCGCAGGCGGTCGTGGCGCGCGGCGCCTTCAGCGAGCTGCGACTGGCCTATTTCGGCGTCGGCGACCGGCCGGTCTCGGCGCAGGCCGCGGACAAGCTGGTCGGCAAGGCCTTCGCGCCGGCGACGCTGGCGGACGCGTGCACGGCACTCGATGCCGAACTCGAGCCGCAGCAAGATCATCAGGCGTCCGTTCCGATGCGTCATCATCTCGCGAAGGTGCTGTTGAAGCGGTGCGTCGCTGCACTGCTGAATCGCCCGGAGCTCGCCGCCGGAGCCGCCGCGTGACCACACCAGTGCCCCTCTCGCTCGACGTCAACGGCGAGCGTGTCGACGCGCATGTCTTGCCGCGGCTCAACCTTGCGGATTTCCTGCGCGAGCACCTGCAACTGACCGGCACTCATGTCGGCTGCGAGCAGGGCGTTTGTGGCGCGTGCACGGTGCGTTTGAACGGCGACATCGTCCGCGCCTGCCTGGTGCTGGCGGTGCAGACCGAAGGCGCGTCGGTCGTCACCATCGAGGGGCTGTCGGATAGCGGTGAAATCGCCGATCTGCAAGCCGCGTTCCGCGATCGCAACGCGCTGCAATGCGGTTTCTGTACGCCGGGCATGCTGATGGCGGCACAGGATCTGCTGCAGCACAGCCCGGCGCCGGATCGCGACGCGATCCGTGAGCACCTCTCCGGCAATTACTGCCGCTGCACCGGCTATCAGGCCATCATCGACGCCGTCGAAACGACGGCGCAGGCCCGCGCGGAGCCGCGGTCATGAAAAAGACCATCGACAAACCGAATGGACTCTCCGAGCTCGATCGGCCGAATTCCTACATCGGCAAGACGGTGCCGCGACCCAACATTGAAAGGTTGATGCAGGGCCGCGGCAGCTACGTCAGCGACATGGTGCTGCCGCGCATGGCCCATGTGGTCTATCTGCGCTCGCCTCATGCGCATGCCAAAATCGCCGGCCTCGATGCCGACGCCGCACGAAAAATGCCTGGCGTCATCGCGGTGGTCACCGGCCGGGAACTGGCCGCTGTCATCACGCCGTGGGTCGGGGTGCTGTCGCACCTCAAAGGCCTCAAGTCGGCGCCGCAGCATGCTCTCGCCATTGACCACGTCTGCTGGCAGGGCGAAGCCGTCGCGGCCATCGTCGCCACCAGCCGCGCCGCAGCGGAAGATGCCGCCGAAGCGGTCGTGGTCGACTACGAGGAACTCGACGCCGTCACCGACATGCGGACCGCGCTCGACCCGCCGACCCCGGTGATCCATGCCTCGCTCGGCGACAACCTGGCGTTCGAGCGCAAGCTCGATGCCGGAGAAGTCGACAAGGCGTTCGCCGAATCCGACGAGGTGGTCGAGGCGGATTTCGTGTTCGGTCGGCACACCGGCGTAACCCTGGAGCCGCGTGCGGTACTGGCCGACTGGAACGCGGCGGAAGCGCGGCTGACCATCTACCAGGGCACCCAGGCGCCGCACATGGTGATGAATATCGCCGCGCTGCATCTTGGCCTGCAGGAATCCCAGGTCCGCGTCGTCTGCAAGGACGTCGGCGGCTCTTTCGGCATCAAGGTCCACATCTACGCCGACGAGATGGCGACCTATGCGCTTGCAAAGCTGCTGCGCCGGCCGATCAAATTCGTCGCGGACCGCTTCGAAAGTTTCAACACCGATATCCACGCCCGCGACCATCTCTGCAAGGGGCGGATCGGGATCAAGCGCGACGGCACCATCACCGCGTTCGAGATCGACGATCTCACCGGCATTGGCCCTTATTCGATGTATCCGCGCACCAGTGCCATCGAGGCCAACCAGATCGTCAACCTGATCGGCGGTCCGTATCTCGCGAAAAACTACCGCGCCCGCGCCCGCGTCGTGTTCCAGAATAAGAACGTCATGTGCCAGTACCGCGGCGTCGGCCACCCAGTGGCCTGCTCGATCACCGAAGGGCTGGTCGATCTCGCCGCCATGAAAATCAAGATGGACCCGGTGGAGATCCGGCGCCGCAATCTCATTCCCGATGACGGCTATCCCTGCGCCTCGCCCTCCGGCCTGCGCTTCGAACTGTTGTCGCACCATGCGTCCTTGGACAAGTTGCTGAAGATGATGGATTACGACGCGTTGCGCGCCGAACAGGCCGCGCTGCGCGCCAAAAACATCCATCGCGGCATCGGCCTTGCCAGCTTCATCGAAGTCACCAACCCCAGTGCCGCGTTCTACGGCGTCGGTGGTGCCCGGATTTCGTCGCAGGACGGCGTCGCGGTGCGGCTCGACGCAACGGGCTCGGTGATCTGCCAGACCAGCATCACGGAGCAGGGCCAGGGCTCCGAATCGCTGACCGCGCAGATCGTGGGCAGCGTGCTCGGGATTTCCATGGAGCGGGTGCGCGTCATTCTCGGCGATACCGACAACACGCCCTATGGCGGCGGCACCTGGGCCTCGCGCGGCGCCGGCATCGGCGGCGAGGCCGCGCTGCAGGCCGCCAAGGCGCTGCGCAGGAATATTCTCGATGTCGCGGCGGCGATTCTGCAGTCGAGCGCCTCGGCGCTCGATATCGTCGACAACGCGGTGGTCAACGCCGATGACGGAACCCCGCGCATCCCGCTGCATGAGCTGGCGCGGATCGTGTACTTCCGCCCCGACACCCTGCCGCCCGGTATCCAGCCCGAATTAATGGCGACGCGGCATTTCGTCCCGCGCGAATATCCGTTCGCCTTCACCAACGGCATCCAGGCCTCCTGGCTCGAGGTCGATACCGACACCGGTTTCATCAAACTGTTAAAACACTGGGTGGTCGAGGACTGCGGCACGATCATCAATCCGCAGCTGGTCGACGAGCAGATCCGGGGCGGCGTGGTGCAGGGGCTGGGCGCAGCTTTATTCGAAAAATGCATCTATGATGAGCGCGGTCAATTGACCAACGCCAACATGGCCGACTATCTGGTCCCCATGTCGGGCGAAATGCCTGATATCGATGTCGGCCATGTGGTGTCGCCCACATTCGAATCCGAACTTGGCGCGAAGGGCGCGGGAGAGGCCGGCACCGCTGGCGCCGCGGCTGCTGTGTCCAACGCGGTCAACGATGCGCTGAAGCCTTTCGGTGTGACCATCACCGAAATTCCGTTAACGCCGCAGGTTGTTCTGACGGCACTGGGACGTGTTTGAACGAGATTTCCAAAGCAACAAAGCTGGGCATCCAATGGAGGAAGTAATGAGCACGAAGAAGACCGGGTCCGGATCGATCTCCCGCCGCCGCCTGCTGGCGACCGTCAGTGCCGGCGCGGCGCTGGCCGCATCGCCGTTTCGCATCAATCTGCTGCAGGCCCAGGAAGCCACCATCAAGATCGGTTTCCCGGTCCCGTTGACCGGGCCTTATGGCGCCGAGGCGCAGGACCAGGTCCGCGCTGCCGAGGTCGCCATCGCCGAGTTCAATGAAGGTGGCGGCCTGGGCGGCCGCAAGGCGGAGCTTCTGGTCCGCGACGACAAGCTCAATCCCGGCGAAGCCGCGACGCGAACCCTGGAACTGGTTGAAAAGGAAAAAGTCAGCTTCGTCGTCGGCAGCCTGTCTGCCGCGGTGCAACTGGCGATCAACAACGTCACCAAGGAGCGTGGCGTCATCTTCAATTCGATCAGCCAGTCCGACACCATCAACGAGGCCTCGGATTTCAGCAAATACACCTTCCATGAGGCCCTCAATCCGCATCTCACCGCCGGCGCGGTCGGCCGCTATGCCTTCGCCAAGTTCGGCAAGAAGGTTGCGTTCCTCACCGCCGACTATGCCTACGGCCACGAAATGGTCCGCGGCTTCCAGGAAGCCGGCAAGGGATTCAACGTCGAAACCCTGGTCGACATCCGCCATCCGGTCGGCACCACCGACTTCTCGACACTGCTGCCGCGCATTCAGGCGCTCAAGCCCGACATTCTCTGCATCAACAATTTCGGCCGCGACCAGCAGATCGCGCTGAAGCAGGCGACCGATTTCGGCATGAAGAAGTCGATGAAGCTGATCGCCCCGATCCTGCTGTTCACCGGCCGTGTCGCGGCCGGCGCCCAGGCGTTCGACGGCGTCGCCGGCGGCACCTCCTACTACTGGGGCATCGAGGACAAGGTCGCCTCGGCCAAGGCCTTCAACGACCGCTTCCGCAAACTGCACGGCAACAAGGTGCCGTCGGACTACGGCGCGCTTGGCTATGCCGGCGTCAAAACGTTGCTGATGGCCTCCAAGGCCGCCGGCAGCGTCGAGGCCGACAAGGTCATTCCGGCGATGGAAGCGCTGAAATACGACTACTACAAGGGCCCGCAATCCTATCGCAAATGCGACCATCAGTCGGTGCAATCGGTGCTGATCATCGAATCCAAGGCCACCGATCCGAAGAACGAGGCCGATGTCTTCAACGTCATTAGCACCGAAGAGCCGAACGAGAAGAACCTGCGCAGCTGCGAGGCGCTGGGACATAAGGCGTAAGCGCGAAATAGTCGCGGCGCTCCTTACTTCCCCTCTCCCCTTGTGGGAGAGGGTGCCGGAGCGAAGCGAAGGCGGGTGAGGGGACAGCCTCTCGTTTTGCCGCGCCCCCTCACCCGTCACGGACTTCGTCCGTGCCACCCTCTCCCACAAGGGGAGAGGGGAAGAAACAAAACGGCGCGTGCCCAGCCCGGCACGCGTTTCCTCTGGAGAATTAAATGGCCGGTCTGAGCCTCGACCTCATTGCCCTGCAGCTGTTCGCCGGCCTGGCGCTCGGCGCCATCTATGTGCTGTTCGCCATCGGCCTGTCGCTGATTTTCGGCATGCTGACCGTGGTCAACTTCGCCCATGGCGCCTTCTACATGGTGGGTGCTTACGTCGGCCTCTACATCCTCTCCCTCGGCGGCAATTTCTGGGTCTGCCTGGTGCTGGTGCCGCTCGCCGTCGGGCTGTTCGGCCTCGTCGTCGAGCGCATTCTGATCCGGCCGCTGTACGGGCGCGGCATCGACTATCCGCTGTTGCTGACCTTCGGGCTGAGCTACGTCATGGTCGAACTCATTCGCATTGCCTTCGGCAAGAGCGGCTATCCGTTCGACACGCCGGAACTGCTGCAGGGCGCGGTCGACATCGGCGTCGGCTACTTCCCGCTCTATCGCCTGTTCGTCATCGGCGCCGCCGCCGCGGTGCTGCTGGCGCTGTGGCTGTTCCTGGAAAAGACCAGTTTTGGCCTGATCATCCGCGCTGGCGCCCGCGATCCCTTGATCGTGCGGGTGCTCGGGGTCAACGTCGCGCAGGTCTGGCTGGTGGTGTTCGGCATCGGAACGGCTATTGCCGGTTTCGCCGGCCTTCTGGCCGCGCCGCTGCAGGGCGTGATTCCCGAGATGGGCGGCACCATCCTGGCCGAAGCCTTTGTCGTCACCGTGGTCGGCGGCATGGGCTCCATCGGCGGCGCGGTGCTGGCTGGCTTATTGGTCGGCGTCGTCGTCAGCATGACCTCGCTGTTCGCACCGGAGATGGCCAAGGTCTCGATCTTCGCGCTGATGGCCGTCGTCCTGATCATCCGGCCGCAGGGATTTTTCGGCCGCGCCGGCTTGATGAGCTGAGAGATGCAGGAATTGTCCCAATCGCTTCCGCAGACCCGGTCGACGTCAGCCGGCTGGTTCGACCTCGTCACCCGGCACCGCGCGCTGCTCGCCAGCCTGTTCGTGCTGGTGTTCCCGCTGGTCATGCCGTTCACCGCGCTGGCGGTGAACATCCTGATCTACGGCCTGTTCGCGCTCGGCTTCAATCTGGTGTTCGGTTATCTCGGACTGCTGTCGTTCGGCCACGCCGCGCTGTTCGGCACCGGCGCCTATCTGTGCGGCATCGCCATCGTGCATTTCGCGCTGCCGTGGTACGCGGCGATCGCGGTCGGCGTGCTCGGCGGGCTGGTGATGGCGGCAGCGATCGGCGTGCTGGCGATCCGCACCCGCGGCATCTACTTCGCCATGGTGACCATGGCGCTGTCGCAATGCGTCTACTACCTGTTCTATCAGGCGGTCGGCTGGACCGGCGGCGAAAACGGCCTGCGCGGCATCAATGTCCGAACCATCGATATTTTCGGGCTGAAGTTCGATTTCATCAACCCGCTGACGCGCTATTACGTCATCGCCGCCTTTGTCATCGCGGCATTCTTCGTGCTGTCGCGCATTCTGGCGTCGCCGTTCGGCGCGGTGATCGAGGCCATTCGCGAGAACGAGGCGAGGGCGAGGGCATCCGGCTACGACGTGACACTGGCCCGGCTGCTGACCTTCGTGCTGTCGGGCGGTTTCTGCGGTCTGGCCGGTGCGCTGGCCGCGCTGCACCTGTCCATCGTGCCGATCGAGACCCTGCATTACGAGACCTCCGGCATGGTGGTGATGATCGCGCTGCTCGGCGGCATGGGAACCTTCTTTGGGCCGATGGTCGGCGCCGGCGCCTTCCTGCTGTTGGAAAATCTGGTGTCGTTGTGGACCGTGCACTGGCAGCTGATCGTCGGCGCCGTGTTCATGATCTGCGTGCTGTTCTTCCCCTCCGGAATCTGGGGAACGCTGATCCAGCGGATCAAGCCATGACGATGACCAGCGAAGACGTCACCGTTGATCCGGCCTCGCAGATGATCCTGCGCACCAGGGGCGTCGGAAAGGTGTTCGGCAAGTTCGTCGCGCTGAGGAACATCTCGGCGCAATTTCCCAAGGGGGCCATCACTTCGATCATCGGACCCAACGGCGCCGGCAAGAGCACCTACTTCAACCTGCTGTCTGGGGCGTTCGCGCCGTCCAGCGGCACCGTGGAATTCGAAGGCAGGGACGTCACCGGCCTGCCGCAGCACCGCTTCGCCCATATGGGCGTGGCGAAATCGTTCCAGATCACCAATGTCTTCCCGCAACTCTCGACCCGCGAGAACATCCGGGTCGGGCTGCAGGCGCTGGTGTCGCGTTTCGACATCTGGCGCCGCCGCGACAAGCTGCCGGGACTGGTCGAACAGGCCGATGAACTGCTGGCGCTGGTCGGATTGTGGGAGGTGCGCGAGCGCACCGCAAAGACTTTGGCCCATGGCCAGCAGCGCGCGCTGGAGATCGGCATGGCGCTGGCCAGCCGACCGCGGCTGTTGCTGCTCGACGAGCCGACCGCCGGGATGAGCCCGGAAGAAACCCGGGTGATGATGGACCTGATCGTCAAGCTCGCCCGGGAGCGCACCGTGATCCTGGTCGAGCACAAGATGAAACTGGTGATGGGCATCAGCGACCGCATCCTGGTACTGCATCACGGCGAACTGCTCGCCGAAGGCACGCCGGCGCAGGTGCGGCAGGACGAAGCGGTGAAGCGGGTCTATCTCGGCCAGCGGGAGCACTGAATGCTGCAGGTGAACAATCTCAACGCCTGGTACGGCTCCAGCCACGCGCTGCAGGACGTCTCGATCGAGGTGGCGCGCGGCGAAATCGTCTGCCTGATCGGCCGCAACGGCGCCGGCAAGACCACCACCCTGAAGTCGATCATGGGACTGATGGACAAGACCCGCGGCTCGGCGGTGTTCAAGGACCGCGAACTGCTCGGTCAGCCGGCGCACTTACGCTTTTCGCTCGGCCTCGCTTATGTGCCCGAAGAGCGGCGCATCGTGCAAGGCCTGACGGTACGGGAAAATCTGCGGCTCGGCCTGGTGGCGTCGCCGGACAAGAAGCGCGAAGCCGAACTGATCGAGGGCATCGCAAAGATCTTCCCGCGGCTTGCCGAACGGCTTGACCAGGAGGCCGTCACCATGTCCGGCGGCGAGCAGCAGATGCTGGCGATTGCGCGGGCGATGATCGCCAAGCCGGACCTGATCATGCTCGACGAGCCGTCGGAAGGCATCATGCCGGTGCTGGTCGACGAGATGTTCGCGCTGTTCCGCAATATGAAGGCGCAGGGCACCACCATCCTGCTGGTCGAGCAGAACGTCGAACTGGCGCTCGAGATCGCCGATCGGGCCTACGTGCTGGATCAGGGCGGCGTGGTCTACCAGGCGCCGGCCGGCGTACTGCTGGCCGACGACGCGATCAAGGAACGATACTGCTCGGTGTGAGTACTGCAGCGCAGCACGGCGCAGGGTTGCACCACCATCGACGCCGTAGTATTTATCAAACGATAACTAACTAAAGGGCGTGTCATGAAAGTCGATAGAGCTGCCATCTACGAAGCCTCGAAGAAGCTTTCGAACTGGGGTCGCTGGGGCAACGACGACCAGATCGGCACGCTCAACAACGTCACGCCGGAAGACGTGATCGACGCCGGCAAGCTGATCAAGAAGGGCAAGGTGTTCGCGCTCGGCCTGTCGCTGAAGGAGCCGATCCAGTCCGGCCTGTTCGGCGGCCGCTGGAATCCGATCCACACCATGCTGGCCACCGGCACCGATGCCGCCGCCGGCAAGCAGGACGAACCTTTCCCCTATCTGCGCTACGCCGACGATGCCATCAACATGCCGTGCCAGGCCTCGACCCAATGGGACGCGCTCTGCCACATCTTCCTCGACGACAAGATGTACAACGGCTACGACGCCGCGCTGGTCGATTCCCGCGGCGCCAAGAAGCTCGGCATCGAGCACGTCCGCGACAAGATGGTCGGCCGCGGCGTGCTGCTCGATATCGCCCGCTACAAGGGCGTCGAGTCGCTGGATGACGGCTACGCCGTCACCATCGCCGATCTCGACGGCTGTGCCGCCAAGCAGGGCGTCAGCATCCGCAAGGGCGATTTCGTCATCATCCGCACCGGCCACCAGGAGCGCTGCCTGAAGAAAAAGGACTGGACCGGCTATGCCGGCGGCGACTCGCCGGGCTATGCCTTCGAGACCTGCTACTGGATCCGCGAAAAGGACATCGCGGCGATCTGCTCCGACACCTGGGGCTGCGAAGTACGCCCCAACGAGACCAAGGACGCCAATCAGCCCTGGCACTGGGTGGTGATCCCCGCGATCGGCATTTCGATGGGCGAGATCTTCTATCTCAAGGAACTGGCCGAGGACTGCGCCGCCGACAAGGTGTATGAGTTCTTCTTCACCGCGCCGCCGCTGCATCTGCCGGGCGGCGCCGGTTCGCCGATCAATCCGCAGGCGATCAAGTAGCTGGTCTGCGTCACGAATTGGGGCAATCACCCCACACACTGCGTCATCACCGGGCTTGACCCGGTGATCCATCCTCTTGCGAAGGTGATGGATACGCGGGTCAAGCCCGCGTATGACGCGGCACACCGAGGAGAACGCCGATGGCAAAATATCTCAAGCGCGGTCGCACCGCCGAGCTGCGTGCGGAAGACGACGCCAAAGTCCGCACCACGGTGGAAGGCATTTTGGCCGACATTGAAAAGCGCGGCGACGCGGCGGTGCGCGAGCTCTCCGTCAAGTTCGACGGCTGGGACCGCCAGGATTTCCGGCTCACCGACGCCGAGATCAGGGACTGCCTGTCGCAGCTGTCGCAGCGCAACCTCGACGACATCAAGTTTGCGCAGGCCCAGGTGCGCAATTTCGCCGAGCACCAGAAGGCGGCGATGCGCGACGTCGAGGTCGAGACGCTGCCGGGCATCGTGCTCGGCCACAAGCACATCCCGGTCAATTCGGTCGGCTGCTATGTGCCGGGCGGCAAGTATCCGCTGCTGGCTTCTGCCCACATGTCGGTGATCACCGCCAAGGTCGCCGGCGTCGACCGCATCGTCACCTGCGCGCCGCCTTATCAGGGCAGGCCGGCGCCGGCCATCGTCGCCGCCCAACACCTCGCCGGCGCCGATGAGATCTACTGCCTCGGCGGCATCCAGGCGGTCGGCGCCATGGCGCTGGGCACAGAGAGTATCGAAGGCGTCGACATGCTGGTCGGCCCCGGCAATGCCTTCGTCGCGGAAGCCAAGCGGCAGCTGTTCGGCCGCGTCGGCATCGACCTGTTCGCCGGTCCGACCGAAACCCTTGTCATCGCCGATGAAACCGTCGATGGCGAGATGTGCGCCACCGACCTGCTCGGCCAGGCCGAGCATGGCCCGAACTCGCCGGCGATCCTGCTGACCAATTCCGAGCGCCTCGCCCGCGACACCATGGCCGAGGTCGAGCGGCTGTTGAAAATCCTGCCCACCGCGGCGATCGCCGCCAAGGCCTGGGAGGACTACGGCGAAGTGATCGTCTGCGGTAGCGAGGACGAGATGGTCACCGAGGCCGACCGCATCGCCTCCGAACACGTCCAGGTGATGACCCGCGATCCGGATTACTTCCTCAAGCACATGACCAATTACGGCGCGCTGTTTCTCGGCCCGCGCACCAACGTCGCCTATGGCGACAAGGTGATCGGCACCAATCACACCCTGCCGACCATGAAGGCGGCGCGCTATACCGGCGGCCTGTGGGTGGGCAAGTTCCTCAAGACCGTGACCTACCAGCGCGTCCTCACCGACGAGGCCTCGACCATGATCGGCGAATACTGCTCACGGCTGTGCATGCTGGAGGGCTTTGCCGGCCACGCCGAGCAAGCCAATGTCCGCGTCCGCCGCTACGGTGGCCGCAACATTCCTTATGCGAGCGCCGCCGAATGACCGCCCCAGCCGTGCCGAAGACGCCGTCGTTCCGACTCGACGGCCGCCGTGCGCTGGTCACGGGCGCGGGGCGCGGCATCGGCTCGGCGGTGGCGGCGGCGCTGGCGCAGGCCGGCGCGCACGTCACGCTGTGCGCCCGTACCGCAAGTGAAATCGAAGACGGCGCCGACGCTCTTCGCAACGCCGGCTTTTCGGCCGACACGCTGGCGCTCGATGTCACGGACGTCCCAGCCTTTGCCGGCGCGATCGAGGCGGCGGAGCCCTACCAGATCTTCGTCAACAACGCCGGCACCAACCGGCCGAATCCGTTTACCAGCGTTGCGGTCGCCGATTTCGACCTGGTGATGGGCCTCAACGTGCGCGCCGCATTCTTCGCCGCCCAGGCGGTGACGCGGCGCATGATCGACACCGGCACGTCCGGATCGATCATCAACATGTCCTCGCAGATGGGCCACGTCGGCAGTGCCACCCGCTCGCTGTATTGTGCCTCGAAATGGGCGATGGAGGGCTTCTCCAAGGCCATGGCCATTGAACTGGCGCCGCATGGCATCCGCGTCAACACGCTGTGCCCGACGTTCATCGAAACGCCGATGACCAAGCCGTTCTTCGAGAACGCCGCCTTCAAGCAGAGCGTGCTGTCGAAGATAAAACTCGGCCGTCTCGGCACCGTCGAGGACCTGATGGGCGCCGTGGTGTTTTTGGCCAGCGATGCTTCGGCGCTGATGACGGGATCGGCGTTGATCGTGGATGGTGGCTGGACGGCGGACTGAAATAGGACATTGCGATATCCCTCCCCCTTGCGGGGAGGGTCGGCCGAGCGAAGCGGAGGCCGGGGTGGGGGTAGCCAAAAGGTAAGTTTCCGTTGTGGCTACCCCCACCCGACCCGTCTTCGCTCCTTCGGAGCTTCGCCGGGCCACCCTCCCCGCAAGGGGGAGGGATAAGAAAGAGGCGCGGCGGCCGTTTCTGTTCATATGCAATCGCTTGCCGCGCGAGGTAAGCCGTCGCGCTCGCATTGCCGCAGCCGCCCGCCGGGCCTATATCTCCCGCAGCATGCAGATCCCGTTCGACAACAGCTACGCCACCCTTCCCGACCGCTTCTTCGCACGCGTTGCGCCGACGCCGGTGGCGGCGCCGCGGCTGATCAAGCTCAACACCGCCCTGGCGCAACAGCTTCGCCTCGACGCGGACTGGCTCGCATCCCCCGACGGCATCGCCTTCCTCGCCGGCCAGCAGGTTCCGTCCGGCGCCGATCCGATCGCCACTGCCTATGCCGGGCACCAATTCGGCCATTTCGTGCCGCAGCTTGGTGATGGCCGTGCGATCCTGCTCGGCGAGGTGGTCGACCGCGATGGCAACCGCCGGGATATCCAGTTGAAGGGCGCCGGCCCGACGCCGTTTTCCCGCCGCGGCGACGGCCGCGCGGCGCTGGGGCCGGTGCTGCGGGAATACATCGTCAGCGAAGCGATGGCCGCGCTCGGCATTCCCACCACCCGGGCGCTGGCGGCGGTCGAGACCGGCGACCAGGTGCGGCGCGAAACCATGCTGCCCGGTGCCGTGCTGACCCGGGTCGCCTCCAGCCATATCCGGGTCGGCACCTTCCAGTTCTTCGCCGCGCGCGATGATCGCGACGCGCTTCGCGCGCTCGCCGACCATGTCATTATCAGGCACTATCCGGATGCGGCGTCCGATCCGCAGCCCTATCGCGCGCTGCTGGCGAAGGTGATTGCCGCGCAAGCGGCGCTGGTCGCCCGCTGGATGCACGTCGGCTTTATCCATGGCGTCATGAACACCGACAACACGTCGATTTCGGGCGAAACCATCGATTACGGCCCATGCGCCTTTATGGACACCTACGATCCGGCCACGGTGTTCTCCTCGATCGACGAGGGCGGCCGCTACGCTTATGCCAACCAGCCGCGCATCGCGCTGTGGAACCTGACGCGGCTGGCCGAGTGCCTGGTGCCGCTGCTCGACGCCGACGAGACCGCGGCGATCGAGATCGCCAAGGCCGAGTTGGGCGAATTCTCGCCGGCTTTCAACGCCGCTTATGCCGTCGGCATGCGCGCGAAATTCGGATTGCCCGGTGCGGCCGAGGAGGACGAGGCGCTGATCGCGGAATTCCTCCGGCTGCTCGAGCAGGGCGCGGTCGATTATACCCTGGCGTTCCGGCGGCTTTGCGATGCGGCTGACGGCGACGCAACCGCGTTGCGTGCGATGTTTGCCGAGCCGACCGCGCTCGATGCCTGGATTGAAAAATGGCGGCAGCGGCGCGATCCGTCGTCGCCGGATGCGGCCGCGCTGCGGCAGGTCAATCCTGCTTTCATTCCGCGCAACCACCGGATCGAGGCCGTCATCACGGCCGCCGTCGCCGGCGATTTTGCGCCGTTCGAGGAGTTGGGAACCGTGCTGGCGCGGCCTTATGACGACCAGCCGCAATTTGCGGCCTATGCCGATCCGCCGTTGCCGGAACAGCGCGTGCTGCAGACGTTTTGCGGCACGTGATAGCGTGACCAGAGCATGAGGCCGGCGTCGATGAAGCGTGTTCTGATCAAGGGCGCGACCCTCGTCACCATGGACGATGCGCTCGGCGATCTCACCGCGGGCGATCTTCTGGTCGAAGACGGACGCATCGCGGCGGTGCGACCAACCATTGATGCCGGCGACGCCGAAATCATCGATGGCGCCGGGCGGATCGTCATTCCCGGCCTGATCAACGCCCACATGCACACCTGGCAGACGGCGTTGCGTGGCTATGCCGCCAATTGGACCCTGCCGGAATACTTTGGCAAGATGCACGCCGGCCTCGCCACCGTGTTCACGCCTGATGATCTGCACATCGCCACCCTGGTCGGCGCCCTCAACCAGATCGATAGCGGCACCACCACCCTGGTCGACTGGTGCCACAACAATCCGACGCCGGCACACACCGACGCCGCCGTGGCCGGCCTTGCGGAAAGCGGCATCCGCGCCGCGTTCTTTCACGGCTCGCCGAAGCCGGATCCGAAACCCGGCCAGCCGCACTTCTCCGAAGTGCCGCATCCGCGTGCCGAGGTGCGGCGGCTGCTCGACGGTCCGTTTGCCGATCGCGATGGATTGATGACCTTGGGGCTGGCAATCCTCGGCCCGCATTATTCCACTCTCGATGTCGCGCGGCATGATTTCGCGCTGGCGCGCGAGTTCGGCCTGATCGCATCGATGCATCAGGGCGGCGGCCCGGCGCGCACGCCGGACGGCTGGCGCATTTTGGTCGACGAAGGTCACGTCGGCGCCAGCGTCAACATCGTCCATGGCAACAACCTGACCGATGACGAGTTGCGGCGCTTCGTCGATCTCGGTGTGTCGTTTTCGGTGACGCCGGAGAACGAACTGGTCCAGGGCCACGGATTTCCGATCACCGGCCGTCTGCGCAAGCTCGGTGCGGCGCCGTCGCTCGGCGTCGATCTGGTCTCGGTGGTGTCCGGCGACATGTTCACCGTCGGGCGCATGGCGTTGACCGCGCAGCGCGCGCTCGATAACGCCGCTGCCCGCGCCGAGCGCGACGAAATTCCTCCGACGACCACGATTCCGGTCCGCGAGGCGCTGCGCTGGATCACGATCGAAGGCGCCCGCATGCTGGGCCTCGCGCACCGCATCGGCTCGCTGACGCCGGGCAAGGCGGCGGATCTCGTGATGCTGAACGCCACCGATCTCAATCTGTGGCCGGTGCACGATCCGGTCTCCACCGTGATGATGCAGGCGGGCTTGGCCAATGTCGAGGCGGTGATGATCGCCGGCGTCTGGAAGAAGCAGGATCGGCAACTGATGGTCACCGATCGCGCCGCCAAGATGGCGGCGCTTGCCGCCTCCGGCCATCGCATCATCGACGACTTGAGCAAGCTGAACAAGACCGCGTGACCGTGTGCGATGCGATGACCGTCGCCTGAACTTTGATGAGGAGAGCACCGTGCTGTTTGCTGTTCATGCCCTCGACCGGCCGGGTGCCCTGCCGAAGCGGCTCGCCAGCTACGACGCCCACAAGGCATTTCTCGCCGACACCAGCCCGCATGGCGTGAGGATCGTGATGTCCGGCCCGCTGACCGCGGATGACGGCGAGACCATGATCGGCAGCCTGTTCCTGATCGACGCCGCCGACCGCGCCGCGGTGGAGCGCTTCAACGCGGCCGATCCATTTCATGCGGCGGATATCTGGGAGAAGGTGACGATCACGGGATTCATCAGGAGGCAGGGGTAATGTGGCGCGAGCTGGTCCTCATATGCGGCGCGCTCCCTCCCCCCTTGGTGGGGAGGGCTGGGGTGGGGGGGTAGCTGCAAGCACTGAGTCATTGCGCGTGCCAACCCCCACCCCCGGCCCCTCCCCACTAAAGGGGGAGGGGAGAAGAAGCCCACGCAAGCCTAAACCCCCGGCCTTAACGACCGCTGCATGTCCATCGAATACGTATACCGCCCTTCCGGATGCGTCGTGATGGTCACCTCGAACAGTTCCTCGCGCAGGCCGTAGTAGCGCCGCACCATGGTCAGGGCCGGCGAACCTGCCTTGACACCGAGCTGCTTCGCCATCCGTGCCGGCATGCCGCGCGCGAACACTTCGAGCCTGGCGTGCTCGATGGTCTGGCCGAACATCTTTGCGATCTGCTCATGCACCGCAGTGCGGCCGTGGTCGCGGCGCTCGACGACGGCGGCGAATTTGCGCAGCACGTAGATTTCGGTCCAGCCCAGCGGTGCCGCGAAGGCATCGGCGCGGCGGATCGCCTCGATCAGGAACCAGTGCTTGCCGGGTTCGCATTTCAACATCGCCGCCAGCTTGCGATCGGCGATGACGTCGCGGCTCGCCACGACCTCGCGATAGGTCTCGTTGGAATAGCGCAGCCACTCGCTCAAGGAGTTGACGCTGTGGGTGAACAGCACCGGCGGCTCGCTGGCGATCACCACCGAGCCCAAGCCCGCGCGGCGCACGATCAGGCCCTGTTCGGTGATGATCCGCAACGCTTCGCGGACGGTCTGCCGGCTCGCGGCAAACCGTGCCATCAGCTCGGTCTCGATCGGCAGCAGGTCACCCACCGGATAGCTGCCGAGCCGGATCTCCTTCTGGAGTTCGGCCGCGATATCGCGGTAGCGCGATGTCTTGCGCGGTCTATCAGCCATCACAGGCCGCCGGCACGCCGGTCCTCATCGACTGCAGCGCGGCCTCGAACGCCGCCAGCGTCGCCAGCACGTCGCCTTCCGGCACCGGGAACGGCCGCTTCGACGTCACGCTGTCGGCGAAGGCATCAAGCTCGGCGCGCAGCACATCGATTCTTGGAAACGTCATCTGCTGCAGCGGACTGCCGGATTTGCGCAGCACCAGCGTCGCCTCGTCGAGCACCTCGGCGGAGCCCTTGCTGCCGAACACATGAACCCGCCAGTAGAACGGCGTCGCCCGCACCGTCGACAGCGTCCCGGTCACGCCGCTGACGAATTGCAGTGCCAGCACCGCGGTATCGAGCGGCGGCGGTCCCGCATCGCGCGACGTCAGTTGCGCATAAACCTGTCGCACCGGCCCCAGCATGCTGACGAAGCCATCGAGCACGTGCAAGCCGGCGCCGGTCAGTCCGCCGCCGGGTGATTCTTCCGGCGACAGCCGCCAGCCGGCGGTGATGTTTTGCGAGTTCTCGTTGCTGTTGTGGCCCTCGATGTGGAGCAGGGTGCCGAGCTCGCCATTGGCCACGATGTCGCGCAAGGCGCGCATTGCCGGCCAGAATCGCCTGTTGTGCCCGACCGCGAGCGTCACCCCGGCCGTTCGGCACGCTTCGAACATCCGCGCCGCGTCGCTGCGATGCAGCGCCAGCGGCTTTTCGCAAAACACCTGCTTTCCCGCCGCGGCGCAGGCGATCACCTGCGCCGGATGCAGGGAATGCGGCGTCGCCAGCAACACGGCCTCGATCCGCGTATCCGCCAGCACGGCATCCAGGTTGTCGGTGAGGTCTAGCCGATGCCGTGCGCAAAACTCCCGCGCGCCGTCCATCGCGGGCTCGACCGCGCGAACCAGCTTCAGCCGGTCGTGGCCGGCGGCCGCTTCGGTGAGCGCGCGGCCCCATCGTCCGAGACCGGCAATGGCGGCATGAATCATCGATCGACCTTGCTGTTGGCGGGCCGGCGGACCGCTTCGATCACCGCCGAACTGTCGCTGTCGGCGCCTTCGAGCGCAATGGCCCTCCGCAAGAGATCCGCCTGCGCGGCGGTGACCGGCAGGGCCAGTCCGTGACGTGTGGCCTCTTCAAGGATCAATTCGGCGTCCTTCAGCGTCTGCGAAATATGCGATTGCGGCTGGTAATCCCGCGCCAGCATCTTGGCGCCCTTGCTCTCCATCACGCGCGAATAGGCCGCCGAGGCCCGCGCG
>Ga0209758_1001550_pt1 | contig 26398 bp, 18 predicted proteins | sample AraplaMF_Col_mMF_FD_184258 | JGI IMG/M metagenome (GOLD analysis project Ga0209758, IMG submission 184258) | Arabidopsis root microbial communities from the University of North Carolina, USA - plate scrape MF_Col_mMF (SPAdes) (version 2) | ecosystem: Host-associated > Plants > Roots > Endosphere...
AACGAAGCCATGGACTGGACCGCCCAGATCGCGCCGAGCTACTTCAACAACCGCAAGGTCTCGATCTATGGCGGCTCCAACGAGATCCAGCGCAACATCATCGCCAAGGCGGTGCTGGGGCTGTGATCTGTTCCCTCTCCGCGGAGGCGGGGAGGGCAATGTTTCCACCGTCATTGCGGGGCGCGACGAAGTCGCGAGCCCGGAATCCATCGAGCCGCATACGCTGAGGCGAAATGGATTCCGGGCCTGGCCCTTCGGGTCATCCCGGAATGACGAAGTCAAATAGTCCGGGTACGAGGAACCAAAGAAATGGATTTTGATCTGAACGAGGAGCAGCGGCTTCTCAAGGAAAGCATCGACGGCCTGCTGACCGATTCCTACGATTTCGAGAGCCGCAAGAAATACATGAAGGAGAAGGGCGGCTGGAGCAAAGCGGTCTGGCTCAAGCTCGCCGAGCAGGGCTTGCTCGGCCTGCCCTTCAGCGAGGCCGATGGCGGCTTCGGTGGCGGCGGCGTCGAGACCATGATCGTGATGGAAGCGCTCGGCAAGGCGCTGGTGCTCGAGCCGTATCTGGCGACGGTCGTGATCGGCGGCGGCTTCCTGCGCCACGCCGGCACCGACGCGCAGAAGGCCGCGCATGTCCCCGGGATCATCGACGGCAGCAAGACGCTCGCGTTTGCCCAGCTCGAGAAGAACTCGCGCTATGATCTGTTCGACGTCTCGACGACGGCCAAGAAGAAGGGTGACGGTTGGGTGATCGACGGCGAGAAGTTCGTCGTGCTCAACGGCGAGAACGCCGACACGCTCGTCGTCACCGCCCGCACGAAGGGTAACCGACGGGATACGAGCGGCATCGGCGTATTTCTGGTGCCGGCAAATGCCAAGGGCGTCGCCAGGAAGTCCTACCCGACCCAGGACGGCCTGCACGCAGCGGACATCACCTTCACCGGCGTCGAGGTCGGCGCGGATGCAGCCGTCGGCAATCCCGAGGATGGTCTCGCCCTGATCGAGCGCGTGGTGGACGAAGCCCGCGTCGCGCTCTGCGCGGAAGCCGTCGGGCTGATGGACGAGTCGCTGAAGACCACCGTCGAGTACATCAAAACGCGCAAACAATTCGGCGTCGCGATCGGCTCGTTCCAGTCGCTGCAGCACCGCGCCTCCGACATGTTCGTCGCGACCGAACAGGCGCGCTCGATGTCGATGTTCGCGACCATGGCCAACGATTTCGAGGATGCCAAGGAGCGTGCCAACGCGATCGCCGCGGCCAAGGTGCAGATCGGCAAGTCGGCCAAGTTCGTCGGCCAGCAGTCGATCCAGCTCCACGGCGGCATCGGCATGACCATGGAGGCTAGAATCGGCCACTACTTCAAGCGCCTCACCATGATCGAGAACACCTTTGGCGATACCGACTACCACCAGCGCCGCGTCGCGGATTCGGGCGGGTTGATCTGAAGCCAAGCAAAAACTGTCATGCCCCGGCTTGACCGGGGCATCCAGTACTCCGCGGCGGCAGTTCGTTCACACAACGTCAGCCGCAGCGTACTGGATCGCCCGATCAAGTCGGGCGATGACACCGAACAAGCGGCATCAGCGGAGTCCAACACCAATGAAAAACACCCCGTTCGATCTCACCGGCAAGGTCGCCGTCGTCACCGGCTCCAGCCGCGGCATCGGCCGCTCTTCGGCTGAACTCCTCGCCAAGCTCGGCGCCAAGGTCGTGGTCTCCTCGCGCAAGGCCGATGCCTGCAAGGAGGTCGCCGACGGCATCAATGCGTCCGGCGGTGACGCCATCGTCATCCCCTGCAACATCGCGCGCAAGGCCGAGGTCGAAGCGCTGATATCAGGCGCCACGAAGCACTACGGCAAGATCGACATTCTCGTCTGCAACGCCGCGGTGAACCCGTATTACGGTCCGCTGCTCGACATCACGGATGAAGCCTTCGACAAGATCATGGGCTCGAACGTCAAGAGCAACATCTGGCTCTCCGCGCTGGCGATCCCGCAAATGGCCGAGCGCGGCAGCGGCTCCGTGGTCATCATCTCCTCGATCGGGGGCTTGCGCGGCTCCACGGTGATCGGCGCCTACGGCATCTCGAAGGCCGCGGACTTTGCGCTGTGCCGCTCGCTGGCCGGCGAATGGGGCCCGAAAGGCGTGCGCGTCAACTGCATCGCGCCCGGCCTCGTCAAGACCGATTTCGCCCGCGCATTGTGGGAAGACGAAGCTTTGCTGAAACGCCGCACCGCCACCACGCCGCTGCGCCGCATCGGCGAGCCCGACGAGATCGCCGGCGCGGTTGCCTACCTCGCCTCGGATGCCTCGAGCTTCATGACCGGCCAGACCATCGTCATCGACGGCGGTGTCACCACGGCCGCGGTGTAGCCGCTACCGGTCGCGCCCGGCCAGCGCGCTTTCGATGGCGCGCACGACGAGCAGGGCCGAGCGCTCGTCGAGATGCACGCCATCGGCCCAGCGCAGCTCGCCTCGCGGCGGATCGATCGGCAGCCAACGCCCGCGATCCGGGAAGGCCGCATGGACGATCGCCTTGCTCATGTTGACCATGCGGGAGTGCTCGATCTCAGCCGCGAAGGGAATCTCGAGCAGGAAGGCGCGTGATCCCCGCCGCTCGATCTCGTCGATCAGCTCCTGCATGCGCGCCACATTCACCCGCGTCGGAACGGTGGGATCCTCGTCATTCATCTGTTGCACGGCGCGGTCGAGATAGACCTTGTTGTCGAAACTGCTCGGCGGTTCGCTGAGCAGGCGATCCCGCACCGCGCGCGCCGCTGCAGGATCGGGCGGCGTGTGATTCCAGGTCTCGTAGGCGGCAACAGCCGTCCGCACCGGGCGCAGGAACGGCGCCTCGCTGCGCGCCCCGCCCGAGAATTTGGCGATCAGCGCATCGTCGGGCAGGCGCGTGAGAACATTGGTCTCGATCAGGACGATTTTCGGCAGGCTTGTCTGGCGCGCGATGATGCCGAGGCTCGTTGCCGGCGAGCCGCCGGCGAGAGCGAGATTGCGGACACGGGGCCGCGAGAAATAGTTTTCCTTGAGGCGCCATGCGACCGAGCTGCCGACCAGCACGAGGTCAGGCACGGGCTCACTGAGATAGCGGTTGAGGGTGATGATGGTGCCGTCACGGGTCGTGACGGTCGGCTGCTGGAGTGCCGCGCCGAACCGCACGGTGGCGAGGCCGCAGGCCAGCAGCAGCGCAGCAGCGGCGCCCGCGCATTTGATCAGCCATGGCAGCCCGGATGCGCTTTGCATGGTCAAAACTGGAAATAGATGAAGGCGGCGTCGGCACCTGCCTCGAGCCAGGCCATCGCCGCCAGCGTACCATAGAGATACGGCTCCCATCGCCGCAATCTGCCGTCGAGGAGCGCGCCTATGCCGAGATGCTGGACGAGAACGGGCAGGGCGTAGAGCAGCGCCATGTTGCGATACAATTTTGTCGGGTTTGGATTGTCGGTCGGCGAGAACATGCCCGAGAGATAGCCGACCGCGTGATCGAAGTTCGGCAGCTTGAAGAAGATCCAGAGCATCGTCACGCAGAAGAACACCACGCCCATGCGCGCGACCCGCACCACCGGTCCGGCTTCGCCGAGCAATCTCAGGAACGGGCGCTCAATGACGAGCAGCAGGCCGTGCAGCATGCCCCACAGCGCGTAGCTCAGGCTCGCGCCGTGCCAGAGCCCGCCGAGCGTCATCACGATCATCAGATTGAGGCAGGTGCGGACCGGCCCCTTCCTGTTGCCGCCGAGCGGGATGTAGAGATAGGTCCTGAGCCAGGTGGACAAGGAGATGTGCCAGCGCGTCCAGAACTCGGAGAACGAAACCGAGATGTAGGGCAGGTTGAAGTTGACGGGCAGGCGGTAGCCGAACAAGAGGCCGAGACCGAGCGCGATCGCCGAGTAGCCGAAGAAGTCTGCATAGATCTGGTAGCTGTACAGGAACACGAGCAGCCAGCGGTCCGGCGTCGCCACGGTCTCGTAGAGCGGATAGTCCATATAGGACGTCATTTCGTTGAGATTGTTCGCGACGTAGAGCTTGAAAAAATAGCCGGTCAGGATCCATTTGGCGGCCTCGACGAGGTCGACGTCGAAGAGCCGCTTGGGCGCGATCTGCGGCATGAACTGGCCCGCGCGGGTGATCGGCCCGGACACCAGCTGCGGAAAGAAGATGATGTAGAGGAAGACGTCGCGCAAGCGAGGTGGCTGCTTCTCGCGCGTGAGGTCGACCAGCAGACTGATGTTGTGGAACACGAAAAACGAGATGCCGATCGGCAGTGGCAGCCGCAGCAGCACATCCAGTGGCGCGACTCCGGTCGTGTGAACCGCGGCCGGATCGATGAACAGCAGCTTGTACTTGAAGAACGCCAGCAGGCCGAGATTGAACACGATGCCGACAGGCATCCACACCGCGCGGTTGTCGAACGCCAGCACCAGGCAGAGATAGGTTCCGAGCACGGCAAGCAGCAGCAGCGGCAGCAGCGCCGGCTGGCCGGAGCCATAGAACACCAGGCTTGCGAGCACCAGCAGCTGAACCTGGAAGCGGCGCAACGGCGGCAGATAATAGGCGCCGAACACGACCGCAACGAAGAGTGCGAATTGCAATGAGGTGAAAGTCATGCCGCCCCGGATGGTCCGGTCCGGCATGTAGCATCTTCGTCCCCGCCGTCCTAGTCTGCGGGGCGAGCCACCAAAAAGATTGCTATTGTAAATGCTGTCCGGACTTCTCTTACCCTCCCCTGGAGGGCCTCCAGGGGAGGGTAAGAGAAGGCGCTGCGCATCACACCTTGACCTCTCGGCGGCAATCCCGTTTCTTTGGCCGCGACACAATGACCCCTAGGGGCAACGCCAAGGTAAGCTTCCATGTCTTTCGTCCTCGCCATCGATCAGGGCACCACCTCCTCGCGCGCGATCGTGTTTCGCGGCGACATTTCCATCGCAGCGAAAGCGCAACAGGAATTCCCGCAGCATTTTCCGGCTTCGGGCTGGGTCGAGCACGAGCCGGAAGACATCTGGACCTCGACCGTGATGGTGTGCCGCGAGGCGATCGAGCAGGCCGGTATCACCGCAAAAGACATTGCCGCGATCGGCATCACCAACCAGCGCGAGACCACCGTGGTGTGGGACCGCGCGACGGGGCAGGCCGTGCACCGCGCGATCGTCTGGCAGGACCGCCGCACCGCCGACATCTGCTCGAAACTCAAGGCCGACGGCCGCGAGCCCCTGATCTCGCAGAAGACCGGCCTGATCATCGATCCCTATTTCTCAGGCACCAAGGTCGCCTGGATCCTCGACCACGTTCCCGGCGCCCGCGCGCGTGCGGCGCGCGGTGAATTGATGTTCGGCACGGTCGATTGCTATCTGCTGTGGCGCCTCACCGGCGGCAAGGTCCACGCCACCGACGCCACCAACGCCTCGCGCACGCTGCTGTTCAACATCCACACCGGCCAGTGGGACGACGAGCTGCTGGAGATCATCGGCGTGCCGCGCTCGATGCTCCCCGAGGTGAAGGATTCCTCCGCCCGTTTCGGCGAGAGCACGCCCGATTTGTTCGGCGGCCCCATCGTCATCTCAGGCATCGCCGGCGACCAGCAGGCCGCCACCATCGGCCAGGCCTGCTTCCGCCCGGGCATGATGAAATCGACCTACGGCACCGGTTGCTTCGCGCTGCTCAACACCGGCACCACGCCTGTCGTCTCGAAGAACAAGCTGCTCACCACCGTCGCCTACCAGCTCGACGGCAAGCGTACCTATGCGCTCGAGGGCTCGATCTTCGTGGCAGGCTCGGCGGTGCAATGGCTGCGCGACGGCCTCGGCATCATCAAGCACGCCGCCGAAACCGGACCTCTTGCCGATCAATCGGACTCCATGCAGAGCGTCTATCTCGTCCCCGCCTTCGTCGGCATGGGGGCGCCCTACTGGAATCCGCGCGTGCGCGGCGCGCTGTTCGGCCTCACCCGCAACACCGGCCCGGCCGAGCTCGCGCATGCGGCACTGGAGAGCGTCTGCTACCAGACCTTCGATCTCTGGGCCGCGATGCGCGCGGACTGGCCGAGCTCGGAAACCGCGAGCGTCGTGCTCCGCGTCGACGGCGGCATGACCGCCTCCGACTGGACCATGCAGCGCCTTGCTGATCTCCTGGACGCGCCGGTCGACCGCCCCGTCATTCAGGAGACCACGGCGCTCGGCGCCGCCTATCTCGCCGGTCTCAATGCAAGCGTGTATCCCGAGCCGACCAAGTTCGCCGACAATTGGCGCCTCGAGCATCGCTTCAAGCCGAATATGAGCCAGGCGACCCGCGAACGAAAGCTTGCGGGGTGGGCGCGCGCGGTAAAGGGCGTGCTGGCGAGCGACGAGGGGGAATAATGGGCGCGTGACGCGCCCCAATCAACAACAACGGGAGATCAACAATGAACACGGATTTCAACCGCGTCCTCCACAAGCTCGGCAGCGCCGCTATCTCGGCCGCGCTGCTTGCCTCGCCCGCCATCGCGCGCGACAAGCCGAATCCGCTCGAAAGCGCGCGCCAGGTCAAGACTGATGTCGCCGGTCTCGACGCGCCCGCCCAGATCCTGGTCGACGTCTGGGGCATCCCGCACATCTATGCCGGCAACGAGCACGACCTGTTCTTCCTGCAAGGCTTCAACGCCGCGCGCGACCGGCTCTGGCAGATCGATCTCTGGCGCAAGCGTGGGCTCGGCCTGCTCGCCAGGGATTTCGGCCCGGCTTATGCGGCACAGGACAAGGCGCTGCGGCTGTTTCTCTATCGCGGCGACATGACCAGGGAGTGGGCGTCCTACGGCCCCAAGGCGAAGACCTATGCGGAGGCCTTCGTCGCCGGCGTCAACGCCTATGTCACTGATGTGCGCGCCGGCAAACGCCCGCTGCCGATCGAGTTCAGGATCGCCGGCACCATGCCGGATATCTGGACCGCAGACGATGTCGTCCGCATCCGCAGCCACGGCTTGACCCGTAACGTGGCCTCCGAGGTCAAGCGCTCGCTGGTCGCCTGCGCGGCCGGCCTCGAGGCTGATCGCTTCCGCGTCAAGCTCGAGCCGGCCTGGACCACGAAAATCCCCGATGGCCTTGATCCCTGCAGCGTGCCGAAGGCCGTGCTCGCGGCCTATGATCTGGCGACGCGCCCGGTCGCGTTCCCAACGCCGAAGGACAGGCAGGCCGCACTCGCGCACGATCCCGACGCATATCTCACCGAAGCCGACCAGCAGCGCGACACCATTGGCTCCAACAATTGGGTGATCTCGGCCTCGCGCACCGCAACGGGCCGTCCCATCCTCGCCAATGATCCGCATCGCGAGCACAGCGTGCCCTCGCTGCGCTACATCGTCGGGCTCAATGCACCCGGCCTGTCCGTGATCGGCGCCGGCGAGCCGGCACTCCCCGGCATCTCGATCGGCCACAACGGCACCATCGCCTTCGGCCTCACCATCTTCAACGTCGACCAGGAAGACCTCTACGTCTATGAGCTCAACCCTGAGAATCCCAACCAGTATCGCTACGGCAATGGCTGGGAGGACATGCGCATCGTTCACGAGACCGAGCAGGTGAAGGGCGAGGCGGATAGCGACCTCGAGCTGAAGTTCACCCGGCACGGCCCTGTCATCTTCGTCGATGACGCGAACATGCGCGCCTTTGCCGTGCGTTCGATCTGGTTCGAGCCCGGCACGTCGGCCTATTTTGGCTCGTCGGATTACATGACCGCGAAGGACTGGAACGGCTTTCTCGCCGCCATGCGGCGCTGGGGCGCACCGTCGGAGAACCAGGTCTATGCCGACACCAGGGGCAATATCGGCTGGGTCGCCGCCGGCAAGACGCCGCGCCGCGTCGGTTATGACGGCCTGATGCCGGTGCCGGGCGACGGCCGTTATGAGTGGAACGGCTTTCTCTCGCTCGACGATCTGCCGAAGGCCTATCAGCCCAAGCAGGGCTTCCTCGCCACCGCCAATCAGATGAACCTGCCGGCCGATTATCCCGTCGCGGAGCGCAAGGTCGGCTTCGAGTGGGCCGACAGCGCCCGCTGGCAGCGTATCACCGAAGTGCTCGCGGCCAACAACAAGGTGACGCTCGCCGACGCCATGGACCTGCAGAACGACGACACTGCGATGCTCGGGCGCCGGTTGGTCAAGCTGCTGCAGCCGCTGTCCTCCGACGACGCCGACGTGAAGCAGGGTCTCGATCTGCTCAAGCCATGGGACGCGCGCGATGCCGAGGGCAGCGCGGCGGCCGCACTGTACGAAGTCTGGATCGCCAATCATCTCGGCCCCGTGCTGCTGAAGGTGACCGCGCCCAAGGCTGTCGCCCTCATCGCGCCGGAGGCCTCCAGCATTTCGGCGCTGGTCGCCGCGTTGGAAGCGCCAGATAGCTCGTTCGGCGCCGACCCTGCCGCCGCGCGCGATCAGATCCTGCGCGACAGCCTCGGAGAGGCCGTGGCCGATGTCACCAGCAAGCTCGGCCCCGATCCTTCCACCTGGCGCTGGGGCCGGCTCCATGTCGCCAAATTCGACCATGCGCTGATGCCCCTCGCCGACAAGGCCACCGCCGCGCAGATGTCGGTCGGTCCGCTCGCGTTCGGTGGCGCCAGCAACGTGCCGCGCGCGGCAACCTATCGCCGCTCGGATTACCATCTGCTCTCCGGCGCCTCGTTCCGTATGGTGCTCGACGTCGGCAATTGGGATGCCAGCCGCACCATCAACACACCAGGCCAATCCGGCGATGCCTTCAGCGCCCACTACCGCGACCTCGCGCCGCTCTGGGCGACGGGGCAGTACGTGCCGCTGCTCTACAGCCGCAGCGCAGTGGAAGCCGCGACCGCGGAAGCGATCATGCTGACGCCGCGGTGAGTGGGGTTTTCGAATCGGAGTGGAATCAAGCTCAGTCGATACTCTCTCCGTTCCCCCTTGTGGGGGAGGGGAACGCACCGTGCCTTTGGCCTAGACCCAATGAGCCCACCATGATCCTCCCCGACGGCTACTCCGACATCCCCGCCGGCAAGATCGCCGCGATCGTCACCCATCTGGAGATGACGGCGCGCCCCGCGCACCGTGCCGATCCGCCCGGCAATTGGTCCTTGCGCAAGGTCGATGCGCCGGCGCTTACATGGTACCGCGATCTCTTCCGTCGCGTCGGCGAGAACTGGCTGTGGTTCTCCCGCGCCCGCATGAGCGACGCCGAACTCGCCGCGATCATCCATGCCGCAGGCATCGAGGTCTACGCGCTGGTCGTCGATGGCCGCGACGAAGGCTTGCTGGAGCTGGATTTCCGCGAGCCCGGCCAGTGCGAGCTGGTCTATTTCGGCGTCACCGGAAACCTGATCGGCACCGGCGCTGCCCGCTTCCTGATGAACCGCGCGCTGGAGATCGCATGGTCGCGCGATTTGCGCCGCGTCTGGGTGCACACCTGCACGCTCGACCATCCCTCCGCGCTCGCATTCTACCAGCGCTCCGGCTTCCGCGCGTTCCGCCGCCAGATCGAGGTGGCCGATGATCCGCGGCTGGACGGCACGCTGCCGCGCGATGCGGCGCGGCATGTGCCGATCATCGAATAGCGCGGCTGCCTCCACACCGTCATTGCGAAGCTCTTGCGACAAAGCAACCCAGACTGCTCCCGTGGAAAGAGTCTGGATTGGTTCTGGCAGCCTGTCACCAGGCCGACGTTGTCGCGGGGCCCTTGCATCAGGTGCAATGCTCCATTTCCAACATCGTCCTTGCGTCGCGCCGATCTTCTCGCGGAAACTGATCGGCCCTGCCTCATCCAGCGACTGAGAAGAGCGAGAACCATGTTCCTGATCGGCCAGTATGATTCCCCCTTCGTCCGGCGCGTCGCGATCGCGCTGCGGCTTTACGGCCTCGCTTTCGAGCACAGGCCGTGGTCGACCTTCGGCGATGCCGACAAGATCGCGCCGTACAACCCGCTGCGGCGGGTGCCGACCCTGGTGCTCGATGATGGCGAGGCGTTGATCGAGAGCACGATCATCCTCGATTATCTCGACGAGCTCGTCGGTGCGGAGAAAGCGATGTTGCCGCGAAGCGGCGCCGAGCGCCGCAAGCACCTGCGCATCTGCGCGCTCGCGTCAGGCCTCGGCGACAAGGCGGTGAGCCTGCTTTACGAGCGCGTGCTGCGGAAGGAGCAGCTCGCGCTGTGGGTCGAGCGCTGCCAGGCGCAGATCGGCGACGTGCTCGCCGTGCTGGAGGCCGAGCGCGCCAAGGTGACCTCGCCGTACTGGCTGGGGACGCGCATCGGCCATGCCGACGTCGCCGTCGCCTGCGTCGTTCGCTTCACGCGCGAGGCCCATCCGCAGCTGTTCGACGCGGCACGCTATCCGGCGCTGGCAGCGCACGCCGAACGCTGCGAGGCGCTGGCGCCGTTCAGGGAGATCGTCCAGCCGTTGGCACCGCCGAAGGGGTGAGGCTCTTACCCTACCCTGGAGGGAGAGGGTCGATCGCGCGAAGCCCGAGCGGGGTGGGGTGATCTCTCAACACGGGCAGTGCACAGCGCGGAGAGACTGTCACCCCACCTCGGTCCGCATTCCGCTTCGCTGCATGCGGACCGATCCTCCCGCTCCAGGGGAGGATAAGAACCGCGCATGCAGGAGCAATATCGACCAGCGCGCAACATCCGATCCTGCCTTGATACAGGTGTTTTGCCCGACGGAGCAAGCGATTTTCGGTAACACCGAAATTTCGCCAATCCTTTCAACCCCATTCCTACGGTGCATGGGGTTGTTTTCGCCTTTCGCGCCCGAGGCGCGCCTACCCCGCTCCCGCGCGCTTCTTCTGCCAGACGAGATGCACCGCGCAGGTGCAGCCCGGCGGATGCGAGGCGAGGTCGCTCGAAGCCTCGTCGTTCGCAGGCCTCGCAGCGAAGGCCTTGTCGGCTTCCTCTCGCGACGGGATGTAGTTCAGCACCGGCGCGAGCCAGCGCTCGGTCTCCGCCACGCTCATGCCCTTGCGCGCAGCGTAGTCCTCGACCTGGTCGCGCTCGATCTTGCCGACGCCGAAATAGTAGCTCTCGGGGCTCGCGAAATAGAGCCCTGACACGGACGAGCCCGGCCACATCGCGAAGCTCTCGGTCAGCTTCACGCCGGCGGTCGCTTCCGCATCGAGCAGTTCGAACAGCGTCGCCTTCTCGGTGTGATCGGGCTGCGCGGGGTAGCCAGGCGCGGGACGGATGCCCTGATATTTTTCGAGGATCAGATCCTCGTTGGAGAGCGCCTCGTCGGGCGCATAGGCCCAGAACTCGCGGCGCACACGGGCATGCATGCGCTCGGCAAAGGCTTCGGCCAGGCGATCGGCCAGCGCCTTGCACAGGATCGAGGAGTAGTCGTCGTTGGCGCTTCTGAAGCGGTCGGCAACCGCGTCCTCGCCGATCCCTGCGGTGACCACGAAGCCGCCGATATAGTCGGGTACGCCTGAAGGCGCGATGAAGTCGGACAGCGCGGCGTTGAAGCGGCCCTCGCGCTTTTCGAGCTGCTGGCGCAGCGTATGAAGCGTCGCGATCTGCTTCGTCCGGCTTTCGTCGGCGTAAAGCGCGATGTCGTCGCCTTGCGCGTTCGCCGGCCAGAAGCCGATCGTCGCGCGCGCCCGGAACCATTTCTCCCTCACGATGGTGTCGAGCATCTTGCGCGCATCGTCATAGAGCGAGCGCGCGACCTCGCCTACCTTGGCGTCGTCGAGGATGGCGGGGAAGCGGCCTGCGAGCTCCCAGGTCTGGAAGAACGGCGTCCAGTCGATGTAAGGCACGAGCTCGGCGAGGTCGTAGTCGTCGAAGCTCTTGATGCCGAGGAAGGTCGGCTTCGCCGGCCTGCTCTTGGCGAAATCGACCGGCACGCGGTTGGCGCGGGCGTCGCTGAGTTTCAGCCGCTTCTTGTCGGCCTGCGCGCGCAGATGCGCCTCCGAGATCTTGGCGTATTCGGCCCGCACCTCGGCCGCATAGGCCTCGCGCTTCTCGGGCGAGAGCAGCGAGGAGGCGACGCCGACCGCGCGGCTGGCGTCGTTGACATGCACGACGGGGCCGGCGCGATAGCTCGGGTCGATCTTCACCGCGGTGTGCACGCGGCTCGTAGTGGCGCCGCCGATCAAGAGCGGCAGCTTGAGGCCTTCACGCTGCAGTTCGCCGGCGAAGAACGCCATCTCGTCGAGCGAGGGCGTGATCAGGCCGGAGAGCCCGACGATATCGGCCTTCTCCGCCTTCACGGTCTCGACGATCTTGGCGGCCGGCACCATCACGCCGAGATCGATCACCTCGTAATTGTTGCACTGGAGCACGATGCCGACGATGTTCTTGCCGATGTCGTGGACGTCGCCCTTGACGGTCGCGAGCACGATCTTGCCGGCGGACGACGAGCCCTCGGTGCCGATGCCGCTCGCCAGGTTGCGCGCCTTCTCCTCCTCCATGAACGGCATGAGGTAGGCAACGGCCTGCTTCATGACGCGGGCGGATTTCACCACTTGCGGCAGGAACATCTTGCCGTCGCCGAAGAGATCGCCGACGACGTTCATGCCGGCCATCAGCGGGCCCTCGATCACGTCGAGCGGGCGCGAGGAGTTCCTGCGGGCTTCCTCGGTATCCTGCTCGATGAATTCGGTGATGCCGTGGACCAGCGAATGCGACAGCCGCTTCTCCACCGGCCATTCGCGCCATGCGAGATCAGCTTCCTTGCTTTCCGTCTTCTTGCCGCGGAATTTCTCGGCCAGCGCCAGAAGGCGCTCGGAGGCGCCAGGGTCGCGATTGAGGACGACGTCCTCGCAGGTTTGCCGCAGCTCGGGGTCGATGTCGTCATAGACGATCATCTGCCCGGCATTGACGATGCCCATGTCCATGCCGGCCTTGATGGCGTGATACAGGAACACGGAGTGCATGGCCTCGCGCACCGGCTCGTTGCCGCGGAACGAGAACGACAGGTTCGACACGCCGCCCGAGATGTGCGCGCCCGGCAAGTTCTGGCGGATCCAGCGCGTCGCCTCGATGAAGTCGACCCCGTAATTGTTGTGCTCCTCGATGCCGGTGGCGATCGCAAAGATGTTCGGATCGAAGATGATGTCCTCGGGCGGGAAGCCGACGCGGTTGACGAGGATGTCGTAGGCGCGCTTGCAGATCTCGGTCTTGCGCGCGAAGGTGTCGGCCTGGCCGACCTCGTCGAACGCCATCACCACCACGGCCGCGCCATGGCGCCGCGCGATCTTCGCCTCGTGAACGAACTTCTCTTCACCTTCCTTCATCGAGATCGAGTTGACGACCGGTTTGCCCTGCACGCACTTCAGGCCGGCCTCGATCACCGAGAATTTCGAAGAATCGACCATCACGGGGACGCGGGCGATGTCGGGTTCGGCGGCGACGAGGTTGAGGAAGGTCACCATCGCGGCTTCGGAGTCGAGCAAGCCCTCGTCCATGTTGACGTCGATGATCTGCGCGCCGTTCTCGACCTGGTCGCGCGCGACCTGCAGCGCCGCAGTGTAGTCGCCGGCGGTGATCAGCTTGCGGAAGCGGGCCGACCCGGTGACGTTGGTGCGCTCGCCGACGTTGACGAAGGGAATTGCATCGGTCAGCACGAACGGTTCGAGGCCGGAGAGCCGCAAGCGCGGCGCGATCTCAGGCACGATGCGCGGCTTGTGCGGAGCCACGGCCGCAGCGATCGCCGCGATGTGATCCGGCGTGGTGCCGCAGCAGCCGCCGACGATGTTGACGAGGCCGTCGCGGGCGAACTCGCCGATCAGGCGCGCCATGTATTCCGGCGTCTCGTCGTACTGGCCGAATTCATTGGGCAGGCCGGCGTTCGGATAGGCGCAGACAAGCGTATCGGCGACGCGGCCGATATCGGCGATATGCGCGCGCAGATCTTCCGCGCCGAGCGCGCAGTTGAAGCCGATGGTGACGGGTCTTGCATGCCGCACCGAATTCCAGAACGCCTCCGGCATCTGCCCCGACAGCAGCCGGCCGGATTTGTCGGTGATGGTGCCAGATACCATCACGGGCATGTCAATGCCGAGCTCTTCGGTGATCTCGGCGATCGCATAGAGCGCCGCCTTGGCATTCAGCGTGTCGAAGATGGTCTCGACCAGCAGCAGGTCGACGCCGCCGTCGATCAGGCCGCGGATCTGCTCGCCATAAGACTTGCGCAAATGGTCGAAGGTGACGGCGCGATAGCCCGGATTGGAAACGTCGGGCGAGATCGAGGCGGTGCGATTGGTGGGACCGATGGCACCGGCAACGAAGCGCGGCTTGCCGTCTTCGGCCGCGACGCGGCGGGCGGCGTTACCGGCGAGGCGGGCGCCTTCGCGCGCCATCTCGTAGACGATGTCGGTGAGGTCGTAGTCGGCCTGTGCGATCGAGGTCGTCGAGAAGGTGTTGGTGGCGACGATGTCGGCGCCGGCGCGCAAATAGGCCGCGTGGATGTCCTCGATCGCCTGCGGCTGGGTCAGGATCAACAGGTCGTTGTTGCCGCGCAGATCGCGGTGGAAATTCTTGAAGCGCTCGCCGCGGAAGGCGGCCTCGTCGAACTGCAGGTTCTGGATCATCGTGCCCATGGCGCCGTCGAGCACGAGGATGCGCTCGCGCGCGGCGTTGATCAGGGCGGTTCGCTTGGGCGAGGTGGGTACGGTCATGGTGTCTTAAGCCGCCTTCTGCGCGCTCTTGGCGCGAATGCCGAGCAAATGGCTGATCGCGAACACGAGATCGGCGCGGTTCATGGTGTAGAAGTGGAAGGTGTCGACGCCGTGTTTTGCCAGTTTCTGCACCTGGCCGGCCGCAACCGTCGCGGCCACCAGCTTGCGGGTCTCGGCGTCGTTGTCGAGGCCCTCGAATTTCGCGGCGAGCCAGTCCGGCACGCTGGTGCCGTTCCGGGTGACGAAATTGCGCGCCTGCTTGAAATTGTGCATGGGCATGATACCCGGCACGATCGGAATGTTGATCCCGCGGGTGCGGACGCGGTCGAGATAGCGGAAGTAAAAGTCGTTATCGAAGAAGACTTGCGTGATCGCGCGCGTCGCGCCGGCGTCGACCTTGGCCTTCAGAGTGTCGATGTCGGCGTCGAAGTCGCGGGCTTCGGGGTGCTTCTCGGGATAGGCAGACACGCTGACTTCGATGTCGCCGTGACGCTTCTTGATTCCGGCGACGAGCGCGTCGGACGTCTGATAGCCGTCGGGATGGGCCGAGTAGGGCGTGCCGATGCCGCCGGCGGGATCGCCGCGCAAGGCCACGATGTGGCGCACCCCGACCTCGTGATAGCGGTCGACGATCTCGTCGATCTCGCCGCGCGAGGCGCCGACGCAGGTCAGATGCGCCGCCGGCAGCAGCGCGGTCTCCTTGAGGATGCGCGCGATGGTCGAGTGGGTCCGCTCCCGGGTCGAGCCGCCAGCGCCATAGGTCACGGAGACGAATTTCGGCTCGAGAGGCGCCAGCCGGTTGATCGTCTCCCAGAGATTGCGCTCCATCTCCTCGGTCTTGGGCGGAAAGAACTCGAAAGAGATCGCAGGCCGCTTCAGGTGCCCGTTTTGCCCGTCGGCTGTCGCAGGCTTCGTCAGATCAGTCATGGCACCACTCACTCCAGGGCTGCGTGCTCGGCGTCGGTCTAGATGGAGGTGGCAAGATAAGCCAAAGCAGCTGCCCCCGACAGCCCATCAGGGATGGGAAGTGGCCCACTTTGTGAATAATATGACGTATTTTAACACGACATATGACTTCAGTGGGAAAGGCTGGCGATTACGTAATACATATTTATATCAATAAAATAACTGGTATTCGAGTGGCCGCGGTTAGTAGATTCTCCGGTGGGCAATTTGAGGTTCACGCGATTGAGTCGGTATTTATCCCACCAAGGTCGATCGGTGTTACGCCTGGGCTGGCGGCCGACACACGCCAGACCTGCATGGACTGCCCATTGCCGCCGCGCGCCCCTTCACTACGTTAACGCGCCATGATCCCGCTCTCAGTCCTCGACCTGTCCGTCGTCACCACCGGCACAAAGCCTGCCGTCGCACTGCGCAACAGCATCGACCTGGCCCGCCACGTCGACGGGCTCGGCTATGTCCGCTACTGGCTCGCCGAGCACCATAACCTTGCTTCGGTAGCGAGCCCGGCCCCCGACGTGATGATCGGGCAGATCGCGGCAGTGACGAAGCATATCCGCGTCGGCTCCGGCGGCGTGATGCTGCCCAATCACGCGCCGCTGGTGGTGGCCGAGCGCTTCAAGATGCTGGAGGCGTTGTTTCCCGGCCGCATCGACCTTGGCCTCGGTCGTGCGCCCGGCACGGATGGTGCGACCGCTTATGCCCTCAGAAGCCGGCTCGACCGCCGCGAGGGCGACGATTTTCTGGAGCGGCTGCATGAACTGATTTTGTGGGAGACCCGCGAATTTCCCGCGGGCCACCCCTATCACAACGTTGTCGCGATGCCCGATGACAGTCCGTTGCCGCCGATCTGGCTGCTCGGCTCCAGCGACTATTCCTCGGAGCTCGCGGCCCAGGTCGGCATGGGCTTCGCCTTCGCGCATCACTTCGCATCCCACGATGCGGTCGACGCGATGGTGCATTATCGCAACCGCTTCCAGCCCTCGGCCTGGCGGGCGACCCCGCACGCGATCCTCGCCGTTGCCGCCATCGCGGCCGACACCGACGAGGAGGCCGAAAAGCTCGCCAGCTCGTTCGACCTCAACCGCCTGCGCCGCGATCGGGGCCAATATCTGCCGCTGCCGAGCGTCGAGGAAGCGCTGGCCTATCCTTACTCCGAGGCCGAGCGCGTCTCGATCGCACGCAACCGCTCGCGCCTGTTCGTCGGCAATCCGGCGACAGTGCAAAGAAAGCTTCAGCCGCTGATCGAGGCGAGCAAGCCGGACGAATTGATGGTGATTACGGCTGTGTACGACCACGAGGCGCGGAAGAAGTCGTATGCGCTGCTGGCCGAGGCGTTCGGGCTGAGGAAGCAGGCGGCGTAGGCCGCCCTGGTGCCCCGGACGCAGCGCAGCGCTTCTTCAGCGGTGCACTGCAGAGCCGGGGCGCATCGCAGCTTAGGACATCGTGGCCTCTGGATGTGGCCTCTGGATCCCGGCTCGCGCTTCGGGCGTCCGGGACACGAGACTAATCCTGCGTCTCGTTGAACGTCGCGCGGAACGGGTGGCCCGGATACACGCCGACGATGCGGAATTCGCGCGAGAAGAATTTCAGCTCCTCGATCGCAAAGGCGAGGCCCTTATCTTCAGGATGGCCGTCGACATCGGCATAAAACTGCGTGGCGAAGAAATTGCCGTCGACCATGTAGCTTTCGAGCTTGGTCATGTTGACGCCGTTGGTGGCAAAACCGCCGAGCGCCTTGTAGAGCGCGGCCGGCAGGTTGCGCACCCGGAAGACGAAAGTTGTGACCAGCGGGCCGGAGCCTTGCGGGGCCCATTTCGGCTCGCGTGCCAGCACCACGAAGCGCGTGGTGTTGTGGGACTCGTCCTCGATGTCCTCGGCGAGGATGTCGAGGCCGTAAATCTTTGCGGCGAGGCGCGAGGCAATGGCGGCGACGGTCTTGTCATTGCGTTCGGAGATGTCGCGGGCGCTACCGGCGGTATCGGCGTGCACGATTGGTTTGATGCCGAGCTTGCGGATGACGCGGCGGCACTGGCCGAGCGCGTGGACGTGGCTCTCGACGCTCTTGATGTCCTCGAGCCTGGTCCCCTTCACCGCCATCAGCTGATGCCGAACCGGCAAGAACCATTCGCCGATGATGAAGAGGCCGGAGGCCGGCAGCAGATGGTGGATGTCGGCGACGCGACCGGCGACCGAATTCTCGATCGGAATCATGCCGAGATCGGCCTCGCCCGAGGAGATCGCCGACAGCGCATCCTCGAAAGTGGCGCAGGGCATCGGCTCGGCGTCGGGATAGGCCTCGACGATGGCGATGTGGGAATTGGCGCCAGGTTCGCCCTGGAATGCGATCTTCATCTTGCTCATGGTCGGCCTTGTAGCAGCGGCTCAGGATTTGGAAAGGATGCTGCGGGCGGTCTCGAGGTCCGCCGGCGTGTCGACCCCGCGGGGGACGGTGTCGACGATGGTGAAGTCGATGCGCATCCCGGCCTCCAGCGCGCGGAGCTGCTCGAGTTTCTCCTGCAATTCCAGCGGCGAGGGCGGCAGCGAGACGTAGCGTTCCAGCGCGGCGCGGCGATAGGCGTAGAGGCCGATATGGTGGTAGCGCGGTCCGTCGCCGGTCGGCGCGGTCGCGCGGGTGAAATAAAGTGCGCGCATGCGTCGACCCCCGAGCGAGGTTCCGATCGCCTTCACGACGCTCGGGGCGAGGTCCTCCTCCTCGGTGTGGATCTGCGACGCCAGCGTGGCGATATCCACTTCAGGGTCTTCCAGCGGTGGCAAAACCTCGCGGATGTTGTCGACCGTGATCGTCGGGAAATCGCCCTGGAGATTGACCACGATCTCGGCTTTCCCCGCCGGATCGAGCTTCTGCATGGCCTCGTGGATGCGATCGGAGCCGGAGGGGTGTTCCGGGCGGGTCATCACGGCCTCGCCGCCATGGGCGGTGACGACCGCGGCGATTTCCGCCGTGTCGGTTGCCACCGCGACGCGACCGATACCGGCCGCCACGGCGCGCCGCATCACATGCACGATCATCGGCATGCCCGCGATATCGGCGAGCGGCTTGCCGGGCAGGCGGGTGGCGGCCATGCGGGCCGGGATCAGCACCAGGATGCGGGAATCAGTCATCAGTTCAAGGGCCTGGAAACGGAGCGTTTTCCGCACCGAGAAATGGGGTGGGGACGGGCTGAAAGCGGGACCGCTTATACGGGTTGCCAGACCCCGGGCAAACCGATATCTCAATGGCAAAACTCGGGGAAACAAGAAGGAACGTTTTTGATTCTCCCGAGGCTCGTCCTGGCGGCCGCCCGGCCGCTTTTTCCTTCTTGCGGTGTGGGGCCTAGCCGGAAATGGACTCTTTCGAACTCAACAAGATTCTCGGTGCCGTGCTTGGCACCTGTCTCATCCTGCTGGTGACGAGCTTCACCGCCAATGCGCTGTTCTCGCCCAAGATGCCGGAAAAGCCGGGCTTCGAAATCGCCGTGAAGGAAGAAGCCGGCGACAAGGGCGGCGCGCCCGCGGCCGCGGCCTCCTCCGAGCCGATCGAAAAGCTGCTCCAGACCGCTTCCGTCGAGAAGGGCGCCGCCGCCGCCAAGAAGTGCGCCGCCTGCCACACCTTCGAGAAGGGCGGCCCGAACCGGGTTGGTCCGAACCTCTATGGCATCGTCGGCGATCACCGCGGCGAAGGCCGCAACGGCTTCAACTTCTCGGCCGCGATGAAGGCCAAGGGCGGCACCTGGACCATCGACGAGCTGAACAAGTTCATTGCCAATCCGAAGGCCGATATTCCGGGCACCGCGATGGGCTTTGCCGGCATCCCGAAGGACTCGGAGCGCGCCGACGTCATTGCCTACCTGAACAGCCTCTCGGACAACCCGAAGCCGCTCCCGACCGCGGCGAAATAAGGCGCTTCAGTCTTCGATTTCGGATATGCGGCCAGGCCCCAAAGCCTGGCCGTTTCCCTATTCGGGCCCCGCGGCGCCGTGATCGGGGCGTTTGGTCGCATCGAAGAGGCCGCCCGGCCTTCCAACATGAGGAAAAAGCAACATATTCCGTCGAAACCTCGCCTATATTGGGAACTTAAAGGAGTAGCCTCCTTCAAGACAGGGATGTTGATTTGGCCATTACCCGACGCGATCTTCTGCTCACCGGCGCGGCCGCTGCCGCGCTTCCCGCCCTCGGCTCTGCGGCGGGTGTTCCCTTGGTCGGATCGGCGGAAGCGCAATCGGCCGGAGACCTGCCCTGGCGCCATGCGCTGTCATTGTTCGGCGACATCAAGTACCCCGCCGACTTCAAGCGCTTCGACTACGTCAATCCGGATGCGCCCAAGGGCGGCGTCGCTCGGCTGATCTCGCTCGGAACCTTCGACAATTTCAACATCGCGGTGGCTGGCATTAAGGGCTCCCTCGCACCGGCCGCCGCGCTGATTTACGAAACCTTGATGACGCGTGCCCAGGACGAGGTCGCCACCGAGTATGGCGAACTCGCCGAATCCGCGCAGCATCCTGACGACTTTTCCTGGGTGGTCTACCGTCTGCGCAAGGAAGCGCGCTGGCACGATGGCAAGCCGGTAACACCTGAGGACGTGATCTTCTCGCTGGAGAGCCTGAAGAAGCTGAGCCCGATGTACGCCTCCTACTATCGTCATGTCACGAAGGTGGAGAAGAGCGGGGAGCGAGACGTAAAATTCACCTTCGATGCGCCGGGCAACCGCGAATTGCCCACCATCGTCGGCGAGCTCACCGTGCTGCCGAAGCATTGGTGGGAGGGTACCGACGCCCAGGGCCGCAAGCGCGACATTGGCGCGACCACGTTGGAGCCACCGCTCGGCTCCGGTCCCTACAAGATCAAGGAATTTGTGGCCGGACGTTCGATCAAACTGGAGCGGGTGAAGGATTATTGGGGCGCCAACGTCCCAAGCCAAATTGGCACGAACAATTTCGACGAGCTGCGTTTCGAGTTCTTCCGCGACAACCTCGTCGCGCTCGAAGCCTTCAAGGCCGACCAGGCCGATTGGATTGCGGAAAATTCGGCCAAGCAGTGGGCCACGGCCTACGATTTCCCGGCGGTGACCGACAAGCGCGTGATCAAGGAGGAATTCCCGATCAACGATTCCGGCCGGATGCAGGCCTTCGCTTTCAACATCCGCCGCGATCAGTTCAAGGACGCGCGGCTGCGCCGTGCTTTCAACTACGCCTTTGATTTCGAAGAGATGAACAAGCAGCTCTTCTATGGCCAGTACAAACGCATCGCGAGCTATTTCGAGGGGACGGAGCTCGCTTCATCCGGCCTGCCGCAGGGGCAGGAGCTGGAGATTCTTCAAACCGTGAAGGACAAGGTGCCGCCGGAGGTCTTTACCACGGTGTACCAGAATCCGGTCGGCGGCAGTCCGGACGCCGTGCGAAGCAATCTGCGCGAGGCGGCAAGACTCCTGAAGGAGGCCGGCTTCGAGGTCAAAGACCACAAGCTGGTAGACGCTTCCGGCAAGCCGCTCACGGTCGAGATCCTGGTGCAGGATCCCTCGTCCGAGCGCATAGCGCTGTTCTACAAGCCCTCGCTGGAGCGCATCGGGGTCAGCGCCTCGATCCGCGTCGTCGACGACGCGCAGTACCAGAACCGGCTGCGCAGCTTCGACTTCGACATGATCATCGATCAGTGGGGCGAATCACTTTCGCCCGGCAACGAGCAGCGCGAGTTCTGGGGCTCGCAGGCCGCCGACATGCCCGGTGCGCGCAACACCATCGGCATCAAGAATCCCGCGATCGACGCTCTGATCGAGAAGGTGATCTACGCCAAAAATCGCGCCGAACTGGTTGCCGCGACCCACGCGCTCGATCGCGTGCTGTTGTGGAATTTCTACCTCGTCCCGCAATTCACCTACGGCTTCTCGCGCTACGCTCGCTGGGACCGCTTCAGCCATGCCGATCCGCTGCCGAAATACGGCCGGTCCGGCCTGCCGACGCTGTGGTGGTACGATGCTGAGAAGGCGGCGCGGATCGGAAAACGCTCTTGAGGAAGCGATTGCGCATGGCGCAGCTTTCACGCCGGCAGGTGCTGGTCCTCGGTGTCGGCGGCGCGCTTGGCGCTGGCGCACTCCGCAAGGTGAGGGCGTCGGAGGCGGCGGCGGAAGCGGAAGCTCACGGCATCTCGGCCTTCGGCGACCTCAAATATCCGGCCGACTTCCACCATCTGGATTATGTCAATCCCGATGCGCCGAAGGGCGGAACGTTCTCGCTGATCCCGTCGGTGCGATCGTATAACCAGTCCTATTTCACCTTCTCTTCGCTCAATGCCTTTATTTTGAAGGGCGAGGGCGCGCAAGGCATGGACATGACCTTCGCGGCGCTGATGGGACGCGCCAACGACGAGCCCGATGCCATGTACGGGCTCGCCGCCAAGTCGGTCCGGATCTCGCCGGACAAGCTGACCTACACCTTCACGATGCGTCCCGAGGCCCGTTTCCACGACGGCTCGAAGTTGACTGCGCATGATGTCGCCTTCTCGCTCAATGTCCTCAAGGAGAAGGGGCATCCGCTGATCGTCGTGCAGCTCCGCGATTTGGTGAAGGCCGAGGCGATCGACGACGCCACCGTCGCCGTCACCTTTGCGCCGAACCGCGCGCGCGACGTGCCGCTCTATGTCGCCAGCCTTCCGATCTTCTCGAAAGCGTATTACGCCACGCGCGCCTTCGATGAATCGACGCTCGATACGCCGCTCGGCTCCGGCCCGTACAAGGTCGGCAGGTTCGAGGTCAACCGTTACATCGAATACGACCGGGTCAAGGACTGGTGGGGTGCCGATCTGCCGGTCTGCCGCGGCAGCTTCAATTTCGATACGGTGCGCTACGAATTCTATCGCGACCGCGACGTCGCCTTCGAAGGCTTCACCGGCAAGAACTATCTGTTTCGCGAAGAGCTCACCGCGCGCATATGGGCCACCCGCTACGATTTTCCCGCCGTCAAGGACGGCCGCGTCAAGCGCGAACAGTTGCCGGACGAGACGCCCTCGGGCGCGCAGGGCTGGTTCATGAACCTCAGGCGCGACAAGTTCAGGGATCCGCGCGTGCGCGAGGCGCTGATCTATGCCTTCGACTTCGAGTGGACCAACAAGACCATCATGTACGGCGCCTATGCGCGCACGCGCTCGCCGTTCCAGAATTCCGACATGATGGTATCGGGCCTGCCTTCGCCTGAAGAGCTCGCATTGCTGGAGCCATTCCGTGGCAAGGTGCCCGACGAAGTGTTCGGTCAGCCTTTCGTGCCGCCGGTGTCGGACGGCTCGGGCCAGGACCGTACTCTGCTGCGCAAGGCGAGCGAGCTGCTCAACGAAGCCGGCTTCGTCATCAAGGATCGCAAGCGGGTTCTGCCCAATGGCGAACCGTTCACGATCGAGTTCCTGAACGACGAGCCCTCGCTCCAGCCGCATCACGGCCCTTACCTGAAGAACCTCGCAACGCTCGGCATCGATGCGACGTTCCGGCTGGTCGATGCCGTGCAGTATCGCGCGCGGGTAGAGGATTTCGACTTCGACATGACCATGGAGCGCTTCTCGATGTCTGCGACACCGGGTGACGCCATGAGGCCGTTCTTCTCCTCGCAAGCAGCCAAGACCAAGGGCTCGTACAACCTCGCCGGCATCTCCGATCCAGTGATCGATGCTCTTATCGAGAAGATCATCGCGGCCCAGAACCGGGCAGAGCTGACCACGGCCTGTCGCGTCTTTGATCGCGTCTTCCGCGCTGGTCGGTATTGGGTGCCGCAATGGTACGCCAATTTCCATCGCCTCGCCTATTGGGATCAGTTCAGCCATCCCGACAAGCCGCCGAAATATGCGCAAGGCGTCGGTGCGCCTGAAAACTGGTGGTATGACCGCGCCAAGGCGGCCAAGCTCGAGCAGGCGCAATAATCATGAGCGCTTATATCGCCCGCCGTATTCTCCTGATGATTCCGACGTTGCTCGGAATTCTGTTCGTTTCCTTTGTCGTGGTGCAATTCGCGCCGGGCGGTCCGGTCGAGCGCGTGATCGCGCAGCTGTCGGGCGCCGATACCGGCGGCAGCTCCCGCATCTCGGGCGGTGGCGACTTTGCGCAGCGCGCGCCCGGTCAGCTCGGCGCTGGCGGCGATGCCATCAACTCGAAGTACCGTGGCGCTCAGGGCCTCGACCCCGACTTCATCAAGAAGCTCGAGGTGCAGTTCGGCTTCGACAAGCCCGCGCCGGAGCGCTTCGCGCTGATGGTGTGGAATTTCGCCCGTTTCGATTTCGGCAAGAGCTATTTCCGCGACGTCAGCGTGATCCAGCTGATCAAGGAGAAGCTGCCGGTTTCGATCTCCCTCGGCATCTGGCTGACGCTGATCACTTATCTGATCTCGATCCCGCTCGGCATCCGCAAGGCGGTGAAGGACGGTACGCGCTTCGACACCTGGACCTCGGCGATCATCATCATCGGTTTCGCGATTCCCGGCTTTTTGTTCGCGATCCTCCTGATCATCCTGTTCGCCGGCGGTTCGTTCTTCAACCTGTTCCCGCTGCGCGGCCTGACCTCGGACGGCTGGTCGCAGTTTCCGTGGTACTGGAAGATCATCGACTATTTCTGGCACCTCACCTTGCCGCTGATCTCGATGGGTCTGAGCGCATTCGCGACCATGACGCTGCTGACCAAGAACTCGTTCCTCGACGAGATCCGCAAACAATATGTCATGACCGCGCGGGCCAAGGGCTGCAGCGAGAACCAGGTGCTCTACGGCCACATCTTCCGCAATGCGATGCTGATCGTGATTGCGGGCTTTCCGGGCGCGTTCATCCACGCCTTCTTCTCCGGCTCGCTGCTGATCGAGACGATCTTCTCGCTGGATGGGCTCGGGCTGCTCAGCTTCGAAAGCGTGCTCAATCGCGATTATCCGGTCGTGTTCGGCACGCTATACATCTTTTCGCTCGTCGGTCTCGTGGTCAATCTGATCTCCGATCTGACCTATATGTGGATCGATCCGCGGATCGACTTTGAGGCGAGGGAGGTCTGATGACGCTGACCGCCCCAACCCCGATCGAGACGTCGGCCAAGAGCCCGCTCGGCGCGGCCGTGCCGATCACGCGCAAGCCGTTCGCACCGTCGCCGCTGAACAAGAGGCGCTGGGAAAACTTCAAGGCGAACCGGCGCGGCTACTGGTCGTTCTGGATCTTCATGGTCCTGTTCGTGGTGTCGCTGTTTGCCGAGCTGATTGCCAACGACCGGCCGTTCCTGATCAAATATGACGGCCACCTCTATTGGCCGGCTTTCGTCACCTATTCCGAGACGACCTTCGGCGGCGACTTCGAGACAGCGGCCGACTACCGCGATCCCTACTTGCAGAAGCTGATCAAGGACAAGGGCGGCAGCATCGTCTGGCCGCTGATCCGCTACTCCTACGACACCCACAATCTGGACCTGCCGACGCCGGCACCGTCGCCGCCGACCTGGATGCTGACGGAAGCCCAGTGCAAGCCGGTGGTCGAGAAGAAGGGGCTGAAGAGCTGCCGCGACCTCGAATATAACTGGCTCGGCACCGACGATCAGGGCCGCGACGTGGTGGCGCGATTGATCTACGGCTTCCGTATCTCGGTCCTGTTCGGCCTCTGTCTCACCATCGTCTCCTCGATCATCGGTGTCGCCGCCGGCGGCATCCAGGGCTATTTCGGCGGCTGGATCGATCTCACCTTCCAGCGCTTCATCGAGATCTGGACCGCGATCCCCTCGCTCTACCTGCTGCTGATCCTGTCGTCGGTGCTGGTGCCCGGCTTCTTCGTGCTGCTCGGCATTCTGCTGCTGTTCTCATGGGTGTCGCTGGTCGGCCTCGTGCGCGCCGAATTCCTGCGCGGACGCAATTTCGAATATATCCAGGCGGCGCGGGCGCTCGGCGTCTCGAACGGGGTCATCATGTTCCGGCATCTGCTGCCCAACGCGATGGTGGCGACCATGACGTTCCTGCCGTTCATCGTCTCGAGCTCGGTGATGACGCTGACCGCGCTGGACTTCCTCGGCTTCGGCCTGCCGCCCGGCTCGCCCTCGCTCGGCGAGCTCTTGTCGCAAGGCAAATCCAACGTGCAGGCGCCGTGGCTCGGTTTCACCGGCTTCTTCTCGGTCGCAATCATGCTGTCGCTGCTGATCTTCATCGGTGAAGCCGTGCGCGACGCCTTCGATCCGCGCAAGACGTTCAAGTGAGGGCGTGATGGACGCGATCAACCAGCCATTGCTGGCCGTACGCAACCTCTCGGTGGCCTTCCACCAGGGCGGCAACACGACGCTTGCGGTCGACAAGGTGTCGTTCCAGATCAAGCGCGGCGAATGCGTGGCGCTGGTCGGCGAGTCCGGCTCCGGCAAGTCGGTCAGCGCGCTCTCGATCCTGAAGCTGCTGCCCTATCCGACCGCCTCGCACCCCTCGGGTAGCATCAGTTTCAAGGGGCGGGAGCTGATCGACCAGTCCGAGCAGCAGATGCGGGAGATCAGAGGTAGCGACATCTCCATCATCTTCCAGGAGCCGATGACCTCGCTCAATCCACTGCACACGATCGAGGCGCAGATCGGCGAGATCATCCAGCTGCACAATCCGACCAGCAACGCGGATGCGCGCAGGCGGACGCTGGAACTGCTGACGCAGGTCGGCATCCCCGAGCCCGAGACGCGTCTGAAAAGCTACCCGCACCAGCTCTCCGGCGGCCAGCGCCAGCGCGTGATGATCGCGATGGCGCTCGCCAACGAGCCGGATCTGCTCATCGCGGACGAGCCGACCACGGCGCTCGACGTCACCGTGCAGGCGCAGATCCTGGCCCTGCTCGCCGAG
>Ga0209758_1001554_pt1 | contig 26349 bp, 25 predicted proteins | sample AraplaMF_Col_mMF_FD_184258 | JGI IMG/M metagenome (GOLD analysis project Ga0209758, IMG submission 184258) | Arabidopsis root microbial communities from the University of North Carolina, USA - plate scrape MF_Col_mMF (SPAdes) (version 2) | ecosystem: Host-associated > Plants > Roots > Endosphere...
TAAGGGTGAAGTGCTCGGGAATCCCGACCGGGCTAGTGACGTCGAGCGCCGCGCCGGTGTCGGAGAAATTGCGGACCGTGCAATCGATCGCGCCGCCGCCGAACTCGATGGTTCCGGCTTTCAAGACGCGATGCCTGGCTTTGTTGCGCCGTTCGTCCATCGGCACAATCTACACCCAAAGTTGAACCAATCCTTAAACGCCAGCCCGGCTCGCAATGAATTTCGGCGCACTCAGAGCGCCGGCTGGAACGTTTCCGCCCGCGCCATCCGCCAGGCGTCGCGAAATCGAGCGTCCTCGGTGCCTTCGAGCAGCTCGCCCGGGCGCAGCGCCGGATAGAGCTGGGCGAAGGACTTCACGTCGGTCGTCGAGGTGCGCTGGGTGAAGTGGATCGGGCGCAACTCCTGCGGATGCTCCAGGCCCGCCGCGGCGATCAACTCGGTCAGCGAGTGCAGCGTGGCGTGGTGATAATTGTGCACGCGGTCGATCTTCAGCGGCACGTAGAGCGCGCGCGCACGCGTCGGATCCTGTGTCGCGACGCCGGTCGGGCAACGGTCGGTGTGGCAGCTCAGCGATTGGATGCAGCCGAGCGAGAACATGAACCCGCGCGCTGAATTGCAATAGTCGGCGCCGATCGCCATTGCACGCGCCATGTCGAAGGCGGTCGCGATCTTGCCGGACGCACCGATCTTGATGCGGTCGCGCGCATTGATGCCGACCAGTGCGTTGTGAACGAAATTGACGCCCTCGCGCATCGGCATGCCGAGGTGGTCCATGAACTCCAGCGGCGCCGCACCAGTGCCGCCCTCATTGCCGTCGACGACGATGAAGTCAGGGTAGATGCCGGTCTGAAGCATCGCCTTGCAGATCGCCAGAAACTCCCAGGGATGGCCGATGCAGAGCTTGAAGCCGGCCGGCTTGCCGCCGGAGAGCTTTCGCATCTCGGCAATGAATTGCATCATGCCAACCGGCGTGGAGAAGGCGCGGTGCGAGGCCGGCGAGATGCAATCCTCGCCCATCGAGACGCCCCGGATCTTGGAGATCTCCTCGGAGACTTTCGCCGCCGGCAGCACGCCGCCATGCCCGGGCTTGGCGCCCTGGCTGATCTTGAGCTCGACCATCTTGATCTGGTCCTGGCTTGCAACGCGGGCGAATGCCTCGGGATCGAACGTGCCGTCGCGATGGCGGCAGCCGAAATAGCCCGAGCCGATCTCCCAGATGATGTCGCCGCCCATCTCGGCGTGATAGGGACTGAAGCCGCCCTCGCCCGTGTCATGGGCGAAGCCGCCCTTCTTGGCGCCCGCATTGAGCGCGCGCACCGCATTCGGGCTGAGCGCGCCAAAGCTCATCGCCGAGATGTTGAACACGGAGGCCGAATAGGGTTTTGCGCAATCCGGCCCGCCGATGGTGACGCGAAACTTCTCCGCGGCATGCGCCTTCGGCGACACCGAGTGATGCATCCACTCATAGCCCTCGCGATAGACGTCCTCCTGGGTGCCGAACGGTCGTTTGTCGAGCTGCATCTTGGCGCGCTGATAGACCACCGCGCGGGTGTCGCGCGAGAATGGCATGCCGTCCTTCTCGCTCTCGAAGAAATACTGCCGCATCTCCGGGCGGATCTCTTCGAGCAGGAAGCGAATATGCGCCGAGATCGGGTAGTTGCGCAGCACCGCGTGGCTTTTCTGCATGAGATCGCGGACGCCGAGCAGCGTCAGGGCACCGAAGATGAGAATCGGCACCAGCAGGATGTCGAAGATCTTGCGGTCGGCGATGCCGATGCCGACCAGCAGTGCAGTGACGACGGCGCAAATCGTCAGGACGATGAAGCGCGGCGAGAACGGAAGCAGCAGGATTTCGGCGATCCCCTCTTCCGCCAGCGGCAGCCGTTTTGGAGATTCCTGCGTCTTGATGTCGTCGGCCACGATTGCCACCCTCTCGTCAGCGTGAGGCGGTACGATACGCCTACGCCTGTCATACGGATATGACGCAGCGCTTGTTTCAGGCTAGCGAATTAGGCCGGGAAAAATCAATCAGCCCGATGGGCGGGCTCGCTGCAGTGCAGCAGGGGGCGGGAGGGATTTTGGACGGCGCTGCCGATGCAGGCGGCACAATGGAAGGCGGAGCCCGCGGGCGTCTCCACAAATTCAGCCGTCATCCCGGGCAAGCGCGAGCGCAGACCCGGGATCCATAACCACAGGATTTCGTGGCTGAGAAAGGGCCGTCACTCCGAGTTGTCGGACAACCACCGCCTGTGGTTATGAATCCCGGATCGGCGCGCGCTTGTGGCGCGCTGGTCCGGCATGACGGCGGAGTTATGGGCTAGCAGCCCAGCGCGACACCGAGCACCGCTTACCGCTCGACGAAGGCCTTCTCGATCACGAAATGGCCGGGCTTGTTGCCGGAGCCCTCGACGAAGTCGCGGCTCTCGAACATCACCTTGAGCTCTTCGAGCATCGCCGGGCTGCCGCACATCATGATGCGGTCGGTGGCGATGTCGAGCGGGCCTTGGCCGATATCGTTGAAGATCTGCTCGGAGTTGATGAGGTCCGTGATGCGGCCGCGGTTCTTGAACGGCTCGCGGGTCACGGTCGGATAATACACCAGCTTGTCCGCGAGCAGCTCGCCGAACAGCTCGTCCTCGCGCAGATTCGCGACCAGCTTCTCGCCATAGGCGAGCTCGGAGACCTGGCGGCAGCCGTGCACCAGAACGATGCTCTCGAACTGCTCGTAGACCTCGGGGTCCTTGATGAGGCTCGCGAACGGCGCAAGGCCGGTACCGGTCGACAGCAGCATCAGCCGCTTGCCAGGGAGCAGGTTGTCGGTAATCAGGGTGCCGGTCGCCTTGCGGCCGACCAGGATGGTGTCACCTTCCTTGATCTTCTGCAGGCGTGAGGTGAGCGGGCCGTCCTGCACCTTGATCGAGAAGAACTCGAGCTCTTCCTCGTGGTTGGCGCTGGCCATGCTGTAGGCGCGCAGCAACGGGCGGCCATCGACCTCGAGGCCGATCATGGCGAATTGACCGTTCTGGAACCGGAAGCCGGTATCGCGCGTGGCGCGGAAGCTGAACAACGTGTCGGTCCAATGCTGGACGGAAAGGACCTTCTCTCGGTAAAACGCGCTCATGATTTTCGATATTCCGAATGTCTGCGGTTTTAGGGCAAAAGCGTTGCCCTGCCCTGAAAACGGGGCGGACACCATTGCCATGGCGGAAGAATTCGCCTGTGTGATCTACGCCATTGAGACCAATAATCAACCTGAAACGGCATGCAATTGGCGCCGATCAAAGGCGCATTTCCGCTTGAAATCGCTAAAGAATTAACGATTTCCTCTTCCATGCCGCATTGCGGCAATTTCTTTGCTCAAATGGCTGACGGAACAGCACTTAATTTCCATCGGCCCTCGCGAAAAAGTCATTAAGGATGTCGCAAGGCCGCGACACATTCGTCGGCGATCCGGCAAAATGGTTCGACAATGCCCCCTCGTGAACGGATCTTCGTCACAGCGATACGGCACTATTGTGCACGTCACGGCATCTCGGTGGATGTGCGCGCCGGCGGCTGGCTGATAGCGATGCGCCGCGGTGGGATCAGCCATTTCGCCTTCGGCTACGACATCGGGCTGAACAGCGCGATTGCGCACCGGCTCGCCAACGACAAGTCGGCGACATCAGAGGTGCTGCAGACGGCGGGCGTGCCCTGCATTCCCCATCACCTCTTCCTCAACCCGAAGCTGGGCGCGCACGTCGCCGGACCCGCCTGGCGCGATGCGATGCTCGCCCTGCTTCATGACAATCCGCAAGGCGTGGTGGTGAAGCCCAACGAGGGAACGTCGGGCCGCTCTGTATTCAAGGTAACGATGGAGGCGGAACTCGATCACGCGGTTGGCGAGATTTTTTCGATGAGCGTCGGTCTCGTGATCTCGCCCTATGTCGCGATCGAGGAGGAAGTCCGGGTGATCCTGCTCGATGAGGCGCCTCGCATCGTCTACAGCAAGCAGCGTGGCGCGGATTGGCGGCACAATCTCGATGCCGGGGCGAAGCCGGTGCTGCTGGAGGATGACAAAGGCCGCACGACTTGCGTGAAGCTCGCGAGCGATGCCGCGCGCGCCATCGGCATTACCTTCGCCTCGATCGACGTGGTCCGTGTCGACGGTGCTTGGAAGGTCCTGGAAATCAATTCCGGCGTGATGATGGAAGCACTGGGCAAACTGCACCCGGACCTGGTGCAGGCGACGTATGATGCGGCGCTGGACCGGGTGTTTGGGAAAGGCGCCGCAGGCGATGACCTATCGCCCTGATCCTGAGATGGCCGCTTCTTCAGCGGCCCTCGAAGGACGACGGCCCCGACTGCCAGCTCGGCCGTTCATCCTTCGAGGCTTGCTCAGCGGCGCGCTTGCACCGCCGAGCGCGCACCTCAGGATGACGGAGAGAAAAGCAACTGCCGCTAATTATTCGCGCTCGCCGAATCGTCCATCGCCTTGAAGGCTTCTTCCAGTTGCAGCGAGATCGGCACGTTCATCCGCTCGCCGGTCGGCATCCGCGCCATGAACCATTTGTTGTAGAGCGGCACGAGATCGTGGTTGGAGCCGAGCTTGCGGAAGGCGCGTTCGACCACCGCGGAGAGTTGCGGCTCGCCCTTGCGGAACATGATGCCGTAGGGATCGTAGGACAGATAGTCGCCGGTGACGCGGAACTTGTCCTGCGCCTTGTGGCGCACGATCAGGCCCGAGAGCAAGATGTCGTCGGTCGCGAATGCGTCGGCCTTGCCGTCGACCAGCATCTGGTACGACTGCTCATGATCCGCGCCGACGACGATGGTCAGTCCCAGCGAGGACTTCTGGTCGGCGGCCCGGATGGCCTGCTCGTTGGTGGTGCCCTTCGTCACCACGATGGTCTTGCCCTTCAGGTCGGTCAACGACTGGACGCTGGAGGCCTTGGGGACCATCAGCTTGGTGCCGGCGACGAACATCAGCGGCGAGAAGGCGACGCGCTTGCCGCGCTCGGAGTTGGCTGTAGTCGAGCCGCACTCCAGATCGATCTTGTTCTGGAGCAGCGCGTCGATGCGGTCATCCGAGGTGACCTTGACATAATCGATTCTGAGATTGGGATCGTCGACCTCGGCGCCGATCTCCTCGACGATCGCCTCGCAGAGTTCGAGGCTGTAGCCGATCGGCCTGTTGGCCTGATCGAGGAAAGAGAAGGGTGGCGAGCTTTCGCGGTAGCCGAGCCGCACGGCGTGCGCGGCCTTGATGGCCGATAGCGTCGGGCTAAGCCCTTCGCTGCCGCCGGTCTGCGCGAGAGCGTCCGTTGCCAGCAGGCACGCTGCCAGCAACAGACCGCCCGAAATCATCGCCATCAATGGGCGCATGACGCACTCCCGTCAGTGGCCGGCCATCGCGGGCACTTCGCCCGGCACCATATCGCCTGGCACGACGTCGCTGGGTCCCATCGCATGCTCGGGCCCGAGCTCACCCTCCCACTTCGCCACGACGGAGGTCGCCAACGTATTGCCAATCACGTTGGTAGCGCTGCGGCCCATGTCGAGGAACGTATCGATGCCCATGATCATGAGCAGACCCGCCTCGGGGATGTTGAACTGCGCCAGCGTCGAGGCGATCACGACGAGAGAGGCGCGCGGCACGCCGGCGACGCCCTTCGAGGTGATCATCAAGGTCGCGAGCAGCGCCAGCTGCGTGCCGAGCGGCATGTCGATGTGGTAGCTCTGCGCGATGAAGATGCTGGCAAACGTGCAGTACATCATCGTGCCGTCGAGATTGAAGGAATAGCCGAGCGGCAGCACGAAGCTCGAGATCCGCGACGAGGCTCCGAAGCGGTTGAGTCCTTCCAGCGTCTTCGGGTAGGCCGCCTCCGAGCTTGCAGTGGAGAACGCAATCATCAGGGGCTCACGGATCAACCGCAGCAAATGGCTGTAGCGCGGACCGATCACGATGAAGCCGACAATCACCAGGATGCCCCAGAGGAGGAACAGCGAGAGATAGAATCCGCCCATGAACACGATGAGCTTCCAGAGCACCAGCAGGCCATTCTTGGCCACGGTCGCGGTGATGGCGGCCCACACCGCGAGCGGCGCGAACAGCATCACATAACTCGTCACCTTCAGCATGATGTGGCTGATATCGTCGATCAGCGCCAGGATCGGCTTGGAGCGCTCCGGCAATGCACCCATCGCCACCGAGAAGAACACGGCAAAGATCACGATCTGCAAGATCTCGTTCTGCGCCATCGCGTCCGCGATCGAGGTCGGGATCAGATGGGTCAGGAACTTCTCGATCGAAAAGGCGGAGACCGGCAGCCCGGTCGATTGCCCCGCCGCAGGCAATGTGCCCGGGAAATTCGCGCCGGGCTGCAGCAGATTGACCATGATCAGGCCCAGCATCAGCGACACGAAGGAGGCGCTGATGAACCAGCCCATGGTCTTGGCGAAGATGCGGCCGAGCTTGGCGCCCGAGCCCATATGCGCGATGCCGCCGACAAGCGTCGCGAACACCAGCGGCGCGATGATCATCTTGATCAGGCGCAGGAACATCATGGCGATCAGGTTGATGGCGGAGGCCCATTCGGCGCGGGTGTCGGGCAGGAAGTTGTAGATCGCCGAGCCCACGATGATCCCGAGCACCATCGCGCCTAGGATGTATTGCGTAAACCTGTTCGACATTGCTTACCCCCACGTACACCGGCGCTTCATGATGTCGCAGATGTCAGGGCGACGCAACACGCTTTGCGTGTGGACGCGTTGGCCGGATGTTCCCGTTGTGCAATGGAACGCGGCGATTTAGCCTTCGTGCAGCGCACAACGATGCAGTCTGCACGCTTTCTTTGCGGCCCCTGCATCAATAATCGCCAGGCAATAAGGGGAAAACGCCATGACTGCAAACGTCAATCGCCAGATTCTTCTGGTGGAAAAGCCCAGCGGCAAGCTCGGGCCCGAACATTTCAAGATGGTGGAGAGCGCAGTGCCGGAGCCGAAGGACGGCGAAGCCCTGCTGCGGGTGCGTTACATCTCGCTAGACGCTGCCAACCGCGCATGGATGCACGGTGCAACCTACCGCTCTGCCGTCGAAGCCAACAGCGTGATGGCCGGTGGCGCCATCGCCGAGGTCATCAGTTCCAAGGCTGAGGGTCTTGCGCCCGGCGATATCGTGTTCGGTGACACGGGCTGGCAGGAGTTTGCTGCAGTGCCAGCGAAACACTTGACGAAAATGCCGAAGCTCGAGCCGATGACGCATCTGCTCAGCGTGTTCGGCATCGCCGGCCTCACGGCCTATTTCGGCCTGCTCGAAGTCGGGAAGCCGAAGGAGGGCGAGACGGTCGTGGTCTCTGCGGCCGCGGGCTCGGTCGGCTCGATTGTCGGGCAGATCGCCAAGATCAAGGGATGTCGCGTCATCGGCATTGCCGGCGGGGCGGACAAGTGCAACTGGCTGACCTCCGAACTCGGCTTCGATGCCGCCGTCGACTACAAGGACGGCGCCGTATTCAAGGCACTGCGCGCGGCGGCGCCAAACGGCATCGACGTCTATTTCGACAATGTCGGCGGCGACATTCTCGAAGCCTGCCTTCCGCAGATGAACAATTACGGCCGCATCGCCTGCTGCGGCGCGATCTCGCAATATGACGGCGCGCCCTCGGCGCACGGCCCGCGCGGCGTGCCCGGCCTGATCGTGGTGAAGCGGCTCGTCATGCAGGGCTTCATCGTGATGGACTTCATGAAGGACAGCCAGCGCGCGCTCACCGACCTGCAGGCCTGGGTGAAATCCGGCAAGCTGAAAGTCCAGGAAGACATTATCGATGGCCTCCAGAACACGCCGAAAGCGCTGATTGGATTGCTCGCCGGCGAGAACCGTGGCAAACGCATGGTGAAGCTGTGACGACGTAGTTACGTCGTAATCTCCCTGTCATTATCTGCTTGCGGTAGAGGTCGCGGCGGCCAATGATGCTGCGGGCGGCGTTGCCCCGCGACGATTTTGCTTGCATCGCTTATTGATAATGCGTCGGCGCTACCGACAGGGCAGGATTCATTCAAATGTTCAACATGTTGAAACATGCATCAACGCGTCCCGCGTTGCTCGCCGCAGCTCTCTTCGCAATTGCAACAAGCGCATTCGCGCAAGCGCCGACCGAGGCTCAGAAGAGTGCCATCCGCTCCGCATGCCGCTCGGATTTCATGGCGCATTGCGCCAGCGTGACGCCGGGCGGGGTCGAAGCGTATCAGTGTTTGCAGAGCCACATGTCGAGCCTGTCGGCGGGTTGCCAGAGCGCGGTCCGCGCCGTCGAGCCGGCGGCGACGCCGAAGAGCGAAGCGGCGCCGGCCAAATCCGAACCGGTCAAATCCGAGCCTGCCAAATCCGAGCCTGCCAACACCGAGCCTGCCAAGACCGAGCCTATCAAGACCGAGCCTGCCAAGACGGAGCCTACCAAGACCGAAGCGGCTCCCGCTGCCGCACCCGCGGCGAAGCCGGCCGCCAGCGCGGCTCCGAAAGCCGCCGCGGCCAAGCCGAACAGTGCGCAGGCTGCGGCGATCAAGAGCGCGTGCCGCGCCGATTATCCCAAGGTGTGCGCCAGCGTTCCGCCAGGCGGTGCTTCCGCACTCGAATGCCTGGAAAAGAACAAGGCCAAGGTTTCGCCCGCCTGCGAGAAGGCCATAACCGCAGCGGCGGGTGGCGGCGGGGCGACAGCAACGGCAGCTCCAGCGGCTGCTGCACCGGCCGCCGGAGCAGCGCCTGCAGCCGCGCCTGCCATGATCGTCCTCCGCCCGCTCAGGCCGCGCGAAGAGCTGTTCATCGTACGCTCCGCCTGCAGTGCCGATATCCGCTCGCTCTGCGCCGGGATTGCACCCGGTGGTGGCCGCATCGTGCAGTGCATTGCCAGCAACGCCGCATCGCTCTCGCCGGCGTGCAAGGATGTGCTGGCGCCATTTGCGGCGCGATGACGCGCCTAAATGAATTTTCGTACGCCTGCCACGACCAATGTTCGGGGGAAATCCGATTTCAATCACGTCAAGACCGGGAGGACAACATGCGTTCATTGCTGCTGGTTGCTTCTGCGCTCCTCGCCTTCGGAGTGTCCATGAGCTTCGAGTCGTCTGATGCCAACGCGGTCGTGTGTGGCCGGGGGGTCTACCGCGCCGGTTGCGCCGGACCGAACGGCGCGGTGGTCGTTCGCCACCCGGTGCCGGCGGTTCGCTGTACGAGGGTGCTGGTGAACGGGGTCTACGTGAAGCGCTGCGTCTGACGCGCGAGTGGCCAAGTCGGCGCGGTTTGGCTATGGTTCGCACCTGACGGTTTCGGGCACATGGGAAGCGGGTGTCCGCGGCTGTGCTGCGGTGCAACTCGCCTTGGCGATAATTCCGCTGGGGTGGGAAACCGGAGCCCATTAGTCTACCCTGAGATAGTAAGTATACTGTCAATTAGGGAGGCAGACGTTGCGGATCGCCGTGATTGGTGGGGGGCCGGGTGGGCTCTACTTCGCCTATCTCTGGAAAAAGCGTCACCCCGAGGATCAGGTCGACCTGTTCGAACAGAACCCGGCCGACGCGACCTGGGGCTTTGGCGTCGTGTTCTCGGACCAGGCGCTGGAGTTCCTGCGCGCCGACGACCCCGAGACGGTCGATGCGATCGCGCCGCATATGGAGAGTTGGGAGAACATCACCCTGAACCTCGGCGGCGACAGCGTTGCCATCGACGGTGTCGGTTTTTCCTCGATCGGCCGGCTCGAGCTGTTGCAGTTCCTACAGCAGCGCGCGCTCGAGGTCGGCGTCACCTCCCGCTTCGACACCCAGATCCAGGCCATCGACCAGCTCAATGGCCACGATTTGATCGTCGCCGCCGATGGGCTCAACTCGCTGGTCCGTCGCACCTTCGAAGGCGATTTCGGCACCTCGCTGTCCTACTCCTCCAACAAATTCGTCTGGTACGGCACCTCCAAGCGCTTCGACACGCTGTCGCAGACTTTTGTGAAGACGGACCGCGGCGCCTTCAACGCCCATCACTACCGATACTCGCCGACCATGAGCACCTTCCTGGTCGAATGCGACCATGCGACCTGGCAGGCCTATGGTTTCGCCTACAAGGACGTCGAGCAGTCCAAGGGCGTGTGCGAGGAGGTGTTCGCCGACACGCTCGGCGGCCATTGCCTGGTCTCGAACAAATCGCTCTGGCGCAATTTCCCCTGGGTGTGGAACGAGCACTGGTCGTTCAAGAACATGGTGCTGATCGGCGATGCGCTGCACTCGGCGCATTTCTCGATCGGCTCAGGCACGCGGCTCGCGATCGAGGACGCGATCGCGCTGGTCAAGGCGCTCGAATCCGATGCACATCTGGCGACCGCGCTACATCGCTACCAGGCAGCACGGAAGCCGGTGGTGCAGAAGCTCGTCAACGCGGCCCGCACCAGCGCGTTCTGGTACGAGCACTTTGCCCAGCACATGCAGCTCGGCCTGATGGACTTTGCCTATAGCTACATCACCCGCTCCGGCCGCATCGACGATTCCCGGCTGCGCGCGATGTCGCCGGCCTTCATGGCCCGCTACGAGGCCGCGAAGAACGCCGGAGACGCGGCATGAGCAACGAAATACGCGACCTGGTGCCCGCAGACAGCGCGGGCGCCCGCGAGATCGGCTTTGCCGTTCCGGACAGCTACAACGCCAGTCGCGTGCTGTTCGACAATCTCGCCAAGAGGCGCGGCGACAAGCTCGCGCTGATTGGCCCCGCAGGCACACGGACCTATGCCCAGCTCTGCGCCGAGGCTTGCCGTTGGGGCAATGGTTTTGCATCGCTCGGCCTGAAGCGCGGCGACCGCGTGCTGCTGTTCATGGACGACACGCCGGCTTATCCCGCGGCCTTCTTCGGCGCGGTGCGCGCCGGCTTCGTGCCGCTGCTGATCAACACGCTGACGCCGCCGGACCTCTTGCAATTCTATCTCGCCGATTCCAGCGCGACGGTTGCGGTCGCTGATGCCGAGTTCGGCGCGCGCTTCAATGCCGAGGCCTGCAAGGACACGGGGCTGCGCACGCTGATCGTCGTGAATGGCGCGGTGGGCGGTCACGCCGTGCCGCGGGCGGTAGCCGCCGCAGACTGGCTTTCGCAATTCCCCGCCGAGGTGGCGGAAGCGGCGACGCATCGCAACGAGATGGCGTTCTGGATGTACTCCTCCGGCTCGACCGGCCGTCCCAAGGGCATCGTCCATCTCCAGCACGACATGGCCTATAGCGAGGCCGCCTTTGCGCGGAACGTGCTGAAGCTGATGCCGGACGATATCTGCTTCTCGGTGCCAAAGATTTTCTTCGCCTATGGTTTCGGCAATTCCGTCACCTTCCCGTTCTCATCAGGCGCCGCGACGTTGTTGCTGCCGGGCCAGCCGAAGCCGGCGGCAATCTTTGCGGCGATCGAGCAGTACAAGCCGACTGTCTTCTTCGGCCTGCCGACGCTCTATACCTCGCTGACCAAGGCCGATGGCGCGGCCACGACTGATTTTTCGTCGCTGCGGATGGCTCTCTCGGCCGCCGAAGTGCTGTCGGCCGAGGTCTTCAATGGCTGGAAGGCGCTGACCGGGCTCGAGATCGTCGAAGGCCTCGGCTCGACCGAGGTGCTGCACATTTATCTCAGCAATCGCCCCGAGCAGAAGAAGCTCGGCGCCGCCGGCCTGCGCGTGCCCGGCTACGAGGTCGCGCTGCGCGACAAGGACGGCCGCGATGTCGGCGACAATGAGGAAGGCATCTTGTGGGTGCGCGGCGATTCCAACACGCCGCTGTACTGGAACCGGCCCGACAAATCCGCCGAAACCATCCGCGAGGGGGGATGGATCTACACCGGCGATCGCTTCGTGCGCGACAGCGACGGCTTTCACTTCTTCCGCGGCCGCGCCGACGATCTCGTCAAGATCTCGGGCCAGTGGGTCTATCCGCTCGAGGTCGAGCTGTGCCTCGCCGACCACCCTGATATTCGCGAATGCGCCGTGTTCGCGGCCGAACTGCCGGACCGGCGCATGACGCTGAAGGCGGTGGTGGTGATGAACAACCGCGCCACGGACCAGAGCGAGGCGACGCGGCGGTTGCAGGACTACGTCAAGGGCAAGCTGCTGCCCTACAAATATCCGCGCGAAGTGATCTTCACCGACGAGTTGCCGAAGACCGGAACGGGGAAGATCGATCGGCAGGCGTTGCTACGGATGTAGCTCCCGCTGTCGCCCGGCTGCGACCGGGCGATCCCGTATTCCAGAGACAGCAGTGATGGAGCCGGGAAGCCGCGGCGTACTGGATTCCCCGCTTGACGCCATCGCCAAAGCTTCGGCGCCCCTGGACCTCAACCTCGGCGAAGCCTTGGCGTAGCCGGGTCGCGGGGAATGACAGCGGAGAATTTCACCCCGCCTTCCCGAGATGCTCCAGCGCATCCTCGGCCCGCAGCGGCACCCGTGAGGCTTCGTTGTTGAGATCGACGAGTTGCGTCATCAGCCCCATCAGCGCCTTGCGCTCGGTGGGCTTCAAAGGCTCAAGCATCCGCGCTTGGGCGCGTTCGACCGCAGGAATGATCTCGCGCAGGATCGCCGCACCGCTCTTGGTCAAATAAAGCAGCTTGATCCGCTTGTCCTCCGGTGCCGGCCTGCGCTCGACAAAATCCTTTGCCTGGAGGCGCTCGATCACGCTGCCGAGGGTGGAGCGATCGAAGGCGATCACGGCCGAGAGCCGCGTCGCATCGATGCCGGGATGGGTGTGGATCGCGATCAACGCCGCATATTGCACCGGCGTGAGGTCGAACGCCTTGCACTCCTCCATGAAGATGGAGACCGCGATCTGCTGCATGCGCCGGAACAGATAGCCCGGCGCGGCATAGACCTCGTCCATCGTGATCGGAGGAAGAGGCTTATTCGGCATCGGGCTGCTTCTCCGGTGCGGCGTTGGCAAAGGCAGCCAAGGCTTTGGCGGCGGCTTCCGCCTCGAGCAGGCGCGGATAGGCCGCGACATCGACCTTGAAGCGGCGCGCATTGGCGAGCTGCGGCACCAGGCAGAGATCGGCCAGCGTCGGTACATCGCCGAAGCAGAACGGCCCGGCCTCGTCCTTGATCAGGGTCTCGCAGGCCGACAGCCCCTCGCGATTGACCCAGGCGGCCCAGTCCTGAACTTTCTCCTCGGGCAAACCAAGCTCACGCAGCCGCGCCAGCACCTTCAGATTCTGCACCGGATGGGTATCGCAGGCGATCGCCAGCGCGAACGCCCGCACCTTGGCGCGCTGCAGCGGATCCTTCGGCAGCAGCGGCGGATTGGGGTGGGTTTCATCGAGCCATTCGATGATGGCGACCGATTGGGTCAGCACCGCACCCGCATCATTCTCCAGCGCAGGCACGAGGCCCTGCGGGTTGATGGCGAGATAGGCGGGCGCGCATTGCTCGCCCTTGCGGAGATGGTGCGGCAAGTGCTCGGCACTGAGGCTCTTCAGGTTCAACGCGATCCGCACGCGATAGGCGGCGCTGGAGCGGAAATAGCCATGCAGCTTCATCGGAATCCTCCCTGTCCGTCATTCCGGGGCTCGCGGAAGGAAGCCCGGAATCTCGAGATTCCGGGTTCGGCTCTTCGAGCCGCCCCGGAATGACTCCTTATACATAGAGCCGCCACGTTGACGCTATCCAAATCGTGAGTATACTGTCAAATTAGAAACGAGCAGGAGGCGCGCCATGGAAGCGGTGACCAAGACGCCGGAACGCGAGGCGTTCTACCGGAAGATCGATGGCGAAAATCTCACCGCGCTGTGGACGGTGATGAGCGATCTGATCACCCCGGAGCCGAAGAGCGCCTGCCGCCCGCACCTCTGGAAGTTCGACGTCATCCGCGACTACATGACGGAAGCCGGCAAGCTGATCACTGCCAAGGAGGCCGAGCGGCGCGTGCTGGTGCTGGAGAATCCAGGCCTGCGCGGCCAGTCAAAGATTACCACTTCGCTCTATGCCGGCGTGCAGATGGTCGTTCCCGGCGACGTCGCACCGGCGCACCGGCACAGCCAGTCGGCGCTCCGCTTCGTGCTCGAGGGCAAGGGCGCCCACACCGCGGTTGACGGCGAACGCACCGCGATGGAGCCTGGAGACTTCATCATCACGCCGTCGATGACCTGGCACGATCATTCCAACGAAACCGACGAGCCGATGTTCTGGCTCGACGGCCTCGACATTCCGCTGGTGCAGTTCTTCGACTGCTCCTTTGCAGAAGGCTCCAAGGAGGATCAGCAGAAGATCACGAAGCCCGCCGGTGACAGCTTCGCCCGCTACGGCCACAACCTGCTGCCGGTCGACGTGAAGCGATCATCGAAGACCTCGCCGATCTTCAGCTACCCCTACACCTACACCCGCGAGGCGCTGGAGAAAGCCAGGACGAGCCAGGAGTGGGATGTATGTCACGGGCTGAAACTGAAATTCAGCAACCCCGAGACCGGCGATTTCGCGATGCCGACCATCGGCACCTTCATCCAGCTGCTGCCGAAGGGCTTCAAGACCGCGCGCTATCGTTCGACCGATGCGACCGTGTTCTGTCCGATCGAGGGCCGCGGCCGCAGCCGCATCGGCGAGGCCGTCTTCGAATGGGGCCCGCGCGATCTGTTCGTGGTCCCAAGCTGGCATTGGGTGACGCACGAGGCGGATGAGGATGCCGTGCTGTTCAGCTTCTCGGACCGGCCTGTGCAGCAGAAGCTGGATCTGTTTCGGGAGGACCGCGGGAACGGGTGAGTTTAGTAGGGAGGGTTAGCGCAGCGTAACCCACCTCTTCTTTCTCCGCGGAAACAAACAGTGGTGGGTTACGCTGCGCTAACCCACCCTACAGCAGCGGTGATTGCAGCTACCGCCAGTGCAGCAGCTTGACCTCCAGCCAGCCGATCACCTTCCCGACCGCGAGCCCGAACACCGACAGGATCACGACGCCCGCGAGCAGCTGGTCCGTCTGCATCAGGTTGCCGGCCTGCAGCACGAACGCGCCGATGCCGTATTGCGCGCCGATCATCTCGGCGCTGACGACGAGCAGCAGCGCGACTGATGCCGTGATGCGGAAGCCGGCGAGGATCGCCGGCAGCGCGCCGGGCCAGACCACCTTGCGCACGATGGTGGCGAAGGGAACGTTGAAGCTCTGCGCCATGCGGATCAGGTTGCGCGGCACCGCATCGACGCCGCTGTAGACCGAGATCGCGGTCGAGAAGAAAACGCCCAGCGCAATGGTCGCGATCTTCGGCTCTTCGCCGATGCCGAGCCAGAGGATCAACAGCGGCAGCAGCGCGATCTTCGGGATCGGGAACAGCGCCGAGATGAAAGTGATGCCGACGCTGCGCGCCAGCCGCGACAGGCCGATGGCAAAACCGACGACGACGCCCGCTGCTGTTCCCAACAGCCAGCCGACGCCGATGCGCAACAGCGAGGCCGACAGATGCTGCCAGAGCGCGCCCGACATCGCGAGCTCATAGATAGCCCGCACGATTGCCGAGGGCGGTGGCAGGAACAACGGATTGACGAGCTTGGCGCTGCCCGCCGCCTGCCAGATCGCGATGACGAGCGCGAGCGCGATCCAGCCGCCGAATCGGCTCGATGCGGGCACGAAGCCCGCGCCGCGGAAGCGGACGCGCCGCGTCGTCTCCTCCTTCGCCGACAGACCCGCGCGATCAAGCATGCTGGACCTCGCGTTCGGCATCGATCGCCTCGTTGCGGATCAGCGACCAGATCTGATTTTGCAGCGCCAGCAGCTTTTCGCGCGCCGCCGCTTCGCCGCGCTCGGCACGCGTCATCGGCACGATGACGACCTCGCGAATGCGTCCGGGGCGGCGCGACAGCACCACGATACGATCAGCAAGACGTGCCGCCTCCTCGAGATTATGGGTGACATAGACCGCGCCCATGCCGCCGTCAGCGAGCAGGCCGACGAAATCCTCCATCAACAGCTCGCGCGTCTGCGAATCCAGCGCCGACAGCGGCTCGTCCATCAATAGAATCGCAGGTTTCACGGCAAGTGCGCGCGAAATGCCGACGCGCTGGCGCATGCCGCCGGAGAGCTGTTTTGGATAGGTCTGGCGAAAATCCGTCAAGCCCGTGCGGCGCAGGGCATCGTCGACCAAACCGCGGCGCCGTCCGGCCGAGAGCTGGGTGTGCAGCAGCGGGAACTCGACGTTCTCCTCGACGGTGGCCCAGGGCAGCAGCGCAAAGTCCTGGAACACGAAGGTCAGCGGATTGAGACTGTCTGCCGGCGGCGCGCCGCGCAGCTCGGGCGCACCCGATGTCGGCTGCAACAGCCCGCCGAGGATCGACAGCAGCGTGCTCTTGCCGCAGCCGGAGGGACCGACGATCGCCACCACCTCGCCGGCGCTCACGGTGAACGAGACGTCGTCGAGCACGGCAAGATCGCCGAAGTGGTGGGAGATGTGGTTGGCGATCAGGTCCATGGGGCGCGCTCTCTCACTCTTGCTCCGTCATCCTGAGGCGCTCGGCTTGCGGCTCGCCGCAAGTCGAGCCTCGAAGGATGCACGGCCGGGATGCAGCTCGGCCGGACATCCTTCGAGGCTCGCCGCGCAGTGCAGATGCACTGCGCCACTCGCACCTCAGGATGACGGGGTGAGAGTAGTGCGCGCAGCATCAATCCGCCTTCACATAATCCTTGGCGATGATCGTATCAGCATCAAAGCCCTTGTCGACGAACCCCTGCTCCTGGAGCCATTTGATCTGGTTGTCGACGTTCTTGACGTCGAGCTTGCCGTCCGGATCGATATAGGCGCAGTTGCCGACCACCTGCTCGACCGGCAGGTTGGTGTACTTCGCGATGATCTCCAGCAGCGGCTTGGTCTTGTCGTTGATTGGCGCGACGCCATCCTTCATCGAAGCCAGGATCACGTCGTGATATTCGCGGTCGGCCTTGGCGAGCGCGCCGAGGAATTTCGTCACCAGCACCTTGTTGGTCAGGGTCTTCGGCGAGGCGAAAACCGCGCCCAGCTGCCACGGCGTCTCGTCTCCGACCCAGCCCAGGAATTTCGCGCCGCCATCATCCATCAGCTTTCGCGCTGTCGAGATCGGCAGCAGCGCTGCATCGACGGTCTCGCCCTTCAGCGCGGCGGCTGCGTTCGACAATGACTGCAGCGGCACGATCTTCACGTCCGAAAGCTTGAACCCGTATTTGTCGGCGAGCAGGCCGAGCGAATAGTGGAAGGATGACCCGACCTGGGTCATCGCAATCCGCTTGCCGGCGAGATCCTTTGGTGTCTTGAGGCCAGCAGCATAAGCATTGTTGCTGGCGAAATAGCCGATCAGGGGATAGCCGGCCTTCTCGCGGCTCATGCCGCCGACCACCTTCAGCACGCCCTTGCCTGCGAGATTGTAGAGGCCGGCGGTGAAGGCGGTGACGCCGAAATCGATGTCGCCGGAGGCGGTGGCGACCGCAATCGGCTGCGCTGCATCGAAGAATTTCAGCTCGATGTCGAGGCCGGCGTCGCGAAAGTAGCCCTTGTCCTGCGCGATGAAAACAGGCGCGGACGATGACAGGCGGAGCACGCCGATCTTGGCCTTCGGCGCATCCTCGGCCCTGGCCGTGCCCATCGCCATCATAGCCAAAAGGCTAAGTGCCGCGACCCGCGCAATCCCGATCATCCCGCTTCCTCCAATTATTCGCTTTTTGCAGCCGTTACAGCCCCTTTGGCACGGGCTGGTCCCGCCCGATGAAGGCGCCCTGTTGTTTCAACGTTTCCTGCAATTTTTCAATGGGGATTTCGCGTGGAATCCGGTTTCCGGAGAGCGCGAGCGCGGCAGCGGAACCGGCCGCCTCGCCCATCGCGAAACAGGCCCCGGAGACACGCGCCGCCGACTGGCCCTCATGGGTCATCGAGGCACAGCGGCCGGCGACGAGGAGGTTGTCGACGCTCTCGGGTACCAGCATCCGGTACGGCAGCTCGTTATATCCCCGCGATTCCGGAATCGGGGGAAAAGTGAAAATGACATCACCAGCGACATGAGCCTCGATCGGCCAGCCATTGACGCCGATGGAATCCTCGAACGAGGCGCAGCCGAGTACATCCTCGCCGCTGAGCTGGTAGCCGCCCTTGATGCGGCGGGTCTCGCGGATGCCGAGCTGCGGTGGCAGATCGACGATGTAGGAGTTTTCAAAGCCTGGCACGGTGCGCAGGAATTCGAAGGCGGCGAGCGCCTGCTTGCGCCCTTCAATTTCGCCGCGGGTGAGATCGTCGGGCTCGACGCCATTGATGGCATGGCCGTCCTCTCGCGCCACTTGCGTGAAGTTCACCCGCCATTCGATGCCGGATTTCTGCGGCCGCACGATCGCGCTTTTGCGCGGGAATTTGTGCGTGCCGGCTGCGATGGCGTGTTCCATCAATTGCGGAATGGTCCGCCAGGCATCGCCCGCCCTGGCGGGATCGATGCCGTTGAGGCGGAGCATCATCGACGGGTACATCGGATGACCGTGCGCATCGCCGATCTCGAACGGCGCACCGGCCCAGACCGCAAGATCCCCGTCGCCGGAGCAATCGATGAATATCTCCGAGCGCACTGCCTGCCGGCCCGCCTTGGTCTCGACCAGCAGCGCGTCGATGCGGCGATCAGCGCCCATCACGACGCCGGCGCCGAGGGCATGGAAGAGGATGTTGACCTTGTGGTTAGCCAGCAGCTGATCGGCCGCGATCTTGTAGGCGGCGGTGTCGTAGGCCTGGGCAAAGACCTTGCCGAGGATCAGATGCGGCGCGTTGAGGCCGTTCAGATGATCGATGCGCGCCAGCAGGTCGGAGGCCATGCCCTGCACCAGCCTGACGGCCTCGCCGTAAACGTTGCCATGCAAGCCGCAGAAATTGGTGACGCCGGCCGCGGTGCCCATGCCACCGAGAAAACCGTAGCGCTCGATCAGCAACGTCTTGCGCCCCGCGCGCGCCGCTGAGGCTGCCGCGACAATGCCGGCCGGGCCGCCGCCGAGGACCACGACTTCATATTCGCCATAGAGCGGCACCTGACGCGCCGGTTCTTCGATCATCGTGGCCCGCATGGCGCGTCCTTCCCAAAATCCTTTGCTTGAGGACGACTATGAATTAGCGCGCGGCGAGCTACAATCCACCAAAATACGCGATCAGCTTTCGCGAATCGAGAAAGGCCGACATGGATATCCTCGTGAACCTCCAAGCCTTCCTCGCCACTGCGGACGCTGCCGGCTTCTCCGCGGCCGCGCGAAAGCTCAATGTCTCGACCTCGGTGGTGGCAAAACGCGTCACGCAGCTGGAGGCACGGATCGGAACGGCGCTGTTTCACCGATCGACCCGGCAATTGCGGCTCACTGAAGCCGGCCAGCGATACGTGCATCGCGCTCGCGGCGTCGTGACCGACGCCACCGATCTCTTGTCGCGCATGGGCGAAAAAGACCGCGATCTCGTAGATCATCTTCGCATCAAGGCGCCGACCTCGCTGACGGTGGCGCGGCTTGCCGATGCCTTCAGCGCCTTCCAAACCCAGAACCCGCGGCTGAAGCTCGAGATCGTGCTGATCGACCGCCCGGTCGACCCCGTCACCGAAGGCTTTGACATCGCGATCGGCGCCTTCCCGCATTCCTTCGGCGGCGTGGTCGACGAGCCGCTGGTCCCGTTGAAGCGGCTGCTTTGCGCCTCGCCGGCCTATTTGAAGAAGCACGGCACGCCAAAGCATCCGCGCGACCTCGTCGAGCATCGCTGCCTCAGCTTCATGCCGACTGGCCCCGAATGGGCGTTTGACGGACCACGCGGCCGCATCAGCATTCAGGTCAGTCCGCTGCTGTCGTCGAACGAAGGACATGTGCTGGCGCGCAGCGCGATCGCCGGCAACGGCATCACGCTGATCTCGCATTATCTGGTGGCGGACGGCTTACGCGACGGCACGTTGAAACAGGTGCTGCGCGACTTTCCGATTCCGGAATTGTGGGTGAAGGCCGCCATCCCCGAGCGGCGGCGCAATGCCGCCGCGGTGCAGGCGCTGCTGACTTTGTTGAAGACATCGCTTGCGCCGTCGCTGTAGGCCGGGTCGCGCCGCCGCCACAACATGACGTTCGCTCTGGAACGATGGACTTGAGAGAAGCGTGGTCTAGCCTCGCTGTCATCGTCCGGCTTGACCGGACGATCCAGTATTCCAGAGGCCCATATTGGCGTGCTCGGTCTCATTATGAGCGGCATCTGCCGCTGCTGCTGAACCGCGACAGATCGCACGAATTGCGCTGCTCCTATTAACACTTTCTGGTAGCGCATTAGATATGTGTCATGGCGATTGGGGGGCGCCATGAAGGCTGTTCTGTTCGTGCGTGATGTTGCCGGGATCTGGCAGGCCGAGCTTTATCTGTTTTCCGTTCCAGGCGTCATCATCGGAGCTGGGATTGGCTACGCTTTGCGTCGCTGGTCCGTCTGCCTGATTGTGAGCATCATCGCGGCATTTTGGTTTCTACACGCCCTAAATGCCAGTCGACCGCTTCATCCTCATCATCAACTAACCCTGACCGAAATGGCTGGATGGTCAGCCGTGACCACGCTACCCGTGATTTTGGCCGCCACGTCTCTCGGCTATTTTGCCGTCGGGTGGTTACGGTACAGGCGCACCAAAGCGAAGGCATCTGCCTAAGTTTGCCGGGTGTCTGATTCGGCTTGTCGTCGTCGGCATCCTGACCAAGCCGCTTAATTCTTCGCACCCCGCCACTTCGCCGCGCGTTTCTCGGCAAACGAGGCCAGTCCCTCCGCCGCCTCCGCGCTCTGGCGCTTGAGCGAATGCAGCTGGACGAGCCGCGTATAGGCCGCATCGTCCACCGCCATTCCGCCGAACGAACTCTCCAGCGCCAGCCGCTTGGTCTCGGCCATCGCCTCCGGGCCGTTGGCGAGCAGCTGCTCGACCACCTTGCTGCCAGCGGCATCGAGATCAGCCAGGGGCACGACGTCGTGGACGAGGCCGATGCGGCGGGCGTCCGCGGCGCCGAAACGTTCGCCCGTCAACGCGTAACGGCGGACTTGCCGCACACCGATGGCGTCGCAGAGCTGCGGGATGATGATGGCGGCGGTCAGGCCCCAGCGCACCTCGGTGATTGAGAACAGCGCGTTGTCGGCGGCGATCACGACATCGCAAGCCGCAATCACGCCGGTGCCGCCGCCGAAGCAGCCGCCCTGCACCAGGGCCACGGTCGGGATCGGCAGCGTGTTGAGCCGCTGCACGGCCTCGAACGTCGCCCGCGAGGCTGCCTCGTTGGCTTCAGGCGATTGCGGCCGCACACCGTTGATCCATTTGAGGTCGGCGCCGGCCTGGAAATGCTTGCCGTTGCCCTTGAGCACGACGACGCGCAGGTTCGGCTTCTTGCCGAGCTCGTCCATGGCCGCGAGCACGCCCGCGATCAGGGCACCGTCATAGGCATTGTTGACCTCCGGCCGGTTCAACGTGACGGTCGCTACCCCACGCTCATCGAGGGTCCACAGCACGGGGTTGGCAGTCATCGGCGATCCTCCGGTCGTTTGTTGGCCGTGCACTATGGCCGAGCCCGCGCGCCTTGATCCATATCTTTCCGGCGTGGGGCGGCCGCGTCCATCGCATGGCGGCTTGTGTCATGCTGGCGCCGGGCGGCACTTCGAGGTCAGGGACGGAATCAATATGCGCATCTGCATTTTCGGGGCGGGCGCCGTCGGCAGCCATCTTGCGGTAAGGCTGGCGAGGGCCGGCCATGAGGTTTCGTGCGTGATGCGCGGCGCGCATCTGGAGGCGGCGCGCGCCAATGGCCTCAAGCTCCGCGTCGGCGATTCCGAGGTTTCCGCCAAGGTGAATGCCTCGGGGGATCCGGCCCAGCTCGGCCCACAGCACGTCGTGATCTCGACGCTGAAGGCCACTGCGCTGACGGGGCTGGTTTCCAGCATCAAGCCGCTGCTGCAGGACGACACCGCGATCGTGTTCGCCCAGAATGGCATTCCCTGGTGGTACGGTATCGGCCTGCCGCCGCGACACCCGACGCCGCCGGACATTTCCTTTCTCGACCCTGGCGGCCGCCTGCGCGCCTGTATCCCGAAAGAGCGTATCATCGGCGGTGTCGTCTTCTCCTCTAACGAGGTGATCGCGCCCGGCGTGGTGCAGAACCTGACGCCGGATCGCAACCGCCTCCTGATCGGGGAATGCGACGACCGCAATTGCGAGCGCATCACGAAACTCCGTGGCGTCCTCAACGATGCGCGACTGGAATCGCCGCCGGTCGCCGAGATTCGCGAGGCGATCTGGTCAAAGCTGCTGACCAACATGTCGCTCTCAGTGCTGTGCCTGCTCACCGGCCAGACCGCGCGCGGCGTGCGCGACGACCCCGCGTTCTCCGACGTCATCCCGCGGATGCTGAACGAGGCCAACGAGATCGCGCAGCATTTCATCCCGGAGGTCAAGCGCGTGACCCGCAGCGGCCCCGCCCCCAACCACAAGCCGTCGCTGCTGCAGGATTACGAGCTCGGCCGCGCCATGGAGATCGACGTACTGGTGAAGGCACCCCAGGCCTTCGCCCGCACCGCCGGCCTGTCGACGCCGACGCTCGACCTGATCGCCGCGCTCGCGATCCAGAAGGCACGCGACAAGGGGCTTTATTCGGCCTGAATCTCAGATCCCGTCGATCCAGGCCGCAAGCGTGTCGAGCACCTCGGCCAACGCGTCTTCGTTCGTGCGGCCGGACTTCTTCAACACCGCGAAGGAATGATCGCCGTCTTCGACCTCATGCAGCGTCGCCTTCGCCCCAAGCGCCTTGATGACGGGCTTGAGATGACCGAGATCGGCAAGCGCATCCCGCGTGCCCTGCAAAAACAGCATGGGAATCCCGATGCCGGAAAGATGTTCAGCGCGCTCGCTCGACGGCTTCTTGGCGGCATGCAGCGGAAAGCCGAGAAAGGCGAGTGCTTTGACGCCGGGCAAGGGAGCCTTGGACTGCGCCTGCGACGTCATGCGCCCGCCGAAGGACTTTCCGCCGGCGACGAGCTTCAACCCAGGACACAGCCGCGCCGCCTCCTCGACTGCGGCGCGGATGGCTGCATGCGCGGCCGCCGGCTGATCGGGACGCCCCTGCTTGTTTTCCATGTAAGGAAAATTGAAGCGAAGCGTGGCGATGCCGCGATCGGCCAGACCTTCCGCGACCTTGGCCATGAACGAATGCCGCATGTCCGCGCCCGCGCCATGCGCGAGCACGTAGCAGGCCCGCCCATGGTCCGGCTGCGTCAGGAGTGCGGAGACCGTGCCGATGCGCGCGATGTCGAGCTTGAGCTCTGTCGTCTTCTTCGTCATGGCGTCTTGTCGTCTCGATCTACACTGCCTGGCGTGGGCCGTCCGCCGGCCAGAGATAGTTCAAGACCTGATTGAGCGTGATCATGATCTCGCGGCGTCCGGCCTCGTTCTTCACAGAACCGAATTTCTCTTCCAGCGCAAGCTTGGCAAACCCGTGCACGGTCGACCAGGCAGCCGCAGCCGCCGCCTTCGCCGGCTTTGACGCTCCCCCGACCAGTTCCGCAACGATGATTTCAAACTCTGCGCCGGCGGCTTTGCTCGCCCGCCTGAGACGTGCGTCGTCCGCAACGAGGCGCTTGTTCGCAAACATCATCTGGAAGCGGCCGGGATGTTTCAGCGCAAATTCGACATAGGCCATACCCTGTGCATGGAGCTTGTCGCGCGCGCTCCGCTTGCCGGATGCCGCCGCTCGCAACGCATCGGCAAGCGCGTCGTATCCGCGGATCGCCACTTCGGTCAGAAGGCCCTGTGCGTTCCCGAAATGATGCGAAGGAGCGGCCGGCGAGACGCCGGCCCGACGCGCGGCCTCGCGCAGCGTGAAACCTTCGGCCCCCTGCTCGGCCAGAATGGCCTCGGTCGCGGCAATCAGCGCCTCCTGCAACTCGCCGTGATGGTAGCCGGGCTCCGGCCCTTGCCGCGTGACACCGGCGCTGCGCTTGGCGGAAGAGACCTGCTTCTTCATGTAACTTGACACTGTTCAGATTGAGCCGTATCTATCTTAACAGTGTTAAGATAGCTCGGACGGAGTTCGAAATGGCCGAAATCCAGGATATCACCACGACAGGCGCGGTAAAGCGCCGCCATCTGGTCGGAGGCGCGGCCCTTGGCGTGCTCGCGGGCGCCATGGGTGGGCTCGCCGGCGGCGTCGCGCTCGGCCAGGGCGCGGCGTTGCCCCAGCAGAAGCCCAGCGGCAGGCGCCGATTTGCCGACAAGGTCGTGATCGTCACCGGCGGCACCTCGGGCATCGGCCGAGCGGCGGCGCTGATGTTCGCTGCCGAAGGCGGCCGGGTCGCCTTCTGCGGGCGCAACATCGATCGTGGCAAACAGGTCGAGGACGAGATTCGCGAGGCCGGCGGCGAGGCCATCTTCATTCGCGCCGACGTCCGCAACGAGCCTGAGGTGAAGGCGCTGGTCGACAAGACCGTCGACCGCTACGGCCATCTCGACGTAGCCTTCAACAACGCCGGCATTTCCATCGAAAAGCCCCTGCATCAGTTGAGCGCCGCGGAATTTGACGACGTGATCGGCACCGACCTGCGCGGCGTATTTCTTGCGATGAAGTACCAGATCCCGCACATGATGCAGAAGGGTGGATCGATCGTCGTCACCTCGTCCTCCAATGCCATCGCCACCACGGCCAACCGCTCGTGCTATTCGGCGGCCAAGCGCGGGCTCGTCGGCCTGGTCCAGGCCGCAGCGCTGGAATATGCCCAACACGGCATTCGCATCAATACGCTGATCCCCGGCACGACGGATACGCCGTTCATCCGTCGCCTGGCCGGCATGGAGAGCCTCCCCGACGCCGCCTGGCATGTCGCCATCGCGCAGTGGGCCAAATCGCATGTTCCAGGCCTGCAGCGCGTGGCAACGCCTGAGGAGATCGCCGCCTTCGCCTTGATGCTCGCATCCGATGATCATCCCTACACGACCGGCGGCCAATTCGTCATCGACGGCGGCAAGACGGCGCAGGCGGGTTAGTCCATGGCGGCGGCGCCCAGCCGGCAGCCTGCAAACACAATCATCAGCAGTCCTGGTTGGCGTACGAGGGCGGGCTTGCGCGGGCCCCGTTCGCTGTGGCACGCGTGCACGCGAGTCCACGCCAAGATGAGGTGACCATGTCCTACCGCTCCTCCTGGATGACCGAAGAGCTCGACGTCTTCCGCGACCAGTTCCGGAAATATCTCGCCAAGGATCTGGCTCCGCATGCCGTAAAATGGCGCGCGCAGAAGATGGTCGACCGCTTCGCCTGGCGCGGACTCGGCGAGATGGGCGCGCTGCTGGCGAGCGTCCCGGAGGAATATGGCGGCTTAGGTGCCACCTTTGCCTATGACGCCGCGGTGCTGGACGACCTCGAAAGCACGGTGCCGGAGCTGACGACCGGCGTCTCCGTGCACAGCGCCATCGTCGCCCATTACATCCTCAACTACGGCTCGGAGGAGCAGAAGAAGCGCTGGCTGCCGAAGATGGCCTCGGGCGAGATGGTCGGCGCCATCGCCATGACCGAGCCCGGCACCGGCTCTGACTTGCAGGCTGTGAAGACGACGGCGAAGAAGCAGGGCAATTCCTACGTCATCAATGGCCAGAAGACGTTCATCACCAACGGCCAGGCTGCCGATCTCGTCATCGTGGTTGCGCGCACCGGCGAAGCTGGCGCCAAGGGCATCTCGCTGATCGTGGTCGAGACCGCGGGCGCTGAAGGTTACAAGCGCGGGCGCAACCTCGACAAGATCGGCCTGCACGCCTCCGACACGTCCGAGCTGTTCTTCGACAATGTCACCGTGCCGCCGGAGAATCTCCTCGGCAAGGAGGAAGGCCAGGGGTTTGTCCAGCTGATGCAGCAATTGCCGCAGGAGCGTCTCGCCCTCGCGATCGGCGCCGTCGCCGCGATGGAGCGGGCTGTCAAGCTGACCATCGAGTACACCAAGGAGCGGAAGGCGTTCGGCAAGCCGCTGATGGATTTCCAGAACACCGCCTTCACGCTCGCCGAGCGTAAGACCGAGGCGATGATCGCGCGCGTGTTCGTCGACTGGTGCATCGAGCGCCTGGTCGCCGGGGATCTCGACACCGTCACGGCGTCGATGGCGAAGTACTGGTGCTCGGACAAGCAGGTCCAGACCGCCGACGAATGTCTCCAGCTGTTCGGCGGCTACGGCTACATGCAGGAATACCCGATCTCGCGCATCTTCATCGATTCCCGCATCCAGAAGATCTATGGCGGCACCAACGAGATCATGAAGCTGTTGATCGCAAGGTCGCTGTGATCCGGCTGGTTACCTCATCCGCTTGTCGGCCGCGATGAAGTCGATGAAGGTCCTCACCTTCGCGGAGAGGTATTTGCGGCTCGGATAGACCGCGAACAGGCGCCCTT
>Ga0209758_1001558_pt1 | contig 26293 bp, 16 predicted proteins | sample AraplaMF_Col_mMF_FD_184258 | JGI IMG/M metagenome (GOLD analysis project Ga0209758, IMG submission 184258) | Arabidopsis root microbial communities from the University of North Carolina, USA - plate scrape MF_Col_mMF (SPAdes) (version 2) | ecosystem: Host-associated > Plants > Roots > Endosphere...
GCCAGCGCGCTGAGCACCGAGTCGGCTTCGGCCGCGGCCACGCAGGGCATCTCGTGGCACTTCTTCGACCGCGGCGTGGTCATCGACATCCAGGGCGCCTACCTGGGCTCGCCCGATGACGACGACGCCTCCGAGAAGCCGTGGGACGAGTTCCTCGGCATGTGCCGCGCCTACCGGCCGCAGCGCCCCTTCGACTCGGTGGTCATCACCATCCCGGCGGCGCTGCTGCTGGACGACAGCACCGACGGGCGGCTCGAGCTCTCCAAGCGCGCCAAGCTCGCGCACCGGCGCCTGTGGCTCGCGCAGAACCGCTTCGCGATGCGCTTCGCGGTGTACGTGCTGGTGACCGGCGCGGAGCAGCTCGAAGGCTTCAGCGCCTTCGCGAGCGCGCTGCCCGAGCCGCTGCGCGCGAGCATGCTGGGCTGGTCTTCGCCCTACGACCTGTCGACCACCTACCAGCCGGCGTGGGTCGACGAGGCGGTGGGCACGGTGGTGCGCTCGGTGTCTGACGTGTCGGCCGAGCTCTTCGCCACCGGTACCGAGCCGCAAGGCGCCGGCGCGCAGCTGCTGCTGCCCTCGCGCGTCGAGGCGCTGCGCGGCCAGCTGCAGCTGTACGTCGACGAGCTCATGCGCCCCAGCGCTTACCACGAGCCCTTCTTCTTCCGCGGCATCTACCTCACGGGCGACAGCGGCGAATCGGCGCAGACGGTCGCGGCCATCGATGCGCAGCACGACGCCTACGGCCACAAGGACCTGGAGCCCATCGGCGGCGACCTGATCGCGCAGCTGATGCGCCAGCCGGCCTTCCTGCGCGACCTGTTCGAGAAGAAGATCTTCCTGGAGTACGGCCTCACGAGGCCTTCGCGCACGCAGACGCTCACGCGCCCGGTGCTGCACCGTGCGCTGCGCTGGGCGGCGGTGATCTTCCTCGGCGGCTGGGGCATCGGCCTGATGGTCGCGACCTGGCAGCTGCACCGGCACAACGCCACGCTGGTGCCGGCGCTGGCCCAGCTGCAGCACGACGCGCAGTACCGCATGCGCGCGCTGCAGCGCGGCGAGACCATTCCCATCGCCTGGTATCGCAACAAGGCGCTGTCGCTGCTGGCCATGAACGAACGGCTGCGCACCGACGGCACGTACTCCTTCTTCATGCCCGGCTCGTGGCAGCCCTTCGACGACTTGAACGAGCGCGTGATCGAGCGCATCGAACGCGAGTTCGGCGACATCGCGGTGAGCACGCTGCGGCGCGAGCTGATGGCGCGCGTGAGCCAGATCAGTGGCGTGGAGCAGGACGAGGCGACCGGCGAATTCATCGTGGGCGCCAGTTGCGGCCTGCCGCCGAGCTTCAGGACCATCGGCGACGCGCCGCGCAAGAACGGCCTGCTGGTGGAAGATCAGCCCGAGTTCGGCGCGCTGCAGCGCTACCTGGGCTCGGTCGAGCAGCTCGATGCCGCCCTGCAGGCGGTGGAGCGGCTGCGCCAGCCCGCCACCGGAAATGCCGACGACCTGCGCGTGGCCGTGCGCTACGCGCTGGGCGCCGAGCTGCCGGCCGACCTGAGCCGCAACCTGCGCTACTTCCGCCAGGCGGCCGAGGGCAATGCGCTGGCCATTCCGCTGGCGCCCGTGCAGTCGGCGCTGCGCTGCGCGCTCGACAAGGGCACGGCGCAGCTCGATGCGCGGCTCTTCGTCAACAACGAGCTGCTGGTGTCGGAGCAGTCGCTGGCGCGGCTGCTGCCCTCGCTCGCGAGCGCCGGCACCTTCGCGCGCACCACCGCGAGCTACCGCGAGGTGATCGCCGCCATCAAGGACCAGGAAGACCTGGTCGCATCGGGCAAGGGCGGCTGGATGCGCCAGCCGGTGCTGGTGCTGGGCTCTTCGTATGACCGGACCATCGCGCGCATCGAGCAGAACCGGCTGCTGGGGCTGGAATCGGCCGACGCGGTCAAAAACCGCGCGCAGGACGCCTTCCAGAAATTCCGCGTCGAGTTCAGCCTGCGCTTCGGCGGCGCGCAGCCCGGCCTGGTGTGGCAGGACAAGGACGGCCGCTTCGCGCTGGCGCCCGAGCGCATCGCGCTGCGCGACGCGCTGACCGCACTGCTTGCGCAGCCCTTCATGGCACCCGCGCGCGATCGCGAGCTGCCCGGCGCGGGGATGCGCACCATGGCCGTGTGGGACCTGCCCCGGCTCGACCAGGCGCTGGCCGTCGGCGACATCCGCAAGCGCTACATGAGCGAGGGCATGCAGGCATTCCCGGCCACGCTGCGCCCCGGCATCGAGGGCGCGCTGAACGCGCACTTCGCGCAGCTGGTGGTCGACCAGGTGGCCGAGGCCGCGAACGGCATGGGCGACGGCGGCCGCTCCATCGACACACAGGCGACCGCCTACGAGGCCTCGCGCCAGCGCCTCGTGAAGATCCAGGCGCTGCTGTACGAGCTGGGAGCCGGCTCCCGCGCCGAAGACCTTCGCGCGATGATCTCGCGCGACGCGCTGCAGCGCCTGGAGGCCGTGGACGAGGCCTTCAACCAGTCGGAGCTCTACGCCATGCGCGGACGCGACTTCCAGGCCTGGCGCGGCGAGCGCGGGCCGATGCTGGTGGCCTTCGGCGTCTCGGACGTGGGCTCGCTCGCCGCCTACCTGGGCCAGCAGTTCAACCGCACCGAAACGCTGGGCAAGCAGGCCGACAGCTACATCGCGGCACTCGACGGCGTGGGCGCCGGCTCGGTGCTCGCGCAGCGCTGGCAGGCGATCAACCGAGACCTGGAGCGCTACCGCCTGAAGAACCCGAACAGCAGCCTGCTGCTGCTCGAGCAGTTCCTGGGCACCACCGGCGCAGAGATCGATCGCGAGACCTGCGGCGCGAAGCTGGCCGGCAAGGCGCCGGCGACGCGCATCGGCGACTACTTCGCCGACCGCCACCAGCAGATCTACAGCGCCCTGCTCGCGCGCTGCCAGGAACTGCAGTTCGGCGACCAGCAGGAGCTGTGGACGCAGTTCTCCACCCGCTTCAACCGTTCGCTGGCGGGCCGCCATCCGTTCGGCCCGGCGACGGGACGGGCTTTCGAGCTGGCCGACCCGGCCGACGTGAACGACCTGACGCGCGCCTTCGACCCGCTGGCACGCGCGCTGAAGGAGAACCGCGGCGCGGACGCCGGTGTGCGCAATGCAGGCATGCCCGGAGCGGGCGCGCGCCGTTTCACGGAGCAGTTCGCCCGTGCACGCGACTTCCTGCAGCCGCTGTTCCCGAGCGAGGAAGGTGCCGCACCGGGCTATGACCTGAGCGTGGAGTTCCGCGCCAACACCACGGCCGAGATCGAGGGCAACAAGATCATCGACTGGTCCTTCGAGGTCGGCGACCAGGTGCTCAGGCTGCGCGACGCGCCGCGCACGCTGCGCTGGGAATACGGCACGCCGGTGGCGCTGGTGCTGCGCATCGCGAAGGACTCTCCGCTGATGGCGCGCGCCGATCCGCAGCAGCACGCGCTGATCACCGACGGCCAGACCGTGAGCTTCCGTTTTGCCGACCCGTGGGCGCTGTTCACGCTGGCGCAGCGGCAGCGCGAAGGCGACCCCGCCCAGCGCCCCGACGGCCGCTCGCAGCTGCTGAAGTTCGAGTTTCCGCTGGTGGCCCAGTCGGCCGGCGACGCCGCGCAGGCACCCGACGGAGGACGCGCACGCGTGTTCCTGCGCATCGCGGCCAGCCCCGCCGGCAAGAAGAACGCCCTGATCTGGCCCGCCGCGTTCCCCGCGCGCGCTCCCGAATGGAACATGCCCTGATGGCTGCCCTGCTGCCCCCCCTGAACACCGACGCAGACGAAACCACCGGCGGTTTCGCGCCCGACCTCGCGAGCTTTCTCCTGCCGCTGCAAGGCCCCGAAGGCCCCGCCGGCCCTCCGCTGCGCTACGACCCGGTGTGCGCCCGCATCCGCGAGGCGCGCACCGAGGAAGACGCCAGCCTGCCGATGGGCGAATGGACCCGCCCGCTGAAGAAGGCCGACTGGCGTACCGCCGAGATGCTCTGCACCGAGGTCCTGCAGCGCCGCAGCAAGGACCTGCAGATGGCCGCCTGGCTCACCGAGGCCTGGGTGCACCGCCATTCGATCGACGGACTGGCCGCCGGTGCGCGCCTGCTCGAAGGGCTGGCGCGCGAATTCTGGGAAGACGCGCATCCGCGCATCGGCGACGACGGCGACGCCGACATGCGCACCGCCACCTTCGTGTGGGTCAACGACACCATCGCGCACGTGCTGCTGATGCGGGTGCCGCTGCTCGAATGGCCGGATTTCTCGCCGCCCTTCATCACGCTGGGCGACTGGCAGCGCGCGCTGACCAGCGAGTACGGCACGGCAGCTGCCGGCGCCGCGGGCAACGCCAAGGCGAAAGCGAAGGAAGTGGCCGAGGAGCCGAGCGCCCAGACGGTGTCGCGCCAGGACATCCTCGACCGTGCAGCGCGCGACCTGCATGCGCTCGCCGCGCTCGACGACCGCGTCGCCGCGGCCACCGATGCGTGGCAAAGCCTGCAAGCCCTGCTCGACGGGCGGCTGGGCATCGATGCGCCGAGCCTGTCGAAGGTGACGGAGATGCTCGCCCGCATGCGGCAGGCGCTGCGCAGCCTGCTGCAGGGGCGCGATCCGCGCGACAAGGAAGAAGAACCGCTTGCACCGGCCGAAGCTCCCGCCAGCTGGATGGCGGACGAATCAACCCCTCCCGCGATCCCGATGGACGACAACGACATGAGCGACACACCCCTCTCCCCTGCTCCCGGGTCGCTGCCGCAGGCCGTGGCGAGCGGCCGCATCGGCAACCGCGCCGAGGCCTACCAGTTGCTGGAACTCGCGGCCGCCTACCTGATGCGCGAGGAGCCGCACAGCCCGACGCCCTACCTCGTGAACCGTGCCGTGGCCTGGGGACGCATGCCGCTGCCGCAGTTGATGCAGGAGGTGTTGCGCGAGGACGGCGACCTGAACCGCTACTTCTCGATTCTGGGCATCAGGCCGGAGTGAGCCGGCCGGGTTGCCCGCCCGACGCCCCAGCCGGCAATGGCCCCTGCGCGAGCCGCTCCTGTTTCGGGCAAATGCCACCCTGAGCGGAATGGCTTCGCTTCATTCATCGACGTTTTATTTTTTGAGGAAAAGACATGGCGTTCAATCCAGATCCATTCAAGCAGGCCGAGCTGGAGGTGGCGAACAAGAGCATGGGCTCGCAGATCGCGCACTCCCGCATCTTCCACTCGACGCGCAGTGCGTTCTCGAGCGGCGGATCCCGCGCCAGCAAAGGCATCGGAGCCCTCGTGGGCGTGGGGAAACTGTTCCTTACCCTCATACCGGTGCCTGTCGTGGGGTCCGTCGTGGGCGCGGTTGTCGATGCGGTCAACGGAAAGGTCAGGGGCGCGCTTCATGAAGGGCATCTTGGTGCCACCGCCTCGAACGCGGAGGTGGCCAAGTTCGGCATCAAGGAGCTGACCGTCGAGAACCTGGACAGGTACCGCTGGAAGGTGGCCCATGCATTCGAAGAGCTCAACCAGGGAATCGAGGCCTACAACAACAGCGGCCAGACATGCGACGACATGTACCAGTTTGCTCTTCTGTACGAGCAGGTTCAGCGGCGCAAGAAGAGGCTCAACCAGGAGTTGGGAAAGTTCAAGAGGGTGATGGACGCGGTGGACGGCTGGATCGCGGACCTGGAGCGCAACCAGGAGACGCTGCTCACGCAGGCCACCAACAAGATCATGGAGAAGACACGCAAAGAGATTGCCGAGATGGGTCTCCTGATTCCCGGCAATCCCGCTCATGACACCAAGATCCTGGAGCACAAGACGAAGCACGTGGGCTGCAAGCTGTGGTGCTATTGCAAGAAGGAAGCGAAATACGACCCCGGTACGAACTGGGAAGCCCTGAAGACCTACGCGGGCACGGTGACCACATTCCTGCAGCCGATTGCCATTTCGTCCATAGCGGTCACGAAGTCCGCCTACACCAGCGACTCCGACAATTCGAAGTTCAACTGAGCCACTCCTGCCCGGGCGCGGGCTCGGCGCCCCCGCCCGGCAGCGGCCCCTCAAACCGCCCCGTGCGCCTCCACATAGAGCGCATACAGCGAATGGCTGCTCGCCATGTAGAGCCGGTTGCGCTTGGGCCCGCCGAACTCCAGGTTCGCGCAGCGCTCGGGCAGGCGGACGAAGCCGATGGGCTTGCCCTGCGGGTTGAAGACCTTCACGCCGTCCATTTCCTCCGACTTGCCAGTGGGCAGGTAGGCCTTCATGCCGCCTCCGACGTCGGTGGGCTCCGAAGCGATGGCGCCGGAGTGGCCCCATCCGCACCAGAGATTGCCGTCGCGGTCGACGCGGAAGCCGTCGAGCGAGCCGGGGCCGTCGGCGTCGATGAGCTTGGTCTTGTTCGAGACGCTCGTGCCGTCCGGTGACACGTCGTAGCTCCAGATGCTGCGGTTGGGCGTTCCCTTCCACTCGACGACGTAGAGTTTCTTCTCGTCGGGCGAGAAGGCGATGCCGTTGGGGTTGACGAGATCGGTGATGACCGCCGTGAGCTTGCCGTCGGTCGCGATGCGGTAGACGTTGGTGGTCGCCTGCTCGGACGGGGCCTTGCTTCCCTCCCATTCGCCGTTGATGCCGAAGGTGGGGTCTGTGAACCAGACGGTGTCGTCCGACTTCACGACGACGTCGTTGGGCGCGTTGAGGCGCTTGCCCTGGTAGTTGTCGGCGAGCACGGTGATGCGACCGTCCTTCTCTGTGCGCACCACGCGCCGCGTGACGGAGTGCTCGCAGGTGACGAGGCGGCCCTGGCGGTCGCGGGTGTTGCCGTTGGCGTAGTTGACGCCGGTCTTGTGCACACTGAACTTGCCGGTCTTCTCGTCGTACTTCATGAGCCGGTTGTTGGGGATGTCGCTCAGCAGCAGGTAGCCGTGCTCTGGAAAGTACACCGGCCCTTCGGCCCAGCGCATGCCGGAGCCCAGTTGCTCGAGCGTGCTGCTGTAGAGCCGGTACCTGGTGAAGCTCGGGTCGAGGATCAGCACCGCCGGGTCGGGGTAGCGCTGGCTGGGCTTGAAATCGAAGGCCTGTGCGCCCGCGAGCGTGCCGAAGGCTGCGGCGCCGGCGCCCGCGGCTGTCTTGAGGAATCGGCGGCGGCCGTTGTTCGTCTTGTTCTGCATCGGTTGTCTCCTGGTGTTCTTGTCGGTTGTTCCGGGGCGTTCAGTCGGCTACGGCGCCGGACTTCTTCACCAGCTCGGCCCAGCGCGGAATCTCCCGGGCCATGTGGTCGCGCAGCTCCTCGGGCGTGCTGCCCACGAGTTCCATCGCGAGCTGCCCGGAGAGCTTGGCCTGCACGTCGGGCTGGTGCAGCGCCTTCACGATCTCTGCATTGAGGCGCTGAACGATGGGCTTGGGCGTGCCCTTGGGCGCATACACGGCCTGCCATGACGACATCTCGAAACCGGGAATGCCCGACTCGATCATGGTCGGCAGGTCGGGTACGAGCGCGATGCGCTTGGCGGTAGTCACGGCCAGCAGCTTGAGCTTGCCGCTCTTGACCAGCGGCAGCGCGGCCGTCACCTGGTCGAACATGAAGGGCACCTGCCCAGCTGCCACGTCGGTCAGCGCGGGTGGCGTGCCCTTGTACGGCACGTGGGTGAGCTTCACGCCGATGAGGTCGGCGAACATCTCGCCGGCCAGGTGCGTCGAGGTGCCGGCACCCGATGAGGCGAAGGTGCGCTTGCTCTCGTCCTTCTTCAGCAGCGCCACGAGGTCGGCCACCGAGTTCACGCCGAGCTGGCTGTTGACGATGAGCACGTTGGGCAGGCGCGCGACCAGCGAGACGGGCTCGAAGTCCTTCATCGGGTCATAGGAAAGCTTCTTGTAAAGGCTGGCATTGATGGCGTGCGTGCTGATGGTTCCGCCGAAGAGCGTGTAGCCATCGGGCGGCGCCTTCGCCACGTAGGCGGCGCCGATGCCGCCGGCCTGTCCGGGCTTGTTGTCGACCACGACCGACTGCTTGAGGCTCTCGCCCAGCTTCTGGGCCAGCGTACGGCCCACGATGTCGGTGGAGCCGCCGGGCGTGAATGGCACGACGTAGACGATGGGCTTGGCGGCAGGCCAGTCGGGTGTCTGGGCCGTGGCGGCCAGGGGAAAGAGCGCAGCCGAAAGCAGCGCCGCAGTGAAGCGGATGAAACGCATGTCTTGTCTCCTTGGATTTCTGTGATCGATGCGGGCTCAGCGGCCGTTGGCCTGGCGCCAGGCGGCGAAGTCGGTGCGGCTCTGTTCGTCGGTGGGCGGATAGAGGCCGAGGATGGAGCGGCCTTCGAGCACCTTCTCCTGCACGAAGTCTTCGAAGGCGGTCATCTCGGTCGCCTCGGCGGCGATCTCGTCGGCCATGTGGGCCGGGATGACGATCACGCCTTCGGCATCGCCCACGATCACGTCGCCGGGGAAGACGGGCGCGTCGCCGCAGCCGATGGGCACGTTGATGTCGATGGCCTGGTGCAGCGTGAGGTTCGTGGGCGCGCTGGGGCGGTGGTGGTAGGCGGGAAAGCCCAGCTTCGCGATGTCTGGGCTGTCGCGGAAGCCGCCGTCGGTGACCACGCCGGCCACGCCGCGCTTCATGAGCCGCGTGACGAGGATGCCGCCGGCCGATGCGGCGCGCGCGTCCTTGCGGCTGTCGATGACGAGCACCGCGCCCTCGGGGCATTGCTCCACCGCCTTGCGCTGCGGATGGTCGCGGTCGAGGAAGACGCCGATCTGGTTGAGGTCTTCGCGCGCGGGCATGTAGCGCAGCGTGAAGGCTTCGCCGACCATGTTGGGCAGGCCGGCGTTGAGCGGCCGCACGTCCTGGATGAACTGGTGGCGCAGGCCGCGCTTGAACAGGGCCGTGCACAGGGTGGCGGTGCTCACCTTCATGAGCTGCTCGCGGGTGGCGGGATTCACGTGGGGTCTCCGTTGTCTGGAAGTGGGTGGAATCGGATTGGAGTCAGAAGATGTCGGGCTCGGGCACCGGCTTGCCGAAGCTGGTTTCGAGGAAGTCGAAGTCGCAGCCCTCGTCGGCCTGGCGGATGTGGCGGCCGAACATCCAGCCGTAGCCGCGCTCGTAGCGCGGTGGCGGCGGTGTCCACGCGGCCTTGCGGCGGGCAAGTTCGGCATCGTCGATTTCGAGGTGGATGCTGCGCGCGGGCACGTCGACGCTGATGCGGTCGCCGGTCTGCACGAGTGCGAGCGGGCCGCCGATGGCTGCCTCGGGCGAGCAGTGCAGCAGGCAGCCGCCGTAGCTGGTGCCGCTCATGCGCGCGTCGGACAGGCGCAGCATGTCCTTCACGCCCTGCTTCAGCAGCTTGGTGGGGATAGGCAGCATGCCCCACTCCGGCATGCCCGCGCCGCGCGGGCCGGCGTTGCGCAGCACGAGGATGTCGTCGCCGGTCACGTCGAGCTCCGGATCCTCCACAGCCTTCTTGAGCGACGGGTAGTCGTCGAACACCAGCGCGCGGCCGGTGTGCTTCAAGAGGTGCGGCGCGCAGGCGCTGGGCTTGATGACCACGCCGTCGGGCGCGAGGTTGCCGCGCAGCACGGCCAGCGCGCCTTCGGCGTAGATGGGGTTGGCAAGCGGCCGGATCACGTCGTCGTCGTAGACCTCGGCGCCTTCGATGTTCTGGCCGATGGTGCGGCCGTTGACGGTGAGCGCCTCGGTGCGCAGGTGGCCGCGGATGCGCTCCAGCATCGCGGGCAGGCCGCCGGCGTAGAAGAAGTCTTCCATCAGGTAGGCATCGCCGCTGGGCCGGATGTTGGCGATGACGGGCACGCGGCGGCTGAAGGCGTCGAAGTCGTCGAGGCTCACGGCGTGGCCGGCGCGGCGCGACATGGCGATCAGATGGATGACGGCGTTGGTGCTGCAGCCCATGGCCATCGCGCAGGCGATGCCGTTTTCGAAGTTGGCGCGCGTGAGCATCTTCGCGGGCGTCAGGTCTTCCCACACCATCTCGACGATGCGCCGGCCGCAGTCGGCGCTCATGCGGATGTGGTTGGCGTCAGCTGCGGGAATGCTGGACGCGCCGGGCAGCGTCAGGCCCACGGCTTCGGCGATGCCCATCATGGTGGCGGCGGTGCCCATGGTCATGCAGGTGCCGTGGCTGCGGGCGATGCCGGCTTCCATCTCGGCCCAGGCCTGTTCGCCAAGGCGGCCGGCGCGGCGCTCGTCCCAGTACTTGAACGCGTCGGAGCCGGAGCCCAGCACCTTGCCCTTCCAGTTGCCGCGCAGCATGGGGCCGGCCGGCAGGTAGATGAAGGGAATGCCCATGCTGAGCGCGCCCATGGTGAGGCCGGGCGTGGTCTTGTCGCAGCCGCCCATCAGCACGGCACCGTCGATGGGGTGGCTGCGCAGCAGCTCTTCGGTTTCCATCGCAAGGAAGTTGCGATAGAGCATGGTGGTTGGCTTGACCATGCTCTCGGAAAGCGAGATGGCCGGCAGCTCGAGCGGAAAGCCGCCCGCCTGCAGCACGCCGCGCTTCACGTCTTCCACGCGCTGCCTGAAGTGCGAGTGGCACTGGTTGGCGTCGCTCCAGGTGTTGACGATGGCGATGACGGGCTTGCCCATCCAGTCGGCGTAGCTGTAGCCCATCTGCAGCACGCGCGAGCGATGGCCGAAGGAGCGGAAGTCGTCGGGCGCGAACCAGCGGGCGCTGCGAAGGGATTCGTAGGGGCGTTTCGTCAAGGGATTGTCTCCATGGGCGCTGCACTGCAGGTGCGGCCTTGCCGGCCCGCGCCGGCGTCTTTCCGAGAATTAAAACACTAGTATATTAGTGCGTCAATGACACAATCGCCGGCGATGAGCGCCTCCCCGAAGATCCGACTTGACCGCACCCGCCTTGCCGCGCCCCAGGTGCTGGAGAAACTGCGCGAAGCCATCCTTGCGCTCGAACTCGTCCCCGGCACCGTGCTGCAGCGGCAGGAACTGGCCGATCGTTTCGGCGTGAGCCAGACACCCGTGCGCGAGGCGCTGCTCAGGCTCGACGAGGAAGGGCTGGTGAACGTGTATCCGCAGCACGCCACGCTGGTGAGCCGCATCGACATCTCCGCCGCGCGCGAAGCGCACTTCCTTCGCCGCTCCATCGAGCTGGAGCTGGTGCACCAGCTGGCAATCGAAGAATCGCCGGGGCTGGTCGACCAGCTCAAGGGCGTCATCGCCCAGCAGGCATCGCTCGCCAACTCGCAGCGCTACAGCGATTTCGTCAGCGCCGACCGCGCGTTCCATCGCCTGATGTACGAAGCCGGCGGCGTGCTGGGCCTGTGGGACCTGGTGGGCCGCGTCTCGGGCCACGTCGACCGGCTGCGCCGCCTGCACCTGCCGACCGCCGGCAAGACCGAGGCGATCCTGCGCGACCACCGCGCCATCGTGCGGGCCATCGAGGCGAAGGATCCGGACGCAGCCCAGGCCGCGCTGCGCAAGCACCTGTCGGGCACGCTCAGCGCGGTGAACGATATCTGCAAGCAGTATCCCGACTACGTGACCCCTTGAACAGGGCCTCGCCGCGCTTCAGCCCAGCGCGTCGTTCACCTGCTCCCTGAACTCGCTCAGGCTCACCGCCGCGCCGATCTCCCTCGGCAGCGCATCGCGCACCGAGAACACGCCCAGTACCTTCGCGCCCGCCACCAGCGGCAGATGTCGAAAGCCCCGCTCCAGCATCAGCACCACGGCGTCGGACACCAGCGTCTCGGGCGGCACGCAGATCGGGTTGGGTGTCATCACCTCGCGCACCGAGGTGCCGTCGGGGTCCAGCCCCTTGGCGAGCACGCGGGTCATGAGGTCGCGCTCGGTCAATATGCCCAGCAGCGTGTCGGGAAGTTCCATGACGAGCACGCTGCCGCAGTTGGCGCGCGTCATCACGCATGCGGCGTCGCGCACGGTGGCCTGCGGGGCCACGCTGAGCACGTGCTTGCGCGAAATCGATTGGAAAACGGTGCGCTCGGACATGATGCGCCCTCCGTGAGTCGAACCCTGAATGGTGCCGCCGGCCGTTGCTCAGCGCAAGGAGGCGTTGAGCCGTTCCAGCGCCTGGGCGCCGGGGCACAGCTGTTGCGGCCCCAACGCATTGAGCGGCCGGTCGCAGGTGTTGAGTGCGGTGTGCAGGTCGGTGGCCAGCGGGTCGACGTAGAGCAGCCCGGTCACCACCTCGCCCATCTCGTGATGCCGCTGCATGTAGGCCATGGCGGCGAAGCGGTCGCCCGGGTCGTAGTCCGGGTGCAGGCTGTGCAGGCGCAGCAGCGTGCCGTCGTGCTGGCGCACGTCCATCACTTCGCCGGGCTCCATGTCCACGGCGATCTCCTCCCGCCCGCTGATGAAGTCGATGCGGCTCACTGCCTCGTTGTGCTCGCGGATGTAGTCGTAGCTCTTGGTGCTGCCCGGGTGGTTGTTGAAGGCCACGCAGGGGCTGATCACGTCGATGAAGGCCGAGCCTCCATGGCTGATCGCGCCCTTGATGAGCGGCACCAGCTGCGCCTTGTTGCCCGAGAAGCCCCGGCCCACGTAGCTCGCGCCGAGCTGCAGCGCCATGGCCACCAGGTCGACCGGGCTGTCGGTGTTGACCACGCCCTTCTTGGGCTGTCGGTGTTGACCACGCCCTTCTTGCTCTTGGAGCCCTGGTCGGCGGTCGCCGAGAACTGGCCCTTGGTGAGGCCGTAGACGCCGTTGTTCTCCACGATGTAGGCCATGCGCACGCCGCGCCGCATGGCGTGCGCGAACTGGCCCAGGCCGATGGAGGCCGAATCTCCGTCGCCCGAGACGCCGAGGTACAGCAGGTCGCGATTGGCCAGGTTGGCCCCCGTCAGCACGCTGGGCATGCGGCCGTGCACCGTGTTGAAGCCGTGCGATGCGCCGAGAAAATAGTCCGGCGTCTTCGAGCTGCAGCCGATGCCCGAGAGCTTGGCGACGCGATGCGGCTCGATGTCGAGCTCCCAGCAGGCCTCGATGATCGAGGCCGAGATGGAGTCGTGACCGCAGCCCGCGCACAGCGTGGAGATCTTTCCTTCGTAGTCGCGCCGCGTGTAGCCGACCTTGTTGGTGGCCAGCGTCGGGTGGCGCAGCTTCGGCTTGGCGAGGTAAGTCATGCGGCCTCCTTCGCGCCGGTCGTGGTGTTGCCTTGCACGTTCGCCTTGCCGACGTGCGCATCGATCGCCTGCACGATGAAGCGCGCGGTGATGGGCGTTCCGTCGAAGTGCAGCACCCGTACCAGCTTCGCCGGATCGGCATCCAGCTCGTTGACCAGCAGGCTGCGCATCTGCGCGTCGCGGTTCTGCTCCACCACGAACACGCGCTCATGCTCGGCCAGGAACTGCACCACGCTCTCCGGGAACGGAAAGGCCCGCAGCCGCATCGCGTCCAGATGGATGCCGCGCCCTTCCAGCTCCTGCAGCGCCTCGTGCATGGACGGGCTGGTGGAGCCGAAATAGATCACGCCGAGCCCGGTCTTCTGGGCTGCAGGCCGCAGCACCGGTTGCGGCACCAGCGTGGCCGCAGTCGCGAACTTCTTCAGCAGCCGCTCCATGTTGTAGATGTAGTCCGGCCCGCGCTCCGAGTAGCGCGCATAGGCATCGCGCGTCGTGCCGCGCGTGAAGTAGCTGCCTTTGGTCGGGTGCGTGCCCGGCAGCGTGCGCCAGGGAATGCCGTCGCCGTCCACGTCCTTGTAGCGGCCGAAGTCGCGGCCCGCCTCCAGCTCCTCGGCGGTCATGACCTTGCCGCGGTCGTAGGCCTTGCTGTCGTCCCACTGGAAGGGCTTGCACAGGCGCTGGTTCATGCCGATGTCGAGGTCGGTCATCACGAACACCGGCGTCTGCAGCCGGTCGGCCAGGTCCAGCGCCGCGGCGGCATGCTCGAAGCACTCGTGCGGGTCTTCGGGGAAGAGCAGCACATGTTTGGTATCGCCGTGCGACGCATAGGCGCAGCAAAGAATGTCGGCCTGCTGCGTGCGCGTCGGCATGCCGGTCGAGGGGCCGCCGCGCTGCACGTTGATGAGCGTGACCGGAATCTCCGCGAAGTAGGCCAGCCCGATGAACTCGGTCATCAGCGAAATGCCCGGCCCCGAGGTCGCGGTGAAGGCCCGCGCGCCGTTCCATCCGGCACCGACCACCACGCCGATCGATGCGAGCTCATCCTCGGCCTGCACGATGGCGAAGCGGTGCTGGCCGGTGGACTGATCGACGCGGAACTTGGTGCAGTACTTCTGGAAAGCCTCGGCCACCGATGACGAAGGCGTGATCGGATACCACGCGGCCACCGTCGCGCCGCCGTACACGCAACCCAGCGCAGCCGCGCTGTTGCCGTCCACGAAGATCCTGTCGCCCACCCGGTCGGCGCGCCGCACCTTCAGCCCCACGGGCTCGCGCAGGTTCTCGCGCGCGAAGTCGCAGCCCAGGTGAAGGGCCTGCACGTTGGAGGCGAGCAGTTTCTCCTTGCCTTTGTACTGCTCGCCGAAGAGCTTCTCGACCACCTCGGGCTCGATGCCCAGCAGGATGGCCAGCGCGCCCACGTAGACGATGTTCTTGAACAGCTGCCGCTGGCGCGGGTCCTGGTAGACGGCGTTGCAGATCTCGGTGAGCGGCATGCCGATCACGCGGATGTCGTCGCGGAACTTCGATGGCGGCAGCGGCCGTGTGCTGTCGTAGAAGAGATAACCGCCGGGCGCCAGCTCTGCGATGTCGGCGTCCCAGGTCTGCGGGTTCATCGCCACCATCATGTCGGTGCCGCCGCGCCGGCCCAGGTGTCCCTCCTCGGTCACGCGCACCTCGTACCAGGTCGGCAGGCCCTGGATGTTGCTGGGGAAGATGTTGCGCGGACTCACCGGCACGCCCATGCGCAGGATGGCCTTGGCGAACAGTTCGTTGGCCGAGGCCGAACCCGAGCCGTTGACGTTGGCGAACTTGATGACGAAGTCGTTGACCGCCTCGATCTGCTTCATGCGGTCTCCTTCCGGCTTTGCTCCGGGGTCTTTTCCTGCCCGGCGAGCGTCATCTTCAGCAGGAACTTCTGCATGTCCCACGCGCCGGTCGGGCAGCGTTCGGCGCACAGGCCGCAGTGCAGGCAGACGTCCTCGTCCTTCACCATCACGCGGCCCGTCTTCAGCCCGCCGGATACGTACAGGTCCTGCGCCAGATTGAGCGCGGGCGCCTTCAGGCGCGAGCGCAGCCCCTCTTCATCGGAGTTCTCGACGAAGTTGATGCAGTCCATGGGGCAGATGTCCACGCACGCGTCGCATTCGATGCAGGCGGGCTCGTTGAACACCGTCTGCACGTCGCAGTTCAGGCAGCGCGCGGCTTCCTTGAAGGCGCGCGGCTTCCTTGAAGGCGGTGGCGGCGTCGAAGCCCAGTTCGACCTCCACCCGGATGCTGGCCAGCGCCGCCTCGGCCTTGGCCCACGGCACCTTGTAGCGAAGGTCGTTGGAGGTGTCGTTGTCGTAGCTCCACTCGTGGATGCCCATCTTCTGCGACACCAGGTTGGTCATCGGCGGCGGGCGGACCTCGATCGGCTCCGCGCGCAGCAGCTTGTCGATGGACACCGCGGCCTCATGGCCGTGCGCGACGGCGGTGATGATGTTCTTCGGCCCGAAGGCCGCGTCGCCGCCGAAGAACACGTTGGGCACTGTCGACTGGAAAGTGTTCGCGTCCAGCACCGGCAGGCCCCACTTGTCGAAGTCGATGCCGCAGTCGCGCTCGATCCACGGGAAGGAATTTTCCTGGCCCACCGCCACCAGCACCTCGTCGCATTCGAAGTAGGCCTCGGGCTCGCCCGTGGGCTCCAGCGTGCGGCGGCCCTTGTCGTCGTACACGGCCCTGACGATCTCGAAGCGCATGCCCACGAGCTTGCCGTTGTCGTGCACGAAGGCCTTGGGCACATGGAAATTGATGATCGGAATGCCCTCGTGCGCGGCGTCCTCCTTCTCCCAGGGCGAAGCCTTCATCTCCTCGAAACCGCTGCGCACGATGACCTTCACGTCGCTGCCGCCGAGGCGCCGCGCCGAGCGGCAGCAGTCCATGGCCGTGTTACCGCCGCCCAGCACGATCACGCGCCGGCCGATACTGCTGACGTGGCCGAAAGAGACGGAGCTCAGCCAGTCGATGCCGATGTGGATGCTGGCTGCGGCTTCCTTGCGGCCCGGAATGTCCAGGTCGCGCCCGCGTGGCGCACCGCAGCCGACGAAGATCGCGTCCCAGCCCTGCCCCATCAGCGTCTTCATCGAATCGATGCGCTCGCCGCCGCGGAACTCCGCGCCCAGGTCGAGCACGTAGCCCGTCTCCTCGTCGATGATCGACTCGGGCAGGCGAAAGCGCGGTATCTGCGTGCGGATGAAGCCGCCGGGCTTGGCTTCGCCGTCGAACACCGTCACCTCATAGCCCAATGGCGCCAGGTCGCGCGCGACAGTGAGCGAGGCCGGCCCCGCGCCGATGCAAGCGACGCGCTTGCCGTTCTTCGGCACGGGCCTGGGCATGCGCGCGCGCACGTCCTCCTTCATGTCGGCGGCCACGCGCTTGAGTCTGCAGATGGCGACCGGCTCCGGGGCCTCTGTATTGCTTTCTTCCACACGCCCGCGCCTGCAGGCCGGTTCGCAGGGCCTGTCGCAGGTGCGCCCCAGGATGCCGGGGAAGACGTTGGAGACCCAGTTGACCATGTACGCATCGCCGTATCGGCGTTGCGCGATCATGCGTATGTACTCGGGGACGGGAGTGTGCGCCGGGCAGGCGTACTGGCAATCGACGACCTTGTGAAAGTAGGCCGGGTTGGCAATGTTCGTTCGCTGCAACACGTGTCTCCTGGCTGTCGCCCGGAACCCCGCAGGGGCCGACGAGTGGCTGGTGGTGTTTTCTGCGCAGTATGCGCCCCGCCTACGGAAGCGCAAGCTTGGTGGAATCCCGCACCGGGGCCGCTGGCGCTGCGGCCAAAGCATCTGCGCCGGGAGGGCGATTCCCCCATTGCGGTCTTCATGCGCTCACAATGTCCGCCGGTTACTCCACGGGACGACACCATGAGCGTTTTGCACATGTTTCTACCGGTATGCGAGCCGGCGCGCAGCGAGGCGCTGGCTCAGTTGCGGAAGACGCACCACCTGCCCCGCCACCTCGTCAAGGGCATCGCGATAAGGCACCACGCCGGGAGCGAACAGGCCGCCGCGGCAGATGCGCAGCAGGCCCAGCTGCAGGCACAGACACCGCCGCAGGAAGCACAGGCACAGGCCTCGCCGCAATAGCTCCGGCCTCAGCCGGGCCGAAGATCACTGGCTGGCGTTCGGCGTCGCGCGCGCCAGCAGCCGGATGTGCTCGAAATCGAGCAGGTCCAGTGCGTGCCGCACGGCCTCGACCAGCGCCGAATGGCGCGCGTCGGCCGCGAGGCGGTCGGCCCATTCGTGAAGGTCGCTCCAGCGGCCGTCGCGCGCGAGCGTTTCCAGTTCGTCGCGCACCGCCGCGGGCAACGGTTCGATGGCGGGCACCGGCATGCGCCTGGGTTTGTGGACCAGCGCCGGGTTCGGCAGCGGCCTTGCGACCACGGGCACCAGTTCCTTCGGCGCCTCCTTCACGATCACCGAGAAGCGCACGCGCGTACCCAGGTTGCGGCGGCTCTCCAGCTGCAGCCGCCCGCCCATGTGCTGCACGATGCGCCGGGCGATGGCCAGCCCGAGCCCATGGCCGTTGGAACTGGGCGCACCCTGCTCGAAGGCGCGCATGATGCGCGCCTGCTCTTCCTTCTCGATGCCCACGCCGCTGTCCCACACGTCGAACTCGAGCCGCCATGAATCCTCGCGCGGCCGGGCCTGCACGCGCAGGCCCATCTTGCCGTCGCGCGTGAACTTCGCGGAGTTCGACAGGAGGTTCAGCAGCAGCTGCTGGAAGCGCTTGCTGTCCAGGTACACGGCGGTCGGCAGCGCGCCGAGCACGTCGAGCTCGAAGCGGTTGTGCTGGCGCTGCGCGAGCGTGTCGGCGTACTGCGCGATGTCGTCGATCAGCGCACGCAGGTGCACCGGCTTCGCTTCGAAGGAAAAGGGCAGCAGCTCGCTCCTGGCGTAGTCGAGCAGGTCGTCCACGAGCGCGAGCTGATAGGCCGCGCTGCGCTCGATGGCCTGCAGCCTCTCGGGCGGCACAGCGTCGTCGTCGTTGAGCCGGCGCACGTTCCCGATGATGGTCGACAGCGGCGCGCGCAGGTCGTGGCTGATGTAGGCCAGCAGCTGCGTCTGCTCGCGCGCCTGCTGGTCGGCCTGCTCCAGCGCCGCGTTCAGCGCGTGCGTCTTGCGCTCCACTTCCTCGCGCAGCCGCTGCTGCTCTTCCGCCTGCCAGTGCGCCAGCGTGCGCTGCGCCGAATGCCGCTGCCGCGACAGGTGCTGCGCCCACGCCGCCAGCGCCACCAGACCGACCAGCATGCCCGGGAAGCCCAGCGCATAGGCGTCGAAGCCGCGGATCATGTGCGCCGGCATCGCCAGCTCGACCAGCCGCAGGCACACGCCGACGGCGACGATGCTCATCACCGGAAACGCCAGCCTCCCGCCCGGCCCCGCACGGCGCATGTAGATGAAGGTGCTGACGGTCAGCGAAACCACCACCAGCGGCGCGCTCAGCGTGCCCGCCATCGCGAAGGGCGCATAGGGGCCGACGAGCGTGCCCAGCACCACCACGCACTGCGCGACCGCGAGCACGAAAAGCCATCGCAGCCCGGGCACGCGCACCGGCCCGCGCCGCGACACGGTGTACAGGTACCACATCAGCGAGAGCACGCAGCAGCCCGCGGTGACGCCAGCCGCGCGGTAGCTCCACTCGATGCTGTCGGGCCACAGCGCGAGCCGCGCGTGGCCGCGGTACGTGCTCTCGTAGAGCGCCACCAGCGCGAAGCCCATGCTCTGCAGCGCCATCGCGAGGTTGCGCGAGATGACCCACAGCGACAGCGAATACACCGACAGCACCAGCAGCCCGCCGATGAGCAGGCCGTCGATCAGCGCGTGGCTGCTTTCCGACATGCGCCAAGCCTCCGCCGAATACAGCTTCGGCACGAGCTTGACGCTGCTGTCGGTGCGCACGCGCACCAGCACGCGCGCCTGCTCGCCGGGGCGCAGGTCGAGGTCGAGCGTGGGCACGCGGTCACGGTCGCGGCCCGCGCTGGAGCGCGCCGACACGCCCGCCTGCTCGTGCGTCCAGCTGGCCCAGCCGGCGAGTTCGCGGCGGGCGTGGAAGTCGACGAACTGCAGCCAGGTGGCATCGAGCACCAGCCGCAGCGGCTGGATGGTGGCGCTGCCGTTCACCACGGTCAGGCGCAGCCAGAAGGCGGATCTGGAGAAGCCCGGACGCATGCGCGCGGAGTTACCGGGCTGGAAGCCGTCGGGCGAGTCGTCCTGCAGCGCATCGACCTCGTCGAGCGTGAGCTGCGCGCCGGTGTCCTCGAACATTTCGACGCGCGTGTCGAGCAGCACCGGCCAGCGGGTCTCGTCGTCGATGCGCAGCACGTCCGCCCAGGCGGCGGGAAGCGCCATCAGCCACAGGACGGCGCACAGCAGGAGCGCGCGAGCGCAGTGAATGCCGCGAATGCCGTGAATGCCGCGAATGCCGCAAGGGCCCGGGGTGGTCACCGCCTTTGCGCTGCCGCGTCAGGCCGAAGGCACCGACGGCGGCGCGACTGGCGCGGCGCGCGCCTGGCGGAATGCAGTGGGCGTGCGGCCGAAGCGTTCGCGGAATGCGGTCGAGAAATTGGCGGCACCCGAAAAACCCACTGCCAGAGCCACTTCTTCCACGCTGAGCGCCGAGCCCGCGAGCAGCCGCTGCGCCTCGGCAAGCCGGGCCTCGCGCGCGAACTCGAACACCGTGCGGCCGGTCTGCTCCCTGAACACGCGCGACAGGCGCTTCTCGTGCGTGCCCACGCTCGCGGCCAGCGCGGGCAGCGCCGGCACGTTGGCGAGGTCGGCGCGCACCAGCCGCTCGACGGCCTGGGCGAGCACACGGTCGGCATGGTCCGCAGCGGGCTCGCCACGGGCGTGCTCCAGCGCGCTCTCGGCCTCGTCGATGCAGGCCTGCGCCTGCTCGCGGCAGCTCGCGAGCGCGAGGTGCACCGCCACGCGCGCCAGCACTTCCGCCGGCTCGAAGGGCTTGAGGATGTAGTCGACGGCGCCTTCGCGCAGGCCGGTGAGGCGCTCTTCCACCGAGCTCGACGAGGTCACGAAGATCACCGGGATGCGCGCGGTCGCGCGATCTGCCTTCAGCAGCCGGCAGGTGGCGTAGCCGTCGGTGGCGCCCATGCGCACGTCCAGCAGCACCAGGTCGGGCTGCAGCGCGGTCGCACGCCGGTAGCCCTCGAGCGCATCGAATGCGAGGCTGATGCGGTGCCCCACCTCTCGCAGCGTTGCCAGCAACAGCTGCAGCTCTTCGATGTTGTCGTCGATGACGAGGATGTGCGCGCGCCGGGGCGGCGTGGTCGACCAGTAGGACATGGGCGTCGAGCGTAGGAGTGCGTCGCCTAAACGCAGCGTGAATTAGTTCACATTCAGTTCACATTATGTTGCATTAGTAAACAAATGTCATCATTGGCAAAGCTTTTGTCCTGAATCGCAAAAGTGGCCCTTGGGGGGCCGCCGAAGAATCCCGCCCTTTCCGGAGCACCCCGCCGCCTTCGCGGCGCCAGAACGAAAGGTGCCCGGCCACCAGAGCCATCACGAGGGACGGGATGTTCAGGACCCCATCGAATCTGTCGCACGCGCAGGCGCGCCGCGACTTGTCTTCCAACGCCGCGCGACTGCGGCACTGCCTGAGGCGCATCGCCGCGCCTCTCGCGGGGCTGCTCTTCGCCACCGCCGCGCACGCGGTGCCGCAGGTGTCGAGCCTGGTGCATTCGCCGGACATCCTTCCCGCCGGCGGCACGGTGACGAGCACCGTCACCATCGCCGAGACCGACAGCCTGCCGATCGGCGCACCGGGTGCGTCGTTCACGTACACGATTCCCGGCAATTCGATCTACATGGGCACCGGCCCGGTCCCCGTGGGCAGCTGCTCGGCGACCATTTCCGTGGGCACGGCCGGCCCCGGCACGCTGACCTGCTCGGGCATCACGCTCGCGGCGAACCAGCTTCGCGACTTCCAGGTGCTGCTGCGCACGGTCTCGCAGGGCACGCTGACCGTGACCGCCACACCCAGCGGTGGCGGCTCCAGCGAGACGAAGATCATCACCGTGAACCAGGGCGCCGACGTGGCGGTGGCCATCAGCGCCCCGGCCACCGCGCCGAGCGGCTCGACGGTGCCGATCGTCTTCACGCTCACCAACAACGGCCCCGACACCAGCACCGGCTCGACGCTGACCTACCCGATTCCCACGGGCCTGTCGGTGTCGGGCAGCGGCCTGCCTTCGGGCTGTTCGATCACGGGCAGCGAACTGCGCTGCAACGTGCCGGCCACGCCGGCCACCGCCGGCAGCAACAGCCGTACCTACAGCATCAACGCCGTGGTCACCGCGGGCGCGGGCTCCACCATCACGCACCAGCCGGCCGTGGCGGCCGCGGGTTCGGTGGAGGACGGCGTTTCCACCAACAACGGCGCCACCGCCAACACCACCGTGACGGCGGGCTACGTGCTCGCGCTCGCGAAGAGCCACGACGGCGGCCAGCTGCTGGTGGGCCAGCGCTTCAACTTCAGGCTGAGCCCGAGCTTCAGCGGCACCGCGCCCACGGGCGTGACGCTGACCGACACCATTCCCGCCAACTTCGCGATCCAGACGCTGCCCAGCCAGCCGGCCGGCTGGAGCTGCTCCGCCAGCGGCCAGACGGTGAGCTGCACGCGCAGCAACATCGGCGGCAGCGGCGGCGCGAATGTGGCGCTCGGCGACATCGTGGTGCCGGTCATCGCGATGACCGCCGGCACCGGCATCGTCAACGAAGCCACCGTGAGCGCGACCGGCCCCATCGCCAACTCGGCCACCGGCAGCGTGCCGGCCGACGTGGCGGTCTCGGCCACCGACTTCCGCGCCGACAAGCGCCGCGGCTGGCCGCAGAACAACGTGCCGCTGGGCCAGGCCTTCGACTACCAGGTCGGCAGCACCAACCTCGGCGGCACCCGCCTGCTGGCGGGCAGCACCATCCAGCTGGTGGACGACCTGCCCGCCGGCGTGCAGATCAACAGCGTCACCCAGCGCGACGGCTACACCTGCACGGTGACCAAGGGCGGCGCCACCGTCGTGCCGACGCCCGCGACCCCGGTGCCCGGCCCCGCCACCGTGACCTGCACGCGCACGCTCGCGGCCGACATCGGCGTGGACACCTCCAACGGCAGCAGCGCGCGCAACGGCGGCTACATCATCGTGAACGCCACCATCCCGTCGCTGCCGGCGGGCGGCCAGATCGTCAACAGCATGTGCGTGAACGTGGCGCTGCCCGCGGCAGCGCCCACGCTCGGCGCCGACCCCGACGCCAACACCGGCAACGACTGCGTGAGCCTGGGCACCGGTGCGAACGACGGCGCCACCGCGGCCGACGTGAAGGTGCTCAAGCGCGTGGTGGGCATCGGCGACGGCGCGGGCAACCGGCAGGTCGCGGGCCAGGACGTCACCTGGCAGATCGAGGTGGTCAACGCCGGCCCCTCCGAGGCGCAGAACGTGGTCGTCACCGACGCCTTCGCCCAGGTGATCGGCGCGGGCGCCGTCACCCAGACGCCCAACGGCGGCACCTTCGCGGGCACCTGCGCGCTGCCGGCCAACGGCAGCGGCTTCGGGCAGGCGTCGCTGTCGAACTGCACGCTGTCGACCCTGCCGGTCTGCCGCGCGAGCACCGACCCCGCCAGCGCCCTGCCGCTGTGCCCCGTCATCCAGGTGGTCGCGAAGCACTACGGCGACGGCGCATCGGCAACCGATCACGGCTTCCAGATCAACAACACCGCCAACGCGCTGGCAACCACGCCGGCCGATCCGAACCTGGCCAACAACGACGGCAGCGCCACCGCCTACCTGCTGGCGCGCGCCGATGTCACGGTCACCAAGTCGGCAAGCCCCGCCACGGTGCCGGTCGGCCAGCTGCTCACCTACACGCTCACGGCCCGCAACCAGAGCCTCGCGCAGGGCAACATGAGCCGCGCCTACGACGTGCACGTGGTCGATACGCTGCCGGCCAACCTGATGTTCATCTCGGCCACAGCCTCGGGCGGCGGCAGCTGCAGCACGCAGCCGAGCACCACCCAGCCCACGGGCACCGGCACCACCAACAACCAGCTCGAGTGCGCGTGGACCTCGCTCGACCGCAACGTGCAGCAGACCGTCACGGTGCGCGTGCGGCCGCTGTACGTGCTCAACGGCTCCACGGTGACCAACAGCGTGCACGTCTCCACGGCCACGCCGGAGATCAGCACCACCAACAACGACGCCACCGTGCCGGCCACCATCGGTGCGCCGGTGTACGACCTGGTCGTCACCAAGCGCGACGACGTCGACCCGGTGAACGTGGGCGACGACGTGGGCTACACCATCACGGTGTCGAACAACAGCGCCTCGACGGCGGAAGACGTGCGCATGGTCGACACGCTGCCGCTGCCAGGGCCGAGCGGCGAGGCGCCGCCAACGCTGGTGTCGGTGACCGCGCCGGGCGGGACCACCTTCGCGCTGGCCAACGGCGCCGCGATCGGCTCGGCCGGCGGGCAGATTGTCTTCACCATCCCGACGCTGGGCGGCAAGCAAGGTTCGTCGGGGGCAACCGGAGAACCCGACACGCTGCAGTTCCGCGTGGTGCTGCGCGGCGTTTCGCGCGGCACCTTCCAGAACAACGCCAGGGTCGACTTCTTCGAAGCCGCGCGCAACGCCTTCGACACCGTGCAGGGCAACAACGCGGTGGCCGAGAACACCACCTTCCGCTTCAAGGCCGACGTGCAGGTGGTCTCCAAGGCCGCCGTCGTGGCCGGCACCAACACGCCGCTGGGCACTGTCTCCTCGGCGGTGCCCTTCGACTGGATCGTGCAGCTGCGCAACAACGGCCCCGACAGCGCCGAGACCACCGCCTTCACCGACAACCTGCCCGCACCGCTGGTGCTGGCCGGCACGCCGGTGTTCACCGTGACCGGGGGCAGCTTCACGCCCGCCGCGCCCACCTGCACCGGCACGGCCGGCAGCAGCGCCGTGAGCTGCGCCATCGCTTCGATGCCGGCCAACGGCACGGCCACCGTGCGCATTCCGGTGCGCTTCAGCGGCGCGGCGCCGGCCAACGGCACCGTGCTCACCAACCGCGCCCACATCGTCACCACCGGTTCGGGCGACACCAACGGCGGCACCGATCCGGACGGCGGCAACAACTTCAACGACGGCTCCGTGACCGTGCAGAACAGCGCGCTCTCGGGCCGCGTGTATGAAGACCTGAACGGCAACGGCCTGATCGACGGCGGCGAGCCCGCCATCGCCGGCGTGACCATCCGCCTGACCGGCACCGACAGCTCGGGCAATGCGGTCTCGATGACCACCACCACCGACGCGGGCGGCAACTGGGCCTTCACCGTGCCCGCAGGCACCTACAGCGTGACGGAAGACCAGCCCGCGGCGTACCAGCCCGGCATCACGCGAGCCGGCCCCGTCACGGGCGTGGGCAGCGCAATGGGCACCGTGCCGCCGGGCACCGGCAACGGCCCGAACGGCTCCAACGCCAACCGCATCGACAACATCGTGCTCGGCACGGGCGGCGCCTCCAGCGCCAACAACTTCGGCGAGGTGCGAGCCTCGAGCCTGGCCGGCCGCGTCTACCAGGACGCCGACTACAACAACACGGCCAGCCGCCCGGGCGACCCCGGTATCGCCGGCGTGACCGTCACGCTCACCGGCACCGACATGTTCGGCAACCCGGTATCGCTGACCACCACCACGGCGGCCAGTACCGGCAACTACGCCTTCAACAACCTCACGCCCGGCACCTACGTGCTGACCGAGACGCAGCCCGCGGGCTTCGCCGACGGCAGCGACACGGCCGGCAGCGCCGGCGGCACCGCGGGCAACGACGTGGTGAACGCCATCGCACTGGCTTCCAACGTGAACGGCACCGGCTACAACTTCGGCGAGCTGCTCACCCGCATCACCACGCGCGTGTTCGTCGACGGCAACAACGACGGCGTCCCGCAGGCCGGCGACACCGGCATCCCGAACGTCGAACTGCGCCTGACGGGCACCGACGCCGCGGGCAACCCGGTGAACCTGCTCGCAGTGGCCACCGGCACGCCGGGCACCTACGAGTTCCGCAACGTGCCTCCCTCGGGCGCGGGCGGCTACACCATCACCGAGACGCAGCCGGCCAACTACGCGCCCGGCAAGGCCAACAACAACGGCCAGCCCGGCACGCCGCAAGGCGGCGGCAACGTCATCAGCGGCGTGACCGTCCCGGGCACCAACGTGCCGCTGACGCAGGGCGAATACTGGTTCGGCGAACTGCTGCCCGGCGGCATCTCCGGCCGCGTCTACTACGACCGCGACGGCAACGGCGCGCAGGGCGCGCCGGCCACCGAGCCGGGCCTGGCGGGCGTGACCATCACGCTCACCGGCACCGACGTCAACGGCCAGGCGGTGTCGCGCACCGCCACCACCGACGCCAGCGGCGACTACAGCTTCCCGAACCTCGCGCCGGGCAGCTACACCGTGACCGAAGCGCGGCCCGCTGGCTACCTGCCCGGCATCACGCGCGCCGGCACCGTCAGCGGCGCGGGCAGCACGCCGGGCTCCGTGCCCACCAGCGGCAGCGGCGTGACCAACGGCCCGAACGGCTCGACCGCGAACGTCATCCAGAACATCGTGCTGGGCGCGGCGGGCGCGGGCTCCACCGGCAACAACTTCTCGGCCGTGAAGCCGGCCAGCCTCTCGGGCTACGTGTACGCCGACGTGGCCCCCTCCAACGGCACGCGCGACACCGGCGAGCCCGGCATCGCCGGCACCACCATCCGCGTGACCGGCACCGACTTCCAAGGCAACCCGGTCGACCGCACGGTGCAGACCGCTGCCGACGGCCACTACCTGGTGGACGCGCTCACGCCCGGCACCTACCAGATCGACGAGACCCAACCCGCCGGCGTGGCCGACGGCCCCGAGTCGCTGGGCACCGTGGGCGGCGCGCCGCGCGGCACCGCCAACCCCGGCGGCACCAACGACCGCTTCGGCGGCCTGGCGCTGGTGTCGGAAGACGCGGGCATCGACTACAACTTCGGCGAGCGCGGCGGCCAGATCGCGGGCTGGGTGTACGTCGACACCAACAACGACGGCGTGCGCCAGCCGACCGAGGCCGGCATTCCTGGCGTGACGCTCACGCTCACCGGCCGCTCGGCCAGCGGGCTCGCGGTGAA
>Ga0209758_1001559_pt1 | contig 26277 bp, 24 predicted proteins | sample AraplaMF_Col_mMF_FD_184258 | JGI IMG/M metagenome (GOLD analysis project Ga0209758, IMG submission 184258) | Arabidopsis root microbial communities from the University of North Carolina, USA - plate scrape MF_Col_mMF (SPAdes) (version 2) | ecosystem: Host-associated > Plants > Roots > Endosphere...
ACGGGAAGCGGCCGACGCGGATCTCGCGGCCGCTTTCCTTGGCCTTGGCCTCGGTCAGGCCCACCGACGCCACCTGCGGCGAGCAATAGGTGCAGCCCGGGATCATGTTCTTGTCCATGGCATGGGGATGCAGGCCGGCGATCCCCTCGACGCAGATCACGCCCTCATGTTCGGCCTTGTGCGCCAGCATCGGCGGTCCCGCAACGTCGCCGATGGCATAGAGGCCGGGCACGTTGGTCTTGCAGGCGCCGTCGATGACGATGCAGCCGCGCTCAAGCTTGACCCCGAGCTTTTCGAGGCCGAGGTTCTCGATGTTGCCGACCACGCCGACCGCCGAGATCACCCGGTCGACCTCGACGGTCACGGGCTTGCCCTTGCCGTCGTCCAGAGTGGCGACCACGCTGTCGCTCTTCCTGTCGAGTTTCGTCACTTTCGTGTTGGTGAGGATCTTGATGCCCTGCTTCTCGAACGCCTTGTGGGCAAACTTGGCGATCTCGGCGTCCTCGACCGGCAGCACCTGCGGCAGCACCTCCACCACCGTCACCTCCGCGCCCATGGTGCGGTAGAACGAGGCGAACTCGATTCCGATGGCGCCGGAGCCGACCACCAGCAGCGACTTCGGCATCTTGTCCGGCACCATCGCCTCGAAATAGGTCCAGACCAGCTTCTTGTCGGGCTCCAAACCGGGCAGCACGCGCGGGCGCGCGCCGGTGGCGACGATGATGTGCTTGGCCTGGTACGACCCTTCCCCCAGCGCGCCCTTGGGCGCCTCGACCGCGGACTTCTTCACCGTGATCTTGCCGGGCGCATCGATGGCCGCCTCGCCCCAGATCACGGAGACCTTGTTCTTCTTCATCAGAAAGCCGACGCCGTCGTTCAGCCGCTTGGACACGCCGCGCGAGCGCTTGACCACCGCAGCCGGATCGAACGAGACATTGTCGGCGGACAGCCCGTAATCCTTGGCGTGCTGCATGTAGTGATAGATCTCCGCCGACCGCAGCAGCGCCTTGGTCGGGATGCAGCCCCAGTTGAGGCAGATGCCGCCGAGATAGGATTTCTCGATGATGGCGGTCTTGAAGCCGAGCTGTGCCGCGCGGATCGCCGCGACGTAGCCGCCGGGACCCGAGCCGATGATGATGATGTCGAAGGAAGTGTCGGCCATGATCGGCTCCTGTTCAACGCGAGGCAGTAGGCGTGCCGCTTGCGCGACGTCTCAAGATAATCGTTCGCAGCGTCCATTCCACAAGGATCAGCGTTGCGAGGATGGCGATTGCGATCAGCGCGATCGATTGCCAGATGTTTCGCGCGAGCTGCTCCCCCGAAAGAAAGCCGCTGTACAGAACATCCTGGCCGATCGGATTGAGCCCGGCGACGGCCGCCAGCAGCATCGTGACCCAGGGCCAGCGCGATCTGATGGTCATGCGTCAGCCAGACGTAGGTCGGCGCCGCCTCCGCCGTCATAGGGATTCAATCGGGTATCATCCTGTCGACGCATGCCCCTCACCCGTCTGCGCGCCAAGCGGCGCGCATCCGCCCTCTCCCACGAGGGGAGAGGGAAGAAAGAAATCACACCATCATCATGACCGGGTTTTCGATCAGCACCTTGAAGGCGCCGATCAGTTCGGCGCCGAGGGCGCCGTCGACGGCGCGGTGATCGCAGGACAGGGTTACGCTCATGATGTGCGCCGCCTCGATCTTGCCGGCCCGCACCACCGCGCGTTCCTCGCTGGTGCCGACCGCCAGAATGGTGGCGTGCGGCGGGTTGATCACGGCGGTGAAATCCTTGATGCCGTACATGCCGAGATTGGACACCGCCGTGGTGCCGCCCTGGTATTCCTCGGGCTTCAGTTTTCGCGCGCGGGCGCGGGCGGCGTAGTCCTTCATCTCGGTGGAGATGGTCGACAGCGACTTGGTTTCGGCCTTGCGGATGATCGGGGTGATCAGGCCGCCCGGCATCGCCACCGCGACGCCGACGTCGGAATGCTTGTGCTTGAGGATGCCGCTGTCGGTCCAGCTCACATTGGTGTTGGGAATGCGCTGTAGCGCCACTGCCAGCGCCTTGATGACGAAGTCGTTGACCGAGATCTTGTAGAGCGGCTTCTTCTCCTTGTCCTTTGGCGCCGCGGCATTGATCTCCTCGCGCGCCGCCAAAAGCTTGCCGATGTCGCAGTCCATCGTGAGGTAGAAGTGCGGGACGGTCTGCACCGAGGCCGTCAGGCGCTGTGCGATGGTGCGGCGCATGCCGTCGAGCGGGATGACTTCGTAGCTGCCCTCTTCGAACAGCGCGCGGATCTGCTGGTCCGACATGGAAGGCGCAATACCCGGCGCGGCCGAGGGCGCCGCGGCCGGCGCTTTCAGGCCCTTGCCGGATCTGGCGTCCTCGACGTCACGCGCGATGACCCGGCCATGCGGACCGGAGCCGTTGATGCGGGTAAGCTCGATGCCGGCCTCCTTGGCCAGGCGACGGGCCAGCGGCGATGAAAACGTCCGGGCGTGACCGTTGGCTTGCGACGCGGCAGCGGGCGCAGGCGCAGCAGCGGCCGGTGCCGGCGCTTTGGCCGCGGGGGCGGCGGCGGGTGCCGCGGCGGGTGCCGCGGCGGCGGCCGGCTTGGCGGCGGGCGCTTCAGCCGCCGGCGCCGGCTTCGGCGGCGCCGCGGCGGCTCCCGAACCCGCGGCTTTGACGTCTTCACCGTCGCCGGCAAGGACTGCGATGACATTGTTGACCGGCACATCCTGGGTGCCCTCGGGCACCAGGATCTTGGCCAGCGTGCCCTCGTCGACCGCCTCGACCTCCATGGTCGCCTTGTCGGTCTCGATCTCCGCGATCACGTCGCCGGACTTGACCTTGTCGCCCTCTTTCTTGAGCCACTTGGCCAGGTTGCCTTTTTCCATCGTCGGCGACAGCGCCGGCATCAGAATGTTGATCGGCATAGAGACCTCACAGGACTTCAAGCACGTGAATGATGAAAGACGACGGACGCGCCGGCTCGACTAGTTGCCGATGGCGCCCTCGGCGATGAAATCGTAATGGGACTGCTCGATGGCCACGACGGTTCACTCGCGTTTGAGGTTCAGCGATAACAGACCGCCTTGGCCGCCGCGACCACCTCGGCGACCGACGGCAGCGCGAGCTTTTCGAGATTGGCCGCATAGGGCATCGGCACGTCCTTGCCCGACACCCGCGCCACCGGCGCATCGAGATAATCGAAGGCGTGCTCCATGATCCGGGCGGCAATCTCGGCGCCGACGCCGGACTGCTGCCAGCCCTCCTCGACCGTCACCGCGCGGCCGGTCTTCTTGACCGAGGCGATGATGGTGTCGGTGTCGAGCGGACGCAGTGTGCGCAGGTCGATCACTTCGGCCTCGATGCCTTCCTTGGCGAGTTCTTCGGCCGCCTTCAGCGCGTAACTCATGCCGTTGGACCAGGACACCAGGGTGACGTGGCCGCCGCTGCGCACCACCCTCGCCTTGCCGATCGGGATCACATAATCGTCGAGCTTGGGCACCTCGCCGGAATGGCCGTACAGCATTTCGTTTTCGAGGAAGATCACCGGATTGGGATCGCGGATCGCGGCCTTGAGCAGGCCCTTGTAGTCGGCGGCCGAGAACGGCGCGATCACCTTGAGACCCGGGATCTGGGAGTACCAGGCCGAATAATCCTGGCTGTGCTGGGCGGCGACGCGGGCCGCCGCGCCGTTGGGGCCGCGGAACACGATCGAGCAACCCATCTGACCACCGGACATGTACAGCGTCTTGGCCGCCGAGTTGATGATCTGGTCGATCGCCTGCATGGCGAAATTGAAGGTCATGAATTCGACGATCGGCTTCAATCCCGACATCGCCGCACCAACGCCGACGCCGGCAAAGCCGTGCTCGGTGATCGGGGTGTCGATCACGCGCTTGGCGCCGAATTCCTGCAGCAAACCTTGCGTGACCTTGTAGGCGCCCTGATATTCGGCGACTTCCTCACCCATGATGAAGACGTCGGGGTCGCGCCGCATCTCCTCGGCCATGGCGTCGCGCAGCGCCTCGCGGATGGTCATGGTCACCATCTCGGTGCCTTCAGGCACTTCCGGATCGGGCGCGGCGGCGGCTTTCGGAGCTTCCGGCGTCGGAGCCGCGGCAGATTTGGCCTCGGCGGGAGCGGTTTTCGCCTCGGCCGCCGGCGGCGCGGATTCGGCAGCCTTGGCCTGTGCCGCCGGGGCGGCAGCCTTGCCGAGATCGGCGGCGCTTTCGCCGTCGGCGAGGATGGTGGCGATCGGGGTGTTCACCGCCACGTCGGCGGTGCCTTCGGGGATCAGGATCTTGCCGAGCGTGCCCTCATCGGTGGCCTCGACCTCCATGGTGGCCTTGTCGGTTTCGATCTCGGCGATGACATCGCCCGACTTGATCGCCTCGCCTTCCTTCTTCAACCATTTTGCAAGGTTGCCCTTCTCCATGGTCGGGGACAGCGCAGGCATCAGCACTTGAATTGGCATATTCGCTCCGGACTCATTCTACAGGCTGGTTGCTCCAGGCTGCGCGCATTTCGACTTCAAAAGCCGTGTTGCGCCGGCGGGCAGCGCAACCACGGCTTCAGCGATAGACATCGGTCCACAATTCCGCCGCGTCGGGCTCGGGATCGTGCTGGGCGAAATCGGCAGCGGCGTTGACGATGTCGCGGACTTCGGCATCGATCGCCTTGAGGTCCGCCTCGCCGACCTTGGCGGCCAAGAGGCGCCCCCGCACCTGCTCGATCGGATCCTGGTCGTGGCGGACCTTGTCGACCTCTTCGCGGGTGCGGTACTTGGCCGGATCCGACATCGAGTGGCCGCGGTAGCGGTAGGTCTGCATCTCCAGGATGAAAGGCCCCTTGCCTTCCCGGCACCATGCCACGGCCTTGTCACCGGCCGCCTTGACGGCGCGGACGTCCATGCCGTCGACCTGCTCGCCCGGGATGTTGAAGGAAATGCCGCGCTTGGAAAAATCGGTCTGTGCCGAGGAGCGGGTCACCGAGGTGCCCATGGCGTAGCGGTTGTTCTCGATGATGTAGATCACCGGCAGCTTCCAGAGCTCCGCCATGTTGAAGCTCTCATAGACCTGGCCCTGGTTGGAGGCGCCGTCACCGAAATACGCCAGGCTGACGAAGTCGTTGCCGCGGTAGCGGTTGGCGAAGGCCAGACCTGTTCCGAGCGAGACCTGGGCGCCGACGATGCCGTGACCGCCGTAAAAATTCTTCTCCTTGCTGAACATATGCATGGAGCCGCCCTTGCCCTTGGAATAGCCGCCATGCCGTCCGGTCAACTCGGCCATCACGCCCTTGGCATCCATGCCGCAGGCCAGCATGTGGCCGTGATCGCGGTAGCCGGTAATGACCTGGTCGCCGTCCTTCAGCGCCATCTGCATGCCGACGACGATGGCTTCCTGACCGATATAGAGGTGGCAGAAGCCACCGATCGCGCCCATGCCATAGAGCTGACCGGCCTTTTCCTCGAATCGCCGGATCAGCAGCATGTCGCGCAGCGCGCGCAGTTCCTGTTCCCGGGTGAATTCCAGACCTGACGGCTCCGTCGAGCCATTGCCTGTTGCTTGCGCGGTTGCCTGCGCGGCGCTTTTCTTCGGTGCGGCCATAAAAATTCCGGATGAGAGAGCGGATCGGTCCTCTCTACCCCAACTCCAATCGGCATGAAAGGATCGCGTCGCCGCGCCTATCAGCCGGCCATATCGCACTGCAGCGAACGCAATTTTTGAAACCGATTTGATGTCGTTTTGTAATTTGCGGAATTACCGGCACGGTTGCGCACAGTATGCCGGGGCAGCGCGTCGCGCGGCGCTTCAGTTCGGCTTGATCGCACGCACCAGTTCGCGCGGATGCGCGTAGTCGAGCTGATAGCGGACGCGCTCGTCAAGCATGTCCGGGTCGACCCGGTCGGAACGCAGCAGCGACACCCGCTGCTCGCCCTCGGCGCGTTCCTTTTGCAACCGCACCAGTTCGGCGGTCAGGGCGATGATCTCCTGGTCGAGATCCTGGCGCGCGTTCAACCCGTATTTGCCGGTGTAGGCGTTGACGCCGAAATAGCCGATGATCGCCGCCGCCATCGCATAGAGGGCGAGCCCGGTGAGTACGGCCTTGAGGCGGGTGCGAGAAACCATGGCCGGACGATGCGACGGCTCGGTTAAGGCATTGCTAACAACCATCGCATTTGAGCGGGGGGATCCCTCACCTCGCCCCGTTGGCGGGGAGAGGTGAGTACAGGCGCCGCCGCAATCGGTCTGCAACAACCAGACCGCCGTGATCTGCTTACTTCTTGTGCTGGGCGACGTGGGCTGCGAAGGCCTTGAGGTAACTCGCCAGCAGGTCCTTGACCGGCTCCTTGATCAGTTCCCCCTTATCGTCGAAGGCATCACCGACCGCATTCAGATAGATCTCCGGCTGCTGCAGGATGGGCCCGCAGATGCCGGGCATGATCTGCTGCAGGTGCTTGACCGCGCTGACCGCGCCGAGCGCCCCCGGCGAATTGCCGACGAAGCCGACCGGGAGACCGTTGAACGCGCTCTGCGCGTAGGGGCGCGAGGCGATGTCGATGGCGTTCTTGAGGACACCGGGAATCGAACGGTTGTATTCCGGGGTGACGATGATCACGCCATCGGAAGCCTTGATCCGGTTGCGGAACGCCAGCCAGGTGTCGGGCGGCGTCGCTTCGAGATCACCGTCGAACAGGCTGAGGTCATGCAGGGTGACCACCTCGAGCTTCAAGGTGTCCGGCGACAACTTGACCAGGGCGTTGGCGATTTTGAGCGAGAACGCCTGCTTGCGCAGACTGCCGACGAGGATGAGCGCGGTATTGGCCATGTGAGGTCCTTTAACTGCCAGAGCGATTGCGACGAAAGCCGAGGTGGCTTGGCGCGCAACCTAGCGGACCCGCAGAAAGATGCAAGTGCATGAAATCGCGCCCTGCGTCTTCCCTGCACCGATCGATACGCACGCGGGCGCGCGAAACTGCCCGCTCGAACATCAGTGTCGTGCCGGGATTGATGATACGCGGCTCAAACTGCGCATGACCAGCAGGATTAGCCCGCCTTGCTCGGGTCGATCAGAAACTTCTCGCCGGTGGCGCGCTTGCTGTAGGCGGCGATGTTGTCGAGTTGCAAGGTCTCCTGCAGCGACACCACCTTGGTGTAGTGGCTGGCGAAGGTGGTCTTGAGCTCGGCGGCGACGCGCTGGCGAAGCCTTGCCCCATCGGCCGCGCCGATCTTCTGCAGGAACGGAAACAGCAGCCAGCCGCCGACGCCCCAAGCCATGCCGAAGGCGCGGTTGAGTTCGATGGGGCGGACATCGAGCCCGCCATAGACATAGACCTGCTTGTGGACGTTCGATCCGTAGCGGCTGTAGGACTTGGCGGTCTTGTTGATGGCGATTTCCATGCAGGTCAGGATCTGGCCGGCCAGCTTGCCGCCGCCGATGGCGTCGAACGCCAACGTGGCGCCGGTTGCGACCAGCGCCTCCGTCAGGTCCTCCAGGAAGGCCGGCGCGGTGGAATTGCAGACATATTTCGCGCCGATCCCGCGCAGTAGCTTCGCCTGTTCCTCGCTGCGCACGATGTTGACGAGATCGATGCCGTCCTTCAGGCAGATCTTGTTGAGCATCTGGCCGAGATTGGAGGCCGCCGCGGTGTGCACCAGTGCCTTGTGCCCCTCGCGGCGCATGGTCTCGACCATGCCGAGCGCCGTCAGCGGATTGACGAAGCACGAGGCGCCTTCGGCGGCCGTCGTCCCGGGCGGCAACGGCAGGCAGTCCTGAACCTTCATGACGCGGTACTGCGAATACATGGCGCCGCCGATCATGGCCACGGTCTTGCCGAGCAGCGCCTTCGCCGCATCCGACGATCCGGTCCCGATCACCACGCCGGCGCCCTCGTTGCCCACCGGCATCGACTCATCAAGGCGCGCCGCCATCGCCTTCATCGCCATTTCGGGAATTTTGGCGGTGATGACGATGTTGTCGCCGCTGCCGGACGCCTTGGCCGTCGACATGTCGGCCGGGCCGGTGAGCAGGCCGAGGTCGGACGGATTGATCGGCGCGGCTTCGACCCGCACCACGACCTCATCGGCCGCGGGCTCCGGCGTCGGGACCCGCACCAAAGACAGTTCGAGTTCGCCGCTCTTCTTGATCAGGGAGCGCAGTTGAAGTCCGGTTGCGGTGTCGGCGGTCATCTTGAGATCTCCCTAATGTTTTTCGGTAAAGCCGTGCTGCAGCGCTCCGGTCGTTATGCCAGCGCCTTGAGCGCCGCCCGGCCGGCGAACTTCGCCTGGGTGCCGAGTTCCTGTTCGATGCGCAGCAGTTGGTTGTACTTGGCGGTGCGATCGGCACGCGCGAGCGAGCCGGTCTTGATCTGTCCGCAATTGGTGGCGACGGCGAGGTCGGCGATGGTGGAGTCCTCGGTTTCGCCGGAGCGGTGCGACATCACGGCGGTGTAGCCGGCCTTGTAGGCCATCTCGATGGCGCTCAGCGTCTCGGTCAGGGTGCCGATCTGGTTGACCTTGATCAGGATCGAGTTGGCGCGACCGTTCTTGATGCCGTCTTCGAGGCGCTTGACGTTGGTGACGAACAGATCGTCGCCAACCAATTGGCACTTCGACCCGATCAGGTCGGTGACCCGCTTCCAGCCGGTGAAGTCGTCTTCCGCCATGCCGTCCTCGATCGAGACGATGGGATAGCGCTTGACCAATTCCTCGAGGTACTTCGCCTGCTCCTCGACCGAGCGGGTTTTGCCCTCGCCTTCATAGACATAGGCGCCGTTCTTGAAGAACTCGGTGGAAGCCGGATCGAGCGCCAGCATGACATCGTGGCCGGGCTTGTAGCCGGCGCTCTCGATCGCCTTCATCACCCAGCCCAGCGCCTCGTCGGCGGATTTCAGGTTCGGCGCGAAGCCGCCCTCGTCGCCGACATTGGTGTTGTGGCCGGCGTCGTGCAGCGCCTTCTTCAGGGTGTGGAAGATCTCCGAGCCGCAGCGCAGCGCCTCGGCAAAACTCGCCGCGCCCACCGGCATGATCATGAATTCCTGGAAGTCGATCGGGTTATCGGCATGCACGCCGCCGTTGATGATGTTCATCATCGGCACCGGCAGGGTGCGCGCCGAGGTGCCGCCAACGTAACGGTAGAGCGGCATGTCGAAGGATTCCGCCGCCGCCTTGGCCACCGCGAGCGAGACGCCGAGAATGGCATTGGCGCCGAGCCGAGACTTGTTCGGGGTGCCGTCGAGCTCGATCATGACCTGGTCGATCTGGACCTGCTCTTCGGCCGCCATGTCGCTCAGCGCGTCGAAGATCTCGCCGTTGACGGCCTCGACCGCCTTCTGCACGCCCTTGCCGAGATAGCGGCCCTTGTCGCCGTCGCGCAATTCCACCGCCTCGTGGGCGCCGGTCGAAGCGCCGGACGGCACCGCCGCGCGGCCCATCGAGCCATCTTCCAGCACGACATCGACCTCGACGGTGGGGTTGCCGCGACTGTCGAGAATTTCACGGCCGATGATGTCGACGATGGCGGTCATGGGAGCCTCATTGGGAGTCTGGGGGTGGCAATTGGCGGTGCTTCTACAGCAATGCCTTGCGCCGGAAAAGGTAGCCGGCCCTCGTGACGTTGCCGCGGCGATTGTCTGGAGCCTTTTCCGATCAATCGGAATGGGCTCCGGATTCATGGCCTGACGCATTTCTTCACGCGAACCGGTATCCACCTCGCTCGAAAATGCTCTAATAACGCGGCAATTGGAGACCGCCATGTCGAAATCGCCCCGCAAATCATCAAAATCACCCACCCTGCAGCTCGGCCGCGCCGTGGACTGGCCGCAGACCCCCGAGGAGGCGCAGCTCGACCGGGTGCCCAATCCGCAAAAGGACACCAATTACCTGGTGCGCTTCACGGTGCCGGAATTCACCTCGCTGTGCCCGGTCACCGGGCAGCCGGATTTCGCCCATCTGATGATCGACTACGTCCCGGACGCCTGGCTGCTGGAGTCGAAATCCCTGAAACTCTATGTCGCGAGCTTCCGCAATCATGGCGCGTTCCACGAGGACTGCACGGTGATGATCGGCAAGCGGATCGCCGCGGTGATCAAGCCGCGCTATCTGCGCATCGGCGGCTACTGGTACCCGCGCGGCGGCATTCCGATCGACGTGTTCTGGCAGACCGGCCGGGCGCCGAAGGATCTGTGGCTCCCGGAACAGGGCGTGGCGCCGTATCGCGGGCGCGGCTAGCGCATGCTTCAACCGAGTTGAATCATGCGCTGTCGCCATCTTTTTGTTCGAGCATGATCTTTTCGGAAAACCGGTTTCCGCTTTTCCGCATCATGCCCTGGCCGGCTCACCAGTCGCGGCAGATATTGTGCATCGCCTTGATCATATCAGCCGCTCTCTCGCCGATCACGACGCACGGCGCCATGGTGTTGCCGCTGGTGACGTCGGGCATGATCGAGGCGTCGGCGATGCGCAGGTTTTCGATGCCGTAGACCTTGAGCCGATGGTCGACGACGGACATCGGGTCGCGCCCCATCCTGGCGGTACACGACTGATGCCAGAACGTGACGGCCGCGTTGCGGGCGAAATCGTCCATCGCGCGCGCGTCCAGCCTGCCCGGCAGGGCCTCGCGTTTCACCACCCTGTCGAAGGCGGCGGCGTTGCCGAGTTCGCGGCACAGTTCGATGGTTTTCCGGGCGTTTTCGATATCGTCAGGGTGTGAGAGCGTGTTGGCTTCGATGCGGATCGGATCCTGCACATTGGGACCGGATAAATGGAGTTCGCCCCGGCTCTTCGGGTGAGCCAATCCTGCAAACATGGTCCATCCGTGCTCCGGCACGCCAAGCGACGCCGTTTGCGCGCTGGGAACCGGAAACTCGGCCTGGCAGTGAAACATGTCGGGCAGTTCGAGAGCGGCATCGCTCTTCCAGTACAGCGTCGCTTCCGAACCGCCGTTCCCGACCCGCTGTGGTTCGCGGTATTCGAAAATGCATCCGAACGAAACGTGGTCCTGGTGGTTCCGGCCGACGCCGGGCAAATGCTGAACCACCGCGATGCCGTGGCGTCGAAGCTCGTCCTCCGGACCGATACCGGACTGCATCAGGACCTTCGGCGTGTTGATGGCGCCAAGCGAGAGAATGACTTCCTTGTCCGCCGTGTAGCGGCGCCGCGACGAGCCCTCGATCACCTCGACGCCGATCACCTTGGTGCCTTCGAACAGAAGCTTGCTGACCAGCGCATGGGTCAGCACGGTCAGGTTGGGCTGCCCCGACCGCCGATGCGCATACGAACGGAAGATCGAGCGGCGCCGTCCCTCGCACACGATCAGGTCGTTGATCGCAACGCCGCCGCGGCCTTCCATCATCTCGCCGTTCGGCGTGCCGAATACAGGCAGGCCGAGCGACTTGGCCGCCTCGACCATGGCAACGGCGACCGGCTGCGGATTGGCCGCCGATTGCACGTGAACCGGACCGCCGCGGCCGCGGCGCAGCGGATCGGCCGCGCCCTGCCAGTCCTCGATGCGGCGGTAGATTTCCAGAATCGCTTCGTATCCCCAAGCCGGATCGCCGGACTCACGCGCGAAGTGTTCCCAGTCGTTCTTGTGGCCGCGCGCCCAGACCGAGACATTGATGCTGGAACTGCCGCCCAGGACTTTGCCCATGTTGAAAGGGATGGATCGCCCATTGAGGTGCGGGTTGGGCTCCGCGGTGAATGCCCAGTCGCGCTCCGAGCCGAGATTGAGCGGCCATTGCGCGGGGTCCATGACCTCCGGGACCTCGTCCGTCCCGCCGGCCTCGATCAGGAGCACGCGCACCTCCGGATGCTCGGCGAGTCGCGCGGCAACGACCGACCCGGCGGGACCGGCCCCGCAGACGATGAAGTCGTAGTGACCATGGGCCTGTCCGTTTTCCCGGGGCGCGGCCGGCTGGACAGCATCGGTATTGGGGTCGGTCATCAAAGGACTCTCCGGTTGGATGAACGGTGATCAGAGCTATATCAATTCTACCAAATATCAAATCTATCAAATTTAACGATTACATCACTTCTGTTTGATTTTGTGAAAGCCGGCGACTAGATGTCGGTGGGGCGCAGAATGCCGCGCCGTTCGATGGATACCGGCCATGCAACGAGACGTTCTCACCACCTCGCAGGCGGCCAAGCTGCTGGGCATTTCGGTACGTACCGCGCAACTGCTCATCGAAGGCGGCTCGCTGACCTCGTGGAAGACGCCCGGCGGCCACCGGCGGGTGTACCGCGCGGACGTGCTTGCGCTCATGAAACCGCCGAACCACGCCGCAGCTTTTTCGTCGGCGGTCGTGGTCGTTCTCGCCGCGCGCGATCGGTTGCCGCTGTACGAACGCATCCTGTCCGGCTCGAGCGACGGCCTGGCCGATCTGCACAGCGACGTCCACTCGGCGGCGTTCGCGATCGGCTCACGCCTCCCGGCGGCCGTGATCGTCGACATGAACGAAGAGGTTGCGGAACGGCTTGCCTTGCTGCGCAACCTCGCCGCCAATCCGGCGGCGAGGCCCATGCGCATCATCACCGTCGGCGGCGAGGACCATCCGTCGATGAAGGCCGGCCTTGCCGTGCAAACGCACCTGCCTTCACCGGAAGGGCTGCCGGAGGCGCTCGGCGCGCTGCTCGCGGACACAGCGAGGCCGATCGCGATGGAAGCTGCGCCGGGATTTCCAGTCGCAGCGAATGAAGCCCAGCGGCTGGCCGCGCTGGAACGGTCGGGCCTGGTCGATACCGCGCCGGAAAAATCCTTCGACCAGTTGACATGGATCGCAAGCTACGCGCTCGATATGCCGGTATCGCTGATGACGCTGATCACGCCAACCCGTCAGTGGTTCAAGTCACGCCAGGGGCTGGAGATGACCGAGACGCCGCGAAGCTGGGCGTTTTGCAACCGGACCATCTTGCAGCGCGACGTCTTTGCCGTCGAGAATCTGGCACGCGACGAACGCTTTGCGGATAACCCGGCAGTAGCCGGCGATCCCAACTTCCGGTTCTATGCCGGAGCGCCGGTAACCGACCCCGATGGGTTCGCGCTGGGATCGGTGTGCGTCATGGATTACGAGCCGCGCCAGTTGAACCCCGACCAGACCGAAACCCTTCGCGCGCTGGCGGCGATGGCTTCCGACCAAATTCGCCTGCGGGCCACCGACCGCGACCTGCGCCAGGCCCGGAACGAACTCAATCGTCCGCCGAGACACTGAGCTACTGGACGGCAGCGTCCGTCGGCGCCCTCGACCGCAGCAGCCGTGCGCAGGCCGGCCGGACTTCGCCCATCCTAATGATCGACTACGTCCCCGGCCCGTGGCTTCCGGAGTCGAAATCCTGAAAGCTCCATGTCGCCAGCTTCCGCAATCACGGCGTCTTCCGCGAGGATTGCACGGTCGCGATCGGCAAGCGGATCGCCGCGGTGATCAAGCCGCGCTATCTGCGCATCGGCGGCTGCTGGTACCCGCGCGGCGGCATTCCGATCGACGTGTTCTGGCAGACCGGGCGGGCGCCGAAGGATCTGTGGCTGCCGGAACAGGGCGTGGCGCCGTATCGCGGACGGGGCTGACGAGTTGCCCTGCCACCACGCTGCGCGGGTCCTCTCGACTTTTCCCTCCTTCCGAACTACCTTGCCAACATGAACATCGTTCGCCGGACGATCGAGATCGACACGGATACCGATACCCGCCTGCGGGAGATGGCAGCCGAGCGCGGGCAGGACGTTTCCGCGGTTCTGGCAGAAGCAGTGGCGCTGCTCGATTCCGTCGTCGATATCGCGGGCCCGGACGTCTCCGAGGACCGTCGACGTTTTGAAGACTTCAAAGCTACCCGGCTCGCTGTTCCGTTGGACGACGTCAAGAGCTGGGTTGCGAGCTGGGGATCGGCGCACGAGCTTCCGCGTCCGACACCTCGAGAAGCCGGATGATCCTGCTCTCGCCCGACGCTGTCACAGACGTTGAGCGATTGCGAACCTTTCTCGATCAGAATAGTCCCGAGGCCGCGCAGCGCGCATTGGCCATCATTTGGACTGCGATCGACCGATTGCAGGAGTTTCCCGCGCTCGGCATGTCGACCGAGGATCCGGATATCCGCCAGATCGTCGTTCGTTTTGGCACTTCGGGTTACATTGTGCGTTATGTCCCGCTGAAACAGACCAACGACATTCTGGTTACGCGCATCTGGCACGGTCGTGAGGCGCGGGTTTGATGGCAAGGCCGCTGCCGCCCTGCCGAACAAGTGACGACGCGGCGGCCGGGTCCCGGCCCAAGGCCGGGCCGACGAATTTTACACCTCGGCATCCGCCGCCTTGATCGGCCGCAGCAACCGCGCCGCGACCACGCCCAGCATGATCATGATCAGCGCGCTGGTCAGCAACGTCGGGACCTTGCCGACGTTGAGAATACCAAAGCCGTAAAGGATCGGCCCGACGGTCTGCCCCATGAAGAAGAAGAACGAATGCAGCGACAGCGCGGTGGCGCGGGCCTCCACCGACAGTTCGGAGGCCGCCACCTGCAGGCAGCCGTGCATCGTGTAAAAGCCCCAGCCCATGAAAATGAAATTGGCGAGTTGCACCGTCCAGGGCGGGCCGAAAGCGACGACGACCAACTGCAGCGCCATCGTCGTCGCGCCGGTGACGATCATGCCCTTGACGCCGAGCCGCGGCAGCAGCCGCGAGACGGTCATGGTGTAGAACAGCCCGCCAACGGCGAAACCGGCGATCACCACACCGCCGATCGACAGGCTGGTGACGCCGAGATCGAACAGGAACGCCGCGACATACGGAAACAGTCCGAGCACGCAACAGCCCTCGACGAACACCGCGCCGTAACAGACCTTTGCATTCGGATTGGCGAAGATGGTGCGGTAGCCGTCCTTCAAGATCGACAGGTCGACCCGGACCGGCCGTTGCGTCAGGGCGGTGTCGCGAAAGCCCATCACGACCGCCATCGACGCGATCAACGCCAGCGATCCCAGCACCGCGAGCACGCCGCGCCAGCCGAGCAGATCGCCGATCAGGCCGGACAACGACGCGCCGAGCAGGTTGCCGGTCATGGCGCCGGCAAGCGTCCGGCTGATCGCGACCTGCCGGGTGTCCCGCGTGACGTAGTCGCTGACAAGGCCGAGCGCGCTCGGAAAAATGCCGCCGGCGGCCATACCGGCGAGGATACGGGTGGCGAGCAGCATCGAGAATGACGAGGTCAGCGCGCCGAGCACGTTGGCGAGGCCGAGCAGCACAAGGCAGACGATGATCAGCCGCGCCTTGCCGAACAGGTCGGCTGCGGCGCCCAGCACCGGCTGGATGATGGCGAAGGTGAAGGCAAAGCCGGAGGAGAACCCGGCCGCGGCGGCAATGCTGACGCTGAAATCCTCGGCGATATGCGGCAGCACCGGATCGAGCGCCCGCGCCGACAGGCTCGCCGCAAAACTTGCCAGCGCGATGATGTTGACGATCGGCGGCATCAACGCGCCACGGCCATCCGCTTCACGTTCCCTGCCCTTTGGCCACGGCGTCGAACGCCATCAGCGTCCGCACCAGCCCCTCGAATTCGCGCAGCGGCACCATGTTGGGGCCGTCGGAGGGCGCGGAATCCGGATCCGGATGAGTCTCGATGAACACCCCGGCGACGCCGACCGCGACCGCGGCGCGCGCCAGCACCGGGACGAATTCGCGCTCGCCGCCCGACGAGGTGCCCTTACCGCCGGGCTGCTGCACCGAATGGGTGGCGTCGAAGATGACCGGCGCGCCGGTGGTGCGGGCCAGGATCGGCAGCGCGCGCATGTCCGACACCAGCGTGTTGTATCCGAACGAGGCGCCGCGCTCGGTGACCAGCACGTTGCGATTGCCGGCGCCGGTGATCTTGGCAACCACGTTGGCCATGTCCCACGGCGCGAGAAATTGCCCCTTCTTGACGTTGACCGCCCTGCCCGTCGCCGCCGCGGCCAGCAAGAGGTCGGTCTGCCGGCACAGGAACGCCGGGATCTGCAGCACATCGACCGCCTGCGCCACCTCGGCGCATTGCGAGGCCTCGTGGACATCGGTGAGAACCGGCACGCCGAGCGAGGATCGGATCTCCGCGAAAATCGGCAGCGCCTGCGCGAGACCGATGCCGCGAGCGGCAGACGCACTGGTGCGGTTGGCCTTGTCGAACGAGGTCTTGTAGACGAGGCCGACGTTCAGCCGGGTCGCGATTTCCTTCAGCGCGGACGCAACTTCCAGCGCGTGCGCCCGGCTTTCCAACTGGCAGGGGCCCGCGATCAGCGCCAGCGGCAGCGCATTGCCGAACTGCACCGATCCGACCGAGACCACCGGTGCGGCTGAAACAGACTGGTTCAAGAGAGCGTCCTTTGTTGCGCCGACCATGCCGGGCAACGCCGGGCGGATCAACCCTGCGCGCTCAATGGCAGGGTTGCGCTGCGGCTGGTCGGGGAAACGGCAGCGCGCCGGTTCCTACTTCAGGGCCGAGAATGCGGTCGGCTGCAGCATCTGGTTGACGATGTTGGCGATGATCGGACCGTCTTCCTCGGACTTGGCCCGGGCCGTGATCCATTCCTGGTCGGCCATGAAGCCGTTCCACTTGGTCTCGCGCTCGGCCAGCGATTCCCAGGCCAAGATGTAAGTCAGCTCCTGATTGGACTCGCCGATCAACGTCGTGAAGAAACCGACCGGGCGGATGCCGTGCCGTTCCCAGAGCTTCAGCGTGGTGTTCTGAAAACGATTGAGCAGCGCCGGCAGTCGGCCGGGAATGCAGCGATAGACGCGGGTCTCGTAGATCATGGATTTCCTCCGTTTTCTTGCGGAGGCGTTATAGCGTTTGCGTTTGGATTTACAAACGAAGGGATCGCCTTCGGACACAGGCTGTTCTACCAATCGAGAAGCGATCGAAACAGATGACTTTCCGGTTGTACAAAAAACGATCCATCTCAAAAACTCGTCGTTAGATCACAATGAGTACAATCGCCAATCCAATATGAATCATAAGAAACCAAATGAATTGCAAAGAATGAACAAACCTTGTTTCCCCATTCCTGGAGAACATCATGTCGCCTAGAATGCGCCATTCACGCTCTACGATATCTTTCCCTCCCCTCTCTCTGGCCAGATCATACGTCGCAATACGTAATGCCTCAAGACGACGCCCCTTATCGCGAAGATCAGACCACGCGGAAACGTTCAGAATAGTGCCGATTATCACCATCGTCACCGCGATCGCCAATTCCATTGCACGATATCGATATCCTGCTCCAACGGCTGCGCCGTTAATTGTGGGGAAAACCAGAAAGTAGTTGGTTCCAACAATCAAAAAAAGCCAAGCAATTACCGAATAGATGTTCGTTTTAATATAAAATTGGACTGCAGACGCGATTGATCGCGTAATTTCTTCCTGGATTTTTCGAAAGTCAGCGACTTCCGGCCAGCCATATATTGGATCGTATTCCGGCATTGACGTCGACCATTTGGTTCGAACTTCAACCATTGGCCCTATTTAACCCCTCTGGCAAGGAAACGTATGCCGTTCTCGATTGGGCTGAAGAATTGAGCGTCTGTTATCGACCCACAGCATAGATTGACGTGAACGTCGGGCAACTTATCGTCCAAAAACAAAAACAAGGTTTTGTAGTGATTTCGGATAGATGAAATCACAGAACTCATAGTATTGTCCGAAATCAAGTCGAATTTATTTATGACTATGAGAATACTCCGAAGAGCGATTTTCTGCAGCGGAACAGCCTCGTAGAAATGAAAGAGAGCTTTCCCGAAATCCACCAAAACTCCTTGCTCTTCGACAGGTGAATGCCCGTCGAGCACCACGATGAGACCATTGGGATTCATATCAACCAAACTGGCTCCCAGATTTCTTGTAAACTCACCGCCTAATTCTCTCACCACCTTGGCTTGAAAATAGAGATTGTCGGAGCCTCCTAGATTAAGATTTACGTTCTTTATGTCCTTATATCCACGTGTTCTGAGATGCACTCGAGGCGGAAGTTTTCCTTCCATTATTGTCAAAAGAGAACTTTTCCCAACGCCCGTGGCACCGACGACAATGAATTTCTTCCGAGAAAACAAATAGGAAAATTTGTAGTAAAGGATCGGTATTACGGTAATCAGAGCAATTAGGCTCGCAATTGAGCCAGCTATACCCATCCAAAGAACCCATTGAGAATTAGCATCCATAATAGCACAGCCTCCCCATCTGTGGCTGACACTATCTTTAGTTGCAGCAATAAATCAATCACACGCTTACTACACCAGCCGCGACTGCACCACCGCCGCCTGGATGAACGATGCGAACAGCGGGTGCGGCTCGAACGGCCGCGATTTCAGCTCGGGATGGAATTGCACGCCGATGAACCACGGATGGTCGTCATACTCGACGATTTCCGGCAGCACGCCGTCCGGCGACAGGCCTGAGAATTTCAGGCCATGCTGCTCGAGCCGGTCCTTGTAGGCGGTGTTGACCTCGTAGCGGTGGCGGTGGCGTTCGGAAATCTCGAGCGCGCCGCCATAGACCCCGGAGACCCGGCTGCCGCGCTTGAGGGCGGCGGGATAGGCCCCCAACCGCATGGTGCCGCCGAGATCGCCGGCCCTGGAGCGCTTTTCCAGCTCGTTGCCGCGCAGCCATTCGGTCATCAGGCCGACCAGCGGTTCGGAGGTCGGGCCGAACTCGGTCGAGTTCGCCGCCTCGATGCCGCAGAGATTGCGCGCCGCCTCGATCACCGCCATCTGCATCCCGAAGCAGATGCCGAAGTACGGCACGTCGCGCTCCCTGGCGAACTGCGCCGCGCGGATCTTGCCCTCGGCGCCGCGCTGGCCGAAGCCGCCGGGCACCAGAATGCCGTTGACGTGTTCGAGGAACGGCGCCGGGTCCTCGTTCTCGAACACCTCGCTCTCGATCCAGTCGAGATTGACCTTGACCTTGTTGGCGATGCCGCCGTGCGACAACGCCTCGGTCAGCGACTTATAGGCATCCTTCATCCCGGTATACTTGCCGACGATGGCGATGGTGACGGCGCCTTCGGGATTGCGGATCCGCTCGTTGATGACGTGCCAGCTCTTGAGGTCCGGCGGCGATTTCGTCTCGATGCCGAATGCCGCCAGCACCTCGTCGTCGAGCCCGGCGTCGTGATAGGCCTCCGGCACGGCGTAGATGTTGTCGACGTCGCGCGCCTCGATCACCGCGCTTTCGCGCACGTTGCAGAACAGGCCGAGCTTGCGGCGCTCTTCCTTCGGAATCGGCCGGTCGGTGCGGCACAACAGGATGTCCGGCTGGATGCCGATCGAGCGCAGTTCCTTGACCGAGTGCTGGGTCGGCTTGGTCTTCAGTTCACCGGCGCTCGGAATGAACGGCAGCAGCGTCAGGTGAATGTAGATCGCGGTGTCGCGCGGCAGGTCGTTCTTGATCTGGCGGATCGCCTCGAAGAACGGCAGGCCCTCGATGTCGCCGACGGTGCCGCCGATCTCGCACAGCACGAAATCATAGCCGTCATTGCTGTCGGTGATGAAGTCCTTGATGGCGTTGGTAACGTGCGGAACAACCTGGATGGTGGCGCCGAGATAGTCTCCGCGGCGCTCCTTGGTCAGGATGTCCTGATAGATCCGCCCGGTGGTGATGTTGTCGGCCTTGGTGGCCGGCCGCCCGGTGAAGCGTTCGTAATGACCGAGATCGAGATCGGTCTCCGCCCCGTCATCGGTGACGAACACTTCGCCGTGCTGGTACGGCGACATCGTTCCGGGATCGAGATTGAGGTAGGGATCGAGCTTGCGAAGACGGACCTTGTAGCCCCGCGCCTGCAGCAGGGCGCCGAGCGCCGCTGAAGCGAGACCCTTGCCGAGCGAGGAAACCACGCCGCCGGTGATGAAAATGTACCGCGCCATGGGACCTAACCTTTAAAGCTCCGCCACCGATTCGCAAAACCAAAAGCCACTTGCAGCCGAACTTCTGGCCGGCTGTGGGTGACTTGAAAATCAAAGTGATTGCAGCCTCTTGATGGGGACTGCTGATGCAGGACGCTAGCCGCCGTCCTGCATGGCCGCCCAGCTTTATTGCGAACGCGGCGCCTCCGGCGCGGCCGGCGCCTGCTGAGCGCCCTGCCCCTCGGACTTCTTGAGCGAATCGAGCACGCCGCCGCCCTGCGACAACGGCGCCGCCGGTGCGCCCGGCTGCGACTGCGAGTTCGGCGCGCCCTCGATGAGGGAGGCCGGCTTGCGGTCGATGCCGGCGTGCCAGGACAGGAACAGGCTGGTCAGAAAGAAGCCGACCGCCAGAATCGCCGTGGTGCGGGTCAACAGGTTGGCGGTTCCGCGGCTCGACATGAAGCCGCCGCCGCCGCCGACACCGAGGCCGCCGCCCTCGGATTTCTGCAGCAAAACCGCCCCGATCAGCGCCGAGACGATCATCAGGTGGATCACGATGGCAACAGTCTGCATTTCTACCTTCCATCGCAAGCCCAAGGCGCCGGTGGTCGGCTGCCGGACTGACTTGCGGGGTTTGAAGTTGCGCGGTGTCTACACGATCAGGCGGGGGATTGTCACCCGTCGGCTGGCGCGCTCGCCGCTCAATTTGAGCGTTCGGAACTAGTTAGGGGCAGCCGGCTGCAATCGCAAGGAAATCCGCCGCCTTCAGGCTGGCGCCGCCGACCAGCGCGCCGTTGACGTTGGCCACCGCCATCAGTTCCGCGGCGTTGGACGGTTTCACCGATCCCCCATACAGCAGCCGCATCCGGTTTCCCTCGCCGTTAAAGCGTTCAACGAGCCGACCGCGGATAAAGCCATGAACTTGCTCGACATCCGCCGTGGTCGGGGTACGCCCGGTGCCGATCGCCCAGACCGGTTCATAGGCCACCACGGTATTGGCGGCGGTGGCGCCGTCCGGCAGCGAGCCGCCGAGCTGGCCGCCGCACACGTCCAGGGTCTGGCCGGCGTCGCGCTGGCCCTGGGTCTCACCGATACAGACGATGGCCACCAGCCCGGCCCGCCAGGCCGCTTCGGCCTTCTGCCGCACCAGGGCATCGGTTTCGCCGTGGTCGGCGCGGCGCTCGGAATGGCCGACGATGACGTAGCCGGCGCCGGCATCCGCCAGCATCTCCGCCGAGATATCGCCGGTATGGGCACCGGAGGGCTTCGGGTGGCAGTCCTGAGCGCCCACCGCGAGCGCCTTCGAGCTCCGCGCCTTGTCGGCAAAGGCCGCCAGCAGCGGCGCCGGCGGGCAGACCAAAAGATCGACTCTCGAGGCCACGGAACCGGCCCCCGCGATCATCGCCTCGAATTCGGCCAGCGAGGCCCTGAGGCCGTTCATTTTCCAGTTACCGGCGATCAGTGGACGAACGGCGTCAGTCATTGGAAATTCCGGGATGTTGTGAGTTCGGGTTGAGCTAACAGAGCGGGGCCCCCTGCTCAAGTCAGGCGCCCGCGTCGTCTCGCCTCCCCGACGCCCTCCCGGCACGGTTGCGACCGGACGGCTGCCACTTTATGATGCGTTTTCAACTCGGCGACGCCCTTTTGCGAACACCGCTCCGGGCCGGCCGGTTTTCCCGATCCCTCCGTCAGATAAAGAGATCCAATGCTTCGAGGAATGCGCAAAGCCTCATCCAACTGGCTCGGCAAGGCCATCATGAGCGTCGTGATGGGCGTGCTGATCGTCAGCTTTGGCATCTGGGGGATTGCCGACATCTTCAAGGGGTTCGGGCAATCGACGCTGGCCAAGGTCGGCCATATCGAGATTTCGACCGAGCAGTTCCGGCAGCTCTATACCGACCGGCTGCAGCAGATCGGCCGTCAGTTCGGCCGTCCCTTGACCTCCGAACAGGCCCGCGCCTTCGGCATCGACCGCCAGGTGCTGCAGACGGTGATCGCCGAGGCCGCGCTGGACGAGGACGCACGCCGGATGGGGCTCGGCCAGTCCGACGCTGAAGTCCGCCGGATGATCCTCAACGACCCCAATTTCAAGAACCCGACCGGCGCGTTCGATCCGGTGCGGTTCACCCAGGCGCTGCGGGAGTTCGGCTACACCGAGCAGCGCTACGTCGCCGAGCAGCGCAAGGTCTCGCTGCGCCGGCAGATCGCCAACACCGTGACGGCCGGGCTCGAGCCGCCCAAGACCATGATCGAAGCCGCCGACCGGTTTGCGAACGAGCAGCGCACCGTCGAATTCGTCAAGCTGGATGCAGCCCAGGCCGGCACCATCGATCCGCCCTCGCCGGAGGCGCTGGCCAGCTATTTCGAGGACCACAAGGTCCAGTTCCGCGCTCCCGAATTCCGCAAGATCTCGTTGGTGGTGGTGACGCCGGAAGAAATCGCAAAATGGTCCGTGGTGTCCGACGAGGACGCAAAGAAAGTGTTCGAGCAGCGCCGTGACAAGCTCGGCACCCCCGAGCGCAGGCAGGTCTGGCAGATCGTGTTCCCGAACGCCGAAGAGGCCCAGGCAGCGCGGACCCGGATCGCCGGCGGCGCCTCGTTCGAGGACATCGCCAAGGAGCGCAATCTCACCGCCGGCGACATCGATCTCGGCATGGTGGCGAAATCCGACATCATCGATCCGGCGGCGGCGGCCGCGGCGTTTTCGCTGGCCGCGGACGAGGTGAGCCAGCCTGCCCAGGGCACGTTTGGCGTTGCCCTGGTCAAGGTCGGCAAGATCGAGCCGGGCGTTGAGGCAAACTATGATGCGGTGGCGCCAGCCATCAAGCGGGACATTGCCACCGAACGGGCACGGGCGGCGGTTCAGGGCCTCCATGACAAGATGGAGGACGAACGCGGCGGCGGCGCCAGCGTCATCGACGCGGCCAAGAAGCTCGGACTGACCGCCGTGACGGTCGAGGCCGTCGACCGCTCGGGACGCGGGCCGGACGGCAAGCCGGTTGCCGGAATTCCGCAGGGCCTCGACCTGGTAACGCCGGCTTTCGCCTCCGATGTCGGGGTCGACAACGATCCGCTGCGGCTGGGCACCGGTTACGTCTGGTTCGATGTGCTGGGGATCATCCCGGCGCGCGAACGCAGCATCGATGAGGTCAAGGATCAGGTCGAGACGCGCTGGCGCGATGAACAGGTCACCAGCCGGCTGCGGACCAAGGCCACCGAGCTGGTTCAGAAGCTCGGCCAAAGCGGCAAGCTCGCCGACGAGGCGGCTGCCATCGGATTGAAGGTGGAGACCACCGCCCCGTTCAAGCGCGACGCCAAGGTGCCCGGCCTGCCGGACATCGCGGTCGCCGCGGCTTTCCGGACGCCGAAGGACGCGGCCGGACAGGCCCAAGGACAGGCCCAGGGTGCCGGCGCGGCCGAATGGATCGTGTTCCGCGTCACCGACGTCACCGTGCCGCCGCTCGATGTTGCCTCGGACGATGCCAAGAAGGTGAAGGAGGCGCTGCAGCGCACTCTCAATGACGAACAGATCTCGCAGTATGTCACCAAGCTCGAAAGCGAAATCGGCACCAGCATCAATGAAAGCGCCGTCGCCCAGGCGACCGGCGCCGCCAGCAGCAACAACTAATTAGCCTTGTAGGATGGGTGGAGCGAAGCGATACCCATCATCACACGTAATCACCCCTCCCCTTGATCACCCGTACCCTTGGCGATGGGTTTCGCTTCGCTCTACCCATCCTACGGACTTCACTCCTGAAAGCACCTGATGGACGACCTCAAAGCACTGATCGGAAAAGTCGCCACCGGTGCCACCCTGTCGCGCGAGGAAGCCGCAGCGGCGTTCGACAGCATGATGTCGGGCGAGGCGACACCGTCGCAAATGGGCGGCCTCTTGATGGCGCTGCGGGTGCGCGGCGAAACCGTCGACGAGATCACCGGCGCGGTGTCGGCGATGCGCGCCAAGATGCTGCGGGTCAAGGCTCCCGCCGACGCCGTCGACGTGGTCGGCACCGGCGGCGACGGCTCGGGCTCGGTCAACGTCTCGACCTGCGCCTCGTTCATCGTCGCGGGCACCGGCGTCCCGGTCGCCAAGCACGGCAATCGCGCGCTGTCGTCACGCTCCGGCGCCGCCGACGTGCTGGCCTCGCTGGGCGTCAAGATCGATATCAGCCCCGAGCACGTCGGGCGCTGCGTCGCCGAGACCGGCATCGGCTTCATGTTCGCGCCGGCGCATCACCCGGCGATGAAGAACGTCGGCCCGACCCGGGTCGAACTGGCGACGCGCACCATCTTCAATCTCCTGGGGCCGCTGTCCAATCCCGCCGGGGTGCGGCGGCAGATGGTCGGCGTGTTTTCCCGGCAATGGGTGCTGCCGCTGGCCCAGGTGCTGAAGAATCTCGGCGCCGAATCGGTCTGGGTGGTGCATGGCTCCGACGGGCTCGACGAAATCACCCTCACCGGCCCGACCTTCGTGGCCGCGCTCGAGGGCGGCAGCATTCGCAGCTTCGAGGTGACGCCGGAGGAAGCCGGGTTGCCACGGGCCGCCGCCGGCGCGCTCAAGGGCGGCGATGCCGAAGCCAACGCGGTGGCGCTGGCCGCGGTGCTGGACGGCATGCCGAGCCCGTTCCGCGACGTCGCCTTGCTCAACGCGGCAGCGGCGCTGATCGTCGCCGGCCGGGCCAAAGATCTCAAGGAAGGCGTCGCGCTCGGCAGCAAGTCGCTCGACAGCGGCGCCGCCGCCGAGCGCCTCAAGCGGCTGATCGCGGTCTCCAACGGCTAGATTCAAAAAGGCATCGCGTGTCGGATATCCTCACCAAGATCGAAGCCTACAAGCGCGACGAGATCGCGCAGGCCAAGCGCGAGCGGCCGCTGGCAAGCATCGCGGCCGAGGCCAAAGCCGCGCCGCCGCCGCGCGGCTTCGTCCGCGCACTGCGCGACAGAATGGACCGCGGCGACTACGCGTTGATCGCCGAGGTCAAGAAGGCCTCGCCGTCAAAAGGCCTGATCCGCGCCGACTTCGATCCGCCCGAGCTGGCGCGCGCCTATCAGGCCGGCGGCGCGGCCTGCCTGTCCGTGCTCACGGACACGCCGTCGTTCCAGGGCCATCTCGATTTCATGGTGGCCGCGCGGGCCGCGGTCGCATTGCCCGTGCTGCGCAAGGACTTCATGTACGACACCTACCAGGTGATCGAAGCGCGGGCCCATGGCGCCGACTGCATCCTGATCATCATGGCGGCGCTCGACGACGCCGCGGCAAAAGACATCGAGGATGCCTCGCTCGCGCTCGGGATGGACGTGCTGCTCGAGGTGCATAACCGCGAGGAGCTGGAGCGCGCGCTCAAACTGCGCTCGCCGATGATCGGCATCAACAACCGCAACCTGCGTACCTTCGAGACGACGCTCAAGACCAGCGAGGCGCTGGCGCCGCTGGTGCCCAAGGATCGCCTGATGGTCGGCGAGAGCGGGATTTTTACGCCTGCGGACCTGGCGAGGCTGGAATGCGTCGGCATCTCGACGTTCCTGGTCGGCGAGAGCCTGATGCGGCAGAGCGACGTCACCGCGGCGACGCGGGCGCTGCTCGCGCGCGGTGATGCGGCGCGGGCCGCGGCTTCAACATAATTTCGTTGCCCGGGTGAAGCCAACGGGTCGCGCGAATGCGCGCCCGATGATAAACTCCGCGTAACCCGGGGCGGCGCTGCCGTTGAGATCCCGGATGACGCTTCGCTCCATCCGGGCTACGCGTCATTCCTCGAGTGAGCATCCATGTCCCGCAAAGCCAAAAAACCCGCCCTCACCCACATCGACAGCGCAGGCGAAGCGCGGATGGTGGACGTGTCCGCCAAGCCCGCAACTGAACGCATCGCCGTGGCCGAGGGCTGCGTGGTCATGAGCAAGGCGACGCTCGACCTGATCGTCAGCGGCAACGCCAAGAAAGGCGATGTGCTCGGCACCGCCCGCATCGCCGGCATCATGGCGGCGAAGCGCACCTCCGACCTCATTCCGTTGTGCCATCCGCTGGCGCTGTCGAAGGTCACCCTCGACATCGCCCCCGACAAGAAACTGCCGGGCTGCCGGGTTCGCGCCAGCGTCAAGTTGACCGGCCCGACCGGCGTCGAGATGGAAGCGCTGACCGCGGTGTCGGTGGCGTGCCTCACCATCTACGACATGATCAAGGCGGTGGAGCGCGGGGTGCGGATCGAAGGCATTCATCTGGTCGAGAAAAAGGGCGGCAAGTCCGGGCATTATCTGGTGACGGACGGTTAGGCTCAATCGGTGACGTCAGCCCCGTCATTGCTGTGCAAGTTCACTAATTCGCTGATCGATTTGTCTGGTTTTTGGCGAGGGCAAAGTCCTTTGGGGTCTGCCCACCGATTGCCTGATGAGGTCTGTAATTGTTGTAATAGACGACATATTCGAACAGT
>Ga0209758_1001560_pt1 | contig 26274 bp, 17 predicted proteins | sample AraplaMF_Col_mMF_FD_184258 | JGI IMG/M metagenome (GOLD analysis project Ga0209758, IMG submission 184258) | Arabidopsis root microbial communities from the University of North Carolina, USA - plate scrape MF_Col_mMF (SPAdes) (version 2) | ecosystem: Host-associated > Plants > Roots > Endosphere...
GCTCCTGCTCGATGGCGTACTCGACCAGCAGGATCGAGTTCTTGGCCGCCAGGCCCATCAGCATCAGGAAGCCGATCAGCGACGGCATCGACAGCGACTGGCCGGTGACCAGCAGGGCGAAGAACGCGCCGCCGATCGCCAGGGGCAGGGCCGACAGGATGGTGATCGGCTTGAAGAAGCTGCGGAACAGCAGGACCAGCACGCCGAACACCAGCCCCACGGCCGAGAGCAGGGCGACGGCGAAGCCGGTGAACAGCTCGACGAACGCCTCCTGGTCGCCGGCCGTGGCCGGGCCCACGCTGGCGGGCAGGTGCTTCATGGTCGGCAGCTTGCCCACGTCGCCCATCGCCTGGCCCAGCTGGGCGCCGTTGGCCAGGTCGGCCTCGATGGTCACCTGACGCTTGCGGGCGAAGCGGTCGATCTTGGCCGGACCGGCCTGGAACGACAGGTCGGCCACGGTGTCGAGCCGGGTGGTGCCGCCGCTGGCCGTGGGGATGCGCAGGGCGCCCAGGGCGTCGAGGTCGGCGCGGGTCTCGGCCGGCAGGCGCACGCGGATCGGGATCCGCCGCTCGCCCTGGGTCATCTTGGCGACGTTGGCGTCGATGTCGCCCACCGTGGCCACGCGGGCGATGGCGGCGATGTCGGCGGCGCTGACGCCCAGGCGGGCGGCCTCGTCGGGCTTGGGCCGTATGACGATCTCCGGACCGCTGGGCGGCGAGGAGGGACGCGGATCGGCCACGGTGGCCAGGCCTTGCATCTCCCGCTCGATCTGGGCGGCGGTGCGCTCCAGCAGCGGGCCGTCGTCCGAGATCAGGATGGTCTGGACCTCCGACGTGCCCCAGTCGCCCAGCAGGTTGACCCGGGCGTCGGGGATGTCGTGCAGGCCGTTGCGCACCGCCTGCTTGATTTCGGTCACCGTCATGTCGCGCTTGCCGTTCAGCACGATGGTGACCGTGGCGTCGCGGATGTCGGCCCCGCTCTGGCCGCCCCAGCCGCTGCCGATGTTCGACCCGACCTGGGCGAAGACGTGGGCGGTCTCGGGGCGCTTGCGGAACATGGTGGTCACCGCCTGGACGGTGCGATCCATGTCGGCCGTGGTCGCCCCGGGCGGGCCCTGGACCTTCAGGTAGTAGTAGTTGGCGTTGCCGGCCGGCTGGAAGGCCGTGGGCAGGAAGGCGGCCAGGGCGAACGAGCCGATCAGGATCACCGTGCCGATGATGATGCTGAGGAAGCGGTGATCCAGCGACCAGTCCAGCACGCCGCGATAGAAGCCCTGGAAGTCGCGCCGCGGGTGCGGGTCCTTGGAGGGCTTGAGGAAGTAGGCGGCCAACAGCGGCGTCAGCAGGCGGGCGACCACCAGCGAGAACAGCACGGCCACGGCGACGGTCAGGCCGAATTCCTTGAAGAACTGGCCGGGCGTGCCGGGCATGTACGAGACGGGCACGAACACCGCCACGATGGTGAAGGTGGTGGCCACGACCGCCAGGCCGATGGCGTCGGCCCCCTCCATCGCCGCCATGAACGGCCTCTGGCCGCGCGCGACGCGTTTCTCGATGTTCTCGATCTCGACCACGGCGTCGTCGACCAGGATGCCGATGACCAGGGTCAGGGCCAGCAGGGTCACGACGTTGAGCGAGAAGCCCATGATCGACATGAAGGCGAAGGTGGGGATCAGAGACACCGGCATGGCGATGGCGGTGATCAGGGTGGCCCGCCACTCGCGCAGGAATAGGAACACCACCAGCGAGGCCAGCAGCATGCCTTCCAGCAGGGTGTGCTCGGTGGCCGCGAAGCTGGCGCGGGTCTCGTCGACGGTCGAGAAGATCTTCACGAACGTTACGCCCGGCTGCTTGGCCTCCAGGGCGTCCACGGCCTTCTTGACGCGGTCCTCGACGGCCACGTCGCTGGAGTCGCGGGTCTTCATCACCTGGAAGGCGACCACGGGCTTGCCGTCGAGGCGGGCGAAGCCGCGCTCCTCTTCCGAACCCTGGCCGACCTGGGCGACGTCGGTCAGCTTCACATAGCGGCCGCCGGCCACCGGGATGGTGATGGCGCGCAGCTGCTCGACCGTGGTGGCCGCGCCCAGCACGCGCAGGGTCTGCTCGCGGCCGCCGATCTTGGCGCGGCCGCCGGGGGCGTCGACGCTGAAACTGGCCAGGGCCTGGTTCAGCTGGGGCGCGGTGACGCCGAAGCTGGCCATGCGGTCGGGATCGATGATGACGTTGATCTCTCGATCCACGCCGCCGACCCGGGCCACCTGGGCCACGCCCTTCTCGCCCTGCAGGGCGCGGGTGACGGTGTCGTCGATGAACCACGACAGCTCGGTCGCGCTCATGCCCGGGGCCGAGACGGCGTAGGTGATGATCGGGGCGCTGGTGATCTCCAGGCGCTGGACGATCGGCTCGTCCACCTCGCGGGGCAGCAGCGAGCGGGTCTGGTCGACCTTGGAACGCACCTCGTCGGTGACCTTCTGCAGGTCCTCGCCGAGGTTGAACTCGATCGTCGTGGTCGAGGCGCCCTGGACCACGGAAGACCTGATGGTCTTGACGTTGGAGATGCTGGCCACCGCGTCCTCGATGGGGCGGGTGACCTGGGTCTCCATCTCGCCGGGCGCGGCGCCGCTCTGGGTGACCGTCACGGTCACGGCCGGGAACTCGACGTTCGGGAACTGCTTGATGGGCAGGCCCAGATAGCAGCCGACGCCGGCGATGATCAGGGCGATGAACAGGACCGCGACGGGGATCGGGTTCTTGATCGCCCAGGCCGAGACGCGGAGTTCGCCTGTCTTGTGTTCGTCGGCCATCAGCGCGCCGCCTGCTGAGTGGTGGCCGCGGGACGGATGACGTCGCCGTCGGTGACGAACGAGGCGCCGCCCAGCACGATGCGGGTCCCGGCCGGCGGGCCCTGGACCAGCTGGGCCCAGCCGCCGCCCTTCTGGCCGACCTTGATGGCGACCTGATGGGCCTTGTTGTTGCTGTCCACGGTCATGACGTACAGGCCGTCGGCCTCGTAGCGGATGGCGGACTCGGGGACGGCGGTCACCGACGCGCCCGAGGCGCCGAAGGTGGCGCGGCCGAAGCCGCCGGGGCGCAGGTCGGGCCGGACGGGCAGGCGCACGCGCACCTTGCCCAGGCGGCTGGCGCTATCGACCCGGGGGCTGACCAGGCGCACGACGCCCGACACGGCCTGGCCGCTGGGCAGGCTGACCTGGACCGGCTGGCCGGCGCGGATGCCCGCCAGGTCGGCCTCGTTGACCTCGGCGTCCAGCTCGACCAGGCCGTCGCGGGCGATGGTGAACCAGGGCGTGGTCCCGCCGCCGGCGATCTGGCCCGGCTGGACGCCGCGCTGCAGGACCAGGCCGCTGACGGGCGCGGTGATGGTCATGCGCGAGACGCGGGTGCGCAGCTCCTTCAGGGCCGCTTCCTGGGCCTTGGCCTGGTAGCGGCGGGTCTCGATCTGCTCCTGGCTGAGCACGCCCTGGCCGTCCAGGCCCGAGACGCGCCGGGCCTCGGCGTCGGCCTGGGCGGTGACGGCGGCCTGCTGGTCGACCTGGGCCCGCAGCAGGGTGTCGTCCAGCTGGGCCAGGGGCTGGCCGGCGCGGACATAGTCGCCCTCGTCGGCGTAGAGACGGGCCACGCGATAGCCGCTGAGCTCGGAGCCGACGGCGGCCTCCTCGCGCGAGACCAACAGGCCCGAGGCCTCGACCCCGCCGCCCAGCGGCCGGGTCTCGACCGAGCCGACGCTGACGGCTCGGGCCGCGGCGGCGGGGGCTTTCGGAGCGGCTTTGTCCTTCTTCTCGCCGCAGGCGCTCAGGCCCGTCGCGGCGATCAGGATCATGGCGGCGAGCGCGGTGCGGGTCGTCATGGGGGAGGGGCTCATTTGGCGGAGACTTGGGTCGGGGTGGTGTTCTGGGGACTGTTCTGGGCGGACACGACGGCGTCGGGCGTCCAGCCGCCGCCCAGGGCCTTGTAGGTCTGGACGGCGTGCAGCAGGGCGTCGGTGCGGGCGTCGGTCAGGGCCGTGCGCGACAGGCGCCAGGACTGCTCGGCCTGCAGGGTGGTGGTCAGGTCGATCAGGCCCAGGCCGTAGCCCTTGCGGTTGGCCTGATAGGCGCGTTCGGCCCGCGCCTCGCCGGCGGTCAGCACCGCCACGCGGCGCTGGTCGGCGGCCAATTGCAGCATGGCGTTCTCGGCCTCGCCATAGGCGGCCTGGATCGACTTCTCGAAGGCGATCGCCGCCTGCTGGGTGCGGGCGTTCTGGGCGTCGATGTCGGCCAGCAGGGCGGGGATGTTCAGCACGGGGATCGAGACGTTGGCCCCGATGGTCCAGGCCGAGCTGGTGGTCGAGGTCTTGCCGCCGCCGCCGCCCGCGAACGGGAACGAGGGCTGGACGCTCTTGGTCAGGCCCACGCCCGGCGTGATGTTGAAGGTCGGCAGCAAGGCCAGTTCGTTGATCTTCAGCGTGCCGGAGGCCGAGGCCAGGCGGGCCTGGGCTTCGCGGACGTCGGGACGGCGGCCCAGCAGCTCGCCCGGGATGGTGGCGGGGACCGGCGGGGCCAGGTCCAGGCGGGCGTCCACCGGCAGGCTGGCCAGCGGATCGGTCCCGCGCCCGATCAGGATCAGCAGGCTGCGCCGGGCCGAGTCCAGCTGGGCCTCCAGGTTGGAGACCCGGGCCTGGGTCGAGGCCAGGTCGGATTCGGCGCGGTCGGCTTCCGACGTGGCGATCAGGCCGGCGTTGGCCTTCTTGACCGCGAAGTCGCGCAGCGAGGCGTTGATGCGCTCGGTCTGGCGGGCGTCGTCCAGCTGGACGGCCAGGCCGCGCGCCTGGAAGTAGGACTGGGCGACATTGGCGGCCAGCGAGGCGCGGGCGCCCTCGTAGGCGAAGCGGGCGGCGGCGAAGTCGTTGTCGACGATGCGCATGCCGGCGCGCTTGCGGCCGAACAGGTCCAGCTCCCACGACACGTCGAAATTGGCGGCGTAGTTCTCGCTGTCGCCGCCCTGGGTGAAGCCGGCGGCGCCGCTGCTGTCCAGGATCTCGGTGTGGGTCTTGCTGGCGCTGCCGGTCAGCGGCGTGCCCGGGATCCAGATCTGGCGCACCTGGCCCTTGCGGACGGCGCGCGCCTCGTCCAGCCGCGCCGAGGCGGTGCGGGCGTCGGGGGCCTTCTCCAGCGCCGTCTCGATCAGGCCAGTCAGCTGGGGGTCGTTGAAGCTGGTCCACCAGTGGTCCAGGTCGGCCTGGGCCGCACCGGCGGGCGCTTCATAGAAGGCCGGCAGGCGGGTGTCGGGCGTCGGGCGCGGGGTGTTCACGCAGCCGGCCAAAGCCAGCCCCGCCAGGCTCAGCGCCAGAAGCGAGGCTCCGGATCGGAATGGCCGAGGGCGCTGGCGCTCTCCGGTCATGATTTCACTCATCAACTCTCACCTGAAGCGGGACCGAAGGGGGAGGACGGTCGGCGTGATCTCAACAAGGGGTCTCGGAAGAGGACGGGGTGGCGATGGCGCCGTAGACGTCAGCGACCTGGTCCAGGAAGCGCTCGATGACCTGGCGCTCGTCCGGGGAGAGGCCGGCGATGACACCGTCCAGGCCGTCCAGCATCGGCGCCAGCTGGGCGAAGGCCCGTTCGACCGAGGCCTCCACGGGCACGATGCAGACCTTGCGCCGGTCGTGGGCTCGTCGTTCGCGGGCGACGTGGCCGGCCCGTTCCAGGCGGTCGACGATCTGGGTGGCGGCGGCGGTCGTCACCTTCAGGTGCCCGGCCAACTGACCGGGCGTCATCGGGCCGTTGTTCAGCAGCTGCTCCAGGGCGGCCATGTCGGTGACGTTGACGCCCAGGCTTTCGCCGATCTTGCGGCCGATCTGGCGCGTCAGCATCGAGATGGTCTTCAGGCGCTGACCGATGGGGTCGCGGGGCACGTGCGAGGTGCGCCATACGCCTTTCGTCGAACCGGGATCGCCTGTAGTCATGGAGGCGATCCATATTGTTAAGTGATTTAATAGTCAAATCGCTTAGCGATATGATCGGCCGCAATGCGTGGGCCGCTCGCTCGGCCGCCAGGACAATCATGGCCAGATCCCCAAGAAGCCGAGCGCGGGACTAACGCGAACGACCGTCGTTCGTTCAATTGGGGACGAGGGCGACGGGATGAAAGGGCGGGGCGTCATCGCTTTTTTCTCCTGCCGGCGCCGGGGGATGCAGGGCCCCCATCCGGCGGTCGCGCATCGGTCCTTCCTGGAGATGACGAACGAAGGCGCAGCTTTGCGACACGGCGCGGCGATTATTTCGCCGACCGGTTCCAGCTGGGCCGTGCCGCGTGTTCGAAGGGGCGGCGCCGATGCGCGGTTGACGTGGCGTCAAAACATACCGCATCATCGAAACAGATGTTCGACTTCACGGTCGAGCTTCCGCCTGCGCGGAATTGCGGGCTTTCAGTCAAGCGTTTCCAGTATCCGGCCCAGGGGGACCCCAGAGTTGTCGGCGCGCGAATACGCATCTTCAATTTTCGAAACGCGTCCCCGCGACGACGTGGGGGCGAAGGCCGCCGCGAGCGCCGGGCGACGCGCGAGACGCGCCGCCGACTAGGTTTCCCGAAGCCCAAAAGACCTGCGTTCAAAAAAAGCAGCTCGGGAGGGAAGACCATGAAGAAAGCGATGTTCCTGCGCGGGGCCTCGGCCCTGACACTTGTCTTGGGCATGGGGGCCGGCGCCGCCCACGCCCAGACCAGACCCTCGAACGACCAGGGACCGGTCATGGTGGAAGAGGTCATCGTCACCGGTTCGTTCATCAAGGGCACGCCCGAGGACGCCTCGCTGCCGGTCGACGTGATCGGCGTCGAGGACCTGCAGAAGCAGGGCTCGCCCTCGACGGTGGAGATGCTCAAGGCCCTGCCGGTCTCGAACGGCGTGCTGGGCGACACCAATCAGTTCGACGCCCGGGCCCAGGGCTCGGAAGGCTCGGGCTCGGTCAACCTGCGCGGCCTGGGCTCGCAGCGCACCCTGGTGCTGCTGAACGGCCGGCGTCTGGCGATCAACCCGCTGGCCGCGGCCGGGGCGGGCATCGTCGACACCAACATCATCCCCGGCGCCGCCATCGGCCGGATCGAGGTGCTGAAGGACGGGGCCGCGGCGACCTACGGCTCGGACGCCATCGCCGGCGTCGTCAACTTCATCACCCGCAAGAACTTCAACGGCCTTGAGGCCGGGGCCGACTACCGGTTCATCGACGGCTCGAAGGGCGACTACGGCCTGAACGTCACCTACGGCAAGGTCTGGGACCGCGCCAACCTGCTGGCCAGCATCGGCTGGCAGCATCGCTCGAAGCTGACGGTCGCCGACCGCGACTGGGCCAACAAGCCCTATCTGGACAACCCCGAAGCGGGCTGGTCGGCGGCGGGCAACCCCTCGACCTTCATCCCGGCCGCGGCCTCGACCACCGGCTTCCGCGATCCCAGCTGCTCGTCCCTGGGCGGCTACGCCGGCTTCAGCGGCCTGACGCCGGTCTGCTACTGGCACTACACGCCGTTCGACAACCTGGTCGAGAAACAGGACGCGCTCCAGGCCTATGGCGAGATCAACGCCGACCTGTCGGACAAGACCAAGTTCCACATGGAGGCCCTGGTCAGCCACACCGACGTCCCCGACTGGAACACCTCGCCGTCCTACGCCGCCCTGGCGGTGCCGACGGCCGAGGTCGCGCTCGCGCCGTCGCTGGTCGGACGCTACTACGTGCCGGCCAACAACCCCGGCCTGATCGCCTTCATGGCCGCCAACCCCACCATCGTCACCACCAGCCTGGTGACCGGCGCCCAGACCACGGTGCCGTCGGCGATCCTGGCGGGCGGGGCGATCAACGCGGCCAACCGGCCCTACGGCCTGGGCGGCAATCCGGCCTTCGGCTACGGCCCCTCGATCGGCGCGCGGTCCTACAACGCCTACCGCGTGTCGGGCGACCTGTCGGGCGAGTTCGACAACGGCATCGGCTGGGACCTGGCCCTGACCTATTCCCAGGAGGTGGGCATCCGGACCGGCTACGACACGCTGGTCAACCGCTTCCAGCTGGCCCTGCGCGGCCTGGGCGGTCCGCGCTGCGACACCGACCCGGCCACCCCCGGCATCCAGGGCGTGCCCGGCGTCAACGGCTGCCTGTTCTACAACCCGTTCGCCAACGCCATCCCCGGCAACGCCATCACCGGCGTGGCCAATGCGGGCTACAACGCCAACCTGGCCAACAGCGAGGAGGTCACGCGCTGGTTCTTCCAGAAGCTGACCACCAAGCAGGCCTCGCGCCTGTTCGTGGGCGAGGCGGTGCTGAACGGCAAGACCAACATCACCCTGCCGGGCGGCGACATCGCCTGGGCGGCCGGGGTGCAGTACCGCCTGACCTACTTCAAGTCCGACTACAACGACATCTCCAACGCCCTGATCAATCCGTGCGTCAACACGCCGGACTACGGGGTGACCAACTGCACCGGCTCGGTCCGCAACGGGCCGTTCATGTTCCTGGGCGTCAACACCCCGGCCGACAAGCAGAGCGACGTCATGGCCGGCTTCGGCGAGCTGTCGGTGCCGATCACCGAGGACCTGCAGATGCAGCTGGCGGCCCGCTACGAGGACTACGGCGGCCCGACGGGCTCGACCTTCAATCCCAAGGTCGCGCTCCGCTGGCAGGCCACGCCGTGGATGGCGTTGCGCGGGTCGGCGGGCTCGACGTTCCGCGGTCCGCCCGATCCGCAACTGGTCACCTCGTCGGTCACCTCGCTGCAGAGCATCCTGGGCGTGTTCCGCGCCGTCGACATCTACGGCAATCCCAACCTGCAGCCGGAAAAGGCCGACACCTTCAACGCCGGCGTCCTGTTCAACGCCGGCAACTTCAAGGCCAGCATCGACTACTTCCAGTTCGACTTCGACAAGCCGATCGTGGCCGAGCCGGTGGGCGGGATGGTCAACGCCCTCTATCCGAACGGCGCGACCGGGGCCAACAACTGCGGCAACCCCGCCTATGCGGCCCTGCAGGCCCGATTCACCTTCACCACCGGCTGCAGCACGATCTCGTCGCTGGCCCGCCTGAAGACCTATTACGTCAACGGACCGTCGATCAAGAATTCGGGCGTCGACTTCTCGGCCGACTACATCTTCGAGGACGTGATCGGCGGCGACCTGCGCCTGGGCGCCAACGCCACCTGGATCTCCGAATACAAGATCGACGCCCAGACGGTGGAAGGCGTGGTGGTCACCCCCGCGTTCGACGCCGTGGGCCAGCTGAACTACCAGACCATTGCCGTGCCGATCCCACAGTGGAAGGGTGACGCCTTCGGCGAGTGGACCCGGGGGCCGCACAACGTGCGCCTGACGGTCCACTACATCGACAGCTACGTCGACCAGCGCACCGCGCCGTTCGCGGCCGGGGCCTACAAGGACTCCACCGGCGCGCCGGTGCAGGTGGCGGCCGGCAAGAAGATCGACAAGCAGATCCTGACCGACATCTCGTATCGGGTGTTCCTGCCCTGGGACACCACCCTGTCGGCGACGATCACCAACATCTTCGACCAGGATCCCTCGTACGCCCGCCTGGACCTCGGGTACGACCCGTTCACGGGCGACCCGCTGGGCCGGACCTACAAGTTCGGCATCAAGAAGAAGTTCTAGAACCGTCGGCGGGAGGGGCGGCCCAGGCCGCCCCTCTTCTCGATCACGCCGTCTCGCGTTGTCGGATCGCGAAGGCCTCCGCCGGATTGGCGACCATCAGCGTGTTGATCTCCGCCGGGGTGAAGCCCTTGGCCCGGAGCGCCGGCAGGAATTGGGTGAAGATCAGCTCGTAGCTGCGGGCCTGACCGCCTCCGGCCTGGCCGACATTGTACCAACCTGCGTCCTGCGAGATGAGCACGCGGTTCAGCAGGCCTTCGTCCCGCAGGCGGGTCACCAGGCCGACGTGATGGTCCATCGACTTGGCGTCGATCCCGTCGAACTCCACCCAGGCCCCGCGCCGCGCCGCCGCGATGTGCCGCGTGACGTCCGGCTCGTTCTGGGCGTGGATCCAGATCCAGGCGGACGGATGAACGCCTTCCTGCTCCAACACGTCCAGCTGTTCGAACGCGGACACGGCCGGACCGGTATGGGCGCCGATCGTCAGGCCCGTCCGTTTGTGAGCGATGGCGCCGGCGCGGATCAGCTTGCGCTCGACCTCGCTGAGCGGCCCGCCGTTGAAGCCCAGCTTGATGAAGCCCGGCCGGACGGGGGTTCCATCGATCCCGTCCTTCCATTCCAGCACCCAGCGATCGGCCAGGGCCTCGGCGGTGTCGGTGAACACCCAGGGCGGCAGGTGGGTGTTGTCGAAGGCGGCGTAGTTGCCCGTGACCGTCAGGATGTTGAGCCCGCTCTCCCGCGCCAGGCGCTCCAGCAGGATCGGGTCGCGACCCAGATAGGCCGCCGTGGCGTCGACGAAGGTCCGGCAGCCGCGCGCCTTGAGGCCGAGCAGGCGAGGCAGGACGACCTTCACCACCTCGTCGCGGTCATAGGGCAGGGGCGCCTTGGCCCACTCGGCATAGGTCTGGAAATTCGCCAGGATGTGTTCATGCACGAGCGTGACGCCCATCTGGTCGGCGTGCATCTGGCCTCGGACGGTCATGACCTGCGGCTCGGGTCCGTACTCGTCCCGCGCCAGGGCCCTCGCGCGGCCACCGACGACCAGGATCGCGGCGGCGCCGAAGATCCCCTGAACCAGGTCCCGCCTGTGCATGACCGCTCACCCCGTCCGACCACGGCCGCGAGTTGAGCTGGAAATTACGGCAATGAAAAGTCGTGGCGCGGCCTAGCGCGTGAACAGCCCCGTCAGCAGCGGCCGGGCGAACAGCCGGGCCGCTTCCTCGCGCTCCAGCCCGGGGACCCAGATGCCCAGCGAGGCGGCGGCGTTGAGCATCGAATTGATCATGTGGGCCGCGATCATCGGATCGACCGCCCGCACCGAGCCCTCGGCCACGCCGTCCGAGATGATCGCCGCGAAGCGTTCGGAGCCGCGGGCGTAGCCCTGGGCCATCTCGGTGCGGATCTCGATCGGCAGGGCGCCCATCGACGAGGCGCGCAGCAGCGGGCCGTGGTCCGACAGCTGGTAGGCGACCAGGGCGGCGGTCGCCGACGACAGCTGCTGCCAGCTGTCCTTGGCCAGGTCGCGGGCGTCGATCTGGGCCTTGCGGGTGACGGCGAAGGTGCGCTCGAAGCACTCGACCACCAGGGCGTCCTTGTCCTCGTGGTGGTGGTAGAACGAGCCCTTGGTGACGTTCAGCTGGGCCGAGATGTCCTCGACCGAGGCGCCGCGATAGCCGCGCTGGTTGATCAGGCGGGTGGCGGCGACCAGGAAGGTCTCGCGCCATTCCTGGCCCTCGGGCGACTGCGGCGTCGGATCGGGCAGGGTCAGCGGCGCCCAGGCCTGGGTCGAGCCCTTCGGGGCCAGGCCGTTGACCAGGATGTCGTACATCTTGTCGCGCACGCGGCCGTAGTCGTCGACGTCGTAGCGACGCAGCCACGAACCCGACCAGAACACCTGCTCGAGCAGCAGGTGGGTGCGGGCGTTGCGGTCGCGCTTGTCCAGATGGTCGAACTCGGGCCCCTCGAAGAAGCCGCGAACCCGGCGGAAGAGGTCGTTGAACGCGCCCTGCACCGAACCGCGCAGCGGCTCCTTCAGGGCCCGCATCTCGGTGAAGCTGGTCAGGGGCGCGGCCTCGCCCAGGCGCACCCGACGGTTCAGGTCCAGATAGAGGTCGAGGAACTTCAGCAGCCGGCCGGGGGCGTCCGGCGCCTTGCCCGCCTCGGTCACCAGGGCGTCGAACCGCTCCAGGCCGCGCATGAAGCAGGCGGCCGCCAGGTCGTCCTTCTTGCGGTAGTAGTAGGTGACGCTGGTGGTGATCAGCCCGACCTTGGCCGCCACGTCAGCCAGGGTCATGCCCTTGACGCCCTGACGGTTCAGGATGGCGGTCGCGGCGGCGAGGATCGCCTCTTTCTTCTTCGCGTACCGCTCGGTGGCGGGGCTCGCGATCCGGCCGTCGTCCATGTGTCGCCCCCTAGTTCGCGGCCTCGCGCGCGTCCCTTGGACCCGCTGGTCCAATTTAGGAAGCCCTGACTTCACGACAAGGCGCGCGACTCGCTTCGGCGCCGCTTTCGTGGGCGCGGAATCTTGCGCGCGTGTTGCAGGATTGAGGCGGCGAGGTGGTTCGAAGGTCTAGGACGCCAGGGGAGTCCGCTCCGGGAGCTGCTCTTCGCGGCCGGTCTGGCCGAGCACGGCGGCGATGGCCTGGACCAGGGCGGCGGGCGACAGGGGCTTAGCCACCGCGCCGTCCATGCCGGCGGCGAGATAGGACGCCTGCTGGTGGGCCAGGGCGTTGGCGGTCATGGCGATGATCGGGGTCGCGCCCGCCTCGCCGCCCAGGGCGCGGATGCGCCGCGTGGCCTCGACACCGTCCATGCCCGGCATCTGGATGTCCATGAAGATCAGGTCGTAGCCGGGACCGCCGCGTTCGACGGCCTCGACGCCCAGGACGCCGTCCTCGGCGGTCTCGACGACCGCGCCCATGGCTTCCAGCAGCCGGCCGGCGATCAGGCGGTTGGTGGCGTTGTCCTCGACGATCAGCACGCGCAGCCCGGCCAGCAGGCCGGTGTCGGCCTCGATCGGCGCGGCGGCCTCGGAGGCGGGCGGGGCGGCGATCTCCAGCCAGAACAGCGAGCCGCCTTCGGGCGGGCTGGTGAAGCCGACGTCGCCGCCCATCAGTATGGCCAGGCGCCGGGTGATGGCCAGGCCCAGGCCCGCGCCGCCGAAGCGGCGGGTGGTCGAGCCGTCGGCCTGGCTGAAGCGCTGGAACAGGCCCTCGGCCGTTGCCTGGTCGACGCCCACGCCGCTGTCCTGGATCTCGAAACGCAGGCGCCGCGCGCCCGGCGGGCCGGCGGTGGTCAGGCGCGCCTCGACGCCGCCCTCCAGCGTGAACTTCACGGCGTTGCCCAGCAGGTTGAACAGGCCCTGGCGCAGCCTCAGGGGATCGGCGCCGACCCAGCCGATGCCGGGATCGACGGTGACGGTCAGGCTCAGGCCCTTCTGCTTGGCCTGGGGACGCAGCAGGTCGGCGACGCTTCGCAGCAGGGCGGCCGGGTCGATCGGCTCGGGATTCAGCTCCAGCTTGCCGGCCTCGATCTTCGAGAAGTCGATGATGTCATTCAGCAGCTCCGACAGCATGGCGCCGCAGCCCAGGGCCTCGGTCAGCAGCTGGCGGCCGTCGTCCGACAGCTTCTCTCGCTTGAGCAGGTGCATCACGCCCAGCACCCCGTTCATCGGGGTGCGGATCTCGTGGCTCATATTGGCCAGGAACTGCGACTTGGCCTCGGCCGCGCCGAGGGCGGCGTCTCGGGTGGCCACCAGCTCGGTGACGTCCTGGCTGATGCCGATCACGTCCCAGGCCTTGGCGCTGGAGCCGCGCACGCCGCGCCAGGCGGCCCGCATCCAGATCCAGGACTGGCTGGAGGGATCGAGGTAGCGATAGGTCTGGATGTGGTGGTCGCCCGTGGCCAGGGTCCGGCTGAAGGCTTCCCAGACGGCCTGACGCTCTTCGGGATGGGTCGAGGCGGTCATCTCCTGGACCGTCATGATCCGCACCCCGCCCTGGGGCGAGGAGGGCGTGGGGATGTCCTGCTCGAAGATGTAGACGCCCTTGCGCGGGTCGAACCGCCAGACATAGACGCCCGCCGTGTTGCGCAGCAGCTCGTTGGCGCGCTCGGACTGCTGGCGCTCGATCCGGCGGGCGCGGTCCTCGGTGAAGTCCTGGAAGACGATCAGCAGCGCCTCGCGCCCGAACGCCTCGGGCAGCAGCTTGGACTGGGAGCGGACCCACAGCCAGCCGCCGCCCTTGCGGGCCAGGCGGTGCTCGGAGCGGGCCTCGCCCTCGGCGCGCAGGGTGGCGCCGATGCCGCGGATGGTGTCGGTGTCGTGCAGGTGGAAGAAGTCGCGGATCGGGCGGCCCAGGGTCTCGTCGGGCGTCCAGCCGGTCAAGGTGGTCCAGGCCGGATTGACGCGGACGATCGCGTCGTCCTCCAGCACCACGAACATGTCGAGGCTGGTCTCGAAGAACCAGTCGGCGGCGGCCTGCTCGATACTGAGGCCGCCGGGGGTCTCGTCGCGCAAGTGCTTGCCCATCCCCGTTCCCTAGTTTTCAATCGATATGCGCACGAACGGGTAAAGGGCGGGTTTCGACGTACCGCCTCTTCGATCGCGCCAATGAAAAAGCACGCCGCCCGCCCGCGATCGTCCGGGCGGTCCGTCGCAGGAGGGATATCGTCTTGAGCACGCCTGAAGCCGTGGGTCTGTCGTCGGACCGACTGAAGCGCATCGACGCCTTCGTCCAGGACCGTTACATCGCGCCCGGAAAGCTGCCCTGCGCCTTGGTCCAGGTCTGGCGTCGCGGCCAATTGGCGCACACCACGATCCTGGGCTCGGCCGACAAGGAACGCGGGCGTCCGCTGCAGGCCGACAGCCTGTTCCGCATCTATTCGATGACCAAGCCGATCACCTCGATCGCCTTCATGATGCTGGTCGAGGAGGGCAAGGTCGCGCTGGACGATCCGGTGCACCGGTTCATCCCGTCGTGGAAGACGCTCGGCGTGTTCCAGGCCGGCGTGGCGGGCGCCTTCCTGACCCGGCCGGTCGATCAGCCGATGCGGATCATCGACCTGCTGCGCCACACCGCCGGCCTGACCTACGGCTTCCAGCAGCGCTCCAACGTCGACGCGGCCTATCGCAAGCTGAAGCTGGACGGGGTCGACAGCGAAGGCGGGCTGGAGGCGTTCGTCGAAGCCCTGGGAACCGTGCCGCTGGAGTTCTCGCCGGGCGAGGCCTGGAACTATTCGGTGGCCACCGACGTGCTCGGCTACCTGGTGCAGGCGATCTCCGGCCAGCCGTTCGACGTGTTCCTGAAGGAGCGCATCTTCGACCCATTGAAGATGGTCGACACCGGCTTCTTCGTGCCCGACGACCAGCGCCACCGCTTCACGGCCTGCTACACCCTCAATCCGAAGGGCCAGGTGGTGCTGCAGGACGATCCGGCCACCAGCCGCTACCTGTCCGATCCGGCGGTGAAGTCGGGCGGCGGCGGCCTGGTCTCGACCGCCGACGACTACATGCGCTTCTGCCGCATGCTGCTGAACGGCGGCGAGCTGGACGGGGCGCGGATCGTCAGTCCCAAGACGCTCAAGCTGATGACCATGAACCACCTGCCGGGCGGGCGGGAGCTGACGGAGATGTCCCAGTCGCTGTTCAGCGAGACGGTGTTCGAGGGCCTGGGTTTCGGCCTGGGCTTCGCCATGACCGTGGACCAGGCGCGGACCCGGAACCTGGGCTCGCTGGGCGAATATTTCTGGGGCGGCATGGCCTCGACCGCCTTCTGGATCGATCCGGTCGAGGACCTGGCGGTGGTGTTCATGACCCAGCTGATCCCGTCCTCGACCTATCCGATCCGGCGCGAGCTGCGGACGCTGGTCTATGCGGCGCTGACGGAGAGCGCGGCTTAGAGCCTCGCGCGTCTTTCGAGGCTTGCCATGCTGGCGCTTCGAATACGCTTGGCGACGTCGAGGCGCCGCCCAAATGTCTGGCGACGCGACGGACCCCTGGACTTCGGCGGCGGGTCGTGCAGGGTTGCTTCAAACAACCGTTCAAACGCAAGAACGCCAAACCAAAAGGGGTGAAGCAAGCCATGGCCGCGATCAACAATGTCACGGATCTGACCGTCGAAGGCGACATCGGCGTCGTCACGCTCAACTCGCCGCCGGTGAACGCCCTGTCGGCCGCCGTGCGCGAGGGCCTGAAGGGCGCGTTCGAGCAGGCGATCGCCGACCCGGCGGTCAAGGCGATCGTGCTGATCTGCGAGGGCAAGACCTTCATCGCCGGCGCCGACATCACCGAGTTCGGCAAGGCCATGACCGGCCCCTCGCTGCAGGACGTGCAGGACGTCATCGAGAACGCGCCCAAGCCGGTGGTCGCCGCGATCCACGGCACGGTGCTGGGCGGCGGGCTGGAGGTGGCGCTGGTGGCGCACTACCGCGTCGCCGTTCCGTCGGCCAAGGCGGGCCTGCCGGAGGTGAACATCGGCCTCCTGCCCGGGGCCGGCGGCACCCAGCGCCTGCCGCGCGTCGTCGGCGTCGAGAAGGCGCTGGAGATGGTGACCACCGGCCAGCACGTGCCGGCCAAGGCCGCGCTGGCCATGGGCCTGTTCGACAGTCTGGTCGAGGAGGGAGGCCTGCGCGACGGGGCCATCGCCTTCGCCCGCGTGGTGCTGGCCGAGGACAAGCCCCTGACCCGCATCCGCGACCAGAACGCCAAGGTCGAGGCGGCGCGCGGCAAGCCCGAGATCTTCAGCGAATTCCGCAAGGCCAACGCCCGCAAGTTCCGTGGGTTCAAGGCCCCGGAGTACAACATCCAGTGCATCGAGGCGGCGGTGAACCTGCCGTTCGACGAGGGGCTGAAGACGGAGCGGCGGCTGTTCATGGAGCTGATGACCGGCAGCCAGTCGGCCGCCCAGCGTCACGTGTTCTTCGCCGAGCGCCAGGCCGCCAAGATTCCCGACGTGCCGGACGACACCCCGATCCTCCCGGTCAGGAAGGTGGGCGTCATCGGGGCCGGCACCATGGGCGGCGGCATCTCGATGAACTTCCTCAACGCCGGCGTTCCGGTGACGATCATCGAAGCCAAGGCGGAGAACCTCGATCGCGGCGTCGGGGTGATCCGCAAGAACTACGAGAACACCGCCAAGAAGGGCCGGCTGACCCAGGACGACGTCGAAAAGCGCATGGCGCTGCTGACCCCCTCGATGAACCTCGAGGACCTGGCCGACTGTGACCTGATCATCGAGGCGGTCTTCGAACTGATGGAGATCAAGCAGGAGGTGTTCGGCAAGCTGGACAAGATCGCCAAGCCCGGCGCGATCCTGGCCTCCAACACCTCCTACCTCGACATCGACGTGATCGCGGCCGCGACCTCCCGACCCGAAAGCGTGATCGGGCTGCACTTCTTCTCGCCGGCCAATGTCATGCGGCTGCTGGAGATCGTGCGCGGCGAGAAGACCGGCAAGTCGGTGATCGCCACGTCGATGCAGATCGGCAAGAAGATCGGCAAGGTCGCGGTGCTGGTCGGCAATTGCCACGGCTTCGTGGGCAACCGCATGCTGGCCCAGCGCCAGCGCGAGGCCACGAGCCTGATCCTGGAAGGGGCCATGCCCTGGGACGTCGACCGCGTGCTCTACGACTTCGGCCTGCCGATGGGGCCGTTCGCGATGAGCGACCTGGCCGGCCTCGACATCGGCTGGGACCCGGCCAAGACCAGCTCGTCCACCATCCGCGAGGTGCTGTGCGAGATGGACCGCCGCGGCCAGAAGAACGGCAAGGGCTTCTACGACTACGACGAGAACCGCGTCGCCAAGCCGAGCAAGGCGGTCGAGCAGGTGATCCTGGACTTCGCCGAGAAACACCAGATCCAGCGGCGCGAAATCAGCGACCAGGAGATCCTGGAGCGATGCCTCTATCCGATGGTCAACGAGGGGGCCAGGATCCTGGAGGAGGGCAAGGCGATCCGGGCCTCGGACATCGATACGGTCTGGATCAACGGCTACGGCTGGCCGGTCTATACCGGCGGCCCGATGTTCTGGGGCGAGCTGGTGGGCCTGGACAAGGTGCTGGCCGCAATGAAGGCGTTCCAGGAAAAGCACGGCGACGACTTCAAGCCGTCGGCCCTGCTGGAGCGGCTGGTGGCCGAGGGCAAGGGGTTCAGGGACGCTTGATCGCGTCCGGAAAACCGCTGGGGACAGGCACATGTGACTGTCCCCGTCCTGGCGCCGAGTAGGAAATTTTCATGACCACCATCGCCGACATGATGACCGCCGACTACGGCGTGATGGGCGACATCCTGCGGCGGCGGGCGGCGGAGGCCCCCGATCATCCGGCCGTGATCATGGAAACCGGCGAGGCGGTGACCTACGGCCAGTTCGACGCCCTGGCCGACCGCGTGGCCGCCGCCCTGCAGCGCGACGGGATCAGGCAAGGCGAGGCCGTCGCCGTCTGCGCCCTGTCGTCGATCCCCTACGCGGCCCTGTTCCTGGGCGCCTTGCGGGCCGGCGTCGCGGTCGCGCCCCTGGCCCCGTCCTCGACCCCCGAGGCCATCGCCGGCATGGTCGCCGACTGCGGCGCGCGGCTGGTCTTCCTGGACGCCGGCGTGGCGGAGGCGCAAGGGCCCGCGCCGATCGCGGCCCGCCACCTCGCCCTGGACGGCGCCGACTTCGCCGAAGCCTTCGACGCCTGGCTGGCCCCGGCCGGCGCCGTCCCGACCCCCGTGGCGATCGCCCCGGAAGACCCGTTCAACATCATCTATTCCAGCGGCACCACCGGCGCGCCCAAGGGCATCGTCCAGTCGCACGGCATGCGCTGGAAGCATGTGTTCCGCGGCGATGCGGTGGGCTATGGGGCCGAGGCGGTGACCCTGCTGTCGACTCCGCTCTATTCGAACACGACCCTGGTCTGCTTCTTCCCCACCCTGGCGGGCGGCGGAACGGTGGTGCTGATGCGGAAGTTCGACGCCGGCCGCTATCTCGAACTGGCCCAGCAACATCGCATGACCCACACCATGCTGGTGCCGGTGCAGTATCGCCGGCTGATGGACCGGCCCGACTTCGGCGACTTCGACCTGTCCTCGACCCAACTTAAGTTCTGCACCAGCGCCCCGTTCGCGGCCGAGTTGAAGGCCGCCGTGCTCGAGCGCTGGCCGGGCGGCCTGGTCGAGTACTTCGGCATGACCGAGGGCGGGGGAACCTGCATCCTGATGGCCCACGAGCATCCGGACAAGCTGCACACGGTGGGCCGTCCGGCCCCCGGCCACGACATCCGGCTGATCGACGAGGACGGGGTCCAGGTCGGACCGGGCGTGGTCGGCGAGATCGTTGGCCGGTCGGCGGGCATGATGAACGGCTATCACGGCCAGCCGGGCAAGACCGCCGAGGCGACCTGGGTCTCGCCCGAGGGCCTGGGCTTCATCCGCACCGGCGACGTCGGCCGGTTCGACGAGGACGGTTTCCTCACGCTGATGGACCGCAAGAAGGACATGATCATCAGCGGCGGCTTCAACATCTATCCCAGCGACATCGAGGCCCAGATCGTCCAGCACCCCGAGGTGATCGAAGCCGCGGTGGTCGGCGTGCCGTCCGACGCCTGGGGCGAATCGCCGGTGGCCTTCGTGGCGCTCAAGCCTGATGCGCGAATTGACGCGGACGGGTTGAGGTCCTGGGTCAATGCTCGCCTGGGTAAGACCCAGCGGCTGGTCGACCTGAAACTGGTGGAATCCCTGCCCCGCAGCCATATCGGCAAGGTTCTGAAGCGCGACCTGCGCGATGGATGGACGGCTTCTGCCTAGGTCGAAGATTCCCGCCACATTTTTGCCGCGACGGCGCGCCGCATCCGGGGGTGGCGAGTCACTCGATACGTTCTCTTAACCATAACGGCGCCGTGGTGTGACGGCGCCGGATTGTTCGGAAGCGACGTGTGATGCAAGCTCTCCCCAAGGTGTCGACGGAAGCCCGCAAGCAGGCCAAGGCCGAGGCGGCCCTCGCCGCCGCCGGTGTCCCGCTGGACTTCGCGGCCGTGGAGAAGGTGCTTCGGCAGGGCCTGACGCAGGGCCTCGACGCCCGGCTGGCCGACCGCTTCGACCGTCCCACCGCCGTCCGCGCCGTCTCCACCCGGGTCGCCGCCCTGATCGCCGCCCTGGTCGCCTCGGGCGTTCGTCGCGGCGGGGTCTGCATCGTTCCGGCCCTGGCCTCGGCCGCCACCCTGGAGGCCATCGCCGGCGCCGGCCTGCGGCCCTGGCTGGTCGACGTGGATCCCTGCAGCTGGATGTTCGATCCGGCCCACCTGCGCGAGCGCCTGGGCGAGGCGCCGCCGCCGATCGAGGCCATCGTCCCCACCTGCGCCTTCGGCCGCGCCCCGGACATGACCGCCTGGGCCGCCTTCCAGCGCGAGACCGGCCTGCCGATCGTGGTCGACGCCACCGACGGCTTCGACGTGGTCATGGACGCCCCGGTTCCCGTCATCGTCGGCCTGCCCGGCGGGCGGGGCGTGTTCGTGGCCAGCCAGGACGCCGACTTCATCGCCAGGCTCGATGCACCGGCCTTCGTCGGCGACGCCGGGCTCGAGGGCTGGTCGGGCCAGCGCCTGCGCCTGGCCACCGCCGCCCAGCGCCTGCGCATGCTGCTGCTGGGCGCCCGCATCGGCTTCCAGCCGGGCTGGGGGATGAGCTGGGTGTCGGACGCCTGGGTCGTCAGCCTGCCGGAAGGAACCGCCCCGATCGTGGCCGCCAGGCTGGCGGAAATGGGCTACGCCACCAACCCTGTCGGCCCGGGCGTCGCCATCCGCGACCAGACCCCCGTCGCCGACCGCCTGGCCAAGTCGGTGCTGAGCCTGCCGTTCCACGCCGACCTGGGCATCGCCGAGCTGGACGAGCTGGCGGAAGCGGTGCGGCGGGCGCTCTAACTCACCTTCTCCCATAGGGAGAAGGTTCAAGGACGGTCAGTGCGCCGCCACGTAGGCGTCGATCGCCGCCACCCGCTCGGCCTTCTCGGCCTCGTCCAGGAACGATCCCGTGAAGCTGTTCTTGGCCAAGGTCACCAGGTCGTCGCGGGTCAGGCCCAGGGCCTGCGCCGTCTGGACGTAGTTCTCCAGCAGGTAGCCGCCGAAATAGGCCGGGTCGTCGGAATTGACCGTGGCCTTCAGGCCCAGCTTCAGCATGCGCTTGAGCGGATGGTCCTTCAGGTCCGACACCCCGCACAGCTTCAGGTTCGACAGCGGGCACACGGTCAGGGTCGTGCCGTCCTGGACCAGGCGGGCGGTCAGGCAGTCGTCCTCCAGGGCGCGGTTGCCGTGGTCGATGCGGTCGACGTCGAGGATGTCCACCGCCTCCCAGACATAGGCCGGCGGGCCTTCCTCGCCGGCATGGGCCACGACCTTCAGGCCGAGATCCCGGGCCGCCTGCATCACACGGGCGAACTTGGCGGGGGGGTGGCCGACTTCGGAGGAGTCCAGCCCCACGCCGGCGATCCTGTCGAGATAGGGTTTGGCCTGCTCCAGGGTGGCGAAGGCGGCCGCCTCGTCCAGGTGGCGCAGGAAGCAGAGGATCAGCTTGGAGGTGACGCCCAGCGTGGCCTTCGCCTCCTCCATGCCCGCCGTCAGGCCGGCGATCACCGTGCCGAACGCCACGCCGCGGTCGGTGTGGGTCTGGGGGTCGAAGAAGATCTCGGCATGGGTCCCGCCGTCCGCCTTCAGGCGACGGAAATAGGCCAGGACCAGGTCCTTGAAGTCGGTCTCCGTCAGCAGCACGCCCGCGCCCTGGTAATAGATGTCCAGGAAGTCCTGCAGGTTGGAGAAGGCGTAGGCGGCGCGGATCTCGTCGACCGTGTTGAACGGCAGGGTGACGCCGTTGCGCTCGGCCAGTTCGAACATCAGCTCGGGCTCGAGGCTGCCCTCGATGTGCATGTGCAGCTCGGCCTTGGGCAGGCCGCGGACGAAGGTTTCGAGGGCAAGGTCGGTCATGACGACGTTATGAGCGCTGAGGGCAGGGGTGTTCAAGTAGATGCTCCCCTTCTGGGGAGCTGTCGCGAAGCGACTGAGGGGGAGCTGGATGCATGCCGCGCCGCCCCCTCCGACCTTCTGGGCCACCGCCCCCAAAGGGGGAGGATCTTTCACCCCGGCCCAATGTGCTAGAAGTCCCGCGTGACCACCGACCAACTTCCCGCCCCCATTGAAGATCTCGGCCCCGACATCGGGTTCGCCGAGGCCCAGGCCGCCGCCCTGTACGGCCGCGACTACCGCAAGGTCCCGGCCAGCGACGACGGCTTCCAGCGGCTGGACGCGGTGGAGCGGCTGGCCGGCGCCCGTTCGGGGCTGTCGGCCCAGGAGGTGGCGGTGATGGACATGGCGGCCGGGCGCGGCCACGCCCTGGCCGAGATCGTCCGCCTGACCGGCCGCGAGGCGGCCTTCGTCGAGAGCCTGTTCCTGGGAGCCTGCGCCAAGCTGGCGGCGCACTACGAAGCCATGGGCGAGGCCGACGACGAGGCCGGGCCCGGACCGCTCAGGCTGCCGGGGCCGTTTCTCTGATTGGGGACAGGCGCATGCGCCTGTCCCCGGCCGGTATCACGACATCGGCGGCGGCGGGGGCGGCGGCTCGGGCAGGGGGGTGAACTCCTGGTCGTCCAGGTCGGGCAGCTTCATGCGCTGGGCCTTCCAGTCGGCCTTGGCCTGCTCGATCCGCTCCTTGGACGAGTGGACGAAGTTCCACTCGATGAAGCGCGGCCCCACCGGCTCGCCGCCCAGCAGCATGACGGTGGAGGGCTCCAGGGCCTCGAAAGTGATCGTCTCGCCGGGCTTGAACACCGCCATCTGACCGGCGTGCAGCACCTGGCCGGCCGCCTCGACCTTGCCGACCGCGACATAGGCGGCGCGCTCGGGATATTCGGCCGGCAGGCCGGCCTTGGCCCCGGCGGCCAGTTCCCAGTGCACGTAGAACAGGGGCGAGAACACCGGCACCTTGGCCTCGGCGCCGAACGCCTTGCCCGCCACCAGGGCGGCCTTCAGGCCATTGGCCTCGTAGACCGGCATCTCGTCGCGGGCGTGGTGCGAGAAGGCCGGGGCGACCTCCTCCTGGCCGTCGGGCAGGGCCACCCAGGCCTGGATGCCGTGCATGGCGCCGCCATGCTCGCGCAGGTGCTCGAAGCGCTCGGAGTGGGTGATGCCGCTGCCGGCGGTCATCCAGTTGACCTCGCCCGGCCGGATGTCGACCTGCGAGCCGACGCTGTCGCGGTGAGTGATCTCGCCCTCGAACAGATAGGTCAGGGTCGACAGGCCGATGTGCGGATGCGGGCGCACGTCGACAGTGCGCGGGAAGCCGGGCTCGAAGGCGACGGGGCCCATGTGGTCGAAGAAGGTGAAGGGGCCCACCATCCGCCGGCTGTGGAACGGCAGCACCCGCCCCACCTCGAAGCCGCCGAGATCCTTGCGGCGCTGGTCGATGACGAGGTCGATCATGGGGAAGGGCTCCGAGAGGCTGGAGCGGGGACTGTGACGGGGGAGGCGAGGGGATTCTAGAAGAAATCGGAGGTGAAGGCTCAGCGCAGAAGCGCGACGATGTCTCTACCCGGGCCGAAGACGCGGGCGATCTCCAGAACATCGCGGTCGGATCGGTACGCGATGGCGTATCTTCGGGCGACCGTCCAAAATCTCAAGGGCTGGTCCGTAAGGTCTCGACGCAGATGGCCTATTTCCGGACGCCTAGCCAGGCGATCAAAGGTCGCGAAGAGGAGATCTCTGATGTTTTCGGCGGCGTGGGGATTATCGACAGCGATGTAGTCGACAATATCGAACACATCCTGCAGCGCGGCATTGGCCAGTCGATACGGGTTCACCGTCGAGCAAGCCGAGCGTTCACCTCCCTCAAGGCCGTTTCGCCATCGACGCTTTCGCCTCGGTCCAACTGATCCAGGCCAATCTGAATGTCCTCGCGAAGCCTGGCCAGTTGCTCAGCGCGCGTCAGATTGGCGGCGAATAGCAGGCGTAGGCCTTCGCTGATGGCTTCGCTGGCGGAGGTATAACGTCCAGCCTTCAGCGTTTCGGCGAGCTGGCGTTCGAGGTCGGGGGACAGGGCAACGTCCACGGCGGGCTCCGATATCGACTAGCTTAGCATATCAGCTTCGATCGCCCGCCGCGAGTTGGCTTCAGCCCAGCGGGCTCACATACGGGCTGACCAGGCCCAGCGGCACCGCCGTGGAGTTCTTGACCCCGCGGATGACGATCCGGCTCTCGATATTGCTGACCAGGCCCAGCGACAGCAGCTTGTCGCGCAGGAACTCGTCGAAGGCGCGCATGTCGCGGGTGACGATTCGCAGTTCGTAGTCGGCCGCGCCGGTCACCGTGGCGCACTGCACGACCTCGGCCCACTTGGCCACCGCCTGCTCGAAGACCTCGAGGTTTTCCTTGGTCGGCAGCGACAGCTTGGCGGTGCAATAGACCTCGAAGCCCAGGCCCAGCTTTTCGCGATCCAGGATGGTCACGCGGCGCTGGATGACGCCCGCGTCCTCCAGCCGCTTGATCCGCCGCCAGCACGGGCTGGACGACAGGCCGACTCGCTCGGCGATCTCGGCGACGGACAGTCCGGCGTCGTGCTGGATGAGATCCAGGATCTTGGCATCCACGGCGTCGAGTTGTTCGGACAAGAATTCCTCCCCCCAGAGGGTGATTGGCGCGTTGATCTTGCGCAAAGCGGCCGTGTGACGGGCACACCTTGGGCAAACAATTTCCCCGTTTCTATAAGATATTGCTGAGCGGGCGAGAAGACCCAGGAGGAATTTTTTTGCTATGCGGCACTCGGAAGTCACGCTCGACGACAAATATCTGCTCGAAGATGGTCGTGCGTTCATCACCGGCGTGCAGGCGCTGATCCGAGTCCTTCTCGACCGAAAACGCCTGGACACCCGGGCCGGGCTCAATACGGCGGGCTTCCTTTCCGGCTATCGCGGCTCGCCCCTGGGCGGGCTGGACCAGCAGGCGGCACGCATGTCCAAGCTGCTCACCGCCCATGATGTGGTCTTCAAGGAAGGCCTGAACGAGGACCTGGCCGCCACCGCCGTCTGGGGCAGCCAGCAGGCCAACCTGTTCCCGGGCGCGACTCACGACGGCGTCTTCGGCATGTGGTACGGCAAGGCGCCCGGCGTGGATCGCACTGGCGATGTCTTCAAGCACGCCAATTTCGCCGGCAGCTTCCCGACCGGCGGCGTGCTGGCCGTGGCCGGCGACGACCACGCCTGCAAGAGCTCGACCCTGCCGTCGCAGTCGGAGTTCGCCTTCCAGGACTTCGAGATGCCGGTGCTGTCGCCGGCCGACGTGCAGGAGGTGCTCGACTACGGCCTGCTGGGCATCTCGATGTCGCGGTTCAGCGGCCTGTGGACCGGCATGATCGCCCTGGCCGACACCATGGACTCGGGCGTGACCATCGACGTCTCGCTGGACCGTCACCGGCTGGTGATCCCCGAGTTTCCGATGCCGCCCGGCGGGCTGGGCATCCGGCTGAAGGACCAGCCGATGGAGAAGGAGCGGCGCCTGCGCCTGCACAAGATCCCCGCCGCCCTGGCCTTCGCCCGCGCCAACCATATCGACCGCGTGGTGCTGGGGGCCTCGCACGTGCGGGTCGGCAAGGCGCGCCTGGGCATCGTCTGCCAGGGCCAGGCCTACAAGGACGTGCTGGAAGCGTTCACCGCCATGGGCATGAGCCTGGAGGAGGCCGCCGACCTGGGCGTGTCGATCTACAAGGTCGGCATGCCCTGGCCGCTGGAGCCCCTGGGCCTTCGGGCCTTCGCCGCCGGCCTCGAGACCCTGATGGTGATCGAGCACAAGCGCGGCCTGATCGAGCCGCAGGCCCGCGCCGCCCTCTACGACCTGCCGGCTCACGCCCGTCCCCGGATCATCGGCAAGCTGGACGAGCACGGCCATCCGCTGCTGTCGGAGCTGGGCTCGCTGTCGGTGGCCGAGATCGCCCTGGCCATCTATGACCGCCTGCCGCCAGGCCCGCACATGGACCGGGCCCAGGCCTATCTGAACCGCGTCTCGGCCGCCGGCGTCGCCGCCGTCAGCCTGGCCGCCGACCAGGCCCGCAAGCCGTTCTTCTGTTCGGGCTGCCCGCACAACACCTCGACCAAGCTGCCCGAGGGCAGTCGCGCCCTGGCCGGCATCGGCTGCCACTACATGGCCGGCTTCAACGACCCGATGACCGACCTGAACACCCACATGGGCGGCGAAGGCCTGACCTGGGTGGGCGCCGCGCCGTTCACCACCGAGAAGCACGTCTTCCAGAACCTGGGCGACGGCACCTACAACCACTCCGGCTCGCTGGCGATCCGGGCCGCCATCGCGGCGGGCGCCAACATCACCTACAAGCTGCTGTTCAACGACGCCGTGGCCATGACGGGCGGGCAACGCGCTGAAAGCGGCTTCACCCCCGCCCAGATCACCCGCCAGCTGGCCAGCGAAGGCGTGGCCCGCACGGTGATCGTGGTCGATGAACTGGAGCGCTACCAGGGCGTCACCGATCTCGCCCCCGGCGTCGACGTCTTCCCGCGGTCCGAGTTGATGAGCGTGCAGAAGATGCTGCGCGACACGCCCGGCACGACGGTGCTGCTCTACGACCAGACCTGCGCCACCGAAAAGCGCCGCCGCCGCAAGCGCGGGACCCTG
>Ga0209758_1001565_pt1 | contig 26240 bp, 23 predicted proteins | sample AraplaMF_Col_mMF_FD_184258 | JGI IMG/M metagenome (GOLD analysis project Ga0209758, IMG submission 184258) | Arabidopsis root microbial communities from the University of North Carolina, USA - plate scrape MF_Col_mMF (SPAdes) (version 2) | ecosystem: Host-associated > Plants > Roots > Endosphere...
AATTCGCGGTCCATGGCCAAATTCTCTCGTGCCCCGGACGCAGCGCGGCGTGACATAAGCGCGCTTACGCGCGTCTTCGACTCGCTATGGCGCTGCTGAGCCGGGGCCCAGCCCCTCTCCTCCTGAAAGTATAGCTTGGGTCCCGGCTCTGCGCAGCAGCGCAAGCGCGCTGTAGCGCGTCCGGGACACGAGAACGGGGCAAGATGAGAAAGTCGGCGTTACCCGTCGATCTTGGCGGGGCGCAGTTCGACCGACTCGCCGCAGCCGCAGGCGGAAACCTGGTTCGGGTTGTTGAAGACGAACTGGGCCTGCATCTTGTCGGTCTTGTAGTCCATCTCGGTGCCGAGCAGGAACAGCACGGCCTTGGGGTCGACCAGGATCTTGACGCCCTTGTCCTCGACGACCTCGTCGGTCGGGCGGATCTCGTGGGCGTATTCGACCGTGTAGGACTGGCCGGCACAGCCGCCATTCTTCACGCCGACGCGCAGGCCGACGATCTCGGAGTCGGCGCGCTGGGTCAGCTCGCTGATGCGCTGGGCTGCTGCGTCGGTCAGCCGCATCACCTGCGGGCGCGGACGCCGGGGCTTTGGTGTCGAAGCTGGTGTCGCCTGGGTCATGTTATCTATTTGGTCCGTTCCGAAGCGAATTCAATGCGAGCAGACATCGTCACCACATGTTGAGCACGAGGCGCGCCTCGTCACTCATGCGCTCCGGCGTCCAGGCCGGCTCCCAGACGACCTTGACGTCGACCACGCCGACGCCGGGAACGCTGGCGACCGCATTCTCGACCATGGTCGGCAGCTCGCCGGCGGCCGGACAGTTCGGCGTCGTCAACGTCATCTGCACGTCGACGGAACGATCGTCCTTGATCTCGACCTTGTAGATCAGACCGAGCTCGTAGATGTCCGCCGGGATTTCCGGGTCGAACACGGTCTTGAGCCCGGCGATGATCTCACGGGTCAGCCGCTCGGTCTCCTCCGGCGGCAACGCCGAATGGGTCTCCATCGGATTGGCTTTGATTTCGGCCGTGTCACTCATGCGAACAAATCCCGCGCCTTGAGCAGCGCCTGTGCCAGGTGATCGACTTCTTCCCGCGTATTGTACATGCCGAACGAGGCCCGGCAGGTCGCGGTCACGTTGAAACGCTCTAAAAGCGGCATCACGCAATGGGTTCCGGCGCGAACAGCGATGCCCTGACGGTCGATCACGGTGGCGACGTCATGGGCGTGCGCGCCCCTAAGCTCGAAGGAGATCACCGGTCCTTTGCCGCGGGCCGTACCGATCAGCCGTAGCGAGTTGATCTCGCGCAAGCGCTCCTGCGCGTAAGCCGTGAGGTCGGCCTCATGCGCCGCAATGCGCTCCTTGCCGATCGAATTGACGTAGTCGATGGCGGCACCAAGACCGACGGCCTCGACGATCGCCGGCGTGCCCGCCTCGAATTTATGCGGGGGATCGCCATAGGTGACCACATCGCGCGAGACCTCGCGGATCATCTCGCCGCCGCCGTTATAGGGACGCATCGCGACGAGGTGGTCGTACTTGGCCCAGAGCACGCCGATGCCGGTGGGGCCGTACACCTTGTGGCCGGTGAAGACGTAGAAATCGCAGCCGATGTCCTGGACATCGACCGGCAGATGCACCGCGCCCTGACTGCCGTCGACCAGCACGGGAATGCCGCGGGCGTGCGCGATCTTCACGACATCCTTGACCGGGACGATGGTGCCGAGCGCGTTCGACATCTGCGTGATCGCAACCAGCTTGGTCTTCGGCGTCAGCAGCTTCTCGAACTCGTCGATGAGGAAATTGCCCTCGTCGTCGACAGGCGCCCACTTGATCACGGCACCCTGGCGCTCCCGGAGGAAATGCCAGGGCACGATGTTGGAGTGATGCTCCATGATCGAGAGGACGATCTCGTCGCCCTCCTTGATGTTCGGTCCGCCCCAGGACGAGGCGACCAGGTTGATCGCCTCGGTCGCATTGCGGGTGAAGATCACTTCTTCGGTGCGCGGCGCGTTGATGAACTGCGCCACCTTGGTGCGGCCGCCCTCATAAGCTTCGGTCGCGGCATTGGCGAGGTAGTGCAGGCCGCGATGCACGTTGGCGTATTCGGACGTGTAGGCCTGCGTCATGCGCTCGAGCACGGCGCTCGGCTTCTGCGCGGACGCGGCGTTGTCGAGATAGACCAGATTCTTGCCGTAGACCTGCATGGCGAGCGCCGGGAAATCCTGGCGCACGCGCGCGACGTCATAGGCGCCGTTCTTGACCGCGGGATGCGCACTCATGACCGCCGCTCCAGCCAGCGCTCGGCGATGCCGATCACGTGCTCGCGGAGGCCATCGTCGGCGATCTGTTCGATCGCCTCACCGACGAAAGCCTGGATCAGCAGCGCCTGGGCCTGCTTCTCCGGCAGGCCGCGAGCCTTGAGGTAGAACAGCAGGCTGTCATCCAGCGCGCCGGCGGTGGCGCCGTGGCCGCAGGAGACATCGTCGGCAAAGATCTCGAGTTCGGGCTTGTTGTCGGCCTCGGCTTCGTCCGAAAGCAGCAGCGCCCGCGTCATCATCTTGCCGTCGGTCTTCTGCGCGTCGGGACGGACGATGATGCGGCCCTGGAACACCGAATGGGCGCGGTCGTCGATGACGGCGCGGAATGTCTCGCGACTGACGCAGTTCGGCACGGCGTGGTCGACCACCAGCGTGGTGTCGCCATGCTCGGTCTTCTGCAGCAGGTTGACGCCGTTGGCCGAAAGCTCGCTGCCCTCGCCCGCCAGCGTGATGAAGCCCTGCAGGCGGCTGACGGCGGCGCCAGTCGTCATGTTGAAGAAGTTCAACTTCACGGCGGCGCCAACGGTGACGAACTGCGATGAGATGTTCACCGCATCAGGCGCATCGTCCATCAGCCGGATATGCGCGATATCGGCGTTGTCGCCGATCCAGAGGATCACCGCGTCGTTGACCTGGTAGCCGCTCGCCTTCCCGGCCGCCACGAAGGTCTCGACAATAGTGGCACGAGCGCCCTCGCCGATCCGCAGATGCGAGCGGGTGAAGGCGGACGCACCGGCCGCCGTCGCGATGTGGATGAGCTGGATCGGCGCCGACAAATGAGTGCCGTCGGCCACCGAAACCACGGCGCCGTCCGTCGCCATGGCCGCATTAAGCGAGGTGACCGCATCGGTCGAGGCGGTCTGGAGGAGATCGCCGGCGGCAGAATTGGCCTCATCAGCGAGAACCTCGCGCAGCGTCTTGAGGCTGACCTCGGATGCGAGCGCCTTGACGTCCGACAGGTCAGCGGCGAACACGCCATCGACCAGCACCAGCTTGCGGGCGCCGGCGATTGCATGCGCCTTCACCGCCTCAGCGGCGCGCTTCAGCGCGTCCGCATCGGGCGCCGCCGCCAGCGGCAGCATCTCGCCGACCAGCGCACGCAGGTCGGTGTATTTCCATTCCTCGATCCGGCGATGCGGCAGGCCGAGACGCTCATAGGTCTCGAAGGCCTCGCGGCGCACCGCAATCACGTCAGGCGCACCCGGCAAGCGGCCCTCGGCGCTGGCGAAGAGATCGCTCACGGCGCGGCCCTTTCCGGTCTTTGCCACAGCAACGTTCATTGCAACCAATCCTTACGCGTCCTCGAACTGGGCGTAGCCGGACGCTTCCAGCTCCAGCGCCAGATCCTTGGCGCCGCTCTTCACGACCCGCCCCTTGGACATCACGTGCACGACGTCGGGCACGATGTAGTTGAGCAGCCGCTGATAGTGGGTGATGACGACCATCGCGCGCCCCGGCGAGCGTAGCGCGTTGACGCCGTCGGCCGCGATGCGCAGCGCGTCGATGTCGAGACCGGAATCCATCTCGTCGAGGATGCACAGGCTGGGCTCGAACAGCGCCATCTGCAGCACCTCATTGCGCTTCTTCTCGCCCCCGGAAAAGCCGACATTGACGCCGCGCTTGAGCATGTCCTGCGGGATGTTCAGCGACTTGGAGACCTCGCGGACCTTCTTCAGGAAGTCCGGGGTGGAGTATTCATCCTCGCCACGCGCCTTGCGCTGGGCATTCAGCGCCGTGCGCAGGAAATTCATGGTGGCGACGCCGGGAATCTCGACCGGATATTGGAACGCCAGGAACACGCCCTTGGCGGCGCGCTCGTCCGGCGACATCTCCAGCAGGTCCTCGCCCTTGAACAGGATCTGGCCGTCGGTAACTTCATAGCCGGGCTTGCCGGCGATGACGTGCGAAAGCGTCGACTTGCCGGAGCCGTTCGGCCCCATGATCGCGTGCACCTCGCCCTCGTTCACGGTCAGCGTCAGCCCATGGAGGATCTCACGCTCCTCGACACGAACCTTGAGGTCTTTCACTTCAAGCAAAGCCATCTTGGTATCCAGTTTATTCAGGTGATGTTGGAGCGCGAGGCGCGCACCGCCGGGGGTCGGCAATCAGCCGACCGACCCTTCGAGCGAGATCGAGATCAGCTTCTGCGCTTCCACCGCGAACTCCATCGGCAGCTGCTGCAGCACGTCCTTTACGAAGCCGTTGACGACGAGGCCGACAGCCTCTTCCTGGCTGAGGCCGCGCTGGATGCAGTAGAACAGCACGTCCTCGGAGATCTTTGACGTCGTCGCCTCGTGCTCGAATGTCGCCGAGGAGTTCTTGGCTTCGATGTACGGCACGGTGTGCGCGCCGCATTTGTCGCCGATCAGCAGCGAGTCGCAGGCGGTGAAGTTGCGCGCCCCTAGCGCCTTGCGGTGCGCGGTGACGAGGCCGCGATAGGTGTTCTGCGACTTGCCGGCGGCGATGCCCTTGGAGATGATCCGGCTCGACGTGTTCTTGCCGAGATGGATCATCTTGGTGCCGGAATCGACCTGCTGGAAGCCGTTCGAGATCGCGATCGAATAGAACTCGCCGCGGGAATTGTCGCCGCGCAGGATGCAGCTCGGGTATTTCCAGGTGATCGCCGAACCCGTTTCGACCTGGGTCCAGGAGATCTTGGAATTGTTGCCGCGGCAGTCACCACGCTTGGTGACGAAATTGTAGATGCCGCCCTTGCCTTCCGAATTGCCGGGATACCAGTTCTGCACCGTCGAGTATTTGATCTCGGCATCGTCATGCGCGACGAGCTCGACCACGGCGGCGTGCAGCTGGTTCTCATCGCGCTGCGGCGCGGTGCAGCCTTCGAGGTAGGAGACGTAGGAGCCCTTGTCGGCGATGATCAGCGTACGCTCGAACTGGCCGGTGTTGCGCTCGTTGATGCGGAAATAGGTCGACAGCTCCATCGGGCAGCGCACGCCCGGCGGCACGTAGACGAACGAGCCGTCGGAGAACACCGCAGAGTTCAGCGTCGCGTAGAAATTGTCCGAAGTCGGCACCACCGAACCCAGATATTTCTGGACCAGCTCGGGATGCTCGCGGATCGCCTCCGAGATCGGCATGAAGATCACGCCGGCCTTCTTCAGCTCGGCCTTGAAGGTGGTCGCCACCGAAACCGAATCGAACACCGCGTCGACCGCGATCTTGCGACGGGCCGGATCGTCCTCGCCCACCTTGGGCTCGATGCCTTCGAGCATGGCGACTTCCCGCAAGGGAATGCCGAGCTTCTCGTAGGTCTTCAGAATCTCCGGATCGATCTCGTCGAGCGAGGTGACCGTCTTCTTCGGCTTCGGCGCCGCGTAGTAATAAAGGTCCTGGAAGTCGATCTTGGGATAGTCGACGCGCGCCCAGGTCGGCTCACGCATGGTCAGCCAGCGCCGATAGGCCTCCAGCCGCCACTGCAGCATCCAGGCGGGCTCATTCTTCTTCTGGGAGATGAACTTGACGATCTCTTCCGAGAGCCCCTTGGGGGCCTTCTCGGAGTCGATCAGGGTCTCAAACCCATAACGATACTGGTCGACGTCGATGCGCTTCACGCGCTCGACCGTCTCTTGTACGGCTGGCATTCCATCCTCCGCTCGCGGTTTCAAGGACCGCGGTGGATCAAACTCGGACTAATATTACGATGTTTCTGTGCAGAAAGCACGGCTTAGAACCGTTCAAGCCGTGTTTCATCGCTTAGGGCTTAAGTAGGCTATTACCGAGCTTTCGCCAAGCCTCTAACGCCCTATTGATGTCCCCAGCCTCCGTGGACCAGCCCAGACTGAGACGCACCGCTCCCTGGGCCACGGTAGGATCGAACCCCATCGCCGAGAGCACGTGGGAGGGCTGGACCTTTCCGGAGGAACAGGCTGACCCTGAGGATACGGCGATGCCTTCCAGATCGAAGCCAATCACCGCCGTTTCCGCCTTCAGACCAGGGGCCGTGAACAGGACGGTATTGGGCAACCGTTCCGTATCCTCCGAGAAAATCCTTGCGCCAGCGATCGCACGAAGGCCGTTTTCCAAGCGATCTCTGAGGGTTGCCATCCGCTTCGCATCCTCCGGCAAAGCCTGAAGGGCGGCCTTCACCGCAGCGCCGAAGGCCGCGATCCCGGCAACGTTCTCGGTTCCGGCCCGCCGATTGAGCTCCTGCCCGCCGCCGCGCAGGATCGGTTCCAACCCGGCGAGCCCCTCGCTCACCACCAGCGCGCCCACGCCTTTGGGGCCGGCGATCTTGTGCGCAGAAAAGCTCGCAAGGTCCGCACCCACCTCGTTAATATTGAACGCAATTTTGCCAAGCGCCTGGATCGAATCGACGTGCAGGAGGCCTCCGGCCTCGTGGACGATGCGCGCCGCACCCGCGACCGGCTGGAGGGCTCCGGTTTCGTTGTTGGCGGCCATGATCGAGACCAGTGCCGGCGGGCCGCCGGCGAGCAGTTCCCGCAGGTGATCCAGATCGATCACGCCGGCGCGCGTGACACGGATCTGGCCGGTGCTCTTTGCCGGAAACCGGCCGCCTGCCAGCACGGAGGCATGCTCGATTGCAGAGACCAAGAGCCGCTGCACCGGCCCGCCCGACCGGCCGCGCATGCCGGGTGACAGCGCCAGCGCATTGGCCTCGGTTCCGGAGGACGTGAAGACGACGTTCCGCGGCAGTGCGCCAACGGCCGTCGCGAGCGTGGCGCGGGCCTCTTCGACCCGCCGCCGTGCCTCCCGTCCCTCGGCATGGACCGAGGACGGATTGCCGATCAGCTCATAGGCGGCGACCATCGCCGCCCGTGCCTCGGGGCGCAGCGGCGTGGTCGCATTCCAGTCGAGATAGACACGGCTTGGCATGGCGCCCTCTTAGCACCTTTTGCCCCCGCGCCAATCGGGCGCCGCTGCACGTCAGGCCGGCTGTTGCTGCGCGATCCCTGCCGGAGAACGCAACACCATCCGCAGCCCGAACAGCGGACGCAGCCAGCCGACGCGCCGCACGATCTCGTAGCTGGCCAGACAGGTGAGCGCGGTGCCTGCAATCACGATCGTGGCCTCGCTTCCCGCAGGCAGCCCGCTGCCGCGCAGCGAATGCGCGATCACGATGATCGCCGTCTGATGCACGATGTAGAAGGGAAAGATCGCATCGGTCAGATAGCGGCGCGCCGGGCCGTCAGCGGTCAAATAGCGCCGCGCAAAGCCGAGCACCGCCGCCATCGCGAGCCATTGGTAGCAGCCGTAGGCCGAACCGGCGAACCATCGGAGCACCGGCGACTGGGGGAACCAGCCGACATAAATCAGTATGAAGGCCACGTAGCACACGGCTGCAAGCATCAGCGCCAGCCACCGTTGCCGCTCGAGATCACGCCAGATGCCGCCTTGCCGCGCGAGCAGGAAGCCGATCAGGAACGCGCTCGCGTGGTCAGCGTGATTGTACCAATCGCCGAACAGGGCATGCGTCGAGGGAAAGATCGGCGAGAGAGACAGCCGCCAGACCGCAAATACCAGGCAGGGCAGCACCAGCAACCACGGTCCGGTGACGACAGCCGCGAGCCTGTTCCCGATCCACTCGGCGGCCGCCGGCCACAGGGCTAGCACCCCCAGCACGGCCATCGTGTAGACCCAGAGATAGACCACGAACCAGAGATGGTTCCAGGTCGGCTGCACGATGCAGGGGTCGGGACAGAATTGCGCGCTGAACGCCAGATAATGGTGGATGTAATAGTCGGCAAAACCGGCGGAATAACCGAGGTTCGCGACAATCTGGAGATATGATTGCGGCGGCACAATCACGAGCATGCCGAAGAGGAGCGGGATCAAGAGCCGCACCGACCGCGCACGGGCGAAGGCGGCGAGCCGGTACTCGAACTTGCCCAGCATGAAGCGGCTGGCGACCCCGGAGACCAGGAACAGCAGCGACAGCCGCCAGGGATTGAGCACCAGCATCACCGGCTCGAGCCAGATCAGCCGGTGCTCGCTCTTGATGTGAAATCCCCAGGACACGTAGAGCATGCCGACGTGGTAGAAGATCAGAAGCCCGAACGCTAAAATTCGCACCCAATCCAGATCGATGCGTCGCTCGGACATTGAAATTTGCTGTGGTGCTGACATGGGTCTCTGCTCCCTAACGTTTCGATATCTGCGGTTTTCGGGCCATGGCTGACGGCCAAAATGCTCCCGAAACGGAGCCCGTCGAGACGGTTTGGGATCAGAACCGGGCGCGAGGGGACGAGGCGTCGTCATCAGGGACGAGCGGTTGGTCCGACGGGATCAACGGCGACTGGGCGGTGTTTGCTGCGATCGCCGCGATTGCGTTCGTGATCGGCATCGTCAATGCGTTCTCCGGCGCACAAGATGCCGCCTGGCGCGGCGACAGCTATGATATCGGCCGGCGCCTGTTCTGGGAGCTGTCCAGCATTATCGTGATCCTGGTGCTGATGCCGGTCCTGATGCTATCGGTCCGTCGCATGCACCGGACGGCGGCCCTGGGGGGACGAATCGGAATCGGCGCGCTCGCCCTGCTCGGCTTCTCGGCGCTCCATATCGCCGGAATGGTGTGCTTGCGGAAGCTGATGCTCTGGCTCGCAGGCAGCGCCTACGACTTCCATTTCTCGATCGCGACGGTCCTGTACGAGTTCCGCAAAGACGCGGTGACCGCGTTGCTGATCGGGGCAACGCTCTGGCTGTTCGAAAGCCGTCGAGACCTGCGCCAGGCCGCGCAAGAAGCCCATCCGGCTGCCCCGCAAGAGGAAACCTTGCCCGATCTGATCTGGCTCCGGGACGGCACCAGCCGTATTCGCCTCGCACCGCGCGACATCATGTGGGTCGCCTCTGCCGGCAACTACATCGAATACAGCCTCGCCGACGGCACCCAGCACCTGATCCGCGGGACGCTTGCCGGCACCGAGACCGAGCTCGCCCGCTTCGCAATCGTCCGCGTTCATCGCACCCGGCTTGCCAATCTGGATCGGGTGAGCAGCGTCGAGTTCAAGCCGTCAGGGGATTTCGAGCTCACATTCGACAACGGCAAGACGCTCGGCGGCAGCCGGCGCTACCGGCCCGCCGTCGCATCGCTCGGAGGCCGCACCGCGCCGGTGTGAATCGCCTCCAGGATCGTGCGGCAGCCGATAAACAATCGTGATTCCAATAGGTTGCGGCGACAGATGTGACCTCTGCCGTCTCCTTCTCCGGCCCCGTCTGCGATCGAGGCGACACTGGGATGGCCGGCTAAGCTCTTGAGCGCATTGATAGATGTCGAAGATGCTTGCTTTTTGCCCCGCCGCCTATGTTAGAACGCGCACCGTCAAGTCACCGCGCGCCATCTGCGCATCACCGCGAGGCGCACGCCTTCTCACCCTTCCATTCGCGCTTTCGTCGGCATCGCTGTCGATGAAGGCCACAATCGGTTGATTGCCCAGGACCGGCTTTCCAGCAGATCAATCCAGAGATCATCGATGCCTGAAGTTATTTTCACCGGCCCCGCCGGCCGTCTCGAAGGCCGCTATCACCCGGCCAAGCAGAAGAACGCGCCGATCGCGATGATCCTGCATCCGCATCCGCAGTTTCACGGCACGATGAACCATCAGATCGTGTACCAGTGTTACTACGCCTTTGCGCATCGCGGCTTCTCGGTGTTGCGTTTCAATTTCCGCGGCGTCGGCCGCAGCCAGGGCTCGTTCGACCACGGCACCGGCGAATTGTCGGATGCGGCGGCAGCCCTCGACTGGGCACAGACCATCAATCCCGAAGCGCGCGCCTGTTGGGTCGCCGGCTTCTCCTTCGGCGCCTGGATCGGCATGCAGCTCCTGATGCGCCGCCCCGAAGTCGAGGGTTTCATCTCGATCGCCCCGCCCGCCAACCTCTACGATTTCTCGTTCCTTGCGCCCTGCCCGTCCTCGGGCCTGATCGTGCACGGCGAGAAAGACGCCGTGGTGCCGCCCAAGGACGTCAACACGCTGGTCGAGAAGCTGAAGACTCAGAAGGGCATCGTGATCGACCAGCAGATCATTCCCGGCGCCAATCATTTCTTCGACGCCAAGCTCGAGCCGCTGATGGAGACCATCACGGCCTATCTGGACATGCGCCTCGCCAACGTGCGGTAAGAATGACATGGCCGCGTTCGTAGCGCTGCTGCGAGCCGTCAATGTCGGAGGCACCGGCAAGCTGCCGATGACCGAGCTCAAGGCGATGTGCGAGGAGCTCGGCTTTGCCGCCGTGCGCACCTACATCGCCAGTGGCAATGTGGTCTTCACCAGCCGCAAATCGGAATCCGCAATCAAGGCCGCGCTGGAGAAGCGCCTGCACACCCACGCTGGCGCGCCAGTCGGTGTGCTCGTGCGCAGTGCTGCCGAGATGGCGGGCGTTTTGGCTGACAATCCGTTCCCGAAGGCCGCGCCCAATCGCACCGTTGCGATTTTCCTCGACAAGGCGCCGCCGGCGGACGCGCTCGCCGGAATTCGCGGCCAGAAGAACGAAGAAGTGCGCCTCGGGCGCCGCGAGATCTACGTGCATTATGGCGAGGGCATGGGGACGTCGAAACTCGTGATCCCCGCCGCCAGGGCCGGCACTGCGCGCAATATCAACACGATCGCTACGCTGGCAAAGATGGCCGCGGAGCTTTAGGCCAGCTTCAGCGCGACAATTCCCATCAGCACGAGCGCGATGCCGGCAAGCTTCATCGCACTCAAGGTTTCGCCGAACAGCACGACGCCCATGACGAAGGCGCCGGCGGCACCGATGCCTGTCCAAACCGAATAGGCAATGCCGACCTCCAGCACCTTCAAGGCGCGGCCGAGCAGGAACACGAAGGCCGCGAGGAGCACGAGCGAAACGATGCTCCAGCCGACGCGCGTGTAGCCCTCCGCATATTTCATCGAGATCGCCCAGCCGACATCGAGCGCGCCGGCGATCACCAGCATCAGCCAGGCCAAGGATTGCGACACAAGAGTCAGGCCGCGAGCTTGAGGAGGTGCGCGTCGTGGCGCACGAGAAAGGCGCGCAGCAATTGCGGATAGTCGGCGCCGACAGCGGTGCGTACGCTCGGCCGCTTTGCGAGCTCCGTGCGCCAGGCGCGGACCTTCGGCACATCGCGGAAGATGCCGTGCTCGGTCAATTCGTCGAACAGATCGAAATAGCGGAAGATCGGCGCGAACACAGCGTCGACCAAGCTGAACGCCTCGCCTGCGAAGAACGGACCGGTATCGAGAGCCGCTTCCACGCGCGCGAACTTCGCCGCAAGCGCTTGCCTCTTGCTTTCGAATGTCGCGGCATCGGTCGTCGTCTCCAGCCCCCAGAGGTCGCCGAGGATCGCCGATCCGAACTCCATCCAGGCGCGATGCTCGGCACGCTTCAACGCATCAGCCGGATGCAGCTTCGTGCCGCCTTGCGTCTCCTCGATGTACTCGCAGATCACGTTGCTCTCGAACAGCGCGACCTCGCCCTTGTCGGTCGTCACCACCAGCACCGGTACCTTGCCGAGCGGCGACAGCTTCAGAAACCAGTTCGGCTTGTTGGCGAGATCGATGTCGATGCGCTCGAACGGCACGCCCTTTTCCTTCAGCGCGATCACCGCGCGCTGCACATAGGGACAAAGCTTGTGGCTGATCAGTTTCAGGGAAGCGGACGTCTCAAGGGAAGAAGTCATGGAGCGGATCCCGGCGGTTCAATGCAACTGCATCGAATATAAATGCAATTGCATGAACATGTCAAGATCAATGCATCTGCATGAACCGCGGTCACGGCCGCGCGACCACCCCGCCCGTCATCGGCATCGGCACGCCCGTCGTGGCGGGATAGGACAGCGGTAGGCCCTTGAGGCCTCGGACGGCGAGGAAGCCGAAGGCCTGCGCCTCGATGGCATCGGAGGCCCAGCCGAGGGTCTCGGCGGCCTCGACGGTGGCGGAGCCGACCCGCTCGCGCAGCATCCGCAGCATGGTGAGATTGCGGGCACCGCCGCCGCAGACGATCCAGCCGCGCGGCCGCCGCGGCAGCAGCGGAATGACGCGGGCGATCGCAGCCGCGGTGAAAGCAGTGAGCGTCGCAGCCCCGTCGGCCGGCGCGACGTCGCCGAGCCTCAATGCGGCAAAGTCGTTGCGGTCGAGCGATTTCGGCGGCGGGCTTGCGAAGAACGGCAACTCCAGTGCCCGCGCAATCCACGCTTCATCCGCCTTGCCGAGCGCGGCGAACTTTCCCTCGGCATCGAACGCCTGGTTCATGGTGCGGTACATGAAATCGTCGAGCAGCGCGTTGCCGGGACCGGTGTCGCAGGCGATCAGCGTATCGTTGCCGTCGATATAGGTGATGTTGGAGACACCGCCGATATTGACCACGACGAGCGGACCCTCTCGCCCCAGCGATTGGGCCAACGCCCGGTGGTAGACCGGCACGAGGGGCGCCCCCTGCCCGCCGGCCTCGACGTCGGCGGCGCGGAAATCGTGCATGACAGGGATATGGATCGCCCTGGCCAGCGCCGGCGCATCGCCGATCTGGACCGTCAGCCGCCGCTCGGGCCGGTGCAGCACGGTCTGGCCATGGAAGCCGACGATGTCGATCTCCTCCGGCTTCATCCGGTTCTGGGCGACGAAGGCGGCCACCGCCTCGGCGTGCGCCCGCGTCACCGTGCGTTCAGCCTCGGCCAGGATGCCCGGACGGGCATCGCGTTGCGACAGGTTGACGGCCTCCGACAGCGCCTGGCGCAACAGGTTACGCTCGGCCGCACTGTAGGGCCGGTAGCCGGACGGCCCGAACGCCTTCACCTGCTTGCCGTCGGTTTCGATCAGCGCGACATCCACCCCGTCCAGCGAGGTGCCGCTCATCAAACCGAGTGCCGTCAACATCATGGGATCAGCATCCTCAAAGACCCGCTCCAGCATGCCGATCTTGTGCCAGAGAGGCACATCTTATAATGCCACAGCGCCAAGTGGCGGGCAGCAATCGAGTTCCTACCCAAGACTCTTAAATTGCTCCTGAAACAGTAAACCAAGAATTGTCAGGCACGCCGACAGATGACTGCATTTAAATCGGATTTCCTCAACACCCTGCAGGAACGTGGATTCATCCATCAGTGCTCCGATTTCGAGGGGCTGGACGCCCTCGCCGCCAAGGGCGAGGCAACCGCCTATGTCGGCTACGACTGTACCGCTCCCTCGCTCCATATCGGCAACTATTTGACCATGATGATGCTGCACTGGCTGCAGCAATCCGGCAACAAGCCGATCACGCTGATGGGCGGCGGCACCACCATGGTCGGCGATCCCTCCGGCAAGGACGAGACGCGCGCGATCCGCACAATCGCCGAGATCGAGGCCAACAAGGCTTCGATCCGCGGCGTGTTCGCAAAGGTGCTGCGCTATGGCGAGGGCAAGAGCGACGCCATCATGCTCGACAATGCCGAGTGGCTGACCAAGCTCAACTGGATCGAGATGCTGCGCGACGTCGGCAAGCATTTCTCGGTGAACCGCATGCTGACCATGGATTCCGTGCGGCTGCGCCTCGAGCGCGAGCAGGAGATGAGCTTCATCGAATTCAACTACATGATCTGCCAGGCCTACGACTTCGTCGAGCTTGCCAAGCGCACCGGCTGCAAATTGCAGATGGGCGGCTCGGATCAGTGGGGCAACATCATCATGGGCGTCGATCTCGGCCGCCGCATGGGCACGCATCAGTTGTTCGCGCTGACGACGCCGCTGCTGACGACCGCATCGGGCGCCAAGATGGGCAAGACCGCGCAAGGCGCGGTGTGGCTCAACGCCGACCAGTTCTCGCCCTATGACTTCTGGCAGTACTGGCGCAACACCGAGGATGCCGACGTCGGCAAGTTCCTGAAGCTTTTCACGACGATGCCGATAGCCGAGATCAAGAAACTGGAGGCGCTCGGCGGCTCGGAGATCAACGAAGCCAAGAAAGTTCTCGCAACCGAAGCGACCGCGCTGCTGCACGGCCGCGAGGCGGCCAATGAAGCCGCCGAGACCGCACGCCGCACCTTCGAGGAAGGCGCGCTCGCCGAGAGCCTGCCGACAGTGGAAATTCCGCGCGGCGAGCTGGAGACTGGCCTCGGCGTGCTCAACGCCTTCGTCAAGGCAGGCCTCGTCGCCTCCAACGGCGAGGCACGCCGCCAGATCAAGGGCGGCGGGCTGCGCGTCAACGACGAGCCGGTGACCGATGAAAAGATGGTGCTGTCAGCGGCCAACCTGACGCCGGAGGGCGTGATCAAGCTGTCCTTCGGCAAGAAGAAGCACGTCCTCATCCGACCTGCATAGGCGTATGAGCTTTTGATGCTTGTCAGGGCGCTACGAAGCGCGCTCCCTGATGGCAATGGATCAGAAGACGCCCAAGGAAACGGCCAGGGAACAAGACAACACACAGCAAGGCGCCGTGCGCACCGCCCTTGTCGTGCTCGCGCTGTGCTTCACGCTGGCCGTGCTCGGCCGCGGCTTGAGCGAAAGTTTCACCGTCTTCCTCAAGCCGATCTCCCAAGACTTCGGCTGGGATCGCGCGCAAGTCGTCTCGATCTATTCGCTGACCTGGCTGATCAGCGGGTTGACCGCGCCGCTGGTCGGACGCCTGTTCGATCATTCCGGACCGCGCATCGTCTATGCGCTCGGCCTGCTGCTGCTGGGCTCGGCATTCCTGATCGCAGGCCACGCGCAAGCGCTCTGGCAATTCCAGCTATCGATCGGACTCTGCGTCGGCATCGGCGTTGCCTTCATCGGCAATGTGCCGAACTCGATCCTGCTCGGCCGCTGGTTCGGACCGCGGCTGCCGACTGCGATGGCAGTGGTCTATTCCGCCATGGGCGGCGGCGTGCTGGCGCTGCTGCCGGCTTCGCAGCTTCTGATCGATCATCTCGGCTGGCGCGAGACCTATCAGGTGTTCGGCTTTGCCGCATTGGGGCTGCTGGTGCCGCTGATGCTGCTGCCGTGGCGGCTGTTCGCGGCGGGCTCGCCGCATGTGGCGAAGAAGACCGATCCTGATTTCATCGATGACGGCTGGACGCTTCTCAGCGCGATGCGCCATCACGCCTTCTGGGCGCTGTTCTCGACCTTCTTCTTCACCGCTGTCGGCATGTATGCGATCGCGGCCCAGATCGTGGCTTATCTGATCGATGCGGGCTTTCCGCCGCTCCAGGCCGCAACGGCCTGGGGCTTTTCCGGCGTGGTTCTTGTGTTCGGCATGTTAGGTGTCTCCGCCCTCGACGGGCTGATCGGACGCCGGCCCTCTGTGTTGCTGAGCTACGCGATCTCGATCCTCGGCATCGCCCTGCTCTGGCTGTTGCAGTACTCCCCGAACCTCGTTCTGCTCACCGGCTTCGTCGTCTGCTTCGGCAGCATGATGGGCTCGCGCGGACCGTTGATCACGGCGACCGCGATGAAGATCTTTCGCGGCAAGCGGGTCGGAACCATCTACGGCACCATCTCGATCGGCAGCGGGCTGGGCTCGGCGTTTGGCTCCTGGAGCGGTGGCCTGATCCATGATGCAACCCACGGCTACAATGCCCTGCTCGTCTTCGCACTTGCGAGCGTGGTGCTCGGGATGGTCCCCTTCCTGATCGTGCCCGCGTTGCGGCGATAGGTTTCCCAGAGGTAACTTGAATCATTCGCATCACCGGGAACTACGGGTGGCCGCGACGCGTATAGGTCCAGAAAAAGCGAACGGCGTGTGGCTGAAAACACAGCCTGCGGTGTTTTGTCCGACATGACGAAAATGTCAGCGTGAATTGACCTGGCGCGGCTTGCGAGGCGGAACCGAATGCGGTCCTAGTCGCAGCATTGGATGGAGGGCACAAACCCAATGAACTTTTCTTATCTCTCTCGCTATCAACCGGTTCTCTTGAGCCTGTTTCGCTTCATCACCGGGCTGCTGCTGTTCCAGTACGGCATGACCAAGCTCTTCCACATTCCGATGGTGGCCATGTTCGCCAATCCTCCGCCGCTGATCTGGACGGCCGGCCTGATCGAGCTCGTGCTTGGCGCAGCACTGATGATCGGACTGTTCAGCCGCCTCTCGGCGTTCGTCCTCTCCGGCGAAATGGCCTTCGCCTACTTCATTGGTCACGTCTTCCACATCTCGAAGGAAGGCCCGCCGGTGTTCCTGCCGCTGCTCAACGGCGGCACCGCCGCCATCCTGTTCTGCTTCGCCTGCCTCTACCTCGCGGCAGCGGGCGGCGGCCCGGTCAGCGTTGATGCGCTGCTGGGTAAGGAGAACGAGGCGACGGGCGGCGCCTTCGCGCGGCGCTGACGCGCACGCAATCGACCCTGAGTCACGAACGGCGTCGGCAATTTGCCGGCGCCGCCTCAGCGAGAGCCCAGCACGTTCCAGATCAGAACGAGGGCCGCTGCAAGCAGCGCTGACATGATGAGGCGGTGAGCGAATCGGTTCATTGCGGGTCCGGCCGGACGGCGGCTAACGCCGCGCGAGGCTGCAACCGTTCGATAATTGTCTTGCCGAACCCGTCGAACTGTCGCCGGACTGCGAGGACGGCAGCTCATCGATCGGCGTATTCTGTTTGCCGGTGTTGAACTCCATGATCTTCCGGGTCACACCGGGAAATATCGCCGAGATCGGATTGACGCGCATCACGGGCGCGGCCGGTGTGCCGACGACCTCGTAGGTCACGCCGATCAGTCCCTCCTTGTCGCCAGCCCCCAGGAACAACCCGAGCACCGGAATCTGTCCGAACATGTTGTTCAACCCGTACATCGGCACAAAGGTACCGCTCATGCACACCTGATTGCCGGGATAGTCGATCGAGCCCTCGATCGTGGCGCCGATCATTGGGCCCTTGACCACGCCATCGCGGACCGTCAGTGCGCCGTTCTGACGGATGAACTCGGCGCGGAGCGCGCTGAAGGCGACGCCATTCCCGGTACCGTTCGGAGCGCCCGCTGCAACGCGCTCGAGCTGGGCCTCGCCCTTCACCGTGAAATCGCGCACGTTGATGAGACCCTCGCGAGCCATGTTCGGCTCGGATGTCGGCGGCTCCATCGCCACTACCATCTGGCCGCCGACCGCCTTGGTATAGGTGTCGGTGAACTTCAGCAGCGATCCGGCATCATTGGTCTGGAGATAGATCACCTCGCGGCTGCCCTGCGCGCGTCCGCCGCGCAGATCGGCCGCCACCGGCGTATTCTGGCCGATCCTGCCGCTCAGCGTGAACGCCTTGATGGCGCCGCTTCGCTTCGACATCTTGGCGTCGACGCTGCGCATCGCCTCGCCGTTGAAACCTATGACGGTACCGAGCTTCACGTCGATGTCGAAATCGACGTTCTTCAGCTTGCTCTTGCTGTCGTCCTTGGAATTGCCTGAGATCGCCGACTTCAGGAAACCCCGGCCGTCGAACACGTCACCACGCATGATGCCACGGACCACGCCGTCCTGACCGCGCTCGACCTTCAACGACGTCTTGTCGCCGTCTGACGGCGCATAGGTCGGGAAGTTCGCGTTCATGAGGTCGCCGTTCGGATCGACTTCGAGCGAGCCCTTGATCGAGGCCCCGCCGCCCTCGATGACGATGTCCTCGAGCCGCGTCGATTGTGCTGTCGGCACCACCTTGAATGTCGCCTTGCTCGACTTGCCCGGTAGCTTGACCCAACCGGGAAGGATGTTGTCGAGCTTGACCGCTGTCAGGTCTGCCTCGATGCCGAGCTTCGTCGTCGCGTCAGGACCGCCGGCAATCTTGCCCGAAACCTTGATCGGGACCGATCCGCTGACGGCGGGGCCGAGATCGAAGCCAAGGCGCGCTCGGCTGGCATCATCCAGCGTCGCCTGAAGCTTGACGTCCGCATCGCCATCGGTGGCCTTACGGTAGTCGAGCGAGGCCGCCTGCCCGTTGATCTTCACGTCGCCCTTGACTTGGTAACCCTGGTTGTTGGCAACGATCTTGAGGTTGTTGGACTCGAGCTTCTGGTTCATCACCAGCTTTTCGGCGGCAAAGCCGTTGAGGTCGGCGGTCACGGCGTAGACGGTGTCCGCCTTGGTCAGCTCGCCCTTGACCGGCAGGCCGAGCTGGATGTTGGCCGTGAACGTGCCCTTGCTGGTGTTGGGATCGACCACGGTCGACGACAGATCGCTCAACCGATCATTGGACAGCATTTCGGCCGCCGCAGGCACCGGACCTTCGACATGGAATCGAGTCCGCGACGGTGACGGCTTGGGCGCCATATCAGGCACCTCGAAGGTGAAGTCCGAGATCGTGATCTTGCGACCCGCCGGCGTGTCGGCAATGCCTTGGGCGATATTCACCGTGGCCGTTCGTCCGGTCACGTGCGCCTTGAGGTCAGCGTCGTGCACGACAGGCATGCCGTCCACGGGGCGGACTGCGACGCCGCTCGCTACGATGTTGACCGACAGGCCGTCATCGGGAATCGGCGGCCCCTTGCGCGGCAGGTTACGGGTCGGCGAGTTGATGCCGACCTCAATGCGCTGGAGCGTGCCGCGCTCGATCCGCTCGATCACCCATTGACGCAATTCCGGCACGACCAGTGTCGGCCACATCCGCTTCAGCGCGGAGGCCGACATCGGCGTCCCCGCAAAGCCGAGCGTCAGGCGCGGCTCGCCGGAATAGTCGATTGCGCCCGTGCCAGCGACGCCGATCTCGCCATTGCTGATATCCGCCTGCGTCAACAGCAGGCGCTTGTGATCGGTGTCGAAGCGGAAGCCAATCGCGATGCGGTTGAACACCAGCGGCGGCTCGTTGTCGATGCCGCCGAGCAGGATCGAACCGCCGCTGAAGCCAAGCTGCCAGTCATTGATGGTGCCGTTCGGCGGCTCGAGATGAGCCAGCAGCGTCAGGCGATTGGCGCCCGAGAGGATCTTGAATGGTGCGACCAGTACCCGCCGTCCCGCATCCCATTCGACATTGATTTCGGCCGAGTCGATCGCCATCGGATAGTCGGGCGTATCGGTGTCGATGATGTTGCCCGCGCCGACCGTGATCTTGCCGCGGAAGAACGTTGGCACGCCGTCGCGGCCGAGTTCGCCCTTGAGTTCGCCGGTCAGGGGCAGGTCAGCAGTATAGGTCAGGTCCTTCACCCGCATCGCCAAGAGGATGTTGGAGGTCGAGACCTTGTCGGCGCGGATATCGACCGAACGCACGCCATTCTCGGCAGGTCCGATCGTGGCGCGCAGCGACCACGGATGGGCGCCCTCCTCCCCGAGACTGAGCGTCACGCCACCATGGCTCGGCCGACGCAGGCCGAGCGTGATGTTCTCAAACGTCCATTTGCTGCCGCGCTGCTGGTCGTCGACGATCAGATTGCCGTTCTTGAGACCGATCTCGTTGAGGTTCTGGCCGTCGAGGCCGGTCATGCTCAGGCTGTCGAGCCAATCGAGCCCCTGAAGGATTCCGCTCTGCGCGACGGGCTGAGGTACAGCCTGAGGCGCGTCTGGGGTTGCAGGCGCCATTCCGAAAGGCGGCGGCGGCACGCCGTTACGCGGGAACGTCGGCGGCAGGCCCGCTTCCCTCTTGGATGCGACGCCGGTGGCGAGCGGCTTCGCCGTGTCACCGGCAGACACCGTGACGGTCCCGTCAGGTGCGATCCGGATCGCGAGCTCGGCATCGACGAGGTTGAGGCTTTCGGCGCGCAGATGCCCAGTGAGAAGTGCTACCCCCGACAGCCTCACCTCGGCCTTCGGCGCGCTGGCGACGATGGCATGGTCGTGATCGCGAACGATGATGTCACGGATGCGCACGGCAATTCGAATTCGTCCGGCGCGCTCGATCTGGGTACCGCCGACCTCCACGGTGTTGCCGTGGCCGATATTGTCCTCGATTGCGGCCGCGAGCCAGGGCGTTGCCATGTCGAGATTGATGGGACCGGCACCGAGCCGCCACCACAGCGCTCCAAAGCAACCGACGAAGATGACAATCAAGGCGCCGAGGACGATGGACATCCGCCGAAGCCAGCGTCCGCCCGGCAGCGCCCTCCGAAACGCCGAGAAGCCGTCACCGACGCGGAAGCGCGAATTGGAACGCGACAGCAGGCGGCGTGCACGATGGCCCGCCTCCTCCTGATCCTGATCCCAGTCGGCCTCATCCCAATCCGGCTGCTCGTGATGGCCGCCGTGCCGATCGAAATCCCTGATGTGATCCTGGGGGGACCTATTCCTTGCCATTGCCTCTCGATACAGGCGCCCGTCGTAGGATTGAGCGCCGCCGGGACCGCAGCCGTCGACAGGGATCGACGCTCCCCGCCCCGGCGTTGCCGCCATACCTCTGATGTTCCTGCTGTTCGTCATTTCGCCCCGGGAGCGCGTTCAACGAGCAGTGGGGTGGTGCGTGGAATTCCTTGTAACCATACTCCGTCGCCGCCAAACTTGCCCAGCCGCGGGCGCGAATCCGGCACACCGGATGAGAGCTGCAATACCGCTTCGGTTGACGCGCCGAAAGCGACGAAAGGAAGGCGTATGTCCAAGAAATCCCGAAAGAAATCGTCCAAAACGCCCTCCGGCAGTCCGGTCGCTCAAACGAAGCCCCTGAAAATACGGGCATCGACTCAAACCCGCATCGCGAAATCACAGCCGGCGTCGGCGGGCAAATCAGGCAAGCCGGACGCGCGGACAGCATTGCATAAGGCCGCACCGAAACGGTTAAAATCTTCTGAAAAGGCTACTAAGCCCGCCGTCTCGGCATCGGGCGCCAAACCCGCCTTGGCCGAGGGTCAGAAGGCCCCGGCTTTCCGCCTGCCCCGGGATGGCGGCCGTGTGGTCACCCTGTCGGATTATGCCGGCCAGAAGCTGGTCCTGTTCTTCTACCCCCGTGCCGACACGCCGGGCTGCACACGTGAGGCGATCGACTTCACCCGGCTCAAGGATGCGTTCGCCTCTGCCGGCACCGCCGTACTCGGCATCTCGGCCGACCCGCTAAAGGCCCAGGAAAAGTTCCGCGACAAGCATAGCCTCGGCATCCCCCTGATCTCGGATGAAGCCCATGAGATGCTGGAGGCGTATGGCGCCTGGGGCGAAAAATCCATGTATGGCAGGAGCTTCCTTGGGATTCTTCGCACGACGGTGCTGATTGGGAGCAACGGCAAAGTGGCCAAGGTCTGGCGCAATGTCCGGGTCGATGGCCATGCCGACGAGGTGCTGGAAGCTGCAAGAAGTCTTTAACCAGCCCGTTAAAATCGAGCGTTCCCGTTTCCTGAAAATTAACCATGACTGGCCCAGATTGCCGCGGCAATTAGGCCGCAAGGAACCGTTCCGACCGGCGCGGGAGTGCCGATGTCGAAAAGTTCTGCCCAACATTCGCAGTACCCCCAGCATCACTCCCACGACCGCGGACGCGTTTTCCATCACCGTCCGGCTGCAGCGGCATCGGCGATTCCACTCCCCGATAGCGACCACGCCTACACCATCCAACATCACGGCAAGCAAGTTCGCCTCGGGCCGGTGGTGTTCTGGATCGTGGTTGGCACCGTCGTTCTGCTCGGCCTGTGGTCGGCGGCGACGGCCACCTATTTCGCTTTCCGCGACGACGTCCTGACCCGGCTGATCGCGCGCCAGGCCGAGATGCAGTACGCCTATGAGGACCGCATCGCCGAGCTGCGCGCCAAGGTCGACCGCGCAACGAGCCGGCAGTTGCTCGACCAGGAGCAGTTCGACCAGAAGCTCGACCAGATCATGAAGCGCCAGACGGCGCTGGAGTCCCGGGCGACGGCGCTCGGCGCCATGCCTGATATCACCGGGTCGATTCCCCGCGCCGCGCCGCAGCGGAGCGATGCAGGTCAGGCGACGCAGAACACGCCCAAACCGTCGCCGATCAGCGACACCGTGATTTTCGTGGCGCCGCCCGATCGCGAAGCGCGGCTCGAATCGCGTGCGCCGGCTGTGATGACCCCACCGGTCAATCAATTCGCCAAGAACCAGGGTTTTGACAATGTCCTGGTCCGGCTGACGAACTCGCTCGATCAGGTTGAGCGCCGCCAGGTTGCGGCGCTCAATGCCGTCGAGGAAGGCATGGATTCGCGGATGCGGCGGATGCGCAGCGTGGTCAGCGACCTCGGCCTGAACCTCGCCAGTCTCGAAGCCGCCGTGCCGCGCGGCGGGATGGGCGGTCCGTTCGTGCCGGTGAAGCTCACCGCGAATGCGGGGCCGTTCGAGAAGCAGCTCTATCGCATCAATGTCACCCGCGCCGAGATGGACCGGCTCAACCGCACGCTGGCGCAGGTGCCCTATCGCAAACCTGTCGTCGGCGAGGTCGAGTTCACTTCGGGGTTCGGCGTTCGCAGCGATCCCTTCCTCGGCCGGCCGGCGATGCATACCGGTCTCGACTTCCGCGCCGCGACCGGCGATCCCGCACGCGTCACGGCCAACGGCAAGGTGGTCTCGGCCGGCTGGTCCGGTGGCTATGGCCGCATGGTCGAGGTCGATCACGGCAACGGATTGTCGACGCGCTACGGCCATCTCTCCGAAATCAACGTCAAGGTCGGCGAGATCGTGAAGATCGGCCAGGTGATCGGCCTCGTCGGCTCGACCGGTCGCTCGACCGGCCCCCATCTGCATTACGAAACCCGCATCGATGGCGAAGCCGTCGACCCGCAGAAGTTCTTGCGCGCCGGCGTGCGTCTGAGCGCAGGCTGAGCCTGCACTACTGGCTGCGTTCGTGGCCGACCTCGCCGGTGATCACGTCGCCGAACAGCTCCCAGGCCTGTCCGTTGAAGCGCATCAGCTGCATCTGCTCGATTGGAAAATAATCGTCCGGCGAGGTGTTGACCATGATGCCGGGCAGCATCAGGTCGGTGTGGAAGTTCTTCAGGTTAGCGGCCTGTTTCATGACGTTGTCGCGCGTGAGATTATCGCCGCACTGCTTCAAGACCTGCGCCATCGCTTCGGCTTGCACATAGCCATAGAGATTGTTGGCATTGGCCTTGTCCCCCTCGGGGTAATATTTATCCATGAAGGCGCGCCATGCGATCACCGCCGGATCCTTGTCCCAGGTCGGATCGGTCGGGTCCTTCAGATACGCGGTCGAGATGATACCCTTGGAATAGTCGAGCCCAGCCGGCTTGAGCACCGACGCAATGGACGTCGCGGTGTTGGCCAGGAAGAATTTCGGCTTCCAGCCGAGCTCACCCACTTTGCGGATCGCCTGTGCCGAGCCCTTCGGCGCGGCCCATGAGAAGAAGATGTCGGCTCCGGAATCGTGCAAAGCGACGATCTGCGAGTCGATCGAGGGATCGCTGACCTCATAGGACTTGTCGGCGATGATCATGCCCGCCTTGTCGCCGAGGCCGTCCCTCAGGCCCTTGAACTGGTCCTTCCCGGCGTCGTCGTTCTGCCAGAACACCGCGATCTTGCCATCAGGGAAATTGTCGCGAATGTACCTTGCGTAGATCCGCCCCTCGCTCTGGTAATTCGGCTGGAAACCCATGGTCCAGGGAAAGTTTTTGGGGTCGCCGAACTTGGTGCCGCCGGAAGCGACGAAGAGCTGAGGCACTTTCTTGGCGTTCATGTATTTCATGATCGCCGAGTTCGAGGGCGTGCCGAGCGACTGGAAGATCAACAGCACCTCGTCGCTCTCGACCAGCTTGCGCGCCTGCTCGATCGCCTTCGGCGGCGAATAGGCATCGTCATAGCTGACGAAGTTGATCTTGCGGCCGTTGATGCCGCCCTGATCGTTGATCATTTTGAAGAATGCGGCCTCGGTTTTGCCGATCACGCCGTAGGACGACGCCGGCCCGCTATAGGGCATGATGTTGCCGATCTTGATTTCGCTGTCGCTGGCGCCGGGGTCGTACTTCTTCTGCGCCAGAACCGGTGTCGTGGCGAGCACGCCGGCGGCGAGCATGGCGAGGGCAGCAAGGCTCTTGCGACGACCCGGCATTGGTCTCTCCCTATGTTTGTCGTTCTTATTTTGACGAGAGTGTCGCGCGGCCGCCGGTCGCTGGCAAGCGGCAGGATTTTCCGCGAAGTGAAACAGAACCGACGCAGGCTTAAGATCACCCGCGCGACTTGGCTTCTCCGACAATGTCGGCAATCACTGCCCCGATCACCAGAGCAGCGCCAATCAGCGCATGCACGGCCGGCACCTCGCCGAATCCCACCCAAATCCAGAACGCCATCAGCGGGGTCTCCAGCGTCCCGATCAGCGAGGCTTGCCCTGAGGGCAAGAGGCGCGAGCCGAGCATGTAGAAAGTCAGGCCGAGCGCGACCTGGAGGCAGCCGAACATCGCGAGGATCGCGAGGTCGTGGCCGCCGACATGGGCGACGTCGTGGGCGAGCGGCAGGCTGACGAGGCTTCCGATGAAGTTTGAGAGCGCCGCCGCCGCCACCATCGACGTTGCTCTGTGGCGCCGGACCACGACCGTCATGGCCGAGATCGCGAGCACCATGAGGCAGCTCAGCGCGACGCCACTGATATCGGCTCCGGCCCTGATACCGCCGACGGTGATGACGACACCGGCAAGCGCGACGAGGCTCGCGATCAGCGTGCGCCGTGTCGCGGCTTCACCGAGCCACAACCAAGCCAGCGCTGCCGCGACGAACGGCTGTGTCGCAATCAGCACCGCGACATTCATCACCTTGGTCATCTGCAGCGCGGGGATGAACGAGATCATGCCGATGGCTGACAATGATGCGACGAGCAGGCCGCCGCGTCCGGGCACCGGCAATTGCCGCAGCGCGCCCGGCCCCTGCATCAGGACGAGAAGCACCGAGATCAAGCTACCGCCGAACAGGCCGCGCCAGAACAGGATGGTCCAGGGATCGAATGGCAGAAGCCTGGTAAAGAACGGCGCCGCGCTCCAGGCAATCGCCGCCGCGGCAACGAGGGCTATGCCGAGACCGCGTTCCGATCGAGGCTGCCCCATGTCGAACTTCCCCGCTAGGACGGCTTCTTCGGCCGCGACACCAGCTCGATCATCCGACCTTCGTCCTCGTCGGGCATCGCGGCCTTGGCCTGCGCGTAAGCATCGACGGCGGCGCGCGAGACCAGCGGCTTCTCCGCCAGCAGGCTCTCCGCGAGCCTCACGGCATAGGCGGCATCCTTGTGCCGGAGCGCGGCGGTGAAGGTCGCGCCGCTGAAATCGCGGGCGACCATGCGCTTGGAGTGCCGCAGCACCTGCGGACTTGCGGCAACGCCGGTCTGGATGGACTCCAGCACCAGCTTCATGTCGAGCCCGGCCTGCTCCGCGATGGCGAGGCCCTCGGCGAGACCTGCAATCTGGATTGCGCCCAAAAGGTTGTTGATGAGCTTGTAGACCGTGCCGGAGCCGACCGCGCCGAAATGGCGGATGGTCGAGCCGATCGGTTCGAGGAACGGCCGTGCGCGTTCGAGGTCGGCCGCATCCGCGCCAGCGAGCAGCGTCAGCTTCCCGGCGGCGGCTGCATCCGGCAATCCCGTGACGGGGCAATCGATGTAGATCAGGCCGCGTGCATTGAGCTCGCGGCCCATCTCGCGGGCATGTTCATAGGAGACGGTCGAGCATTCGATCGCAATCGTGCCTGATTTCGCCGTCTTGGCCGCTCCTTTGAGACCGAGCCAGACCGCGCACGAAGCCTCGTCATCGGCGACCATGGTCACGACGGCGTCGGCATCGATCGCGGCATCCTCAGGCGACGTCGCCCATGTCGCGCCGCGCGCGATCAGGTCTTCCGCTTTCGCCTTGCTGCGATTCCACAGCGTCACCGTAAAGCCGGCATCGAGATATCGGCCAGCCATGCCATGGCCCATCCGCCCCAATCCGATGAAGGCGACGCGGGGCATGCTACTCCACGTCCTCGACGTCACCGGCGGTGGTGCCGAAGGCGCGCTGCGCCAGGGTCGCCGCCATGAACTCGTCGAGCTCGCCATTGAGCACCCCCGATGTGTCGGAGGTCTGCACGCCCGTGCGCAGGTCCTTCACCATCTGGTAGGGCTGCAGCACGTAGGAGCGGATCTGGTGGCCCCAGCCGATATCGGTCTTGGCGGCCTGGTCGGCGGCAGCCTTTTCC